>Ga0066903_100003613_pt1 | contig 12710 bp, 12 predicted proteins | sample PanSoiMetaGPlot1_FD_67491 | JGI IMG/M metagenome (GOLD analysis project Ga0066903, IMG submission 67491) | Tropical forest soil microbial communities from Panama analyzed to predict greenhouse gas emissions - Panama Soil - Plot 1 (version 2) | ecosystem: Environmental > Terrestrial > Soil >... | reverse complement strand
GTCGCCACCATCTCCTCGCCGATGTCGCCGAGCTTCATCGGCACGAGGATGCGCTTGAACTCCGCGACCGGCGGCAGCTCCTCGAGCGGCTCGACGTGCTCGAGCAGCCCGTGCCGCTGCGCCCGCCGTACCGCGACGAAGACCACGAGCCCCGCGAGGAGCCAGAGCGACCCCGCGTAGCGGGCGCCCGAGTGCGTGACCAGCGCGAGGATCCAGATGGCGAAGGTGAGCGGTGCCCCGACGACGGCCGCGAGCGGGACGCGAGCGCCGCGGATCGTCACGTCCGGACGGGCGCGGAACGGGCGCTCGAGCTCAGGCTCGCGAACCCGGAGCCGGATCACGGCGAGCTGTGCCGCGGTGAACGCGATCAAGACCCCGAACGAGTAGATCCCGGCGAGGAAGGCCGGATCGCCGTCGGCCCCGAACTCGGTGACGAGGATCAACGCGATCGCGAGCCCGGCGGCGAGCAGGATCGCCTCGCTCGAGACGAGCGCCCTCCGCTCGAGGCGCGCGAACTCACGCGGGAGCTGGCCGTGCTCGGCGAGGGAGTAGGTGAGTCGCGTGATCCCGGAGACCGACGTCGTGGCCGCGCCCACGAGGATGAGGACGCCCGAGATGCCGACCGCGACACGCAGGGCGTCCACGAGGCCGGAGGGAAGCGAGCCCTCGAACGCAGCCGCGATCCCGACGAGCGGCGCCGTCTCCCACTTCGTCCCGAGCTCGGTCGCGCCGTTCTCCGCCGGATAGGCGGAGACGCCGATCGCGGCGATGAGCACCGTCACGACGACGACGAGCCCGATCGCCGAGAAGAGCGAGCGCGGGAGCGTGCGACCCGGCTCGCGCGCTTCCTCGGCGAGGTTGGCGGCGGTCTCGAGGCCGGTGTAGGCGAGCATCGCGAGCGGCAGCGCGAAGAGGAGGTCGTGCCAGCTCTGTCCGCTCGCGAAACCGAACCCCTCTCCGAGCGTGTGCGGCGAGAGGAGGAACGCGACGCCGAGCACGACGAGGACCGCCTGCACCACGAGGTCGAGGAGGGCGATGGCGAGCGCCCCGGTGTGGAGGCGCGTGTGGCGCACGAGCCGGATCCCCGCGACCACGGCGATGACGCTGCACCCGATGATCGCGTCCCACGGCGAGTGACGGAGCGACGGCGCCGACACCGCAGCACCCAGGTAGTGGGGGACGAAGAACGCAGACAGCGCCATCACGATCAGGAAGTCGAGGAAGAGCGCCCAGCCGGTAATGAAGCCAGCCAGGTCGTTGAAGGCCCGTCGCACGAAGGTCGCGGCGCCGCCCGTCTCCGGAATGGCCGCGGTTCCTTCCGCGTACGAGAGCGAGACGACCAGGAAGAGCGCGCCGGTCAGGAGGAGGACGAGTGGCGTGAGCCCGAGCGCCGAGGCGGCGACGATCCCGAGCGCGACGTACAGCGAGGAGGCGATCTCGCCGTAGGCCACGGCGAAGAGCGCGGGCGCGTCGAGCACCCGCTCGAAGCCGCGGAGCTTCCTCGCCACTAGATGCCTGACCGGTGATCGCCGGCGATGCGGGGATGGCTGGCAAGGAGCGGCGGCGCCAGCCGGCGACGTGTCTCAGCCACCATCCGCACGGCGGGTAATTGCCGGTCGGGCATCCTGGGCGCTCTCACCCGGTCCGCCGGCGCTCGAGCGTGATGCGCCCCGCGCCGAGTGCGATGAAGAGCGCCCCGAGGAGGTAGCCCACGACACCGCCTCCGTGCGCGGTCGTCACCACGAGCAGGGCGATCCCGATCCCGACGAAGACGAGCCCGAAGAAGAGGACGGCGTGGTGGTACACGCCAGAACTATGCGGCCTCTGCGGCCGCGACGAGCACGCGGCAGGGAGCGTGCTTGAGCACGTAGTCGACGGTCTTGCCGAACACGGCGCTGCCTCCGCTCGCGAGCACGTGCCGCGGCGAGCCGAGCACGATGATCTCGGCCTCTCGCGCCTCGGCCTCGGCGACGATCGCAGGCCCAGGGCTGCGCGCCCGCTCGAGCCGGCCCAGCACGCGCACGCCGTACGAGTCACCGATCGCCATCGCCTCGTCGAGCTCGTGGTTCGCGTCGCGCTCGAGCTCGGGCAGCTGCTCCCCAACCGCCCGGTCGAGCGGGACCTCCAGCACGTTCAGGGCGACGATTCGCGACCCCCGCTCGGCCGCGAGCCTGCACGCGAGATCCATCGCCGCGTCCGACTCCGGGCCGCCGACGACCGGCACGAGCAGCCGCCGGTACTCGAGCGCGAGCGCGGGGCCGTAGGCGGGAGGCGCCTTCGTCAGCGCACGGACGGGCTGGTGCACCGAGTACCTCCGGTACGCGGCGTAGCCGATGAGCCCGAGGATCATCCACCCGAGCCCCACCCACCTCGTGGTCGGGTTCTGGACGACGAGGACGAGGAAGGACACTCCCGTCGCGATCCCCCCCACGATCGCGAACAGCGGCCAGTCGACGCCCCGCACCCGGAGGTTCGGGCGCGCCCTGAACGGGACCTCCGCGTCGTCCCGGTGGAGCATGCGGAGCCGTGTGATCGAGACGTGGGCGACCGTGAAGGAGAGCGTCGCGCCGAGCGAGTAGAGCGTCCCGACGAACGTCACGCTCCCGGGCAGGATGACGAGGATCGGCGCGATTCCCGCGAACACGACGAGTGAGATCCACGGGGTCTTGAACCGCGGGTGCAGGCGGCGGACGAACTCGGGCAGCTGGCGGTAGCTCGCCATCGAGTAGGTGATCCGCGAGGCGCCGATGACCCCCGCGTTCGTGGCGATGAAGAGGATCGTCGCGGCCAGGATGCCGACGTAGACCTTGGCGATGTTCAGCAGGTGTGGGCCGAGCCCGAGGTTCTCGACCACTCCGAGGATCGGGTCGTTCGCATACCCGTTCTGTTCGGGCGGCAGCGCGAGCCGCGTCGTCAGCTGGCCGTTGATCTCGGTCACGGGAAGGGCCGACAGCGCGACGAGCGGGAGCGTGAAGTAGATGGCGAAGACCGCGCCTGCGACCAGCTTGTACGCGGACGGCACGGTCCGCACCGGGTCGCGTGCCTCCTCCGCGAGGTTGGAGACGGTCTCCACCCCCGTATAGGCGAGCATCGCGACGGGAATCGAGATCGCGAGGTTGCTCCAGGTCGGCGCGACCCCCCAGTGGACGTTCGCGCGCAGCACCTCGGGGCTGAAGACGAGCGCGAAGCCGACGATCACGAGCAGGACCTGCGTCGCGAAGTCGACGACCGCGAGCCCGATCGAGAGCCGCGTGGCCTCCTGGACGCCGACGATGTTGAGCGCGACGAGGACGACGATCACGATCGTGCCGCCGACGATGTCCCACGGGTTCGTCTTCAGCGGCTCCCAGAAGATCGAGAGGTAGTGAGGGACGAAGAAGGCCGAGACCGCGATCGTGACGATGTAGACGAGCATCTGCGCCCAGCCCGCCGTGAAGCTGACGAGCTCGTCGAACGCGTGCCGTGCGAAGCTCGCGGAGCCGCCGGCCTCGGGGAAGGTTGCGGTGCCCTCCGCATAGGTCGCGGCGGTGGCGGCGAAGATGACGCCCGCGAGCACGAAGACGAGAGGGGTCAGCCCGAGCGCGTAGAAGGCGGTCAGGCCGAGCGCGTAGTAGATGGAGGAGCCGACGTTCCCGTACGCCGTCGCGAAGAGCGCGGGCGTCTCGAGGACGCGCTCCATCTCGACCTGCCGTCTGCGACGGCGACCCGGCACGGCGGGCAAGCCTATAGCGGCGGCAGGCCGGTCGAAGCCCGGCCCTTGGCGCTAACCGTGAATGGAGACGATGAGCGGGATGATCAGGATCGCCACGATGTTCGCGATCTTGATCATCGGGTTGATCGCGGGGCCCGCCGTGTCCTTGTACGGGTCGCCGACGGTGTCGCCGGTGACCGCGGCAGCGTGCGCCTCGGAGCCCTTGCCGCCGTAGAGGCCGTCCTCGATCGTCTTCTTCGCGTTGTCCCAGGCGCCGCCGCCCGACGTCATCGCGATGGCGAGGAAGAGGCCGGTGACGATCGTCCCGATGAGGAGACCCCCGAGCATCTCAGGCTTGATGATCCCGACGACGATCGGGATCACGATCGGGATCAGCGCCGGCGCGAGCATCTCCTTGATCGCCGAGCCGGTGACGATGCCGATCGCCTGCGAGTAGTCCGGCCGCGATGTCCGCTCCATGATCCCGGGGTTCTCGCGGAACTGACGTCGCACCTCCTCGACCACCTGGCCGCCGACGCGCCCGACAGCCTGCATGGCGAGCGAGGCGAAGAGGAACGGCATGAGGCCGCCGATGAAGAGCCCTGCGACGACCCACGGGTTCTCGAGCGAGAAGAAGACGGTGAGACCCTGGTCGTGGAGGCCCGTCGTGTAGCTGTCGAAGAGGATGAGGGCCGCGAGGCCCGCCGATCCGATCGCGTACCCCTTCGTCACCGCCTTCGTCGTGTTCCCGACGGCGTCGAGCGGGTCGGTGACACCGCGGACCCCTTCCGGAAGGTCGGCCATCTCCGCGATCCCGCCGGCGTTGTCCGTCACCGGGCCGTAGGCGTCGAGCGCGACGATGAGCCCCGTCATCGAGAGCTGCGCCATGACCGCGACGCCGATGCCGTACAGCGCGTGGCCGGCGGCGTAGTAGGAGCCGACGATGCCGGCGGCGATCACGATCACGGGCAGTGCGGTCGCCTGCATCCCGATGGCGAGCCCCGCGATGATGTTCGTCGCGTGCCCGGTCTGCGACGCGCGCGCGATCTGCTTTACCGGGTTCCAGCGCGTGCCCGTGTAGTACTCGGTGATCGCGACCAGGAGGAAGGTCACGCCGAGGCCGATGAGCGCGGAGCCGTAGAGGTTCCAGAAGCTGAAGAGCCGACCGTCGTAGGCGAGCATCACCGGGATGAAGCCGAGGGCCGAGAGGATCGTCGCGACGAGGACGCTCCGGTAGAGCGCGTTGATGATCGCATGCTCCCCGCGTCCCACGCGGGTCAGGAACGTGCCCACGACCGAGGCGAGGATCGAGATCCCGCCGATCGCGAGCGGGAGGAGCCACAGGCTCGTGCCCGCGAACTTGATCCCGAGCAGCATCACCGCGACGGCGGTCACGGCGTAGGTCTCGAAGAGATCTGCCGCCATGCCGGCGCAGTCCCCAACGTTGTCGCCGACGTTGTCCGCGATCACCGCCGGGTTGCGCGGGTCGTCCTCGGGGATCCCGGCCTCGATCTTCCCCACGAGGTCCGCCCCCACGTCCGCGGCCTTCGTGTAGATCCCGCCCCCGAGACGCGCGAAGACCGAGATGAGGGAGCCGCCGAAGGCGAGCCCTACGAGGTCGTCGACCGCCGACTCGGGCGTGTGTCCGAGCCAGTCGGTGAGGATCCAGTAGTAGCCGGCGACCCCGAGCAGGCCGAGGCCGACGACGAGGAGCCCCGTCACCGAGCCCGCGCGGAAGGCGACGCGGAAGGCCGGCTGCAGCCCCTCGCGCGCGGCTTCCGCCGTGCGGACGTTCGAGCGGACGGCGACGTTCATGCCGATGAACCCGGCGCAGGCCGAGAGCAGCGCGCCGATCACGAAGCCGAATGCCGTCCCCCAGCCGAGCTTGTCGTAGAAGCCGAGGAGCAGGAAGGGCGCGATGGCGACGACCGCGATCGTGCGGTACTGGCGCCGCAGGTACGCGGCTGCCCCCTCCTGCACGGCGGCCGCGATCTCCTGCATGCGCTCGTTCCCGGCCGGCCGAGTCAGCAGCCACCACGTGAGGAGGATCCCGTAGACGATCGCGACGAGCGCGCAGACGAGCGCAAAGAGAACTGCGTGATCGACGAAGAAGTCCATGGTCCTCCGGTCGGCGGGCCGTCACAAACTGAGCGCCGAGAGGCCTCGGCGCGCCGGATTATGTATCACAAGCGGCGAGCAGGGCTGCGTTCGACCGCTTAGGATCGGCGGCGTGGAGGGGCTCGTCGAGCAGAGGGCTCCGTCGCTCGGCCTCGCGCTCGAGCTCCTGGCCCACGCGAGAGCCGAGGCGGAGCGACGATCGCTCGCGCTCGCGACCTGCGTCGTGGACGCGGGCGGGCACGTGATCGCGAGCCAGCGGATGGACGGAGCGGCGCTCGGGGCAATGCGTCTCGCCATCGGCAAGGCGTTCACGGCGGTGCTCTGGGGTAGCCGGAGCGGCTACTTCATGCAGAGCACGCAGCCCGGCGGCGAGGACTGGGGCTGGAACGCGACCGACGAGCGGATCGTCGTCTACGCGGGCGGGGTGCCGCTGTACGAGGGCGGGCAGCTCGTCGGCGGGCTCGGAGCAAGTGGCGGCACCGCCGAGCAGGACGAGGAATGCGTCGCCGCTGCCGCGCAGGACCTCGGCTTCGCGATCGAGCCCCCCGCCTCCTAGAGCCGCGCTCCCTCGAGCGCGTTCGCGCAGACGTCGTCCGGCTGCGGGCCGATCCTCGGGATCGCCGCGAACAGGAGCGCGCGCAGGCGGGCGTTGTTCTCCTCGAAGACGCGGATCACCGTCTCGTGCGACACCGGCTCGGCGCCGTCGACCCCGACGTCGTGGTCGGTGACCATCGAGATGTTCGCGTAGCAGAGCTCGAGCTCCCGGGCCAGGTAGCCCTCGGGGTACGCGGTCATGTTGATCATGTCCCAGCCCATCTCCCGGAACCACCTCGACTCCGCGCGCGTCGAGAAGCGCGGCCCCTGGATCACGACGACGGTGCCACCGTCCCGCACCGGGATCTCGAGCTCGCGTGCCGTCTCCACGAGGATCCGGCGCAGGTCGGTGCAGTACGGGTCGGCGGCGGAGACGTGCGTCGTCACCGGCCCCTCGTAGAAGGTGTCCTCGCGCCCGCTCGTACGATCGACGAACTGGTCGCAGACGACGAACTCGCCCAGCTCGAGGTCCGCGTGCAAGGCGCCCGACGCGCACGGGCCGATGATGCGTCGCACGCCCAGCTCCTTCATCGCCCACACGTTGGCGCGGTAGTTGATCTGGGCCGGGGGGAGCTCGTGGCGCGCGCCGTGGCGGGGGATGAACGCTACGTTCTTCCCTCCGACCGCGCCGACGACCGGCGGCGCCGAGGGCGGCCCGAACGGCGTCTCCACGCGCACCTCCTCCGCGCCCTCGACGAACGAGTAGAACCCCGAACCGCCGAAGACCCCGATCTCGACCTCAGCCACGACTGCAGGCTAGTCGCCCCGTCTGGAATCGGCCGTACGCTTTCGACATCACGCCGTCGCCGCGGATCCGCATTCTCTTGCTCCTCGGGATCGCCGCGCTCTTCGCCGGGTCGAGCTCGGTGCTCGCGGCCACCGTCCTCGGAACGTCTCGAGACGACACGCTACGCGGCACCGCGAAGGCGGACCGCCTGTACGGACGAGGCGGCGACGACACGCTCTACGGGCGGGGCGGAAACGACCTGCTCGTGGGGGGGCCGGGAGCCGACCGGCTCGTCTGCGGCCCCGGCCGGGACATCGCGCGCGCGGACGCGAAGGACACGGTCGCGAAGGACTGCGAGATCGTCACCGGGTTGCCGCTTCCGGCCATGGTCGGCGAGTACTGCGGGGCCACGAGCCAGGATCTCGTTCTCTGCCTCGAGGTCCGACGGTTCGGACGGGGCGTCGCGCTGAGCATCCGGACGTCGGTGGAGACGAGCTGCCGGCCGCCGGCGCAGGCCCGGTACGACGCGGTGGCGTTCTACGTCCAGGTGCAGCGCGACCGGACCTTCTCCACGACCATCGACCTCGCGGGCTACACGACCGTCGTCCAGGGAGTGTTCGCGCGCTCGGGCGCGGTCCGGGGCTCGTTGTCGGGGCACGTCGTCTACGACAGTGGCGGCGTCCACTACGAGTGCGACTCCGGCGCCGTGTCCTTCACCGCGAACGCCCCACCCCCAAGCGTCGGCGCCCAGCTCGGAACGTACTGCGGCTCGACGGATCAGGGTCGGAGTCTCTGCTTTCAGGTCGAGGGCTTCCCGAAGACAGTGGCTCGCTTCGACATGGTCGTCGAGACGCCGTCCTGTACCCCGCCGGCGGCCCTCGGTTTCTCGTGGAAGATCCCGGATGGTCACGCGATCCGGCCCGACGGGACGTTCGGCTTCACCCGGAGCGGGACGAACACGACCTCCGGAGGTGGGTCGTTCGGCGTGACTCTTGTCCTGCAGGGTGCGTTCGACGCGTCCGGCACGCGTGCCACCGGGACGCTCTCGGCACATCTCTCGTACGACGCCTCCGACGGGACTCACTACGAGTGCGACTCGCCGACGTTCGGCTGGAGTGCGGAGCAGAAGCTTCGCCATCGCGCGAGCTGACCGCTCCCCTGCTCATGCACGCTCCCCGAGGTGCCGATGAGGAAAGGCATGACCACCACGCCGAACGAGCCTCCGGGCGACGAGCCTCAGGAGCTCAGGCCAGAGGTGCGAGACCTGATCCTCAGCTTCGACGCCAAGGACCGCCGTGACCCGGACGTGGTCAAGTCCAATGGCGGCTCGAAGAAGAAGCGGCGCCGCGGCGAACGCCCCTCGCGGGCGAAGTAGCCCCGGCACCGCGGTCAATCCGGCTCGGGGTCGCCCCCGGCGAGCGCCTCGGAGGCCGCTTTCGCGTACGCGAGCTGCAGATTCGCCCGGGCCTGCTCGAGGTCGCGGAGGACGCTCTCGTCCACTCCGCCCTCTCGCAGCACGGGCTCGAGCGCGCGCAGCGTCTCGATGGCGAGCTTCGCCTGGGGGAGGTCGCGGGCATCGCTCGACACCCGATGGAAGCCGAGCGAGACGACGCTCGTGAGCGCCCCCAGCAGCACGTCGGCGACACCGACCTGCTCGAGCGCCTTCCGCAGCTCTTCCTCGCTCGGGATCCTCTCCTCGCTAGCCAACGATCCGCTCCGTCGACTGGATCTGCTCCGCGTAGATCTCCTCGAGGGACGCGCCGTCCTCGAAGCGCTCGATCTGGCGCTCGGCCGCGTTCTGCGCCGGAAGCGCGAGGTACGGCGCCGCGCCGATCTCCTCCGCCGCTGGCTGGGCCCACTCGAGCAGCTCCTCCAGCCGCTGCCGCGCGGGAACGGGTTCGCCGCGCGCGAAGTCGATCAGCTCGCCCGAGAGGCCGTAGCGGATCGCGCGCCAGAAGTTCTCCTCGACGAGCCGGTGTGGCAGGGGCTCGAGCGGCTCGCCCTCGTCGACGGCGCGCGCGATGCGGGCGACGACCGAGGCCGATAGGGCGGCGAGCGCTTGTGCCTCGGCGAGGTCCGGCTGGCCGTCGCAGATCCGGATCTCGATCGTCGGGAACGCGAGGTGCGGGCGGACGCTCCACCAGATCTGCGTGTGCTCCGTGATCGAGCCGGTCTCGTACAGGAAGCGAACGAAGGCCTCGTACTCCTCCCACGACGCGAACACGTCCGGGACGCCACAGCGCGGGAAGAAGCGGGTGAAGATCTGCGTGCGGGCCGAGTGGAGCCCGGTGTTCACACCCTCGACGAACGGCGAGCTGCACGAGAGCGCGAGCAGCTCGGGTAGGACGTTGCGGACACGGTCGAGCACGGCGATCGCCCGGTCGAGGCCGTTGATCGCGACGTGGACGTGGAGGCCGAACGTGTTGTTCCGCCACACGACGTATCGGAGGTACTCGTCGTTCCGCCGGTAGTGCGGCGTGTCGATGATCCGCTGAGCCTTCCAGTCCGCCCACGGGTGCGTGCCCGTGGCGCAGAGCAGGATGCCCATGGGCTCGACGAGCGACTGCAGCTGCCCCCGCCGCTCGGCCATGACGAGCGGGACGTCCGCGAACGTCTCGCAGCGTCCCGTGCGGATCTCGACCTCCGAGGCGATCAACTCGCCCACCAGGTGACCGTCGAGCGGCGTCCCAGCTGCTGCTGCCTGCACCTCCTCGAAGCGGTTCACGAGGTCGTGGGTCTCCGGATCGACGAGCGCGAACTCCTCCTCGACCGCGACGGTGAAGTCGGTCGCGTTCTCGAAGCGCTCGCGCGCCTGCGCGATCAGCTCCTCGGTCGAGATACGCTGCTCCTCACCCACGGCCGCACTACAGTAAATGAAGCGTTGGCGCGCTCAGGAGCTCAGAGCCAGCAGCCGCTCGGCCACGCTCGCCCAGCTCCAGCGCTCGACCGCCGTTCGCCTCGCCGAGACGCGGAGCCGCGTCCGCTCCGCCTCCGGCAGCTCGAGCAGTTCGTGCAGCCTCGCTTGCAGGTCGAGGGGGCTCCCGTTCGCGAACGAGCTCAGGTGGCGCAGCTCCGGCGGGTACTCCGCCTCGAGGCCCTCCGCAACCTCGGCGAGTCCCGAGTGCCGGGCCACGAGTGGAGGACAGCCCGCAGCCGCGGCCTCGGCGGCCACCATGCCGAACGCCTCGGGGAACACCGACGGAACGACGCAGACGTCGGCGAAGGCCAGCAGGTGCGTCAGATGCCGGTGCTCGAGCGGGCCGGTGAAGAGCGTCCGCGCGGGCGCCAGCGCCTCGAGCTCCTTGCGCTGCGGCCCGAAGCCGACGACGACCAGGCGGGCGTCGAGCCCCTCGAGCGCCTCGAGCAGGAGCTGGACGCCCTTCTGCGGGATGAGCTTGCCGAAGTAGACGACGGTCTCCCGCTCCCCTGCGAGGAAGCCGGCGAGGCGCCCGGCGTTGTCCTCGTCCGGGAGCCGCTCGTCCGCGTTCCCCGGATTCGCCGGGTCACGGCGAGCCTCCGCGAGCAGCCCGGCGAGCGCGTCCTCCCGCGGGAGGGGCCGCCAGGCGTCGACGTCCACGCCCGGAGGCACCTCGTGGACGCGCTCGACGTGCCCGCACACCTCCTCCAGCACCTCCCGGATGTGCGCCGAGCCCACGAACGCAGCCCGCGCCTGCGCGAGCACGTCCGCCCCCCAGCGCTCGAGCGCGGGCCGTCCCCGCATCGAGTACTCGAGCTCCGAGCCGTGCGCCTTGACGACGTACGGGGCGCCGGTCGCACGGCCGACCGCTCCGCCCAGCAGGACGTGGTTGCAGAAGACGAGGTCCGCCGGAAGCTCGGCGCGCACAGCGGTGGCGTTCGCCTCGACCCAGCCGTCGAGCTCGCCACGCGAGCAGTCCTGCAGCAGCTTCACCTCGTATCCCTCGTAGCGGTCGAGGACGAAGACCGGAAGCAGGCCGCCGACCGCGGGCCGGACCGCCCGTGCTCCGCCGAGGTCGAGCCTCTCGGGATGCGCCTCCTGTGAGAGGACGACCACGTCGTGCCCGGCACTCCCCCACTCGCGCGCGAGCTGGCGGGTGTAGACGTTCGAGCCCGTACCTCCGAGGAGGTACCCGTGCCAGAGCAGGATCCTCACGGCCGCATCCTGCTCCGCGGGGGCGACGGCGGGGCTACGTCAGGTGGAAGTACATCGCGTACAGCAGCTCGACCGCCGGGTTCGAGGTGTGGACCTGCACGTCGGCCGGCGTGTCGAGCAGCGCCTCGGAGTAGTTGAAGATGATCTTCACGCCCGCGTCGATGAGGGAGTCGGCGGCCTCCTGCGCGCTGTCGGCCGGCACCGCGATGACGCCCACGATGATGTTGCGCTCCCGGGAGATGCGCGAGAGGTCGTCGATCGAGCTCGCCTGCAGGTCGCCCACGCGCTGACCCACCTTCTCCGGGTCCTTGTCGAACACCGCCGCGATGTGGATGCCGTGCTCGGCGAAGATGGGCGAGCTCGCGATCGCGCTCCCGAGGCGGCCGGCGCCGATGAGCGCGATGTTGTGCTGGCCCTGCGTGCGCAGGATCTTCCGGATCTCGTCGAGCAGCGCATCCGTCCGGTAGCCGACGCCGCGCTTCCCGAACCTGCCGAACGCGGACAGGTCGCGCCTGATCTGCGTCGCGTTGATGTTCGTGTACTCCGAGATCTCCTGCGAGGAGATGCGCTCCTTGCCCATCTTCCTCGCCTGGGAGAGGACCTGCAGGTAGCGCGAGAGGCGAGCCGCCACGCCCACCGTCAGCCGCTCCGTCATGTTCATGCCGTCCCCGCTTGTGACACCTTGTCACGATTGTGCCAGCGGCTCCGCCCACCCCTCCCGAAGAACCGACTCAGCGAGCGCGAGCGACCCTGGCGCGGAGCGCCTCGGGCTCGACGAAGTACGTGAACGCCCGCTCGCCATCGATCTCCACGACGGGTATCAGCTCGCGGTACGCCGCCTCGAGTGCGGGGTCGCCGTCGATGTCGACGAGCTCGAGCTCGAACGCCCCGTCCGCCTGAATCTCTCGCACCACCTCGAGCGCCCGCTCGCACAGGCTGCAGCCCGCGGCGCGGTAGAGCCGAACCGTCGCTACGGGTACAGGCCCCGCGTCGTCGTCGCCTCCGCGACGCGCTGCACCGCGAGCCCGTAGGCGGCCATGCGCATGCTCGTCGCGATCCGCTCGCGCGTGTGCCACGTCTCCTCGAACGCGCGGACCGAGATGTCGTGCAGCTTCGCGTTGACCTCCTCCTCTCGCCAGAAGTACTCCTGGAGGCCCTGCACCCACTCGAAGTAGGAGACGACGACGCCGCCCGCGTTCGCGAGCACGTCGGGGAGGACGAGCACGCCGCGCTCCTCGAGCATGTTGTCGGCGGTCGGCGTGACCGGCCCGTTGGCGCCCTCGCAGATAACCGTCGCCTTCACCCGATCGGCATTCCGCTCGGTCACCACCTGCTCGAGCGCGCAGGGCGCGAGGATGTCGCACGGAAGCTCCACGAGCTCGTCGTTCGTCACCGGCTCCGCGTTCGTGAGGCCCTCGAGCGCGCCCGTCTCCTGCTTGTGCGCGAGC
>Ga0066903_100003612_pt1 | contig 12710 bp, 10 predicted proteins | sample PanSoiMetaGPlot1_FD_67491 | JGI IMG/M metagenome (GOLD analysis project Ga0066903, IMG submission 67491) | Tropical forest soil microbial communities from Panama analyzed to predict greenhouse gas emissions - Panama Soil - Plot 1 (version 2) | ecosystem: Environmental > Terrestrial > Soil >... | reverse complement strand
CCTGTAGCACGATGATGTCCGCCTTGAGCATGCGGCAGGCGTCCTCGAGGTCGTAGGGCCGATGGTCGGCGCCGCGGCCGCCGTGGGTGTTCAGGCTGGCGAGGATGACTTCCTGAGCGCCGGTCATTCGTCTCCCGGGCAGAACATGGGTGTCCGCACTGGATCCAAGTTAAGGGGCCACCCGGGGTGCGTTGTCCCGCGTCGGCCATGTCGCGCACGTGATCGCCGTCGGCGGCGGCCGAGGGGCGACCGCAAATCGGCAAATGGCCGGCACGGTGTGGCAGTGGCCGGTAGGTTTTCGTACTGCGTTACCCCATTGGGGGGGTACCGCCACGATTTGTGATCCCGCTTAAACAATACGTGGCTCCGGGGGTAGTTGATGTTTCCTTGTGCGGCCTTTGAGGCGGCGCGGTGCGACGCACTGACTGCGGTGAAGTGACAAGCGGTGGGGGGGCTGTCAGCGCCACCACCGGATAGCTCCGCCTCGGACGAGGTGCCAGGGATGGCGGGAGCCGGTGCCCAGGTCACGGTAGGGATGCCGGGCTCCGCTACGACGCGGATTTCTTCGCCGGCGGCCCGCAGGAAGGCATCCGGCGGTCTGGCCCTGGGCGATGAGCGGCGGATCCTGGCCGAGTGGCCGCTACTGGCGGTGCTTGCCGTGCAGGCGGTGCTCACGCTGCGGCTGATGCGCGCCGATACCGCGTTTGAGGATGAGGCCACCTATTTGTGGGCTGGGCACCTGGAATGGGCGCACTGGCTGCACGGGGTGCCGGTCCCGCCGTTCGCCGCCTACTTTTCCGGGGCACCCGTCATCTACCCACCGGTGGGCGCGCTAGCGGACAGTGTCGGGGGGCTGGTCGGCGCCCGGCTTCTGTCACTGGTGTTCATGCTCACGGCGACCGCCTTGCTGTGGGGGACTGCGGGGCGGTTGTTCGGGCGGCGGGCCGCGTTTTTCGCTGCCGCGCTGTTCGCGGTCTCGGGCCCAACGCTGCACCTGGGGGCGTTCGCGACCTATGACGCTTTGTCGGTGATGCTGGTCGCGCTGGCCGCATGGTGCGCGGTACATCCCGGGCACCGGGGTGAGGGGACCGGCTGGATGGTCGCAGCGGGTGCGGCACTGGCGGCGGCCAACGCCGCGGCGTATTCGTCGGCCCTTTTCGACCCGGTGGTTGTCGCGCTGGCGGCGCTGAGCGCGGCCCCGCCCGGTGGGAGGCTGACTGCCCGCCGGTGCGGGACCCTGGTAATCACTGTGGTGGTGCTGCTGACAGCGGGTGCGCTGGCTGGCGGGAGCCCATACATCACCGGGTTCGAGCAGACCACGGTGGCGCGGGTAGGCGGCGCTGACTCCTCCCTGCTGGTGCTTGGCAATGCCTGGTCCTGGACGGGCCTGATCGTGCTCTTGGCGGTGGGCGGCGTCATCACCAGCTGGGCCAGCCGGCCAGGGTGGGCGCGGACGTCGCTGCTGGCGATGCTGACCGCCGCGGCGATACTGGGACCACTGGAGCAAGCGCGGCTGCACACCCTCGCCTCACTGAACAAGCACGTGGGCCTGGGCGCCTGGTTTGCCGCCATCGCCGCCGGCTACGCGGTCGACCGGTTCCTCGCCGCCGCCCCGGTAGGCCGGTCGCGGGCCCTCACCGTCGGGGCCTGCGTGGTCGCGCTGATCTTCCCGGTCGCACTTGGCGCCGGTCAGTCTAAGACGTTTTCCGCGAACTGGCCCAACGCGTCCAGCTTCATCGCGGTATTCCGCCCGCTAGCCGATCACGGCAACGGGCGCCTGCTGGTCGAGGACGCCTCCATCGCCCGGTACTACCTGCCCGCCGGCAGTCAGTGGCAACGCTGGTCCAGCACCCGCAACATCATTTTGCCTTCCGGTGCCAGCACCGGCGGCCCGTCCAGCAGCGCGGGGGTTACTGGCGCCGGCAACGCCGGCGTTTTCGCCGAGTTCATCACCCACGGCTACTTCTCTTATATCGCGCTGAACTACGCCGACACCACGGCGCTGGACCGTCAGATCACCGTAGACCTGCGGCACAACCCCCAATACCACATCATCGACGTCGTCCCCTACGGCACCGAAATCTCACCCACAGGCCAGGGCACCTACGTCATCTGGCGATATGTCCCATGAGAACTACCCGGCAACCCATTTCCCCTGCGACTGCTGCCGAATGGCGCCGCCGGCGGGAAGCGAGCGCCGAGCTGCCTGCGGCCCGCGACAACGAGCAGCAACAGAATGGATTCCGGGTCGCGCCAGATGAGCCACGGAATAGATTCCGGGTCCCGGCATATGTAACGGATGTAGCACCGAGCGAGTCGGGGTCGGCGGCGCTTGACGCCCTGCTCGCACTGGCCCAGCCCCACTCAACCCGTCCTCCTGAGGAGCCCCGTCGTGCAGTCGTCGTTCGCTCCCGTCCTGTGGGTTCTCTTCGTGACCACCGGGCTTTTCACCCTGACGATCGCTATCTGCATCCGCCTGCTGTTCCGTCGCGGCAAGTCGATCACGGACCTGTAGCTCAGCCGCAGTACCGCATTCCCGACGTGACCTTCCGGCGGATGCCTTACCTCATGTGGCTGCCGCTGGGGGCGATCACGGCAGGCTCGCTGATGCTGCACCGCGCCAAGTTCACTCCCCGTTCGCTTGACTCTCCGTGGCTGCTGGCGATGTGGGGTATCAGTCTCGGGTTCGTGCTCATCCAGCTTGTCCTCGCCTGGCGACAGAAGCCGTTCACCGTAACCCGCCGTCAAAGTGCCCAGCTCGACTCTTTGAAGGTCACGGTCGTTATCCCGTGCTACAACGAGGACCCGGCAATCCTGGACCGCACGATCTACTCGCTGTTCCGGCAGACGCGGAAACCCGGCCACGTGGTGGTCGTAGACGACGGGTCGACCTGTGACTACACCGCCGTGCGGGCGCGCTGGGAGCAGCCATGGCCAGCGGGAACCCGGTTCACCTGGTTGCGGCAGGCGAACGCGGGGAAAAAGCACGCGCAGGCGGCAGCGTGGGGGTGCGACCCGGACGCGGACGTCTTCGTGACCATTGACTCGGACTCGGCCCTGGATCAGCGGGCGATCGAAGAGGGCCTGAAGCCGTTTGCGGACCCCGGGATCGTCTCCGTGGCCGGCCTGGAGATGGCCTACAACTACGGGAAGAACTTGCTGACGCGGGCCATCGCGGCTCGCTCCCTGGGGTTCCAGTTGTTCGCCATGTCGGCACAGAGCACCGCGAACGGCAATGTGATCATCAACCCCGGTGCGTTCTCCCTGTACCGGGCCTGGCTGATCCGCAAGATCACGCCTGCCTACCTTGGTGAGACGTTTTTCGGCGTGCCGGTCACGCTCGGGGACGACACGGCGCTGACCATGTTCGCGCTGTGCTACGGCCGCGCCGTCCACCAGCCAACCGCCGTCAGCATGCCGGTATACCCCGAGAAACTGTCCCACCACCTGCGGCAGTGGACGCGGTGGATGCGGGCATCGACGATCCGCACGTTCTGGCGCATCCGCTACCTGCCGGTCCGCTCCTACGGTTGGGTGTTCGTCGTCTATCAGCAATGGGCGTTCTTCACCTCCGTGGCCGTCACTGTGGCCATCCCGCTCGCCTGGCCAGCCACCAGGAACCTCGCCATCGCGGGTGGCATCGCCCTGCTGGTCTGGCCGTGGGCAGTCGCCGTCCGGCTGGCGACCGTGCGCCGCAGCGATCAAGGTCTCGGTGCGAAGCTCGCCGGCATCGCACTCATGCCGGTTGCGGCGCTGTGGTACCTGCTGGTGCTGCGGCAGATCCGGTTCTACGGGATCGCTACCTGCTACCGGCAGGGATGGGTGACCCGCAACAAGGTCGAGGTAACGATCGGCAGGGATGTCCTGGCCGGGGATATGGCGTGACCGCGAACCGGGCGCGGCTCATGTCACGGCTATCGGTGACAGTGGCGCTCGTGGTCGTCTCCGCCGGTGCCGGATCGGCCCTGTACGCCAGGTCGCTCCAGCACGCCAAGACCGATGCCGCCCTCACGAATGGCCCGCTGCAGGCGCACCCCCTCAGCACCCGGCGCCCCTACATGGGGGTGTTCAAGCAGGGCGCGATCGCCAGCTATGCGCCGATCATGAGCTTCGCCAGGGCAGTCGGACTGCAGCCCAGCATTGTGCTGTACTACAGCGGTTGGAACGACCCATTCCAGATCAGGCTCGCCGCGCAAACTGCCGCGCACCACGCTATTCCGTTCGTGCAGTTGATGCCCAAGGGCCTCACCATGTCGTCCGTGGCATCCGGGAAATACGACCGCTACCTGGATTCGTACGCACGCTCCGTGCGCGCCTACGGCCGGCCGGTGATCCTCTCGTTCGCGCCGGAGGCCAACGGGTGGTGGTACGACTGGGCCTTCGGACAGACCAAACCAGCCCAGTGGATCGCCGCGTGGAGGCACGTGGTGACCCTGTTCGAGCGGGCGGGCGCAACGAACGTGACCTGGCTGTGGACCATCAACCGCGGAGGCGGCCCCACGGGACCGGTCAAGGACTGGTGGCCGGGTGAACGCTACGTCAACTGGGTTGGGATCGACGGCTACTACTTCCAAAAGGGGGATAACTTCGACGGCCTGTACGGTCCGACAATCCGCGCCGTGCGCCGCTTTACGTCTGATCCGGTGTTCCTCTCCGAGGTAGGTATCGGCCAGGTCACCGGGCAAGCGTTCGGGATTCCCAACCTCTTTGCTGGAATCAGGAAGTACCACCTGCTCGGGCTTGTCTGGTTCGACGTTGCCCAGCACGCGGGCATTTACCACCAGAACTGGCGGCTGGAAGGCCACCCCGCCGCGATAGCCGCGTTCCATGCGGGCGTGCAGACGATGCTCAGAGAGCACAGCGGTCTTGGCTGAATGGCGACGCAAACCGATCGGAGGCACTCCGGCTTTGGCCGATAGCCGGCGCTCCACGCGCCACCGGCGAGCCTCGGCGGGACGCCCGAGCCGGTTCCGTCAATGCCGGAGGAGGCTCGCTGCTTTCATGGGCGGTCTGTACGACGCTGCCCGCCAGCTTCGCGCCGACCGCAGAACGGGCGGCCGGATGAAGCCCGCGCGGATCGTGGCAATCGGGGCTGCGCTCATTACCGTGGCCGCGATTGCGCTGGTTAGCCTGCACAGCAGGTCTGACCCTGCGACGTCTGCAACGTCCGCCCGCCCGAAGCCCGGGACGTATCTCGGGGTCTTCGTAGTCGGAGTGCCTCAGTCCTACGCCAGCCTGCGAGCCTTCACCGCGACCACGCACGTCAGGCCAGACCTGGTGGTGTACTACAGCGGATGGGGAGAGCCGTTCCAGGTCCGGTTCGCTGAGGTCGCTGCCCGGCACGGCGCGTCACCGCTCGTGCAGATCGACCCCACGGGGGTGAGTCTTGCCGCCATCGCATCGGGACGGTATGACACCTACTTGCGCTCTTACGCCGCCGCGGTGAAAACATTTGGCCGGCGGGTGGTCCTTTCCTTCGCCCCGGAGGCGAACGCTCCCTGGTACGGGTGGGGTTACCGGCATACGCCCCCGGCGGTGTGGGTGGCCGCCTGGCGGCACGTCGTAACCGTGTTCCGCGCAGCGGGTGCACGGAACGCGACCTGGCTATGGACGGTGAACGCCATCCAATGTGACTGCCGTATCAGGACCCCGGCTCCCTGGTGGCCGGGAAGCTCCTACGTGAACTGGGTAGGAATCGATGGCTACTATTACCAGCCGTCATGGAAATTCGCTGCCTTGTTCGGTCCGACGATCAAGAACATCCGGACGGTGACTCTCAACCCGATTCTGATTTCCGAGACGGCAGCGCCGGCCGCAAGCCAGCCCGCGAAGATCGCTGACTTGTTCGCTGGCATCCGCGCATATGGGTTGCTGGGATTCGTGTGGTTCGACCGCAACAAAGAGCAGGCCTGGCACATCAGCAGTCCCGCGGCAATCGCCGCTCTCCGCCGGGGGGCCGAGACACTGAAAAAACCCAGCTCGTGACCAATCAGATACGCCTCGTGCGCTCGGCGTCAGGTCCGATTGACGCCCACCGGCCGGCGAACATGTCCCTGGCTGCTGACTACGGCGCCGACGCCAGCGATCATCCTGGCACGTGGCGTCTCCTCCTGGCCAACAGCTCCGGGCAAGCGCGCCGGGGAGCCAGACCGGGCGTCCCGCGACTGCGGATGTGGCCGGTACACCGAACTTCGGCGAATGGCCTTCGCATGCGGGTGATGGCCAGTAGGTTTTCGTATGCGGTCGTCCCATTCAGGCGGATACCGCCACATCATGTGATTGTTCTGGCACGTTGTGTGGGCCATGGGGGGTGGCTGAGATTTTCCCCGCTATGTCACTGACCTGGGCAGGCGCAGCCTGCACGCGTTGGCGTGATGTCGGATAGGGAGATGGGGGCGGCCTGGGGGCCGCCGGAGGAGCCTGGGTGGGGGGAGAGCCGGGCACCCCGCGCCGATGTCCGGGTTACCGGGGGGAAGGCGGGGGTAGTGGCCGCGCCGGCGGCCCGGAGGCGTGGCTCGCGGCGCCGGGAGCGCCAGCCCTGGCTGCGGATCCGTGGTCCGTTGCTGTTGCTGGTAGTGCTTACCGTGCAGGCGGCGCTGTCAGTGCGGCTGGTCCGGGCGGACACGGCATTCGACGATGAGGCCATGTCCCTATGGGCCGGGCACCTGGAGTGGGCGCACTGGCTCCATGGCGCGTCGATCCCGCAGTTCCCGAAATACTTCTCGGGGGCGCCGGTGATCTACCCGCCGCTGGGTGCGCTGGCCGACAGCCTTGGCGGGCTGGCCGCGGCCCGGGCGTTGTCGCTGTTGTTCATGCTCGGCGCGACCGCCCTCCTGTGGGCGACCGCTGGCCGGCTATATGGGCAGCGGGCCGCCTTGTTCGCTGCTGCGTTGTTCGCTGTCCTGGGCCCGACGCTGCATCTGGGAGCGTTCGCGACCGCCGACGCCCTCCGTGTGGCGCTGGTCGCGCTGGCCACGTGGTGCGTGGTCCGGGCGGGGGACCGGGGGAGGAGAACCGGGTGGATGGTCGCAGCGGGCACCGCACTGGCGGTCGCGAACGCCGCGGCATATTCGGCGGTTGTGTTCGATCTGGTCCTGCTCGCACTTGCGCTGCTGACCGCGTGGCCGGGCGGGGGGAGGCTGGCGGCCCGGCGGTGCGCGACATTGCTGATCACCGTGGTGGTGCTGCTAGCGGCAGGGGTGCTCATCGGTGGGAGCGCCTATCTTGGCGGGTTTGCGCGGACCACCATCGCACCGGCGCCCGGCGCCAGCCCGCCGCTGCCGGTGCTGGCCCATTCCGCGTCCTGGGCCGGCCTGATCGTGGTCTTGGCGGCGTGCGCTGTGATCATCAGCTGGGCCAGCCGGCAGGGGTGGGCGCAAACGTTGCTGCTCGCGGTCTTTACCGCCTCTGTGGTGCTGGGGCCACTGGAGCAGGCGCGCCAGCATGCCCTGGCCTCGCTGAACGAGCATGTGGGCCTGGGCGCGTGGTTCGGTGCCATCGCCGCGGGATACGCGGTGGACAGGTTCATCGCGGCTGCGCCGGCGGGCCGGGCGCAGGCCGCCACCTGCGGGGCTTGTGTGGTCGCGCTGGTCTTCCCGGTCACGCTGGGCGCCAGCCAGTCCTGGACGCTGGCTACCGACTGGCCCAACGCGACCAGCTTCATCGCGATACTGCGCCCGCTGGCAGATCACGGCAGTGGGCACCTGCTGGTCGAGGATCCCTCGGTCGCCCGGTATTACCTGCCCGCCGGGCGCCAGTGGCAGCGGTGGTCATCCACCCGCAACATCATCCTGCCGTCCGGAATCAGCACCGGCGGGCCGGCCAGCACGGCAAGCGTTGCCGGTGTCGGCAACGCGGGTGTCTTCGCCGAGTTCATCACCCGTGGCTACTTCTCCTACGTTGCGCTGAACTTCGCCGATACCACGGCCCTGGATCATCGCCTCGCTGACCAGCTTCATCACGACCCGCGCTATCGCACCATCGCCGTCATCCCCTACGGCACTGAGGTTGCACCCCTCGGCCAGGGCACGTACGTCATCTGGCGATATGAGCCGAAGCCGTGAGCACCACCCGGCACACCTCACTGAGACCATCAGTGAGCACAACCAGCACCGTAAGCGCGCCGGGCCGTAGGCACACGCCGGCACTCCCCCCGCCTCCCAGCGACGGCGAAAAGTATGCCTATATTCACCGGAACCTGCCCTACCTGACGTTCACCTTGGTCGTGAGCGCAACCTGCGTCATCATCAGTCAGATCCGGTTCGAGACGCACGCCCCGGGATCGTGGCCGTTCCTGGTCTTCACCGCTACCTACGTCATCTACCAGGTGATCAGCTTGCCGGTGAACTTCACCGGCCGCGGTTTTGACGTGGCAGCTCACCGGGCGCGCGTCCAAGCCTGGCGGCCGTTTAGCTACCCCAGCGTCGACATCTACCTGCCCATCTGCGGCGAGCCGATCGAGGTCCTCCGCAACACCTGGGAAGCGGTATTCGAGCTGATCACCGCCTACCCGGGGGCCGCCCACGCTTATGTACTCGACGACGGGCCCTCCGACGAGGCCAGTGCGGTGTCGGAGTCCTTCGGCTTTCACTACCTGCGCCGGCCCGATCTGCGGGCCTATAAGAAGAGCGGCAACCTGCGGTACGCGTTCGCGCGTACCAACGGCGAATACCTGGTCATTCTGGACGCCGACTTCGCGCCGCGCAGCGACTTTCTCGCCGAGACTCTTCCCTACCTGGACGATCCGGCGATCGGCATCGTCCAGACCCCCCAGTTCTTCCGGGAGAGCCCGGAGCAGACGTGGATCGAGAACGCGGCGAGCGCCATTCAGGAGGTGTTCTACCGGTCGATCCAGGTGGCCAGGGACAGGTTCGGCGCGGCTATCTGCGTCGGGACCTCCGCGGTCTACCGGCGGACTGCGCTGGAGCCGCAGGGTGGCCCGACGCTCATCCCATACGCGGAGGACGTGCATACTGGGCTCGATGTGCGCCGTGCCGGGTGGTCCATGGTTTACGTGCCCGTCGTGCTCTCAACCGGCATCTGCCCGGACAACCTCGACGCGTTCGTGCGGCAGCAGTACCGGTGGTGCACCGGGAACGCGGGCGTGGTGTTCTCCCGCCGGCTGTGGAGCGTGCGCATGCCGATTGCGGGCCGCCTCACCTACATCTCGGGATTCTTCTACTATGCCTATACCAGCCTGCTCGTCTTTTTCGGGCCCATCATCCCCATCGTCATGCTGGCATTTCTCCCCGGCCAGATCAGGCTACGGAATTTTGTAATCCTTGGCCCTGCGATGGTGGCTGGGTTCATCCTTTACCCGCTGTGGCATCGCTCCAGATACGGGCCGTCGGTGTGGCCTCTGGGCATAGCCCGCGGATGGGCGCACCTCTTCTCGATCTGGGACAGCGCACGAGGCAAGACGATGGGCTGGCATCCGACCCGGACACCGGGCAGCACCCTACGGCGATTCCGCGTGTGGGTCAGCGGCTGGAGCGGCGGCACGGCCCTGCTGTGGGTGGCCCTGGCCCTCTGGCGGACGGTAACCCTGGGCTCCGTGCAGTTCGCGATCCTGGTGTTCTTCGGCGCGCTGAATCTCGCCGTGGTCGGCCGCGTCATCTTCCCGGGGACACGAGCCGAATGAAGTCCCGCCTGGTGGTGCTGGCGGCCTTGGTGGCCGCTGCGGTCGCCCTCGCCTTCACCGGAGTCCGGTTCACCATTGGGCCTTCCCGGCCACCGTCGGTGCACGCGTCGCTTCCGTCAACATCGTCGGCCTACCTGGGCGTCTACGAGCCCGGGGCGCCGCCCGCCTACGCCCCGATCGCAAGCTTCGCCCTGGCCGCCGGCAAGCAGCCGAACCTGGCCGGTTATTACAGTGGCTGGGCAGAGCCCTTCGCGTCATCGTTCGCGCGAAGAGTCCGCAAGCACGGCATTATCCCCTACGTGCAGATCGACCCCACCTATGCGTCAGTATCGGCGATCGCCGCCGGTGCCTACGACGTTTACCTGCGCGGCTACGCCGACAGCGTCCGTGGCTTCGGCCACGCGGTGGTCATCGGCTTCGGGCATGAGATGAACGGCGAGTGGTACTCGTGGGGCTACAAGCATGTCGCGCCATCGACGTTTGTAGCGGCGTGGCGGCACATCGTGACCGTGTTTCGCGGCGAGGGCGCCGACAACGTCACGTGGCTGTGGACGGTCAACCAGGACCGTTCCGGCACCGCTCCGGTGGCATCCTGGTGGCCAGGAGCGAACTATGTCACCTGGGTTGGCATCGACGGTTACTACATCCGCCGTTCCGATACGTTCGCCACTGTCTTTGGGCGCACCATCGGTCAGGTGCGGGCAGTCACGCGTAAGCCGATCCTGCTGTCGGAGGCCGGAGTGGGGCCGGACGCAGGCCGGTTCATCAAGATCAGCAACCTGTTCGACGGAATCCGCCAGGCCAAGGCGCTGGGGCTGGTGTGGTTCGACGAGGATCAGCACGGAGGACCCTACCGTCAGAACTGGCGCATCGAAGGCGACCGGATCGCCGAAGTAGCGTTTCGTCTTGGCACCTCTTCGCTGACCCTAACTCGCCCTTAACCCCGGTGCCAGCGGCGAGCATTAACTGAAACAAGATGACGCGCATACAGTCCGTACAGGATGAATAACAAATTGCCATTCCGGTTCCGGTCGAATCGGTACTTCCGATATGTTGCGCTATCAGAAGCGTGCATCGTCGTGCTCGCCGGGGGGTGGGCCACATAGCAGAAGACAACGGGGCCTCGCCGCTGCCACGCCGCGTGCCCGGTGCAACTGATTCGCCACGGCCGCCGGCGAGGCGGATAGAGCAGCCGGTGCTGCCGGAGTCGGTGCGGCAGCGCCTCCTGAAGGTAATCGCGGAAGAGCAGGAGCGCGCGGCCCGGGAGCCAGTGCCCCCTCCGCCGGAGGTGGCGGCGGCTGCCTCCCAGGCGCCTACGGTTCTTCACGGGACAGGCCCACCGCAGGAGCGAACACCGTCCCGTGAGGAGAAAGCTCCGCCGAAACGGGCTGAAGCCCTGGGAAAAGCCGGTTCCCCGCACAAAGCCGGCTACCCCGAACCCGCGGCGCTCGCCGAGCAGATCGCACGCCTGCGGCGCCAGTCGCCTCAGGCAGATGACAGGCCGACCCAGCCACCGGGAAAGAGCCGGGACACCGCGCCCGCCTCGCGTTTGCCCTTGCGAGCCGACGCTCTGACAGAGCCGTTCCCACGGGTTTCTCCGCCTGTGCAGGAGAGTGCCGCTGCGTCGGTGAACCCGGGCGTCAACGAGGCTCCCCCGCAGCCAGACCCGCCTACACCGGTGCCTGACGCTCCCAAGGTCGCGGTACCTGACACGCCCGCAGTGTCGGCGCCGCACGGGCGGCGCGTGATCGGTCAGCAGGCCGACCGGGGGCGGCGGCGGCCCGGTCGGCATTACCGCCTTGCAGGTGTGCTTTTGTCAGTGGCGGCCCTGATCGCCGCGGGCTCGCTCGCGTTGACGCTCCACGCCCATAGCGCGAGCGCGGTCGGACCGCGCGGCCACCGGCAGAGCCCGGCGTCAAGCGGTGACCAGGCAGCGGCGCGCGACCAGGCGGCGGCCTGGGTGGCGGCCCAGATTGCCCGGACGACGATCGTGTCCGCCGATCCCGCGATGTGTCAGCTTCTTGAGGCGCACGGAGTTTCGGCGAGGGACCTTTACGAACTCGGGCCGGAGACGACCAGTCCGCTCCGTTCTGCGGTCATCGTTGCGACGCCCGCCGTCCGCGCCCAGTTCGGCACCCTGCTCAACTCCGCCTACGCGCCAGCGGTGCTTGCGAGCTTCGGCAGGGGCCGGCAGCGGGTCGAAATCCGCGAGGTCACGACGCGCGGAGCCGCCGCCTACCGGTCCTCGCTGGCTGCCGACCTTGCGGCGCGGAAGAGCACGGCCGCCGAACTGTTGCGCAGTAACCGGATCACCGTCTCACCCACGGCGCGAAAGCAAATCTCCGCAGGGCAGGTGGACGCGCGGGTGGAGATCACGGTCGCTGCCATGGCAGCGAAGCACCCGATCTACATCGTCGCCTTCAACGGCTTCGCTCCCGGTGCCGATGCGAACGTGCCGCTGCGCTTCGCCGACCTGACGCAGGCATCTCCCGGGGATCTCGTCGGCAGCCGCTCAGTGACACCGGCGTTCGTGCGGTCAATGGCCGGCTTCCTGCGCGCGCAGCCCGCCCCATACCGGCCCCTGCAGATGAAGACGGTGCGCCTGCCCGGAGGCCTCACAGTGCTGCGCATCGGTTTCGCCGCGCCGAGCCCGCTGGGGCTGTTCGGCGCACCCTAAGCTCTTGAGGTATCACGCAGGGGGTCACGTCTCCGGCGGTAGATGTCGAAGTAGGCCTCGAACTCCTGCGGGCGCACGCGGAGCGGGCCGACTTCGCTGGTGCGTGCTTGATCGGTCGCACTCGGAGTAGCTAAGTGCGCTACCTGGGGAGATTCAGTACAACCTCCCAGGTGATCCGGTGCCTCAAGTAGTTTGCCCATGACAAACTGCGATTCCGGTTGAATCGGCCGCGCAATATGTGTTCCGCTGTCAACGCACGCGTTCGCTCCACGTGCCCCGGGGGTGGCCGCATGGCAGATGACAGCGGCGCCACGCCGCTTCCCCGCCGTGTTCCCGGAGCGACCGTCTCACCCGGATCGCCGGTGCGGGTTGAGCGGTTCGTCATTCCGGAGG
>Ga0066903_100003611_pt1 | contig 12711 bp, 11 predicted proteins | sample PanSoiMetaGPlot1_FD_67491 | JGI IMG/M metagenome (GOLD analysis project Ga0066903, IMG submission 67491) | Tropical forest soil microbial communities from Panama analyzed to predict greenhouse gas emissions - Panama Soil - Plot 1 (version 2) | ecosystem: Environmental > Terrestrial > Soil >... | reverse complement strand
CTCGATATCACAACCGGCCAGGAGCAGTTCGGAGGACCAAGAACTGTCCAGGCCAGATATCCTGGAACGGGTGACAACAGCCACAACGGACACGTTATTTTCGATCCCGCACAGTACGCGGAGCGGCAAGGCCTGCTTTTGCTGAACCATATTCTTTACACGGCCTGGACTTCCCATTGCGACGCGCGGCCCTACACAGGTTGGATTATGGGGTACGATTCAAGAACGCTGGCGCCGTTTTCTGTGCTGAACATCACTCCTAACGGGATTGAAAGCGCGATCTGGCAGGCTGGCGCAGGAATGGCTGCTGATGCAAACAGCATGTACTTTCTTGCTGGCAACGGAACTTTCGACACCACGCTGAATGCCAATGGCTTCCCGGTCAACGGCAATTTCGGAAACGGATTCCTGCGAGTAGGCCTGAAGAACAACAAGCTGCGTGTTCTCGATTACTTCAACATGTTCAACACGGTCGAAGAATCGGACGCCGACACAGATCTCGGCTCGGGCGGCGCCATGCTGCTGCCTCCGTTGAAGGATTCCCAGGGTAATACTGAACTGCTGGCTATCGGCGCCGGCAAGGATAACAACATCTACATTGTCGACCGAACGAACATGGGCAAGTTCGATCCTGACAAGAACAATATCTACCAGGAAATCGACGACGCTCTCGGCGGTGGAATCTGGTCGATGCCCGCCTATTTCAATCAAAGCGTCTACTACGGGCCGGTCGGAAATAAGCTGATGCAGTTCAAGTTCACGAATGCAAAGCTTTCCACCTCTCCGGTGTCGACTACTTCTAATACTTTCACCTATCCAGGAACCACACCGGCTGTTTCTGCGAATGGCAAGGCCAACGGCATTGTGTGGGCCATTGAGCACACAAGCACGTCCGTACTGCATGCATACGATGCCACGTCGCTGTCGAAAGAGCTTTACAACTCAAACCAAGCAGCGAATAGCCGCGACCACTTTGGTACTGCGAGCAAGTTCGGAACGCCCATGATTACGCATGGCAGGGTTTATGTAGGAACGCGCAATAGCGTGGCGGCATTTGGGTTGCTGCCCTAGTCCGGGGAGTGGATAGGGTTTCCTGATGGATGGTCAGGAAAGCACTGAAAAAACAGTCGCCCGGGCTCTTGGAGTGAACCGCGATTTGCGCGATAATGCCCGGCAATGGGCGTGTTCTCGGTTGCTGTAATAGGACTCATTGTCTTTATCTGCATCCTGACCGTGCTCAAGATGCAGCAAAGCGATGACGAGCAAGTCCGGCGGCGTTACTGCGAACTTTCGTCCCACCATTCCCTCCAATTCCACGCCTACGATGGCAAGGGCAACCTGGTACACCATTGCGGATGCCGCTATCGCGTCCGCTATGGGAAACAGGCACGTTGGTGTCGGGTTTGCGCCGACGTAAACCTCGAGCGCCATGCTCGGGCGGAGTTTGTTCGCGAGCGCCAGCGCGTTTACGGGACAAACAACTAATTAACAATTGTCATGACGGGTTTTTCTAAGGTATTAACCTGAGAGTTCTAACAGATTCGTCACATGATAGGCGGTTCTTGTTCTGATTTCAGAACAAGAATAAATTTCTGCGCGACGCAAGCTATTTTCTGGAATAGTTTGTTGCCTTAACGGCTCGTACAGCGCTCCCCCAACGGGATCCAGGTCGAAGTGGCTCCTTGCGATTTCGGATCCCGTACGTTTTTTTCTAAGCCCTTCCCCAATCGCACACGGCATGAACACACCTCTAGCCGCGCCTCAATTCATTCATCTTGCTTAATGGGTCAGGCAGCGGATCCGTTCAAATCCATAGCTTCGATTGCGACCTCAGGTTCAGGCGCTACCGATGTCCGTAAAAGACGGTCCGGACAGATCAGCTCAAGCACTGGGGTGGTCATGAAAGTGGTTACCAAAGCCATGATGACCATCATGGAGAACAGAGCGGGAGAAATGATCTTGATGTCCAAACCGATGTTCAGGATCACGAGTTCCATCAGTCCGCGCGTATTCATCAACGTGCCCAAACCAGCGGCCTCTCGAACGGGCATTCCGCTGAGCCATGAGGCGAGCATGGAGCCGCCCAGCTTGCCTGCTACTGCTACGAAGATGATGAGTCCGCAATACATCCACATCTCAGGACCTTTCACCAAGCCGATATTCGTGCGCAGACCGGTGAAGGCGAAGAACAAGGGCAACAATAGAGTTACGGTGATGGTCTCGAATCGGTCCAGAACGTAGCGCACAAAGCGCGCTTCCTTGGGCATGATGGCGCCCATCAGGAACGAGCCAAAGAGAAGATGGATACCCAGCCACTCTGTGCACAGCGCAGATACCAGCACTAGTAAGAGCATGAAAGCCATCATGTTCTCGCTGAGGCCTCCGCGCTTCCGGAAGGTGGTTTCAAAGCCCTGCAACAGGCGTTGAACGCCGTAAATCATGACCAGGGCAAAGGCAACAATCCCTGCGAGCGTAATCCAAATGGAACTAGCCTGGTCGGCGGCACGGATCAGTACGACGATGTAGGCGAGAATGCACCAACCGGTCACATCGTCCACAGCTGCACACGCGATCGCGACTGTTCCCAAGCGGCTCTGCAACAGATCGCGTTCCGTAAGAATGCGCGCCAGCACTGGAAAAGCAGTGATGCTCATCGCCGCGCCCATGAACAGGGCGAAATGCGAGAACTTCACGCTATCGTCGGAAAGTCGCGGGTAGAGATACAAGGCCAGAAGCGACGCCAACATAAACGGCGCGGTAATGCTTACGTGACTAGTGAGTACTGCGGCGTGTCCCTCATGCTTAAGTTCCTTGGGATTGATTCCCAAGCCCACTAAAAACATGAAGACGATAACGCCAACCTGGCTCAGTGCATTCAAGAAACCAAGGCTCGAAGCCGGAAACAAGTATGCGGAGGCTTGCGGCGCCACCCATCCCAACAGCGATGGACCGAGCAGAATACCGGCAAACATCTCTCCGACGACGCGTGGCTGATGGATCCGGTGAAAGAGCGAACCCACCGCACGGCAAACGGCGAGGACTACGGCGATTTGAAGGACCAGCGTGAAGAGGTTTGGCATTAGTGTGCTCCCTTCTTCGCCACTGGCTTCTGGCGGACTGCCGTAAACAAAACGGGTGAGCACGATGTACAGCCATCGACTACCAAGCTGCCTTCCAAAGTGCGCGGCCGTTCGTCTTTGTTCAAATTCGCAACCAGAGTGACCGTCTGGTTCTGACGGCAGTTCAATTTCGATTGAAGAGGCGGTACCAGCCTGGCGTTCAGACTCGTTCCATCCAATGTCCCGGATTCCTGGGTCTTCAATCCGTTCGGCAGGGTCAGCTCAAATTTTTGCCCAGACTGCGAAATCTTTAAAACAGCGTCCTCGGGAGCGACATCTGGAAGTCCGCAAGGCAAGCTGCTCAGATTGCCTTGCATCACCCAGTTACCATCCATTCCGACTGGGGCTGACAGATTTCTTCCGTGCCGGAGAACTCCAAGCAAGCCAAGGATAGGCAAACCGACCAACATTACATAGGCAACGGCGAACTTGCGAGTTGTTGTGGCCAAGACGCCCCCTCACCGAAAGATGGAAAAAATCCCAGGGGTCCAACAAGCGGACCAGTGTTAAAAAGCAAACCGGAACAACTAAGGGACTCAAGAAAAAGGGCCCGTCGCTGGCCGTCGACTGACGGGCCCACCTACCGCTCTTTGCGAGCGACTACGCTGCCGCCTCCACGAAGGCATTGGCAGTCAGATCGCCCAGCAACTTGTGCCATACGTGATTCGGGTTCTTTTCCACCTGCATCACGATGTTGCGCATGCGTGTCAGAACTTCCGGCTCGGCTTCGTCGTACACATCGCCTTGCAGCAGTTTGATCACGTCAATGCGATAACGCGGATCCATGATAAACGCCGTGAACAGGATGTTCAGGCGGTAATAGACGCTGATGAAGTTGTACCAATTGCGGGTACCGCGACGCAGCGTCTGGGCATATTCATCGAAGGCTTCGCGCTTAAAATTTCCGGTCTCGAGCGCTTTGATGATGTTCGGGTGGGCAAAACGCGAGCAAGTCAGAGCAATGCTGACACCGGTCGAAAAGATCGGGTCGACAAAACGGGCCGCGTCGCCGATCAGCACACAGCGGTCGCCCGTGATTTGCTTCATCGCGTAGCTATAGTCGCCCTCTTCTTTGAAGGGACGAACCCGTTCTGCTTTCTTCAGGGCGTCATGCAATTCCGGACGACTTCCCACGGCCTGCCAGAAGAATTCTTCGCGCTGTTCCCGCGTTGGCGAGAAGTTCTTCTTTTGCGTGACCACGCCAATGCTAGTGAGTTCCTCGGTGATTGGAATCTGCCACACCCAGGTGTTGGTCATCGGCAGGAAGTGAATGAAGATGTAGTTGTTCATGTCCGGCTTGTAAGCCAAAGCCAGACGGTTATAGCCCGCGAACCAGGTGTGAATGGCGTATTGATCGAAAACAGGATCCTGGATGCGCCACTTCATCTGGTTGCCCAGCAGGGTGCGGCGACCGCTGGCATCGACTACGATACGGCAGCTACTGGACATCTCCTTTCGCCCCATCTTGTACTTGATGTTGACGAAATTCGGGTCGGCATCCATGTCCACGCCGCTGACGGCAATGCCTTCATACACCTTCGCGCCCAGTTGGTTCGCATGCTGCAGCAGCAGCAGATCAAACTTGCCGCGGTCCACGTGGTAGGTATAGTTCTGCGTGACGCCTGGCTGGTTGCGCTCTTCAAAACGAATGTCGGCGCCCGCCTCGGCTGCCAAGCCGTCAAAATTGTGGTCGTAGGCGCGGGAACCCGTCGCTGCCGTCCACGCTGCTCCGTACTTGCGTGGAAACTTGGCCTCTTCCATCTTGGGAATAAAATCCAGTTCGCTTAACACACGAGTGGACGAGGGGACCAAAGATTCTCCCACGTGCTCGCGAGGCATAATTTCGCGCTCGAACAAGGCGCAATTCACGCCAGCCTTGGCGAGGTAGGCGGCCATGCTCGAACCGGCTGGACCTCCCCCGATGATTCCCACATCATAATCTGGGACCGATGCACTCATTTCTCTGCTGCCTCCGGTAGGTTTGAATTGAGACGGGCTCGTGACTGAAAGGCATTCATCCGGAGCGCACCCGTCACGCCCGAACAAGCCACTTACCTTGTAAGTTTTTCAAGCACTTGGCCTGCCAACAAAGAACACAACGTAAGCTACTGATACAAAAGCATTAAGCGTGCCCTTCGCATGGCGAAAACGATTCCCGGAGTGCTAAGGTTTTGCAAGAAGTTGCGAACTCAACCTACAAAAGTGCACTTCCAAGAACTGTCCCGCGGGGAGGGCCAAAAAACCTAAAAGCTTGCGATGTTGGTTTAAGGCGGACAGGCCTGAAAATTGCTGGCCCGAAACGCTATCAGGCTCGCATAACTATTGCAAGTCTTAAGCGAAACCTTGAGACTGAGTGCCCATGAAAGCCGTCGCCATTATCCCCGCCCGACTCGCCTCAACCCGCCTGCCCCGCAAGATGCTAAGAGAGATTGCGGGACAGACCCTACTGGGTTGGGTCTATACGGCGGTGCGTAAGGCGCCACAACTGGCGGACGTGATTATTGCTACCGATTCCGACGAAATTATTCAGCTGGCAGAGAACCAAGGGTGGAAGGCCCAGATGACCGCGACGACCCACAGAAGTGGAACCGAAAGGGTGCATGAGATCTCGCATCGGGTGGCCGCGGATGTGTACGTGAATGTACAGGGCGACGAACCCCTGACTCGTCCAGAACACATTGCCAGCCTGCTCGCGGTGATGGAGAATCCGCAGGCACTGGTGGGAACGCTCAAAACGCCATGTCTCGCAGCGGACATTCAGAATCCGAACGCAGTTAAGGTGGTCACCGATCATTCTGGGCGGGCACTGTACTTTTCGCGTGCGACCATCCCTCACGACCGTGACCACACATCGCCGGCATACTTCAAGCACCTGGGCTTCTACGCATATCGCAAAGACACCCTGGACAAATTTTGCAGTTGGCCGGAGTCATCGCTGGAGCGCAGTGAGCGACTGGAGCAATTGCGATTTCTGGAAAACGGTGTCGCCATACACGTCGGCGAAACCGAACATGACAGCATCGGGGTTGATACCGACGAAGACCTGCAGAGAGTGGAGAAGATTCTGAGCAGCCGGAAATAGCGGTGTGCTGTGATGCCGGCTGCACAGACGAAATCTTGCTCCTTCACCAGACTGGCCTTTTTCGGCGCATATCCTTGTGAATCTTTTTCCAGCGGTCTTTTTCGCGGCTCGCGGCTGCGGCATCCACCTTACGCTCGAGAAATCGGAGTTCCGCTTCAAGTTTGCGACGGCTCTCCAATCGCTCCGCCGGAAGCTGTCCCGTTGAGATAGCGAGTTGAACAGCGCATCCAGGCTCATTGCCGTGGGTACAATCACGGAATCTGCAGGCCTGAGCGATAGCATTGATGTCCTCGAAAGCGCGGTCGACGCCTTCTGAGTTCTCCCACAGTTGGAGTTCGCGCAAACCCGGCGTGTCGATCACCATGCCTCCACTGGGAAGGAAGTGCATCTGCCGCGCAGTTGTTGTGTGGCGGCCACGATCATCGCTCTCCCGTGCAGGCTGAGTTGGAAGAAGATCGTGGCCCAGCAGCCGATTGATGATTGTCGACTTGCCAACGCCAGATGAGCCAACAAGGGCAGCGGTTTGATATGGAGGGATCAGGCGGCGGAGTTCGCCCATGCCAGAGCCGGTGGCCGCACTCAGCAACAACACGGCCACGCCGGGCGCCGCGTTTTCGACTTCTCGGAGGAGATCTGCCGCATCAGGACACAGGTCTGCCTTGTTCAGCAGGAGCACAGGCCGCGCTCCGCTGTCCCAGGCGAGTGCAAGATAACGCTCAATGCGTCGTTGATTCAGGTCGTGATTCAGTGCGCTCACGACGAACACCGTATCGATGTTCGCGACAAGCACCTGCTCTTGCGTCTGGCGGCCGGCAGCTTTGCGGGCAAGCTTCGTTCGTCGCGGCAGCACGTGCTCGACGCGAGCGCAACTGTCTTTCGCGAGTAGCGTGACTTCGACCCAATCTCCGACAGCAGGCAGGTCTGCGGGATTTGTAACTTCGTGGCGCAACTTGCCCGACATCTTGCCAAGAAGCTCATCGTCGGCCGTCTTCAGCTGAAAGTGTCCCTTGTGTTCCGCAGTAATGCGCGCGAGGGACCAGTCGTTGGTCTCAGTGCGCGCCTGCTCGAAGAAGGAATTCCATCCCAACCACTCCAATGGATGTTGCACGGGTGTTCTCCTCAGGTTTTCGCAATCCGGGTTGCATCGGGCCAGCTGCCAGTAGTTCAAGGCGCATAGGCACACGATGACGGCATTTGCTGATTGGGAACGAATGAAGAGGAGAACTAGAGTGTTACGAACGCGTAGAGGCGTACCTCTTCATCCGCGTGGACAATGCAGACATAGGCGCCTCCGAAGGAGAAAGTTCACTCGCTCATCGCGAGCTGATCCGACAGTAATCCGGAGATGAGGCGAAGTCAAGCGTGTACAGGACGAGCGGCGGCCCATTGCTCAGCAGACTCTATGCGCCTTGCGATCGCCGGATGAGAATGAAAAAACCACTCCACCCACTTCGAGGGCACGCGCTCCGCCAGGTTCTGCTCCGCCAGCTTGTTCATAGCGGAGATGAAGGGCCCGATACTGGAAATCGAGCGAAAAGCATATCGATCCGCTTGACGCTCGTTGAATCGTGAAAACGCATTCAGCGCGGGCAAGGCGAGGAACGAAAGCAGCGTGGAAGTAAGGGCTAACAGAGGCAGGTTAGCAAAGTCAGCCAGGGTTTCGAAGATGTGCCAGTGATCGAGCACGTAGTGCAAGGCGAAGTTGGCTACCCAAAACCCGAGCAGGGTTGTCGCCGCCTGCACCGCGATCCCCTTAAAGATGTGACGATGCACGTGGTGACCAAGCTCGTGTGCCAGGACTGCTTCGATTTCCTCGGGAGAGTAATTGTCCAGAAGCGTGTCGGCAAGAATAATGCGGCGTGTGTTTCCCAAGCCGGTCAAGGCAGCGTTCGCCTTCTTGCTTTTCTCGGATAGCTTCCAGCGATAGACTCCGCGAACTTGCGTGCCAGCCTTTTCGCTAAGCTTGACCAGCCGCGCCTTGAGGTCTTCGTTATCCAGCGGCTCGAACTTGTAGAAGATCGGGAACAGAATAACGGGAGCCAATTGTGCGAGCAGAACGAATAACAACAGGAAGGCCGCCCAAGTTATGAGCCACCAGGTCTGAGGAAATTGACGGATGATGAAATAGAGCAGTTCAACAATGATTGAGGCCAGCACCAATCCAAGCAGAAATCCCTTTGCCTGGTCCCACAACCACGAACGAAAGCGCTGATTTGATAATTGGAACCGGCGCTCTACACGAAAGCTGTAGTAGTCGAGCCCGATACCCACGAGTTTGCCGAGAAGCAGGAGCATCGCAACATAGAAAAAGACTCCCAGGGTGTAGCTGTGCGAGCTCATGTTGAGAGCGAGATCGCGCAAGGTGCCGGTCCAACCGGTGGCCAACAGCACAAGCAGCAGCAAGAGTCCGGCACCGAAGTCGGCCAGTCCAACCCACCGGCGGATCCGGTTGTAATTCCGGGCTTCAGGCGAGTCGGTTGGAATAGCTGTGCTGGGGCTAGCAAAGTTCATGGGTTCATCAATTATCGCTTAATAATCAGACTCATAAGATGTCTACGTAGTAATCAGAAGTCCGATGCAATCGGTTGGTCGTTCGGGTCTGCCGCCAAAACGGAAATTGTTGTCGGCTTCCACTTCAGGCACCTATAACCATAACAAAACCAGATGTTTGGCGATTGAAGGGCCAATGTCGACAGAGACAGTGTGAATGTTGACTGACGAGTACTTCTCAGTTCCTGGCAAACTGCTCGGCCGTGGACAAGATCTCGTCGACCAACTCGGGAGATGCGGCCTCTGAGTAGATCCGCAAAAGCGGCTCCGTGCCAGAGGCGCGAAACAACACCCAGGGCTCGGCGCCATTGCCATTGCGTGACGCATCGAGGAAGAACTTAATCCCGTCCATAGCCTCTTTTCTTAGGACGTTGTGAGAGCCTAATCGTTTGGTGTCATCGGCCTGCGCTCGCTTGATCGCTCCCTGCTTGATCTCCTCAGAAATGTGGAGATCACGACGGCCATAGAAGTGAGGGCCGTATTCCTGCTGCAGGTCAGCAACTAACTGACCCAAGGGCTTACCCTCCTCTGCCATCACGTTGGCCAGCAACAAGGAGTTCAGAATGCCATCGCGCTCCGGCAGAAACCGCGAATAGCCGATGCCGCCAGATTCCTCGCCTCCGATCAGGATGTCACGCTCCATCATGAGATCGGCAATGTACTTGAAGCCAATCGGACATTCGTTCAACTTGCGGCCATAGTGCGCGGAGATGCGATCGAGCATGCACGTTGTGTTGAATGCCCGCACGACTTCTCCGGGCCACTTCTTCCGCTCAAGAAGCCATCGCAGAATGACGCAGAAAATCTTGTGCGAATCCACAAAACTGCCATCTTCAGCGACAGCGCCGATCCGGTCGGCGTCGCCGTCGGTGGCAAATCCCGCATGGCAACCTTGTTTGACTACGACCTCCTGCAGCATGGCGACATGAGGCAAGATGGGCTCAGGATTTATCCCGGGGAATAGAGGGTGCAGCTCTTGACGGATGGCAACGTGGTCAATGCCCCGACTCGAAAAGATTTTCGCGAGAACACCACGTCCCGAGCCATGCATGGAGTCCACTGCAAACTTGAACTTGGCTTTGGTGATGAGATCGAGATCGACAAAACTGCATATCGTCGCGATGTAATCGTCCTTCAGTTCAGCAGATTCAATCGCAGCCGGATGACCCTTCGGCATTACGCCGGTACGGACGCCCTCTTCGATAATCTTCATCATGGCCGGGGTCGCCGAGCCGCCGAATTTGCCTTTGAACTTCACTCCATTCCAGTTCCAGGGATTGTGACTGGAAGTGATCACGACGCCACCCGCGGCACCTTGCTTTTTTACAGCGAGAGAGATTGCCGGCGTTGGAGTGTAATCGTTTGCCAGCTTGACGGGAATTCCGCAGGACGCCAGGACTTCTGCGGCGATTTCCGCCGCGCGCTGCGATGCAAATCGTGTGTCGTAGCCAACGATCACACCCTTCTTTGGATCTTCATGCTGCAAGACATAAGCGGCAATCGCGCCCGCTACACGGCGCACATTGTCGAAGGTAAAGTCGTCGGCGATGATCCCCCGCCAACCGTCGGTACCGAACTTGATAGTAGTCATCAGCTTTCAGTCGTCAGCTAAAAGATCTGCTAAACCAGCTTATGCATCTTCTTCTCGTCCAGATGCTTGACCACTTTACCCACGTCCTGCGCCTTGGCGCGAGAAGTGATGAGCAATGCGTCGTCAGTCTCAACAACCACCAGGTCCTTCACGCCGACAACGGCAACGAACTTCCCGGGTGCGTGAACGTAATTCCCTTCCGAATTCAGGGTAAAGATGCCCTCTCCGGAGATCTGGTTGTTATCAGCGGGCCGCCGCTTGGCAATGTAGTGCTCGTGCAGCGCTGTCCATGAACCGAGGTCATTCCAGCCGAAGTCGGCAGGTAAGCAGAAAATGTTTGACGGTTCCTTGCGCGAACGCGGTTCGAGAATCGCATAGTCCACGCTGATGTTTTCACACTTGGGATACCACTTGCGAAAGGTTCCCGCAAATCTGGATGTGCCGAAGTCTCCGGCAATCTTCTCCAGGATTTTCGCCGTCTGCGGCAAGTGTTCACGTAGTGCATTGGTTAGCGTGCGCGCGCTCCAAAGAAACATGCCGCTGTTCCAGAAATAGTTTTGAGTTGCTATGAACTCTTCCGCTCGCTGTTGGTCGGGCTTCTCAGTGAAGCGACGCACTGCGAGCACGCCATGATCGCCGCCGGGAGCGGATTCGATGTACCCGTATCCTGTCTCCGGACGCATGGGCTTGATTCCAAGGACAACGATGTTTTCGTCCCGTGCCGCGACTTGAATGCCCTGCTCCAGCACTTGGCGATACTGCAGCTCATCGCCGATGACGTGATCGGACGGAAACAGCCCTAGCACCGCATCCGGATCCTGCGCCAAAAGGATATAGGCAGCTAGTCCAATCGCAGGCGCCGTATTGCGGCCAACCGGTTCTGCAACGATATGATCCTTCTTTAAGCGGGGAAGCTGCCGCCTTACCTCTCGTTGAGAATCTTCGTTGGTGATAATCCAGATTCGCGAGGGTGATGACAATGGCAAGAGGCGCGCCACGGCCTGTTGGATCATGGTCTGCTTGCCATCGAGCGCGAGCAACTGCTTGGCGCGGCGCTTTCGTGACAGAGGCCAGAAACGGGTGCCCCGCCCACCGGCGAGAATTACGGGATAGAAATTGGACTTGATCTTGGCCACAATTGAATTTCAGATTTAAGGATTTCAGATTGTAGAACTTTAAGTCGCAGATTGCAGAGCGGCCGCTTCGGTGGTCAAGTCTTCAATCTGCAATCCAAGAATCTGAAACCGCCCTTACATCCTCGTTGCGGGTTCCCCGAGCTTCTCCCCCGGCACGTATGCTTTCAAAAACTCTACGCTCCATTGCGGACGCACGCGAAATTCACCGAGCGCCGCCGGAACCACTACCGCGTCGCCCTTGGCCAGCGTAACGGGTTGCATTCCGTTCGCCTCAACAATTCCGCAGCCTTCCACAGCGACCAGTATCTGCACTGACGTTCTGCCTGCGTCGTTCGTGTGAAACGCCTGCGGCTCGCGCAGCTCAAACTGATCGACGATGAAATAGGGCGCGGCGATGAGTGGACCGCGCCGGTTGCGGCTTCCGTTCATTGCGGTCGGAGCCGGACGCAGCACTTTGCCCGAACACACTCGCTCCTTGATCGCCGCCAGCCCACGCTCCAAGTGCAACTCTCGAGGACGTCCGTAATCGTACAGGCGGTAGGTGGTATCAGATTGCTGTTGCGTTTCCACGAGAACCGACCCCGGGCCCAATGTGTGCACGGTGCCGCCCGCAACATAGATCATCTCGCCGGCATACACATTGATCCAGTTCAGAAATTCTTCGGCGCGTTGCTCATGAATCGCGGCTTCGAACTGCGCCCGCGTGACGCCTTCCTTCAATCCCAACGCGACCTGCGATCCCGGCCTGGCATGTGCGACGTACCAGCACTCTGTTTTGCCCCAAGGTTCTCCTACCCGGCGGGCTGCTTCATCGTCAGGATGCACCTGGACGGAGAGCTTATCGTGAGGAAAAAGGAACTTCAGAAGAAGCGGAAACCGGTTTCCATCTGATGCCGCACTACCGACGAAATCACGCCCGTAGCGCTCGCTTAACTCTGCCAAAGTCTTGCCGGAGTGTGGACCGTTATTGACCTTGCAGGCGTCTCCGGTCAGCCAGGATTCGCCTATCTTCTCTTCAAACCTGTGGTTGGGATAGATAGGCGACAAATCCTGCGTTCCCCAGGGGCGGGGATCGAAGGATGGAAGCATCAGAAATGGATAAAGGTCACTCATGCCAAAGAAGCGAGCAGAGGACGCGCAGATGCGTCGCCGACTGGCCTCCAACGCTGGTACTTAGAAGCTGAACTGACCAGAGAGGCTGCCTGAGTCCAGGCCAACTTCATGGATCGAACG
>Ga0066903_100003610_pt1 | contig 12712 bp, 15 predicted proteins | sample PanSoiMetaGPlot1_FD_67491 | JGI IMG/M metagenome (GOLD analysis project Ga0066903, IMG submission 67491) | Tropical forest soil microbial communities from Panama analyzed to predict greenhouse gas emissions - Panama Soil - Plot 1 (version 2) | ecosystem: Environmental > Terrestrial > Soil >... | reverse complement strand
GTCTTTTGGGGAGAACCCATCACGCACAGTGGCGAGAACATCGGCACAACGGAAGTTCGAGCGCTCATTGTGGAACTCAAGACTCCTAAAGCTCCTTAACACAACCACCGCATCTAACCAATCGATGAAGCCAACGTCCCCATTTCGAAATAAGTTCAACGTGTTTGCCACCACACCCTGCCGTGGCTTATCTCTTTCTCGTTAAACCTATGCGGATGCTGCTTCTGTCGGCGATGTCCATGAGTGTAGCCGCGTGCGATCCGATATACGGCGTCAGTCGGCAAGCTACAGTTGGGCACATGCCGGACCCTGTAAGGGTGCGTTCCATTGTGCAGCACACCCCGGGCGTAAAGAGCGTCCGTTATCAGCAGATCGAGGGCAGCAAGCCGCTGACGCTCAGCGGCATTCAGCCGGCGACAGCAGTTCACACATTTATTTACACGGGAGGTCCCGATGTTCACGGCGTGTTGCAGTTTACCGTGGACTATCGCAAGCGCGTCGACTACTCGCAGACGCTTATTGAGATGTTCAAGCCTCCACCTCAGCAATGGGTCGATGCAACATTGCCGGTGATGAAGCGAATTGAGTTGCGTCTTGAGGCTGAGGCTGGTTTGCCAGGGTTGCAAGGTTCAGTTGTGCAGCGTTGCACTGGGGTCGTATGCCCATGATGCCTAACCAGCCGATGAAGCCAACAGCCCTAATCGAATCGACGAATTAGAACGGCGACGCATGAAAACATTAGTGGTCGGCATCACCATCAGCTTGGCCATGTTCACAACTGCAATTTCCGGCACGCCAGTGCGGCTGAATCCGGAATGGCTGAGCTATTGTCCCCAGCCCCAATACCCATACGAAGCACGGAGCAGGAATATCCAAGGTAGCGGTATTTTCGTCCTGCACCTCCACGGAGACGTCGTAACCAAGGTTGACACCTATCGCAGCACCGGATCGCCGGTTCTAGACAACGCGCCCCTGTTAGAGATGAGGCGATGGCGCTTCAAGCCGAATACTCCAGTGCTGGTCGTCGTCCCGATTACCTACGTAATGACTGGCGGGAGAGGAAAGGTGCAGATGCCACCTGGCGCGAAGCCATTTCCGCCACGGCAATGACGGAACTTTATTCGCCCATCGTCCGTTTCCGCAGTTGCTGACGATAACGGCTGCGCTCGGCGTCGGTTTGTCGTGCGTGTTGCGTGCGGCCTGACCTTCGTTCGACAGCTTGTTTGACCTTCTGGCCGAACGACTCTCCGCCATCCGCTCGCGGTCCATGCGAGCACGACAACCGACGTTGAACAGCGGCCTTGATACGCTGCCCGAAGCTTTCGCCTCGTGCTGACACTTTCTCTGCCGCGGCCTCTAGCTCCCGCGCCGTCGCATGAAGTTGTTCGACGGCAGTCTCAATCGGGAGTCCGAACGCAAGACCGAATCCTTGTTTTGTTATCATAGGCGTCGATGTTACTTCGGTAGGCTGTAGCTGGTCAACTCGTCTTCTGTGAGTTGTTCTCGTTCCTTGCAACCACTGAAAGGAGCGAAGACTCGATACAAGCTGCGCCTCTCGGGATACTCCTTGAGTCGGCCCGAGTCTAGCCATTGGTCAACGACCGTAGCTGGTAACACACCGGGAGGCAGTTCTTCGCCGAAACGAAACTTGCGATCGCCAAGGTCGGTGTGATGAAGAAAGATCAACGTAGGCCTCATGGCACGACCTCCATTGTAACTCGGAACGTTGAACCAGTGAACGCGGCCTCGAGCTGTTCTTGAACCTTCTCGGCTAACGAATCCTTCGGCTTGCCTTGGCACAGCAGCCAGTCCGAGAATCGTGCGACACAACTGCCTTCCACGCTTCGCGCTGCGAGCAACGAAACGACTGAGAGCAACTTCTCGATCTCACGGTCAAGGTAATGACGGTAGTCGTTTTCATCGAACTTGGTGTAGCCGTCGAGGCTACCGACTTGCGTCCAGAAATAGCTGCTGATCCCGTCGTGGAACCGACTAATCGCAGGGTAACGCGCTGCCAGTTCACGACACCAGCCTTGCATCCAGTCGTGATCGATCCGCTGTCGGCTGGCACGGCCCACGACGTTCCATAGGTTCCACGAACTAAGGCCAACCAGCCAGCCTTCGAGAATGGCTTCCGCGACTTTTATCTGCGAAGGCGAGGGCGCACGTTTGCCGAACCAATCGGCAGCTAAATCTACTGGCGGTGTCAGCGGCGTTGGTTCCTTGCACAGCCAAGCCAGCACAGAGAAAAGCGGCTGGCCGATCACGATCCGAAAATGTGGACCGCTCAATGAGGGAAGCCACTCATTGAAGTAACCGACCTTCGCGCCTTTACCACTGCAGAAGAGATGGCTCCGCACCTTGCCATCGCTTTGCAGCAGTAGCGACTGGCCGAATACGAGGGAAGCGAAAGCATCATGGAAGGCATACACGTTCCGCACCGGCTCGGGTTCCTGTTGGGCTGCCTTCCACAAATCCTGCCAGTCCTCGATCTTGTTAGCTTTTTCACGACCTTCGCCTGCGCCGCTCATCTGTTCCTTCATCTTGCGCGGCGGAAGGTGGGCGCTGAGTGCGCTCACGCTAGCAAAACTTGCCGCCACATCTGGCCATGACGTCAAATCGTTAAACAGGACCCGCTGCAGCGACCGGACGGAGCGATCCTTTTCCAATAACTCAGCGAACCGGGCACGGCCTAACGAAAGTAACTGGTCGCGGTGAATCGCCACGCCGCGGTCGTAAATCGCTTCGTCAATGGCACCAGCCTGTTCGGCGAAATCTTCGGGTAACGCTGGTCCGCGTAACGGCGGTGGTTCCGCTCGTGGGACTCGTGCCGGTCCACTTAGGCCTCGCAGGTAGGCCATCTCACGCTCGGCAGCCTCACTGCTGGCGGCAGCTACGGCCGCCTTGTGTGCAGCTGCGTCTTGTTCCCTTCGCGCAGGTGGATCGAAGTGTATCGGCGGCCTAAGAAATGGACTGTGTTCGTGCTCAGTGATTTTCTGTTCTTCATACATAGGCGTGAGTTGGTTGGTTTTTTCAATTTTAGGCATAACGTGTTAAGGTTGCAATAACACATAGGATGATTGGTTGACCAAGCGCGTCCACGGTCCGGAATGTTATTGTTGTTGTTATGAAAGGCCGTGGGCGCGCTTACCTTTTCACATATGTGGTTACACGATCAGTCAGTAGCTAGCTCCATCGCCCCCATAAAACAGCTTAAGTTGAATTCAACATAAGCTCTCGCGTTAAAAGCGTTTTGTGCACGCCACCCGACTCCTTACTCGCCTACAGCCTAAACGCGAAGCCACGGCGAACCTCAAGCGATTACGCCCCATTCCTGCAAGCCGTCACGAACCGCTTTGCCATGCCACGCCCCTCCAAGTCCGCGATTCGAGATCGTAAGTGATCATGTTATTGTCGCTTGGCCATATTGAAAATGGTCTGGCAAATTTCCGGTCGTGAGATCAACCAATCTGCACCTCGGTTTTCGTGGCCTGATGCTCGCGCTCACTGCGTCTGGCAGCGCGCAGCTGGCGCACCACATCCGGCGTGGTTTTTGTCTTGCGAGCGATCTCAGCAGTAATGGCGTCCAATCGCTCCTGCAACTTCACCCGCTGCCGCTTGCTCCCCTTGCGATCTTCATGGTAAAGGCCGTTGATCTGCTCAAGGAGCCTGTCAGCAATCTCTTTCAGCGACACGATGGTTCTCTTCCGGTAACAATCATACTTGCCGCGACGCTCGCGCTTGGGCGAGGACTTGTAGGCGTGCCACAGCGCAACGAATCCCGGCCTCCTTGTCTTCACTCGCCTTCGCCAGTTCGTTTGATCGGCCAGCGCCGCCTTTTCAAACGCAGTGTAATCGCCCCAGCCGCAATGCCGCAGAATCAGGCGCAACTTAGGCGTGCACTTGTTGAGCGGCTGCGCCCCTTTCGGCACGAAGGTTTTGTTGAATCGCTGAACAATCTCTGCCTTCCCTTCAGAAAGAGCAGACAACGAAAAAGCCCCGTGAGCGCCTGCGCTCGCTTTGCTCTTTAAGTCTGCTTTTCTTCCAAGACTCTGAGTTACCCCTTCTTTCGTCCTTTCTTCGAGTCCGTCCTCTCTTAAACTGCGGTCAACCAAGCCTTGGGCAACCGCAGTCTTGGTGAACGGCCTTCTGTGAACGACGTAGTGCCTGCCGAGAATCACGCCGCCTTTGCCCCGTTCCTCTTTACGAGTGACCCAGCCAGCTTTACTCAGTTCGCGCATGGCAGTGCGCGTTGCGGTCTCGCCCCAGCCGAAACGCTTTCGCACTTCTTTTATACACAGTTGCCAGTTGTGTCCTTTCGATAGCACGTCGCAGAGGATCACAAATGCCACAGGACCGATGCGCTTGTCCTGCACATCCTGCAACGCCTGTTTTGGCCCAACGAAGAACTCGCCCTTCCCGTAACGATCGTGCTGGCCATTGCTGCCATTGCGCGTTTGCGCTTGCGCCTCGCTGGTATCGGCTATAGCCTCGTCTGCAATCGCGGTAAGTTTGGATGAGGCGGGGTAGCACCCGCCTTTTCCTTGTGGTGGGTCCTTTCCGTTACCGTTGTGACCTTGTGAGTGCGACGAGTGCGTAGAGATAGATTGTGCCTGAGTCGTCGCGATGCGCAGGCGCGATCCGTTCTGTGTGTTCTTCATAAGTTCACCTTTTCGTGTCAGCGCTCCTTTCTGTGAGCCGCGCTGTAAGTGCGCCTATTGAAAAACTCTTGTTAGGCTACCGCGCTGCACACTGGCACAGCAAGCGCTTTTTTTTGCCGCTCGGTCTTCATCGTGGTAGGCTTGTTGTCCTTTCTGAAAACCTTCGAGGTTTATCTCTCGGCGGCGGCGCTCGGTAAGCTTCAAACCGACTGGCTAGCCGTCGGGAGGATTTTCGCCTTGTGTTGTAACACACACGTGCAGCCCCGAAGCTTATGTTGAATTCAACTTAAGCTGATTCACTTGTCGTCTTGAAGTCCCCTGCGTTTCTGCGGCTTGGTCTTCCCTTGCTGCTTGTCGGCCAGCCCGTTCATCAGGTTCGCCATGTCGGCATAGCGAACGAGCACGATGCCCTTGATGCTGCCGTCAGGAATGATGCGCACCAATTTGATCAGTCCGCGTAACTCAAGCTGGTAGTAGAGTGCGCGTGTTATCCCGAAAAAGGGGTCTTGTGCGCCTGGCACTGGCAGGCGGTAGAACTCAGGCCGCATGTGCGCCTTCTCTGCAATGATGTCTAACTGCTGTTTCGGCATTTAGTGTCGGTTGCACCCGTTAACTGGTTTCGTTGCAACCCGCACCGCCGTAACAAGTGCGTAAAAAATGCGACACGAATTGCTCTCGTTCGCGTCACGGGTTTCCGCGAACTGGCCGCGTCCTCTCGTTCTCTGCGGCTCCATCCCCTTTAAGAACTCGGACCACTGAGTCCGAGTGATGGAATATCGTCCCTCATTGCCGAGCCTTTTCACAGCTCGTCTTAGCGCATCATCCACGCCACCGTGCGACACATAACAGTGTCACATCACAACAGGTGACGAACATACTAACTAGCGATCAGTGGGTCGTCAAGACGCTATGTTCTTTACGGTGACGCTCGTAACACTTACGAGGCCTTTCTCACTTGTTAGACTCGAAGTGACCAGGTGCTCGGACTCGCTTGCCTTTCTTACGCTTGCGAAAGCCTTTCCCTTTTATCCGCCACCTCTTACTGACTTGTTCGCGTCGTCCTGTCTGTGGCGCGAACCATTGACGTCTTCGTTCTTCCTCTCGCCGTCGATGTTCCTCTTCGAGCCGTTTTCCTGCCTCTTGAAACCGTATTCGTTCTTCTTCTGTCATGTTACGTTTCGAACTCAGAGCGCAGGCAGTCTAGCAACGTCCTTGCCTAGCTCTGCGAGTTCATGATGCGTGTAGCCTTGATGAATGTCACGAGTAGCGTGCGCAGCCAGTTTCATCCGGCGTTCCTCGCTCACGCCTGCATTTGCCAGACAGGAAACATTCGTGCGCCGCAGACTGTGAAACCCGAGCGCCAGCACGTTGCGCGCCGCACTTCTGCCTTTACCCTTCACGCCTTCGCGCACCTTGCGGTTCTCGATGCCAGCCGCAGCCATGATCTTGCCGAATTGTTTCGACAGATTAGCAACGCGACACCCAGCCAGCGATGGGAACAAGAAGTCGTCCCGCTTCGCTGCTGGTAACTCGATTACCTTGCCGCGCCGCGTCGTTGTGACAAGTCCTGCCAGATGATCTTTCAACGACGGATGCATCGGCACACGATGTTCGTCACCGTGCTTCGAATACCGCTCGAAGATCACAAGCGGCGGGTCCGCCGTGAAATCCAGATTGCGAAAACGCAGCGTGACGCAGTTGTGCAACCGCGCACCAGTGTAAAAGGCCATGCGGATCAGTCCGGCCCAGTCGCCTCTAGCCGTTTTCAGCAGCGCACCGACTTGCGCAATCGTGAACGGCTGCTTCTGGCGCTTGGCGGGAGTCAGTTCGTCTTTCACAGCTTCAACCGCCGTGCACGGATTGTTGCTGATTACGTGGTCGCGCCACGCCGCATTGAAATACGCGGAAAGAATCGTCAGGTTGTCGTTGAGCGTGGTCGCAGTGACACCGTTCGCCTTGCGCTGATCACGGAAGCCGCGCACATCGGCGCTGCTCACGGCCACAATGTTCAGGTCCGCCTTGTCCCCGAGAAAATCGAGAAACAGTTTCTTGATCTGTTCGTATTTCGCCACCGTTTTCGAATCCTGGGAGTCGGCCTTGATCTTGACGAAATGCTCGAACCATGCGCGTGTGCTGAACGAGCGCAGCCCTTCTCCGTGAACACTCTCCACGATTTCCGAAATCAGTTCGCGTGCTCGTTCCTCGGTCAGCGTCCGCGCTCGCGCCAGCCGAGCGGCTTCCTCCAGCTTCACCGCCATGCGCAATGCGCGGCTCCGGCTGGTCAGCCCAGTCGATCGTTTGACCTGTTTCCCGCGTGTGTCGTAGAAACACGCATACCAGAATGGGCTTCTCGGGTCTTTCGCTACGCTCGCCATCGCACGCTCTGCTCTTTCACTCCGAATGATAGTCCGAATGTGAAATCACGACAATGATGATTTTTAGCGCATGCTCACGATAGAAGCGCGCTCTCCCTCAGGACTCAGACTGAAGTCTAGGTTCGAATCCTAGCGAGGCAGCTCCTGAAAAGTGGGAATATAATCGGCCGGCGAGTGGGAACACACGCAAGGCAACCAAGAGATAGTTCGAATAACGCAACAAGACGCGGCGAAAGGTCAGTCGCACAGTGCCCGCCAGCATTGATTCGACGAAGGAGATTTTGCGTCGATCAATACGGTTTTTCATACCTCTCTAGGCGTATCCGAGCGACTTCGTATAGCATTTTGCGACTGACGCGAGCAGTCTGAGCAAATTTATCCCTCGACCATGCTGGGTCATCCATTTGAGTATTTGGAATGGCACAAAGAAAAGAAACACCAACGCCGACACCGCCGCTTGATCCTCCTCCTCAGGGACAAACTGGCCATTAGCCCGCTACAAATTGGTTCGTTGCGCGACAGAGGGATTGCTTAGTCGGATCCTCAACCCGACTCGGCGCAAACGCGGACTTTAGATTCAAGTTCAAGAAATGCCATTCCTTAATTTTTGGGTGATTTTCGTCACGCTTTACGCAAGCCCGGTGACAGGATGTTGACGGGATTGGTGTCGAAAATGGTCTCTGTGTGTCGCAAATGGTCGCACATGGCTAGAAATAACTCGCTCCTGCGACACCCCCATTGGCCTCGAATATGAATTGGGACCCCCTAGTGCGAATGTGCTTGACCCATTCTGAGTCCCGTTGATAGCGTGTCAGTCCCTCTAGTGGGGAGCGTCAGGAAAGTCCACCGTTTCATGTCCCTGGCGTTCCCCACTCGCTCGCACGACCGTAGTAACAACGGCGTAACCTTTCCCGTATTGTGACCGAGGGTTGTGAGTCGTAGCCTACGAAATCCTTGAAAAGGGTTGAGGCGCGTTCGGGCCTATCGTTTCTCACTCGGGCGCGTCTCACTTCGTGCTTGGGACGAAGTCGGCCATGATGTCGTTAGCGTTACCCATCACGCGCAGCCGATTCACGCCAAGCATCGCTTCTAGGCCTAATCGCCCTTCTCAACGAAATGCAATGTGCGTAACCGGGCTTGGCATACTTCAAAACGCCCGCATCCGCAGCTGCTTTGGGACTTGCCGGAAATAAGCTGGCCGCAGCGACGACGACTTCTCGGCCGCAATCGCACTTGCATCGGCAGGTCCGTTTGCGCTTGCAGCTGCTTCATGCCGTATTCGCGGATTCCAGGTTTTCTACCACAGTCTACTTTCAGAAGCGTTGTCCTGTCAGATCCTTAAATCGCGGATTCGCCCTTCGCAATCTGATCGTAAGTCAACGGCCAATCACCTGGGTCCGTTCGAGGTGAGGCTAAATCTTACGCTTTATTTAGGCGTCGGATAATCGTTTTGAAATGGCAAAGGCGAGAACTGTGGGTTCAAGTTTCTTTGGAACAACTGCGGCCACGCATCGGGCGGAAGGTGTGGCCGCACGAACGAAATGGGTGGGGCGGCGGCACGCGAATCGTCACCGCGGCGCCGCCGTCTTCGCCCTGGCGCGATCCTAAGTGCTGTCAGGTCAGAAGTCGACCAGCCCAAAACGCTGTGCAATCTCGCGGGAATTTGGGTCGTTTTGCAAAGCTGCTTTAAGCTGCCCTATGAAATCCTGTTGCAACGGATCAACGGTTGAATGGTACGCCTTTTCGGCAGCATCCGGGTCCTGATTACGGGTGCGCACGTATGCAGCGTACGCTTCGCTTCGCGCTTGGCTGTATTTGATGATTGATTGTGCCACTAAGCGCCAATTGCTCTCTTTAGCCTCCGGCGTGTTTAAGAACTGATCTGCGGCTTGTGCTGCCTGTTGCGCCAGCCAAATCTCGCGGGTTTGACACGCGTTGCTGCTCACTTCGCACGGCGTTGTTGAGTGCAATGCCTGCTCGAATTGGCCTAATGCTTGCAACATCGTTTCCTTCTCATCCGCGCGCAGCAGCACGGGCATTAGGATTATCAGTCCTGAGAGTGCTAGTCGTTTCATAATTGGCACTGAATCACGAAGCGCCGCGCGTTGCAAAGCCATACAGGATTCGTCGATTCCTTCCCACGGTCAATTTATCGTCAATCGATTCGCGTTCTAGCGCGATCCCAGGAAGGCGGGACCCCAACAATATCGCCTTACCTGGCCAATGGCGACTAGCGTAAATGCCGCGCAGTGTCGAAATAGAGCCAGACGCATCACGACAGACCATGCGGGATCGGCGCAGTTTTACCCGTATCCAGCCGATGCCACCAAACGGTGATGTACAGCATGCCGCCGGAATTCACGTGCGTAACGTGGCGAACCTTGTTGATGCGTTCAGCCTTCAGCCAGGTGTTAATTTCTTTCTCTACCTCGATTTCGCTTCCCTTAAATATCGTCATCTTCATCGTACAACGATTCTCGCGGACACAGCCCTGATACCGCAATAGCAAACCCATGGTGCGCTTAAACGTGGCAAGTCCCACACCGAGTGCGGCGGCGCGACGAATGACCAACGATGTCGGAATGGTTAGGTCAGCATCCAGTTGGACGCTGCACATCAACTTCCCGGAGTTCGCCCGCCAAGTTCTTCGACTGAGACGAGCGTTCGCTCAGTTGGTTTGCTGTTGGGATGCGTTTTGTCGCTTTTGCGGAGCCACGCTACATTTTTGCCTACTACATGCCCTCCGCTTACAAGTGGTCGTGTGGTTCCGAGTTTTGGATCGAATACACTGACGTCGGCGGGAAGTGCTGCAAGAAATCCACAGAAGTACGGCACGCCATTGTGTTTGAATGCTACCTCGCGCGCGGCTTTTGGGGTCAGCGACCGACGGACAACTGATCTTCGTGAACCGTGATCCTGAGAAGCCGAGAGTGACGGCGAAGTTTCGCGGTATAGAATAGGAGCAGGAGTCGGTAAAACGGATGATTCCGAAAGAGTCTGCGGCGGCGTTGGAATGCGCACAGTCTCTTCGTACGGGTAAGCGCCAGGAACCTTGATCGTCGGAGTTGCCGGTTGACCTTTTGCGATAGGAAAAGCAAACAAAATCAGTCCTCCGGCGATTCTGATGCTTCCGATGAAATTTGGAGCGTAGGGTTTTTTCATATTGGAGCAACGGCTATTTCACAGCACGGTGTGATTACCCGGCGACTTTCAAATGACCCGAATTACACACCCCAAAGAGGACGAAAGAGCAATTAAATTAGAATCGATCGTTGCGATCAGTCAACTCACAATGTGCATTTTGCCGCACATAGTTTGACATTTTTTTTGTCGTCATTACCGCGAAATTTATCCCGTACTCGACAACGCCCCGAGATTGTGCGAAACACAACGCCTCACACGTGGGCAAATAACGTTTTCAGATGGTGCATGGTGCGTGGAGAGATTCCATGACCGCCCTTTTCAAGATTTTGTGGCGCATGAAAACACTGTCTGATTCTTTGGCCACTGTAGCTTCATTGGTAAAACCACCTAAAAAACCCCTCCGGTCATAACAAATTAGTCATAACACTTCCACTGAGATCCGTCGGCATCCGACCATGTGCACAAAGCGTTTCCTTCAAGACGGTGGACCGCTTTGAAACTCGATTCCATACTTGGCCGCCAGTTTAACTAGGAACGGCATTTCCGGCTCGCCTTTCTTGAATTCTTCAGCGCAAGCCGCAAAGAAACGATCAAACCCGCCTGGCACCACGCACACCACGAGCGCCACGCCTTCGTCGTTCCCAATCACGCTTAGCGCGTGGGGAATTCCTTTTGGAAGATAGATGACGTCACCTTTTCTTCCACGTAGCAGCTCTCCGCCGCGGTTTATCTCGACTTCACCGGACTCGATCAGAAATGTTTCATCGGTCGTGCGATGAAGGTGCGGCGGCGTAATGTTGCCCGGCGGCATGAAAAACCGCAACACGCTAAAGCCGTCTCCCGTTTGTTCAGAATTTACTAGAACATGCGCTTCCTGCCCAAACGCCCGTAAAACACGGCGGTTGTCGATTCCCAAAGATTTGGTTCAATGTTCTCGCTCATGGTCTTACAAATGCAAAGCCGCGGGAGTTTCGCAATAGTCTCCACGCGCGCGAGGCAAGCGGGAGAAAAAGCATGCTTGCCACTAGCCCCCGCTTCCGAACCCAAGGCCGACCCTCGCCGCGCTCTGACGCAAGTCCGCAGGGGAATCGATGTCTATTTGCGCAGCAAAAACAAACCGATAATGGCGAACGCTACGCCGACGATTCGTCGCCACGATGGTGCTTCGCGGAAAAACAAAATGCCAGCGATGGCCATGATCGCTGCACCGCCAGCCAGAATAGCCGGCACAGCCGAAAGCGGGCCGCCACGTTGAAAAAGGAGGAAGAACGCGATCGTGCCGGCTCCCACACAGATTCCAGTGAGAATTGAATAATTGAATCCAGCCGCAGTGAATTTTTGATTCCAGCCTCTACTTAGCCAAAGAAATGCAAGATAAAGGAGAATGGACAGTGCGGCGCTGGCTTCGACAATGAAACCGCCTAGTCCTTCACCGATTCGCTCGGCAGCGAGTCGGGTAAAGATTTGGTGCGCGCCGTAAAGCAGAGCGGCGACCATTGCATACCAGAACCAAACAGCCATAAACAAAATCTAGCTCATGAAATGGATCACTCGCCAGAGAATTAAGGTAGACCGCGTGGCTTGCCCGTGGCTTATCGAAACGTCTGTAGATCCGGAGCGGAGCTTGTCTTTCTGCCACGCGACACCGATTGGAGCAAGATCACCGAAGGAATCGTGTTCGACGTTCCGAACTGCGAGCTCGGACACCATAGCGAAGATGTTTCGTTCAATTCCATCGAGCTTACTCGTAACGGAGCGCTTCGATGGGGTCGAGTCTTGCCGCTTTTCGAGCAGGATAATATCCGAAAACGATTCCAACCGTTATAGCCACAGCTACTGACGCAACGATGGCCCAAAGTGATGGCAACGTTGGCCAGTGTAGAAGCGCATTAACAGTGATCGACACTCCGCGACCGAGCAAAATTCCGACCGCGCCACCTGCAACGCAAAGCACGATTGCCTCGAGCAAAAATTGCCGCAGCACATCGCGGGCACGCCCACCCACGGCCATCCGGATGCCGATCTCCCGCGTGCGTTCGGTTACTGACACGAGCATGATATTCATGATGCCAACACCACCAACGACCAGCGAGATTAGCGCAACCGCCAACAGCAAATTCGTCATAATTCCGGTCGCGGCCGTGAATGTCTGCGAAATCTCAGTTAAATCACGAATCCGAAAATCGTCGGGCCCACCAGGCGAGATGTGATGACGCTGTCGTAACAGCGCTGTGATTTGTCGAATCGCGAGTGGGATGTTCTCTCGCACGCCGGCCGCAACCCAAATATCATCGAGATCGAAAAATCGAGTTAGCTGCGGCGTGTTTGCCGCCTGAGAGTCGGATTGCACAGGATACAGGCTCATTTGCTGATTCGGATACGTTTGCATGTTCGTGTTCACGACGCTCGGAGTCGGTGTGGTCGTGGGCTGTGTTGCCTGACGCATTCCTGTGATCCGAAATTTGATCGTCGTCAGTGGCGCGGCGATGAAGTCGTCCTGGTCGTATCCCATAACGTTCGCGCCTTTACGAC
>Ga0066903_100003607_pt1 | contig 12714 bp, 12 predicted proteins | sample PanSoiMetaGPlot1_FD_67491 | JGI IMG/M metagenome (GOLD analysis project Ga0066903, IMG submission 67491) | Tropical forest soil microbial communities from Panama analyzed to predict greenhouse gas emissions - Panama Soil - Plot 1 (version 2) | ecosystem: Environmental > Terrestrial > Soil >... | reverse complement strand
TCGCCGAAGAGGTTGAACGCCATCACGGTCAGGAAGATCGCCAGACCGGGAATGACCATGTACATGGGGTCGATGTAGTAGAAGCCGTTCGTGACGGCATTGGAAAGCATCGCGCCCCAGCTCGGCTGCGGCGGGATGATCCCGACGCCGAGGTAGGACAGCGCCGCCTCGAACAGGATGTTCGTCGGTATCAGCAGCGTGGCGTAGACCAGGATCGGGCCCCACAGGTTCGGCAGCAGCTCGCGGCTCAGGATGTACGGCCCGCGACCGCCGAGGCTGCGGGCGGCGTCGACGAACTCGCGCTCACGCATCGACAGGACCTGGCCGCGGATGATGCGCCCCATGTACGGCCAGCTGAAGAAGCCGATGATGAAGATCAGCATCGACATGCGCAGCGTATTGCCGGACAGCCCGAAAGCTGTCGTCGGGATGACGCCCACCAGGGCGAGCGCGAAGACAAGCAGCGGGAAAGCCAGGAACACGTCCATGATCCGGCCGATGAGGGCGTCCAGCCAGCCGCCGAAGTAGCCCGCGATGAGGCCGAAGAAGACGCCGATGACCACGGCCAGCACGGTGGACAGGAAGCCGATCAGCAGCGAGACCCACGCCCCGTCCACCACCCTGGCGAGCATGTCCCGGCCCGTCTCCGGCTCGACCCCGAGCGGGTGGGCCAGGCTGATGCCGCCGAAGGCGCCGTTGGGGCCCTGCAGGGTCGAGTTGATCAGGTTCGGGTGGTAGATGGTCGGACTCTGCACGAGGAACGGCCCGATGATAGCCACGAGGATGAGCAGGACCACGAAGATCCCGGCGGCCATCGCCACCCGGTCCCGGCGCAGCCGCAGCCAGGCGATCTGACCCAGCGACCGGCCCTCGATCTGCCGGCCGGCCAGGCCAGTGACAACCGCGTCGGCAGCCACCTCGGCGCCGACGGGCGACACTTCGAGCGGCGCCGCCATTACGTTGTCACTCCTGACCCGCCAGCCTCTCCGTCCACCCCTGCAGGGCTAGCCCGGCTGCTCGCTGGCCAGCCCGAACCATGCAGGACCTCAGCACCGCAAATGTTCAGCCGAAAACAGCCGCCAACCAGTGAAAACACGCGTGATCGTGGCCCTGGCCAACACCCTTGACAGCAGGATGCCAACACTCGCGATTTGTGCCAAGAAGAACGAATCGGTCGTGGCTTGATTGTGACCGAATCACGATCGGGCCGCGACAGGTCCGACGAGGGTGCTGCTGCGACGGGTGCGAGGCGGTGAGACTGATGTGGCAGAAAACAGCGCCCAATCAGCTCAGGCCGGCCCCTTTTGGCCGGTCAGGACGGCTTTCGCCGTCAGCTGATGCCGTGCTTCTTCAGAATGTCGCGGACGTCGGCCAGGTCGTCGTCGCCAGACTCGACGGCCGCGCGCCGCGAGGATCCGGCCACCGGCGCCCGCGGCTCACCCCCGCTGTCGGCCTCCTTATGGCGCCGCCGCCGCGACCCGACGAGCGGGATGCCTCCAGAGACCAGGAAGAACAGCACCGAGATGCCGACGAGGATGACGCCGAGCCAGGCCTCCGGTGAGAAAACGAAACTGGCACCGAAGCGGACGACCGCAGAGACAACGCGGCCGACCAGGCCGAGCGAGTGCGTGAGCCACGCCGCAGCCGGCAGCAGCGACCAGGCGATGCCCCGGATCCCGCTGCGGGCGCCCTTCCGGCGCCAGGCCAGTCCGCTGAGAACCAGCCCGACAACGGTGACCGCCACGAAGATCGGGCCGGCGAATCCGCCGCTGGTGAAGCTGAGCCAGGTGTTCACACTCGCCTCCCCTCGAGACCGCGACGCGCACCGCGGCCAAGGCGTGATCACCTCTATTGTCGCACATTTCTCCGGTGCCACTGCCGGTCACGAGCCGGCAGATGGTCGCTGACGTGCTGCTAGGCGGCCAGTCCCGCGAGCTCCCTCAGCTGGGCCAGGGTCACTCCCGCCAGGGTCCGCAGGACCGCCCGGCCGGGCCGTTCCGGTATGGGAACGACGCTCGGCACCGCGATCGCCCGCAGGCCGGCCGCCTCGGCTGCGGCGACACCGTTCGGTGAGTCTTCCAGCGCGATGCACCGGCACGGGTCGGCCGCCAGCTTCTCCGCTGCCAGCCGATATCCCTCCGGGTCGGGCTTGGCCACCGTGACGTCGGCGGCGCACACAACGACGTCGAACCGCACGTCCAGACGGCTGAGCACCGCATCCACGACAGCGGGCTCAGACGAGGTCACGAGCGCATGCGGAAGGCCCGCGGCGCGCACCTCAGCGAGCAAGGTGAGCACGCCAGGCAGGGCAGGCAGCGGCCGGGTGCGGACCAGGCCGACCATCTCCTCGAGCAGCCAGTCGGCCACGGTTACCGGCTCCGCCGGCCGGGTCGCCCTGGCGAGCAGGTATCCGACGGTGCTCGGCATCGAGCCGCCGACCAGCGCGTGCTGATCCGCCGGTGTCCACGTCCCGCCAAGCCGGGTCATCACCGCGCTCTCGGCGAGGTACCACAGCGGCTCGGAGTCGACCAGCAGGCCGTCCATGTCGAACATCACGGCCTCGAGGCTGCCTCGCGGGCTGTCCGCAGGCAGTGCATTCACCGGGGCTGCGCGGGCACGCCGGTGTCCGGATTGCGACATGATGGGTCCATCCTAGGGAGCCAGCCGACTTGCTCGCCTCGAGGCGGCCTTATCTTCACTTGCTGGACTCAGAACGTAGGCTTGACGTGATCGCCCCGGCACCGGGTGCCCGATGTCATGACGAGGGAGGTGGCTGACGATCGAGCTCGACTCTGTTGGCAAGCTCACCTCGCCCGTGCTGATCGCTGCATTCGAGGGCTGGAATGACGCCGGCGAGGCCGCCAGCAGCGCGGTGAGCCAGCTGAGTTCGGCCTGGGACGGCAAGATCATCGGAGAGATCGACCCGGAAGATTACTACGACTTCCAGGTCACCAGGCCGGCGATCGAGGTGGCCAACGGTCAGGCAGAAGAGCTCGTCTGGCCGACAACGCGGCTGGCGATCGCCCGGCCGCCGGATATCGGCCGCGACCTGATCCTGGTTCACGGCATCGAGCCCAACATGCGCTGGCGCGGATTCACTGGCGAGCTCGTCACTGCCTTCAGCCAGCTCGGTGTCGAGCTCGTGATCCTGCTCGGCGCGCTGCTGGCCGACTCGCCGCACACCCGGCCGCTGCAGGTTACCGCCGCCGCTTCAGGCCCGGATGTCGCAGCGCAGCTGCACGTGGAATCGGTGGACTACAAGGGTCCCACGGGCATCGTCGGTGTCCTCCAGCATGCCTGTACCGAGGCCGGCCTGGCGTCGGTATCACTGTGGGCTGCCGTTCCGCATTATGTGGCCCAGCCACCCAGCCCGAAGGCGACGCTCGCGCTGCTGCGCAGTGTCGAGGACATGCTGGACATCTCCCTGCCACTACAGGACCTGCCAGCGGAGGCCAGGGCGTGGGAGCGCGGTGTTGACGAGCTGGCCGAGCAGGACAGCGAGGTCGCCGAGTACGTGCGCACCCTGGAAGAGGCCAAGGATGCCACTGATCTTCCCGAAGCCAGCGGTGACGCGATCGCCCGCGAGTTCGAGCGGTATCTGCGCCGCCGGGGTGACCGCGGCGAGCACGGCGGTCGCTAGCCGGCCGGACCTGGCACGGCTAGATCGGCGGCCACGGCACGGCGGGCCAGTCCTGCGGCGGTGACGGATGCACCTTGTGCTCCAGCAGCATCTCGATTCGCCTGGTCGTAGCGGTTATCTCAGTCCGGGTCAGCCAGGGCGCGAGCTCCTCGGCCAGCCCGCCGCCAGTGAGCAGCTCATGTGAGGTGCGCAGCGCGGCCAGCGCAGCCGGGGTGAGCTTCTTGCCCCGCCACTGCCACAGCACCGTGCGCAGCTTGTACTCGGTGCCGAAGCAGACGCCGTGGTCGCAGCCGTAAAGCCGGCCCGCTTCGGTCGGCAGCAGGTGACCGATCTTGCGGTCGGCGTTGTTGATCACCGCATCGAACACCGCCATCTGCCGCAGCCGGGGGTCGTTGCCACTACGGGCTAGCTCGACCACGTCGACCGAGTCATCGGCGTCGATCCACAACTGGCACATGCCCGGTCCGAACGGCCCGTCGCGGTAGACGGTCGGCGGCACGACGTCCCATCCGGCTGCGCGCGACATCATGTACGCCGCGACCTCGCGGCCGGCCAGCGTGCCGTCGGGGAAGTCCCACAGCGGACGCTCTCCCGCCACCGGCTTGTAGACGCAGATCGCCTGCCTGCCACTGCCCCTGATCGTGCAGTACAGCGTCGCGTTCGAGGCGTCTACGAGCCGACCCTCGACCTCGATCGCACCGGTCTCGAGCAGGTCGAGGCTGGCGGCTTCGGCCGCGTCCGCCTGCGCCGGGCCCGGGCTCCGGCCTTCCGCTGCCTCAGCCACGCCCGACTCGGTGGCCATTCTGCCGCGGGCAGATGTGGCCTGCCGGGTCGAGGGGCAGCCCGCAGTACGGGCAGGGCGGTCGCCCGGCCCGGACCACCTGGATCGCGCGGCGCGAGAACGCGCGGGCGGCCTCGGCACTGATGCGCACCCGCAGCACTCCGGGCCCGTCCTCGGGGACATCCTCGGCGAGGGGCTCGAGCGGTTCCTCGCTCTCCTCCTGGGCCTCGATGATGACGCGCTCGCCGTCGTGATCCCACGCCAGCGCGATCGCGCCGACCCGGAAGTCCTCGGTCAGCGGAAGGTCGAGCGGGCCGTCGTCGAGTCCGTCGTCAGCGGGCGATGACGGCGTGCCGGTGCGCCGTGTTACCTCGTCGAGTAGTTCGTCAAGCCGCTCAGCCAGCTGACTTACCTGACCCTTCTCCAGGATCACGCTGGTGACCCGGCTGCCAAGGGTCGCCTGCAGGTAGAACGTCCGCTCGCCGGGCTGGCCGACAGTGCCCGCGACGAATCGCTCTGGCGGGTCGTACGAGTAGACCGGCATGACCACTATCCTCCCGCGCCTGTCTCTGCGCGCCGAAGCAGCCCGGTCTCAGGCTACCGGCGCCGGCAGGGTTTCGCGCGTTCCTGCCCTTTAGTCGCCCGCGCCCCCGCCGACCTGGGCGTCGGCCTCGGCGGCCGGGCGTGCCACGGTCGCTGAGCTTGCCAGTCCCGCTACCGCGGCCGCATCGGCTCCGGTGTCGTTCATCCGCAGCACGAACGGCCGCAGCGTGGTGTACCGGATCACGCTCAGCGAGCACGGGTCGACCTGGATGCGCTGCGACATGTCCAGGTGCATGCCGAGCGCGTCCGCCAGTATCGCCTTGATGACGTCGCCATGCGAGCACACGACGTAGGCCGCACCCTTGCCCAGACTGGCATTCCAGTCGCGTACCGCGGCGACCGCGCGCTGCTGCATCCCGGTCATGGTCTCGCCTGCCGGCCCCGGAAAGCGCACCGCGCTCGGGTGTGCCTGCACCACCCGCCACAGCGGATCGCGCGCCAGCTTGCGCAGTGGCTGACCCGTCCAGTCCCCGTATCTGCACTCGCCGAGCCGCTCGTCCAGCTGCACTCCGATCCGCTCGGCGCCAGTGCCGCCCGCCACCTGGCCGTTGCCGCCGGCCTTCTCAGCCAGCTCGTCAGCATGTGCCGTCGGCGCACCGTGGCCGGCCGCGATGATCGACGCGGTCTGGACGCATCGCTCCAGCGGGCTGCTCACGATCGCCGCGAGCGGCACGCGAGCCAGCCGGGCGGCGAGGGCCGCCGCCTGCGCCTGCCCCCGGTCGTCCAGCGATATTCCCGGCAGCCAGCCAGTAAGTGCCTTGCCCGTCGATGCTGTCAGGCCGTGCCGGACGATCAGGACCAGGGTCATTTCTCGACTCTAGCTGGGCAGCGGACCGACGGCCCAGCTCACCGCGGCCGGTCGGCTAGCACGTACGTTACGTTGCCGAAAGTCACCAGGTCACCCGCTATGACCGGGCTCGGGCTTCTGACCCGCCAGCCGTTCAGTCGGGTGCCGTTGGTAGAGCCCAGGTCGGCTAGCAGCCAGCCGTCGGGGCCATGGTGCAGACTGGCGTGCCAGCGCGACACCGTCTGGTCGGTGAGCGTCATGTCGCAGGCAGGCTCGCGGCCGATGGTGAAGCGGCGCTGGTTGCCGGACGGCAGAGTGAGCGAGCGAGGCCCGCGCCGCAGCCGGCGCCGACTGACCGACCCCAGCAGCCGCCGGCCGGCGGCCGAGACACCGATACCTAGTCGCAAGCGCCGACGCAGATCGCCGGCGAGGCTGCGCAGCTCTGCGGTCGTCCGCGCTTGCAGAGCCCGCTCGCGCCGCTGAGTGAAAGTCTCGTAGCTGAGCTGACCCGCGATGAAGCCGTCCCTAACCTTCGCGAGCACGCGCTCCCGGTCGGCATCTGACGCACGATCCGCCACCACGGCAGGATTATCCGTGTCGCCGCGGGCGGCCGACAAGTCCCACTGGGGCAATTCGCCGGGGGAAGGCTCCCCGGGAGCGGCGCTAGTGCAGCCGCACCCGCGGGTCGAGGACCGCGTACAGGATGTCGACGATCAGGTTGGCGACGATGACGCCGGCCGAGGCCACGATCACCACGCCGATGACCACCGGCAGGTCCTGCTGGTTGATGGCGCGGACCGCCGTGAAGCCGATGCCCGGCAGGCCGAAGACGGTCTCGGTGATCACCGCGCCGCCGATCAGCACTCCGACGTCGAGGCCGAACTGCGTCACGACCGGAGTCAGCGCGGAGCGCAGGTTGTGCCGCAGGATCAGCCGTCGTTCGCTCATGCCTTTCGACCGGGCGGTGCGGATGTAGTCCTCGCCGAATACGTCCAGCATCGAGCCCCGGGTCAGCCGCGTGTAGGTCGCTGCCGACACCAGCGCCAGGGTGAGCCACGGCAGGATCAGCGCCTGCGCCCACTTCAGCGGGTTCGACGAGAACGGCACCCAGGTGCCCGGCGCCGGGAAGATGCCGATGTGGTGGATGGTGAATTCGTAGTACAGGCCCAGGATCAGCAGCAGGCCGAGCACGAAGGTCGGCATCGAGTAAAAGGTCAGCGCGAGCGTCGTGAAAGACCGGTCCCACAGCGACCGGGTCTTGACCGCTGACACGATGCCGCTGGCCAGGCCCATCGCCAGCCACAGAATCGCCGCCCCGAGCACCACCGACAGCGTGATCGGCAACGCAGACTTGAGCACCGTGTTGACCGACTGGCTGTGGTAGTAGTCGTAGCCCAGGTTGCCCTGCAGCAACCCCGGATCCGGAGACAGCCCGAACAGATGCGACAGCCCGATCCAGTGGAAGTACTGATCCCAGACCGGCCGGTCGAGGAACAGCCGGTGGGACACCGCTGCCACCTGGATGGCGGTCGCGTTCCGGCCTGCCAGCACGCGCGCTACGGAGCTGGGACCCGGGCCGACGAAGAAGATCAGGAACACCGTGACGGTCATCAGCCACATCACGAACAGGCCCTGCAGGGCCCGGCGGATCAGGAATCGTGTCACTTAATGCTCCTAGACGAACAGGTCGCCGCGCGGGTCGAAGGCGTCTCGCACGCCGTCGCCGAAGATGTTGAAGGCGAGGGTGGTGATCAGCAGGGCCAGGCTCGGGAAGACCAGATACCACCAGGACCCGTACAGGTAGTAGTTCTGCGAGGTGCTGATCATCTCGCCCCAGTCCGCGGTGGGAGGCAGGATGCCGACGCCCAGGAAGGACAGCGAAGCCTCCCCGACGATGGTGACCGGGATGAGCAGAGTGCTGTAGACGATCAGTTGCGCGAGCAGGTTCGGCGCGATGTCAATGAACATGATCCGCCATGGCCGCGCGCCCAGCGCCCGCGCCGCCTCGATGTATTCCCGTTCTCGGATCGAGAGCACCTGACCACGGACAATACGGCCGACCGCGGCCCAGCCGAAGAATCCCAGAACGACGATGACTACCGGCAGGCCGGGCCGCAGCGGCCCGATCGGATGGACGGTGACCACCGAGATGAGCGAGATCGCGAGCAGCAGGAACGGGACGGCGAGGAGCCAGTCGAAGAACCGAGCGATCAGCGAGTCCACGATGCCGCCGAAGTACCCGGCGGCGAGGCCGAGCACGAGGCCGCCTGCGACCGTCACCGCTGTGGCGACCACACCGACGAACAGCGAGATCCGCGCCCCGTAGGCGATCCGGACAAAGATGTCGCGGCCCTGGTCGTCGGTGCCCATCCAGAATGTGCTGCTGGGACCGACCGGCTGGCCGAGCGGGGTCAGGCCAGCCGGGTTCGTGCCGCGGAACTGCTGGTAGACGCCATGGCCGAGAACCGCGGCGATCGCCGGGGCAAACAGGGCCATGAGCACGATGAGCCCGATGACTCCGAGGGCGATCATGGCGGCGCGGTCCCGGCGCAGCCGCCGCCACGCGAGCACCCACGGACTGCGGCCCTCTATCTTCTTCGCGGCCTCGCCTTCGGCGACCACCGCGATGGGCGCCTCCTCGATCGTGCTGACGGCCACCGCGTCGCCCACGTTGTAGCTCATGGTCCATCCCCTCCGGAGATCCCCGTCAGGGAGCCTTCGGGGATGCTCGACTCAACGACGCGGAGGTCAGCGCTGATGGCTGGCCGGGCCTTGGAGATGTCCTCGCCGTCCGCAACCGGGAAGTGGCAGGCCGTCAGGTGCGCGGCCTCGTCGCCAAGCCGGGGGATGAACTCAGGGACCTCGTCGACGCATTTCTGTTGCGCCTTGGGACAGCGCGGGTGGAACCGGCAGCCCGACGGCGGGTTGATCGGTGACGGCACGTCGCCGACTAGAATGATCCGCTCCCGACGGTCGAGCGAAGCCGGGTCCGGTACGGGTACCGCGGACAGCAGAGCGTCGGTGTACGGGTGCCTCGGATGAGCCCACATCTGCTCCACCGGCGCCTGCTCGGTGATCTTCCCGAGGTACATGACCGCGACTCGGTCGCTGACATGCCGCACGACTGACAGGTCGTGCGCGATGAAGATATAAGTCAGGCCGAGTTCGCTCTGCAGGTCTGCCAGCAGGTTGATGATCTGGGCCTGGATCGACACGTCAAGGGCGGACACCGGCTCGTCGCAGATGATGAGCTTCGGGCTGAAGGCCAGCGCCCTCGCCACCCCGATCCGCTGCCGCTGCCCGCCGGAGAACTCTGCCGGGAAGCGGTTGTAGTGCTCGGGGTTGAGACCGACTAGTTCCATCAGGTGCTGGACGCGCCGCTTCCGGTCGGCGCCGGAGGCGGTGCGGTGGATCGCGAACGGGTCCCCGATGATCGAGCCGACCCGGCGGCGGGGGTTGAGCGAGCCGTACGGGTCCTGGAAGATCATCTGCATCTCACGGCGCAGCGGGCGCATCTTGCTCGCCGGCAGCCTGGTGATGTCGATTCCCTCGAACTCGATCCGGCCGGAGGTGATGTCGTACAGCCGGGCCACGCAGCGCGCCAGTGTCGACTTGCCGCAGCCCGTCTCGCCCACGAGGCCCAGCGTCTCGCCCTTGCGGATTTCCAGGCTGACCCCATCCACCGCGTGCACATAGTCCCGCGGCCCGCGGTGGACCAGCTGACTGGACTTCACAGGGAAGTGCTTGACCAGGTCCTCCACCCGGAGCAGCACGTCCCCGCCCCGGGCGGGGCCGCTCACCGGACTGCTGGCCTGCGTCGTCATCGTGCGTCCATCTCCATGCTCACGCCTCCGCGCTGACGGGCAGGGACTGCCCGATCACCTTGCGCCGCAGCCCTTCGCGCGTGCCGCGGTCGTGCGGCAGCCAGCATGCCGACCTGTGTCCCAGCTCGGTGCCGGCAGCGGCGAGGGGTGGCATCTCAGTCCGGCAGCGGTCCATCACGTAGGGGCAGCGGGCCGCGAACGGGCAGCCCGGCGAGGGGTTGATCGGGCTCGGCGGCTGACCCGCGATCGGCCGCAGCCGGGCCCGCTCGCCGCCGTAGGCCGGCAGCGACTGCAGCAGGCCTTCGGTATAAGGATGATGATATGCGGCGAATGTCGTCATCCGGTCCGCCTGCTCCATCACCATCCCGCCGTACATGACCACAACCTCGTCCGCGACGTCCGCAATGACGCCGAGGTCGTGGGTGATGAGGACGACTGCGGTCCCGAATTCGCGCTGCAGCCTGTTGATCACCTGCAGCACCTGTGCCTGCACGGTGACATCCAGCGCAGTCGTGGGCTCATCGGCGATCAGCAGGGCCGGACTCAGCGCCATTGCCATGGCGATCATCGCCCGCTGCCGCATACCGCCGGAGAACTGGTGCGGGTAGTCATCGACGCGGCGGTCCGCCTGCGGGATGCCGACCAGCTTGAGCAGGTCGATGGCCCGCGCCCGGGCCTGCTCCTTCGAGACTGTCTCGTGCAGCCGGATCATCTCGACGATCTGCCAGCCGACTTTGTAGAACGGATGCAGGCTGGACAGCGGGTCCTGGAAGATCATGCCGATCTTGACGCCCCGCACCTGCTGCAGTTCCTCGGGCTTCATATTCAGCAGGTCCCGGCCCTCGAACAAGGCCCGGCCGGATACCCGCGCGCCGCGCGTCAGGCCCATGATGGTCTGGGTCGCCACGCTCTTGCCGGAGCCTGACTCCCCCACGATGCCGAGCGTCTGGCCCGGGTCAATATCGAAGGACACGCCTCGGACGGCCTCGACAATGCCGTCATCGGTGCGGAACGACACGTGCAGGTCATCGACCTGAAGGAGCGCCACTCAGCCTGCCCTCCCCATGCATTGTCAGCTCACGTCCGAGCCGAAAGCGGGCCATTGCCTTTGAACACAGACTTTATGCCTGCCGGGCGCCCCGCGGTATAGACCGCGGGGCGCCCGACATTGCCATTGCGAACTATCAGCCGGTCGGGCTGCTCAGCCAGACATTCGTGAAGTCGAATCCCTGGATCGCCGGCACGTACACCGCGTTGTGCACGTAGCTGGCGTGGTAGAGCGGCTGCAGCGGCTGGGTGATCGGGTAGATCGGCGCGTCCTTCATGACCATCTGGTCAAGCTGCGCCCAGTCGGCCGCTGCGGCGGTCGCGCTGCCCTGGGAAGCCGCCTTGCTGATCAGCTGGCTAACCGCGGGGTTGTTGTAGAACCCGAAGTTGCTGCCGTTCGGCGGGTAGGCGTTGGCGCCGTAGAACAGCGGCTTGAAGAACGACGTGGCGGCGTCGCCGTACCAGTCAGGTCCCCAGCCGGCCAGGGACACGTCCCAGGCACCGCTCTTGGCGACCGACGGCACCTCGAGGTACTTCGTGTAGAAGTCCGCGGACGGAACGCCCACACCGACGATCTTGATCCCGACCGGGGCCAGGTCGGCCTGCAGGGTCTGGAACATCTTCGTCGACAGCGTGCTGGACGGCCGGTACAGGAACTTCAGCGTCAGCCCGTTCGGGTAGCCAGCATCCTTCAGCATGGACTTTGCCTTGGCCTGGTTGTACGGGTACGGGTTGTAGCCCTTGGGCACGTCCTGCGAACCGTTGAGGCCGTCCGGCAGGATGTGGGTCAGCGGCGGGCTCAGGGTTGAGCCGTTGGCGTCCTGGATCAGGTGATCACGGTTGATCGCGTAGCTGATCGCCTGCCGCACTGCCACCTTGCCCAGCGCGCCGGTGTTGTTCGGCGACACCGTGTCGAACACGACGTAGGGGTTGGTGGAGTAGGTCGGGCCAAGGTTGAAGTTCTTGCTGCCGTGCTGCATCTGGGCGACGAGCCCGGGCACCGAGGCGGTCGGCGGGAAGCTGTCGAACTCGGCTCCTGCCGCTGCGGTGTTGGTCTGCAGCGTGGTCTGGTTGGTGGTCTGGTCACCGGTCTCGTTGACGTTGATCTGGTCGACGTAGGCGTGCCGGATCGAGTCTGTGGACTGCTTCCAGGCCGGGTTACGGGTGAAGGTGATCGACTTGGTCGGCACGTAGGCCGACACCTGGTACGGGCCGTCGGCGATCGTGTGCTGCTGACCGTCGGCGCTGGCCGGCACGTAGTTCAGGCTCTCGACCGGGGCCGGGGCGAACGCGTTCAGCTGCAGCTCGTCGGTGAAGTACGAGGCCGGCTGCGTCAGGTTGTAGGTGATCGTCTGACCGGACACGGTCACGCCAGAGATCGAGTGAGTGTCCAGGAAGGACTTCATCTGCGCGGTCGTTGCGGTCGCGCCGAGCGCTCCGAAGGCGTTGCAGAAGTCGGAGTAGCCGACGATGATCGCCTCGAAGTCCGGCAGGCCGCCGAACGGCTGCACCGGGTTGCAGGACCGCTCCAGGCCGCGCAGCGCATCCGCCGCCGTCACCTGCCGGGCTGGCGTGGTGTTCCAGTCCGCGCCGCTCTTGATGGTGACCGCGTAGGTCTTGCCGCCGTTGGAGATGACCGGCATCGCCGTGGCCAGGTCGGGCACGATGTCCGTCGTGTGCCCCGGCTGGGCCGAGTAGCCATACAGCCCGCGCAGCCACATCCGCTGAGCCAGCGCGCCGATCGTGTAGTAGCTGATGTTGTAGTCCATGTAGTCGACGTCACCCGTACCAACCAGGTTGAGCGTCCCGCCCTTCTGAGGCGAGCCGCTGCCGGGGTTGATGGCCTGGATGCCACTGTTGAGACTCGTGGTCGTCGACGAGTTGCTGTTGTTGTTACTTGCGGTAGAGCCGCCGCAGGCGGCAGCGGTCATCGCCAGCACGGCCAGGCCGGCGATGCCCAGAGAACTTCGCGCGCGTATCCGCATCGAGGCTCTCCTCCTTCTGGGATTGACGTGATCCGCAGCATCGAGGT
>Ga0066903_100003606_pt1 | contig 12715 bp, 13 predicted proteins | sample PanSoiMetaGPlot1_FD_67491 | JGI IMG/M metagenome (GOLD analysis project Ga0066903, IMG submission 67491) | Tropical forest soil microbial communities from Panama analyzed to predict greenhouse gas emissions - Panama Soil - Plot 1 (version 2) | ecosystem: Environmental > Terrestrial > Soil >... | reverse complement strand
GTGTACCAGGACCTGGAGGCGGCCAGCCGGCTGACGGGCCTGCCGATCAATTCGATCGTGACCGTCGCCTGCCTGGAGTGGCTGCGCCGCAACGTGACCTCGGAGCAGCCCCCGGTGCAGGCCCACCCCATGCGCCAGTGGATGGGGCTGCAGCTCCGCCGGGCGCAGGGAGAGGCGCAGCTCCTCCGGGTCGCCCCGCAGCCGCTCGTGTCTCAGCCCGACCCGCTGGGTGTGTTCACCGCGGCCGCGCAGGACGCGCTCGCCCGCGCCCGGGAGGCTGCGGAGCGGGCCCGCCGCCCCTGGATCGGCACCAGCCACCTCCTCCAGGGCCTGGCCGAGGTGAGCGAGGGCCGGGCGGCGCAGGCGCTCGCCCGCCTGGCCGTCGACGCCGTGGCGCTGACGGGCGGCGAGGCGGAGGAGGCGGCAGAGCCGCCGGGCCGGCTGCTCCCCACCCGGCAGGTGCGTCAGGTGCTGCGCCGCGCCCAGGACGAGGCCGACCGCGAGGCCGCGGCCCAGATCGGCACCGGCCACCTCCTGCTCGCGCTGGTGCTGGAGCGCGACAGCCGCGTTGCCGAGGCCCTGGCGGCGGCCGGGGTGACCGGGGCGTCGGTGCTGGAGGCCCTCAGCGCCTCGGACCCGGAGGATTGACGCCCTCCAGGACCCAGTTCACGTAGAAGGCGACCAGCCCGGGCTGGCGAACGAGGAAGACGTCGCCGGCATCCCTGCCGAGCTGGAGCACGGCGAGGGCGGCGTCGTAGACGTCCATCGCGAGCACGCCGCCCAGCGGCGCGGAGAGCGAGCCGCCGGCACCGGCGAACAGCAGCCGCTGGTCGGTGACGACCAGCACGCCGCTGTCGATGGGCCGCTCCATCGAGACCGGCGGGGCGCCGCGCCGGAACGCGCCGATCCAGTGGTGGATGCCCGTGTGGGTGACGGAGGCGCCCTGGCTCGCCGCGTCCTGCGACCGCACCACGACCTGGTGCGCCAGCCCCGCTTCCACGACCAGGTGGGCGGCCTCGCCCGCCGGGAGCTCGACCGGGCTCTGCACGACCGGGAGCCCGTGTGCCCGGAAGTGGGCCGCGTAGTGCAGCGAGTCGAAGCCGAGGTGCTGGAGCGCCTCGCCGCGCAGCCCGATCTCGTGGTCGAGCTGGTGCAGCCTGGTCTGGGCCGACTCCAGCGCGGCGCGGTGCTCACTCGCGCGGGCCTCCAGCTCGGCGGCCTCCTCCAGGAGCGGCTCGACGCCGGGCACGTCGATCCCCGCCTCCGCGCCGCCGCGGGCGAATTCGACCAGCAGCTCGCGGAGGCGGCCGGCCGCCCGCTCGCGCCGCTGGCGCGTCAGCCAGCCGCGGGCGCGCGACACCAGCCCGCCGCCGGGAGGCCTGGCCGCCATGCCCTGGTCGAGCCGGGCGATGTGGAAGACCAGGCGGTCCGTCTCGGGCAGCCGGGCGGCGAGCTCTTGCGGCACGGGCCACCACTCGCGCCGCGGCACCAGCACCGCGCCGGCGTCGGCGACGCGGTCCTCGGCGCGGCCCTCGAGCTCGGCCGTCCGCCGCGCCAGGTCCTCGACGCTGTCGTGGGCCACGCGCCCGACGTCGCGCAGCTCGTCCAGGGTGGCCATGGACACCGGACCGACGCCCCAGACGTTCACCTGCGGGAAGACGCCCAGTTCGTCGTGGGGGTCGACCACGGTCAGCTCACCACGATCGTCGTGCCGGCGCTGCCGCTCCCGCAGGACACGACGATCGGCCAGGTGCCGGTCGGGACCGTGCGGCCGACGGTCCAGCTCCAGGTCACCCGGCCGGATCCGCTCGAGGTGGCCTGGGGGAGCCGGGGCGCGGACGGGTAGCCCACGACGGCCGCGCACACGGTCCTGGGGGCCGTCTGCGCCACGAGCGTCGCGGTCCGCCCGCGGCGGGCGGAGACCGGGCCGTCCGGGAACGTGACTTGCGTGGTGGTCGGCGTCGCGCTCGGGGTGGGCGTCGGCGTGGTCGTCGGGCGGGGCGTCGGGGTCGGGGCGTCGACGAACGGCGTCGCTGCCGTCGGCGGCGTCGGCGCCGCGGCGGTGCCCGCGGCCGAGGGCGGCGCCTGCTGCCGGGCCACCGCCGCGGCCGGACGCTGTCCGGCCAGGTGCAGGCCCAGCCCCACGACGATCGCGCCCATCACCACGAGGGCGCCGATCGCCAGGGGGGGCCGGGGCGGCCAGCCACCGGCGGCGTCGAGCCAGCGCCGCCAGGGCACGGCCGGCAGACCCGCGGCACGGGCCGTCCGCGCGTAGAAGGACGCGGGGATGGGATCCGGCAGCCAGTGCTGGTCGTGGTCCTCGGGGAGCAGGATGGACACCTCCTCGTCGGTGTTCTTCAGGTCCGGCCCATGATGCCGCACCGCGCCGGCCGCGTGTCGGCTTCAGCCCAGGGCGGCGGGCGCCAGCGCGGGGACGAGCACCTGCACCGGCACGCTGCCTCCGGCGCCGGGCGCGGTCCCCGTGCACAGGTAGGCGGGCTCCAGGAAGCCCTGGCCGCCGGACACGACCGCGACGTAGACGAGTCGGGCCTGGGTCAGCACCGCGGACGGATGGCCCGCCACGGCCCCGGAGCGGGAGGCGCCGGCGAGCGCGTCCGACACGGAGCGCGTCGGGTAGGCGGCGGACTCCAGCCCGCCCGGGAGGGAGCCCACTTCCAGGATCGTCCCGTCCGCCGGCCCCGAGGGGGGGCCGTACCGGAAGACGGGCAGGGTGGCCGGCTGCGGCGCCGGAACGGCGCCCTGCGAGGCCGCCGGCTGGCCGGCGGCCGCCGGCTGGCCGCCGGCGACCAATCCGCTGACGCTGGCTGCCCGCGGCGCGGGCAGCCGGCCGAAGGGCAGGCCGGCGCTGTCCGCCGCCCCGCCCGGAGCGGCCCTGGTCGCGGGCACGGCGGCGCTGCTCATCCCGGCGCCGCCGCCCCGCGCTCCACCGAGGCGCACCACGGTGACGACCAGGAGGCCGACCACGAGGACGGCCGTGAGCCCGGTCGCGACGCCGCCCCACCTGACCCCGCCCAGGCCGTCGCCGATGCGCCGCCACCACGGCCGCTGAGCCTGCAGACGCGCCCAGAGCTCGTCCTCGAACCCCCGGCGGGGCCGGGTGCCCCGGAACGCGGCGTCCAGACGCCGCTCCAGCTCGGGGTCCGGGCCGTCACGCTCGCTCACGGCGAGGCCTCCGGGAGTGCCGACCTGAGCAGCTTGAGCGCGCGGTGGTAGAGCATCTTCGCCGCGTCCTCGCTGCAGCCCATGAGCTGCCCGACCTCGAGGAAGCTCAGGCCCGAATGGCGCAGCCCGATCACCTCGCGCTGCCGCTCGGGCAGGCCCGCGACGGCCTCCATCAGCTCACCGTAGAGGATGCGGTCCTGGGCCAGGACGCCGGGATCGGCCGACGGAGCGGGCTCGCGCGCCAGCGCCCGCTCCATCCTCTGCCGGCGGCCGGAGCGCCGGTGGTGGTCGAGCGCCGCGTTGCGGGCGATCTGGAACAGCCAGGCGGACGGCGTGGCGTGGCGCGGCTCGTACCGCGTGTACGCCTCGTACGCCTTCACGAACACCTGGGACGTGACGTCCTCCGCGTCGACCTGGTTGCCGAGCTGGGAGCGCAGGTAGGCGTAGATCCTGCCCACGTAGCCCCGGTAGAGATCCTCGAAGGGTGGTTTCGCGCCGGGCACCGGCGCGTATGGTAATCCGCCATTCGTCCACCCAACGCGCCGCGTCCCCGCGGGTAACGGAGTCCCCGATTTGCGCTTCTTCGCACTGACGATGACCGGCCTGGGCCGGCTGCTGCGAGACGAGCTCGCCGGGCAGCTCGGGTCCGACGCGGTCGGCGACGTCGAGAACGACGGGCGCAGCGACGTCGTGACGTTCACCGCCAGCCCGGCGGAGGCGGTCGAGATCGCGCTGGGGGAGGACCTCTTCGTCGAGCTGGGCACCGGGGACCCGGCCGCGCCGCTGCGCCGGCTGGTCGGGCAGCTCTGGAGCGCCGAGCGCTACGACGCGGCGCTCCCGGCGGCCGCGCCGCGCCTGGGCAGGCTCGGGCCGAGGCCCGGCTTCCGGGTGGTGGCCAGGGTGCGGTCCGAGCGCGGCTTCCTCCGCACCGACCTGCGCGACGAGCTCACGCGGGCGGTGCTCCGCGAGCGGCCGCGCTGGCGGCCGGCCGACCCGGCGCCGGTCGAACTCTGGGCGCTCCAGACCCGGTCGCGCCGGGTCCGGCTGGGCCTGCGCCTCAGCGACCGCCGCATGCGGCAGCGCGGCGGCCGGGAGGTCGAGCGGCAGGGGGCGCTGCGGCCCGTGGTCGCCGCGGCGATGCTCCGGCTCGCCGGCCCCGTCCGGGGAGCGGTCCTGGACCCCTGCTGCGGCTCGGGCACGATCGTGCGCGAGGCGCTGGACCGGGGCTGGCGCGCGATCGGGGCCGACGCGGCGGCCGACGCGATCGCCGCCGCACGCGCCAACCTCCCGCCCGGGACCGCGCTGGTCCGCGCCGACGCCGCCGCCCTCCCGCTGGGCGCCGGGACGGCCGGCGCAGTCGTCACCAACCCGCCGTTCGGGCGACGCCACGCGCAGGCCGGCGAGCCGGCGCGGTGGCTGCGCGCGGTGTTCGCCGAGCTCCGCCGCGTGGTCGTCCGGGGCGGGGCGATCGTGCTGCTCCAGCCGCGGTCGCCGGCGTTCGAGTCGGCGGTGCTGCGGCCGCACGCGCGGCTGCTCCGGGAGCGGCACCACGTCGAGCTGCTGGGGCTGCGCTCGACGATCTGGGTGTTCCGGGACTGAAGAGCTGTCAGCGTCCGATGGGCGTCAGACGTCGGCGCCGTGCGGGAGCGCGCCCTCGAGGACCGCGTCGACCAGGCGCTCCGCGTAGGCGTCCGTGGGCGCGTCGTCGCCCAGCAGCATCTGGTAGTGCAGCGTGCCCGAGACCTGGTCGATCAGCAGGTCGGGGTCGACGTCCGGCCGCAGCTCCCCCGCCTTCTGCGCGCGGTACAGCGAAGCCAGCGCCGCGCCGCGGCGCTGGTTGTAGAGCCGCCGCATCGCCTCGGCCAGGTCCGGGCGCTCGGTCACGGCGAGCGTCAGCTCCGCCACCAGCCGGCGCGTGCCCTGCGCCCGCAGCCCGGCCGCGGTGGTGAAGGCGAACGCGATCAGGTCCGCGCGCAGGTCGCCGGAGTCGAACAGCGACGGCCGCATCACCGAGCTCAGGGTCTCCAGGACCAGGTGGGCGCGGGTCGGCCAGCGCCGGTACACGGTCGTCTTGGCGACGCCGGCCCGGTCCGCCACCGCGGCCATCGAGAAGCCGTCGTAGCCCTTCTCGCGGATCAGCGCGGCCGCGGCGGCGTAGATGGCGCGGTCGGTCGACGGCAGGCGCGGCCGCCCGCGGCGGCCCCCAATTTTCGCTACGGACACCCCGGAATGCAGCGTAGCAGCTCCAGCACTCAGCGGTCGGGCACGAGAGGGGTCGGGAGTGGGACGCCGAACCGCTCACCGATCGCGGCGAGCTCCGACCACGTGCCGGCGGGCACCGGGATCCCCTCGCGCGCGCGGCGCTCCCGGCTGAGCCGCTCCGGGTCGCCGGGCACGAGCACGCGCTCCACGCCCGGCACCGGGGGCACCTCGGCCAGGTCGTCCAGCACCGCCGCCACCAGCCCCGTGTACGCGTCCGCGTCCCCGAACGCCGCCGGGGCGATCGCGACGAGGAAGACCCCGGCGAGGCGCGTCCCCCAGGTCTCGGGCGGCCGCATGCAGCCGGCCGGGGTGGGGTCGGCGTCGGCGGCCATCGCCAGCCCGCCGATCAGGGCCGACGCGAGGGAGAGCCCGTGGCCCTTGTGCCCGGCCACGTCGCCGCCCATCACCGTCAGGCTGCCGCCCGAGTAGAGCTGCTCGGGGTCCACGGTCGGCCGGCCCCCGGCGTCGCGGACCAGGCCGGGCGCCAGCGCCGCGCCCTTCGCGCGGGCCAGCCGGACCTTGCCCTCGGCAACCGTCGAGGTGGCGGCGTCGTACACCATCGGGGAGCGCCCGGACGCCGGCGCGGCGATCGACCACGGATTGGTGCCCAGGAAGCGGGCGGCGCCCCCGAACGGCGCGGCCGACCCGGACGCGGCGCCGGCGACGCCGACGGTCACGATGCCGACGAGGCCGTCGCCCGCCAGCCGCTCCGTGTACTCGCCCAGGACCCCGATGTGCATGGAGTGGCGGATCGCCGCGGCGGCGACGCCGTGCTCGCGGGCGTGGTCCGCCACCCACCGCGCCGCCTCCATCGTCGAGTGCTGGCCGAAGCCGCGGCGGGCGTCGAACAGCGCGGTCACCGGCGACTCGCGCAGGATCGTTGGCCTGGCGGCGGGATCGAGCTGGCGCTGGTCGAGCTCACGCACGTACTGCGGCCAGCGCAGCACCCCGTGCGAGTCGTGACCGGACAGGTTGGCCCGGGACAGGTGGCGCGCGACCTCGGCGGCGACGTCGGACGGCGCGCCCATCGCCGACGCCACGCTGGCGCTGAACTCGCGGAGGGCGCCGGCCTCCGCCACGATGGTGTCGCTCACGGGGAAATGGTGCGCTCCGCGGCGCCGCGGCCGGCCGGCTCCCGGCGGGAGGCCGACCGGCCGGCGGGCCGGAGCGGAGGGACGCGTGCGGCCCTACATGCCCGACGGGACGTCGGGCGGCACGACGAACCACTTGCCGCCGACGTTCTGGCCCGTGGTGTCGCCGGGCGCCTTGTCCTTCATCCAGAAGTACAGCGGCCAGCCGTTGTACGTGACCTGCATGCCGCCGGCGGGGCTCGACACGAGGCCCAGGGCCCCGGTCACGCCCTTCTCGCCCGCCGGCTTCGTGACGCCGCTGGGCAGGAGCAGCGGCGGCCAGGCCTGGAGGCAGGCGCCGGTGCACGTGGCCTGGCCGGTGCCCTTGTCCGGCGTGTAGTAGTAGAGCGTCATCCCGTTCTCGCCGACGAGGATGGTCTCCGACTGGCCGGCGACCGTCGCCATGGCGGTCTTCAGGACCGGCTGCGGCGTCGGGGTGGGGGCCGGCGCCGATGCCGCGCCCGAGTTCGACGAGCCGCCACAGGCCGCGAGCAGCAGCGCCGCGGCGGCGAAGGACAGGGCCAACGATGGACGTCTGGTCAAGGACCGGCCTCCTCTCTCGATGGCGCCGGGCTCAGGGGCCCGACTTCCCCATATAGAGAGACATACGGTCCTGCGTTACACCCCCGGGGATCGGCGGGTCAGCCGGCCCGCACCTCGGGCTCGAACTGGAGCCGGTACAGCCGCGTGTACAGCCCGCCGCGGGCGAGCAGCTCGCCGTGCGTCCCCTGCTCGACGAGGCGGCCGCGGTCCATGACCAGGATCTGGTCCGCCGCCAGCACCGTCGACAGCCGGTGGGCGATGACGACCGACGTCCGGCCGCGGAACAGCGGCAGCAGCGCCGCCTGGATCAGCCGCTCCGACTCCGTGTCCAGGCTGGAGGTGGCCTCGTCGAGGACCAGGATGCGCGGGTCCTTGAGGATGACGCGGGCGATCGCCATGCGCTGCTTCTCGCCGCCGCTGAGCCGGTGGCCGCGCTCGCCGACCACGGTGTCGTAGCCGTCCGGCAGGGCCTCGACCACGTGGTCGAGGTAGGCCGAGCGGCAGGCGGCGCGCAGCTCCCGGTCGGTCGCCTCCGGCCGCGCGTAGCGCAGGTTCTCGCGCACCGTGGCGTGGAACAGGAACGTGTCCTGGAAGACGATCCCGACCTGCGCGCCCACCGACTCCAGCGTGACGTCGCGCAGGTCGTGCCCGTCGATGCGGACGCTGCCCTCCTGCGGGTCGTAGAAGCGCGGGATGAGCGAGGTGATGGTCGTCTTGCCGGCGCCGCTGGGGCCGACCAGCGCGACGAGCTGGCCCGGCTCCACGGCGAACCCGACGCCGCGCAGCGCGGGCCGCGTCCGCGAGCCGTAGGCGAAGGTGACGTCCTCGAAGCGGATCGCGCCGCGCGCGTCGCCGAGCGGCCGCGCCCCGGGCCGGTCGGCGACGCGGACCTCCAGGTCCAGGTACTCGAAGATCCGCTGGAACAGCGCCAGCGAGCCGATCACGTTCACGTGCAGGCTCGCCACCTGCGAGACCGGGCCGTAGAGCCGCGCCAGCAGCACGGTCGCGAACGTCACCACCGTCCCCAGCGACGCCTGCCCCGTCACGACGAGGTAGCCGCCGATCAGCCAGAGCACCGCCGGGCCACCGGTGGTGAGGAAGCCCATCATCGCGAAGAACCAGCGGCCGATCAGCATCGTGCGGATGTTGATCCGCCGCAGCTCGTCGGTGATGGCCCGGAAGCGGGCCCGCTCGGCCCGCCCGCGCGTGAAGGCCTTGACCAGCTGGACGCCCGAGATCCCCAGCGTCTCCGCGACGTAGGAGTTCATCTCGCCCAGCTTCTCCTGCGACTGACGCCGGTTGAGGAACGTCGCCCGCCCGACGCGCCGGGTCGGCAGCACGAACAGCGGGAGGACGATCAGCGACACGACCGTGAGGCGCCAGTCCAGGTACGCCATGTACGCGACCGTGCTCCCGATCAGGAACGCGTTCGTGAGCAGGCTGAACAGCGTGTCGGAGACGACGGACTGGATGCCGCTGACATCGCTCGAGAGCCGGGACAGGATGTCACCGGTCTTGACGTGCGTGAAGAACGCGATCGACTGGTCGATCAGGCGGCCGAACAGCTGGTTGCGGAGGTCGTACATGATCCCCTGCGCGATCACGTTCTGGATGTAGGAGCGGAGCACCCCGAGGAACCCCTCGCCGAGGCCGGCCAGCACCCCCGCGGTGACGACGAGCGCGACGAGCCGGAAGCTGGCGCCGGGACGCAGCACCCGGTCGATCAGCGTCTTGGTGACCACGGCCGGCACGAGCCCCAGCGCCGCGCCGAGGACGATCGTGACCAGGGCGAGGAGCGCGTGCGACCAGTAGGGCACGAAGTAGGTCAGGACGCGGCGGAGGAGGGGCCATTCCAGCGAGGCCTTGGCGTCCAGGAAGTCCATCCTGGCACCGACCATGCCCCGCCCACCCCGCGCCCACATCTACGCGGGCGCTCTAGGTCCGGAACGCGGGCGCGATCTCGCGCGGGCGGTTGGTGAAGACGGAGTCCGGCCGGCAGGCGCGGCACCACGCGACGGCGGCCTCGTCGTCCACCGTCCACACGCCGACGGTGCCGCCGGCGGCGTGCACGGCCTCGACGAGCTCCGGGTCCATCGCGCCGTAGTGGGGCGAGTAGATGTCGGCGCCGGCGCCGCGCATCAGCGCGACCGGGTCGATGGGCCGGGCGCCCTCCAGCACACCCGTCGAGAGGCGCGGCTCGAGCTCCTTGACCCGCCGGACCGACCCGTGGTGGAAGCTGAGCACGGCCGTCTGGTCGAGCATGCCCAGGGCGCCCAGGCAGGCGACCAGCTTCTCCTCCAGGCCGGGGTAGGGGATCGGGATCTGCTTGATCTCGATGCAGAGGCCGACGCGGTCGCGCGCCAGCTCGCACACCTCCGCCAGGACCGGCAGGCGCTCGCCGCGGCCGGCGTCGAGGCGGCGGAGGTCGGCAAGCGAGCGCTGGACGACCAGCCCGGCGCCGTCGGTCGTGCGGTCCAGCGTGTGGTCGTGGATCACGACCAGCTCGCCGTCCGCGGAGAGGTGGACGTCGCACTCGATCAGGTCCACGCCCAGCTCGATGGCGGAGCGGAACGACGCCAGGGTGTTCTCCGGGTGCTCGGCCGGGTTGCCGCGGTGGCCCCCTACCAGCGGGGTCCCCGCTTCCCGAGCCCGCCGGTACCGGTCAGCGACCGACAGACGAGAGGACACGGCCAGTCCAGTCTATAGTGGGGTGGGTGAGCGCCTCCAAGCCGGCAACTATCGCTGAGCTCAGGGCCAGCGGGCACGTCCGCGAGACGGTGAAGCACGAGCTCCGGCGCAACCTGCTCGCTTGTCTGCGCTCTGGCCAGGAGCTGTTCCCCGGAATCGTGGGATACGACGAGACGGTGATCCCGCAGATCTCCAACGCCCTCATCTCGGGCCACGACATGATCCTCCTCGGCGAGCGGGGCCAGGCGAAGAGCCGGATCATGCGGTCGCTCACCGGGCTGCTCGACCCCGAGGTGCCCATGGTCGCGGGCTGCGAGGTCAACGACCATCCGTACGCGCCGATCTGCAAGCACTGCCGCGACCTGATCGCCGAGCGCGGCGAGCAGACGCCGATCGACTGGCTGCCGCGCGACCGGCGGTACGGTGAGAAGCTGGCGACGCCCGACATCTCCATCGCCGACCTGATCGGCGAGGTCGACCCCATCAAGGTCGCCGAGGGCCGGTACCTGGCCGACGAGCTGACGATCCACTACGGCCTGATCCCCCGCACCAACCGCGGGATCTTCGGCATCAACGAGCTGCCGGACCTGGCCGAGCGCATCCAGGTCGGGATGCTCAACATCATGGAGGAGAAGGACGTCCAGATCCGCGGCTACCGGATCCGGATGCCCCTCGACCTGATCGTCGTGGCCAGCGCCAACCCGGAGGACTACACGTCCCGCGGGCGCATCATCACGCCGCTCAAGGACCGCTTCGGCTCCCAGGTCCGCACGCACTACCCGCTGGCGGCCAGCGAGGAGATCGCGATCATGGAGGCCGAGCGGAGCCCCCTGCCCGAGGACATCGAGGTCGTCGTGCCCGACTTCATGAAGGAGATCGTGGCCGAGATGACGCACCTGGCCCGGCGCAGCCCGCACATCTCGCAGGCGTCCGGGGTCTCGGTGCGGATGTCGATCGGCAACTACGAGAACCTCGTGGCCAACGCCGTCCGGCGGGCGGTGCGGCTGGGCGAGTCGGTCGCGGTGCCGCGGATCGCCGATCTGCGCTTCATCGCGGCCTCCACCAGCGGCCGCGTCGAGATCGAGGCGCTGGACGAGGGCAAGGAGGAGCAGGTCCTCGACCGCATCCAGCGGGCGGCGATCAGCTCGGTCTTCAGTCGCTACTTCGCCGCCGGCCAGTTCGAGAACCTGGTCAACCGCTTCGAGGACGGCGAGATCGTGGAGGTGGGCGAGGCGATGCCGGCCGCGACGTACATGCGGTCGCTGGGCGACGCGCCCGAGCTGTCGGCGGCGCTGCGCCGGCTCCAGCTGCCCGACCGGCCGGAGGTCAAGGCCGCGGTGGTCGAGTTCCTGCTGGAGGGTCTCCACCTGAACAAGCGGCTCAACAAGGACGAGCTGGAGGGCCGCGCGCTCTACCGCCGGTGACGGGCGGCTACTGCTGGAAGTAGTAGATCGCGGCGAAGCCGCCGACGAGCAGGATGACCAGCGCGATGAACAGCAGCTCGACGCGCAGGGCGATGGTGACCATCCGGCGGGCGCGGCGCGTCCGCTCGCCGCAGCCGTCGCAGTAGGCGGCGTCCTCCACCAGCGGGGCCCGGCACCGGTCGCAGGTCGTCTGAGCCATGGGGCCGAGTATAGGCACCGCCGCGGTTCACTACCCTTGGGGGCGGTGGCAGCTACCGACCAGATGGAACGGGACGATGTGCTGATGCTGCTCGGCGTGATGCCGGAGCGGGTCGGGGACCTGGTCTCGGGCCTCGACGAGCCCCGCCTCGCCTACCGCCACGCGCCGGCGTTCCCAACGCTGAAGGAGGTGATCGGCCACCTCACCGACGCCGGCTCCGCCGTCGACGGGCTCCTCCGCCGCGCCTACCTGGACGGCCAGCGGGAGCTGCCGGTGCGGGCGTCCATCGACCCCATTCACGCGCCGGACCTGGCGCCGCCGCTGAACGAGCTGCTGGAGGGCTTCGGCCGCGTCCGCCGGCGGACGGTCGACCTGCTGAAGGGCCTGGTCCCGGCCGACTGGCAGCGTGTGGTCCTCGACCCCCAGCAGGGCGAGCTGACGCTGCTCGACGTGTGCAGCCAGGTCGCGCAGCACGAGCTGGCGCACCTGTCGCAGCTCCGGAACCTGATCGCGCTGCTGCCGGAGGGCTAGCGCGCTACCGACCACCAGCGGGAGCGCCTGGCCATCCGGCACTGGTTGACGACGATGGTGTACGCGAGCCGGTAGCCGGGCTCGATCAGCGGCCGCAGGAGCGCCTCGAATGCGGCAGTGTCGCGCTGCCGCGCCGCGTCCACCAGGCTGCGATCACCGGGGCGCCCCACGTCTATGCAAATGCGCCGGCGTTGCGCCCGGTTGCGTCTCTCGTCAGCGGGGGCGGCGGCGGGGCGACTCGTACGACCAGAGACGGTCGACTTCCTGGAAGCCGGCGGACCCGAGCAGCCGGAGGACCGCGCTCGGGTCGCGCTCCCGGGGATCGGCGTGGTCCACGAACGCGGCCACGGTCTGGGCGCCGCGCTGGGCGAGGAAGCGGACCGCCTGCCCCAGCAGCCGGCGGCCGATGCCGCGGCCGCGCTGGGCGGGCTCGACGTCGATCCACCAGAGCACGCCGCAGCCGTCGGCACCGAGGGCGACCTCTGCCGACGCGACCGGCTGCTGGCGGTCGCCGACGGTGAGCCGCCACGACGGGAGCTCGCCGGGATCCGAGATCGGCTGGATCGTGGCAACGTCCTCGGCGGGCCCGTCCGGCGGCCGCTCGAGCGGCAGGACGAGGTAGCGCCAGGAATCGCGGCCCATCAGGCCCCTGGACGTCAGGAGCTCGTGGGTCACGGGCCGCTGCTCGACCGGCAGCGCCTCGAGGCCGAGGCTGAGCGCCGAGGCGATCCAGAACGCGTACAGGTGAGAGCTTC
>Ga0066903_100003602_pt1 | contig 12720 bp, 11 predicted proteins | sample PanSoiMetaGPlot1_FD_67491 | JGI IMG/M metagenome (GOLD analysis project Ga0066903, IMG submission 67491) | Tropical forest soil microbial communities from Panama analyzed to predict greenhouse gas emissions - Panama Soil - Plot 1 (version 2) | ecosystem: Environmental > Terrestrial > Soil >... | reverse complement strand
TGGTTCACAAGGACAATGAGTGGGGTGGTGGCGATCAGACCGATCGGCGCGAAATCCTTACGTGGATCGTAGCCGACATTTGGATAAAGCGTCGGATCAACAGCGAGCGTGCCGGTACCGCCGAGGCCGAGCGTGTAGCCGTCGGGCGGAGCTTTAGCGACCTGTCGCGTTCCGACCGAGCCGCCGGCACCGCCGCGGTTTTCAATCACGATCGGCTGGCCGAGCGACTTGCTCATGGGCTCAGCCACCGCGCGCGCGACTACGTCGTTGCCACCGCCTGGTGCGTAGGGAACGATCAAAGTGATAGGATGGTTGGGATAGCCAGCTGCCGACGATTGTGCTTGCGCTGACACCGGCCATGCGGCTGCGACACCCAATAGGGTAATGAATTCTCGCCGCTGCATGTGCCCCTCCTCGTCGGCTGCGTGCAGGGCCAATCATTGGCGGCTCGCAGTGCCGGCGCAAGGGTGGTCTGCACCCGCCGCCTAGTCGCGGCCTTCGGCGCGTTGTAATCCTAAAGTGCATGTCCGGTCCCGTCGCCCCCGTCGCCCCCGTTGCGCCGTCGCCATCCTCCACGATCACCCGTCCGACGCTCTCCGAACTTTTTCGCGCGTTTGCGATTGTTTCAATCTCCGGCTTCGGTGGCGCGTTGCCCTGGGCGCGGCGCAAGATCGTCGAGCAAAAATGCTGGATGACAGCGGAGGAATTCAACGAGGCTTTCGCCCTGTCACAGTTCCTGCCCGGCCCCAACGTCGTGAATTTTTCAGTGGTATTCGGCTCGCGCTTTGGTGGAGCGCCGGGGGCTGCAGTTGCTTTCGCCGGTCTGATGGGACCGCCGCTGATCATCGTCACCGTGCTGGCAATGCTCTATGCGCGCTTCGGTGATCTGGAAATGCTCGGTCGCATTCTGGTCGGCATAACCGCTGCTGCCATTGGTCTGTTAATTGCGGTTGTTGCAAAGATGGCGGCGCCGCTGTTTCGCAAAGGCTGGGACTGGGGACCGCCAGTTGCGGTCGCCGCTTTCATCGGCGTCGCAATCATGCAATGGCCGCTGCCGTTAGTATTCGTAACGCTTGCTCCGATCAGCATCGCACTCGCGTGGGTAAAGCGATGAACGGCAGTCCGCTGCTCCCCCTATTCGGATACTTTGCGTTGCTGTCGCTGTTTGCGGTTGGCGGCGCCAATGCTGCGATTCCCGAAATGCATCGGATTGCAGTCGAGGTCATGCATTGGATGAACGACCGACAATTTGCCGACAGCTTTGCGATTGCCCAGGCCTCACCTGGGCCCAACATCATCATTGTGACGCTGATCGGCTATCATGTTGCGGGGCTGCCCGGCGCCGCAGTGGCGACAGCGGCGATGTGCGGCCCGAGCTGCATGGTGGCGTTCCTGGTCGCACGCACTTGGGATCGCTTTAAGGAAGCCCGCTGGCGCATCGCCATTCAGGCCGGCCTCGTACCAGTGTCGCTTGGGCTGATAGCGGCCAGCGCTTTCGTCCTGGCACGCACCGCCGACCACACCATCTATGCTGCCCTTATTACCGGGATTACAGCGCTGGTCGGCTTCGCTACACGGTTCAACCCGCTCTGGATTTTTGCAGCCAGCGGCCTGCTTGGCTTGACCGGATGGCTGTAGCGGAGCACCGCCCAAGATCTGTGCTTCCGGCCCAGGCCCCTCGTGTGCTAGGGAACAGACGAGGGGTCCAATCCAGACCAAGAATAACAATAAAAACAAAGAATAAGTCCAGGGAGGAGAGAGGATGTCCGAGGGGGCCAAGTCCTCCGCGAAAGGGGGCGGGTTTCGTTTCAAGGTGCGCAGCCCGCGCGATTTTTATGGCGGTTTAGCGCTCATCGCATTGGCGATTATTGCCATCTGGACCTCGGGTGACCTTCCGGGCATGCATGGCTTTGCCTTTGGGCCAGGCACCGCGCCTCGCCTATTCGCCGGACTGCTGGCCGTAGCCGGCGCGCTGGTAGCCTTGACCGGCCTGTTCATGGACGGCCCGCCGATCGAAAGCTATGCAATTCGCGGCCCTGCTTGGGTGATCCTGGCGATCCTCTGCTTCGCGGGCATGATCCGTGGCATCAACTTCGGGCCACTGACAATCCCGCCCCTTGGACTGATCCCGTCCACTTTCGCGGCCTTTCTGGTGTCCATCTTCGGTTCGACTGAAATGCGCTGGGTGGAAAGCCTGATTGCCGCGGTCGTGATGACTGCGTTCTGCGTTGCGCTGTTCGTCTACCTGTTGCAGTTGCCGTTCCAGTTGTGGCCTTGGGTCTGAGCAGGAAGCACATCATGAGTGAACTCCTTGCCAATCTGGCTCTCGGCTTCTCGGTTGCCGCCAATCCTTACAACATCGGCTTCTGTCTGCTTGGCGCGTTGGTCGGTACGCTCGTCGGCGTACTGCCGGGCATCGGCACCGTGGCAACCGTGGCAATGCTGCTTCCCATTACGTTTGGATTGCCGCCCGTCGGCGCGTTGATCATGCTCGCCGGCATTTACTATGGCGCCCAGTATGGCGGCTCCACGACCTCCGTCCTGGTCAACATTCCGGGTGAGGCGACCTCGGTTGTCACTTGCCTCGACGGCCATCAAATGGCGCGGCAGGGCCGCGCCGGTGCAGCGCTGTCGATAGCTGCCATCGGCTCGTTCTTCGCCGGCTGCGTCTCGACCGTGCTTGTGGCCGCTCTCGGCGTGCCGCTCACATCGCTCGCGCTTCTGTTCGGCCCAGCGGAATATTTTTCTCTCATGGTGCTCGGCCTGATCTTCGCAGTCGTGCTGGCCAAGGGCTCGGTGCTCAAGGCGATCGCCATGATCCTCACGGGCCTGTTGCTGTCGATGGTCGGCTCGGATCTGGAAACCGGCGCGGGCCGAATGACATTCGACATCGCCGAGCTTTCCGATGGCATCGGTTTCACAAATGTGGCGATGGGCGTGTTCGGTTTCGCCGAGATCATCCGCAATCTGGAAATGTCGCAGGAGAGCCGTGACATTGTGAAAGGTAAGATCAAGGGCCTCATGCCGACACGGCAGGATTTGATCGATGCGTCTGGCGCAATCGCCCGTGGCACCATTCTTGGCTCGCTGTTGGGGATCCTGCCTGGAGGCGGGGCGGTGGTGGCGTCGTTCGCCGCCTATACCTTCGAAAAGCGCATTTCCAAGACTCCCGAGCGCTTTGGCCGTGGCGCCATCGAAGGCGTGGCGGCGCCGGAAAGCGCCAACAATGCGGCAGCGCAGACCTCGTTCATTCCGCTGCTTACGCTTGGTATTCCGCCGAACGCGGTGATGGCTTTGATGGTCGGCGCCATGACCATCCATGGCATCGTGCCGGGTCCGCAGGTCATGTCCAAGCAACCCGAATTGTTCTGGGGCATGATCGCTTCGATGTGGCTTGGCAATCTGATGCTGGTCGTCATCAATCTGCCGCTGGTCGGCGTCTGGGTGAGCCTGCTGCGCGTGCCGTACCGGCTCCTGTATCCATCCATCATCGTGTTCTGCTGCATCGGCATTTATTCAATCAACAATTCGCCAACCGACGTCGTTATCGCGGCAGTCTTCGGTTTATTCGGTTATTGGCTGAACAAACACGACTTTGAACCTGCGCCGTTGGTCCTTGCCTTTGTTCTCGGCCCGTTGATGGAAGAGAATCTGCGCCGGGCCATGCTGATTGCACGCGGCGATGCCACGGTGTTCCTCACCCGGCCGATCTCGGCCGGGTTGATTGCAGTTGCGGTTGCCTTGTTGGTAATCGCGGCACTGCCGATGATTCGAAGGCGGCGCGAGGAAGTTTTCGTCGAATAGAATGCGCGCTAACTCAGCAGCGCGGCAAATCCGCCCGCCAGAATCGCCAGCTGGATCGAGCAAGCGGTGATATTTGCATCCCATTTTTTTGCGATGATCGGGATCGGAGCTTCAAAGGGAAGCCGACATAGGTCAAAATCTGCCAGACGACGTGGAATCATGCGTGGGGAGCCCATTTCGGATTGGTGGCGTGCGTCTTGTTGAAATCCGCGATAACCGTGAGCACGGCCCAACCTGCCGTCATCAGGGTGAACAGAATGCGGGCACCAGGACGAGATCAAAGCTCATGGCGTGTTCCCCAACTGCGATTGACACGACGGTATCAGGTCTTCGGCGTAAAAGGCTGGCATTTCGGCCGTTGAAAACGTCTGCTGCCCATTGCTGCCGGCGTTATACTTGCCCATGTTTCGAGTCGTGACCGAATAGACCAACTTATGCGCCAATATCTCGAACTGATGGAACTGATCCTGACCCGCGGCGTGGAAAAGCGCGATCGCACCGGCACTGGCACGTTATCGGTGTTCGGCCATCAGATGCGTTTTGTTCTGGCAGAGGGCTTTCCGCTTCTCACCACCAAAAAATTGCATCTCAAATCGATTGTTCACGAGCTGCTTTGGTTTCTCGCAGGCGACACCAATATCAAGTATCTGAAGGAGCATGGGGTACGCATCTGGGACGAGTGGGCCGATGAACGCGGCGACCTGGGGCCGGTTTATGGTCATCAATGGCGCTCATGGCCAGCGCAAGATGGAAAAACCATCGATCAAATCGGCAATGTAGTCGCGATGATCAAGCGCAACCCGGATTCGCGCCGGTTAATTGTCACTGCGTGGAATCCGGCTGACGTCGACAAGATGGCGCTGCCGCCATGTCACTGCCTCTTTCAATTCTACGTCGCCGAGGGCAAGCTCTCGTGCCAACTCTACCAACGCTCAGCCGATGTATTTCTTGGCGTTCCTTTCAACATAGCCTCGTACGCGCTGCTAACTTTGATGGTTGCGCAGGTGACTGGCTACAAGCCGGGCGATTTCATTCATACTTTCGGCGATGCACATCTCTATCTCAATCATCACGAACAGGCGCGGCTGCAGTTGGCGCGTCCGCCGCGCCCGCTGCCGGTGATGCGGCTGAATCCTTCGGTGAAGGACATATTCTCTTTTCGGTACGAAGATTTCACAATTGAGAACTATGATCCGCATCCGCATATCAAGGCCAAGGTGGCTGTGTAGCCTGTTTGTCCAAAAGCGAGGTCCTTGTTGTCGCCATTTGTGCGCATCGAGCTAACGCGATTTTAAGTCGAACTTCGCCCCGCCATCGAATTGGTGAGCACCTCACGTGTTTTCGTTGTGATTTATCGACCGGGTCGGCGCCAACAGGTTAGTTGAACAGCGTGCGATGGGACGTCGTCATGAAGATCGTGTTGGTGGCCGCGATTGGAGAAAACTCGGTCATTGGCCGTGAGGGTCAGCTGCCGTGGCGGCTGAAATCCGACCTGCAACACTTCCGCAGATTGACCCTCAATCACCCGGTAATCATGGGCCGCAAGACCCACGATTCGATTGGTAAGTTGCTGCCAGGCCGCACCAACATTGTGCTCACCCGCGCTCTCGCATTGATAGCGCGCGGCGCAGTCTTGGCCACAAGCCTTGACGCCGCGCTAGGGTTTGCGCGCACCGACGCCGCCAAGCGGGGGGTCGATGAGATCATGGTGATCGGCGGCAGCGACATATTCGCTGCGACGATGCCGATGGCCGAACGGTTGGAGATTACGCACGTCCACAGCTCGCCGGAGGGCGATGCCTATTTTCCCGAAATCGACCCGGACGTCTGGGAACAGGTGTCGCGCGAGGAACACTTCGCCGGGCCGGATGACGATGCGGATTTTACTTTGGCGACATATATAAGGCGCTGAACGGTCACGAAAAAACGCGGCATGAGGGCGCGTTGTAACGGGGCTTGGTGTCCCCTATAACCGCTCCAACAAAGGCCAGCCGCTTTTGAACGGCGGTGCGGGAGATATTCAATGCCATGGACCAATCAGGGCGGCGGCGGCCCGTGGGGCGGCAAAGGGCCGTGGGGCTCAGGCCCGCAAACGCCCGGGCCGACGCCGCCCGATCTGGAAGAGATCCTCCGGCGCGGCCAGGACAGACTCCGGAGGGTGCTGCCCGGCGGCAACCTTGGTGGTCGCGGATTTGCACTCATCACGCTTGGCGTTCTTGCACTTTGGGGTTTTTCCGGCTTCTTCCGCGTTGAGCCGGACGAACTCGGCGTGGTTCTGCGCTTCGGGAAGGAAGTGCGCGAAGTTCAGCCCGGATTGAACTACCACCTGCCGTATCCGATAGAGACCGTGCTCACGCCGAAAGCGCTGCGGGTCAACAAGATCGATATCGGCATGCGGGTGGTCGACGATATTCGGCGCGGCGGGACGACGACGCGCGACGTGCCGGAAGAGAGCCTGATGCTCACCGGCGACGAGAACATCGTGGACGTTGACTTCTCGGTGCTGTGGAAGGTCAAGCCAACCGGTGTGGGTGAGTTCCTTTTCAATATTCAGAATCCGGAGGGAACCGTAAAAGCAGTTGCTGAAAGCGCCATGCGCGAAGTGATCGGCCGCTCCGAAATCCAGCCTATCCTCACGGGCGCGCGGCAGACGATCGAGACCGCCGTACAAGACCTAATGCAAAGAACACTCGATCACTACGGGGCAGGCGTGATCGTACAGCAGGTGCAATTGCAGAAGGTCGATCCGCCGGCACAGGTGATTGATGCCTTCCGAGACGTGCAAGCGGCCCGCGCCGACCTCGAGCGCGCCGTCAATGAGGCACAAACTTATGCCAATCGTGTGGTCCCGGAAGCGCGTGGTCGCGTGGCCCAGATTACGCAGGCGGCTGAAGCCTATCGGCAGCAGACAGTCGCCGAGGCGACCGGCCAGACGTCGCGTTTCCTGAAAATCTATGAACAGTACAAGAAGGCCCCCGCAGTTACCCGCGAACGTATGTACCTGGAAACAATGGAGCGCGTGCTGGGTGGCACCGATAAAATCATTCTCGATTCGGGCGCGGCTGGTAGCGGTGTTGTTCCGTATTTGCCGCTCGGTGAGCTCACCCGCACTCCACAGACGCGCGGTCAGCCGCAAGCGGGGGGACGGCCATGAGACTTAACTTTTTTGGGGGTATTCTCGCGGTCCTGATCGTCGCCGCGCTCATAATCGCCTACTCGTCGCTGTTCACAGTCTATCAAACTCAGCAGGCGCTAGTGATCAGACTCGGCCAGCCTGTGCGCGTAGTCAGTGAACCTGGGCTCAATGTGAAGGCACCGTTCATCGACTCGGTGGTCTACATTGACAAGCGCATACTCGATCTTGAGGCGCCGCCCCAGGAAGTGATTGCTTCCGATCAGAAGCGCCTCGTGGTGGACGCCTTTGCGCGGTACCGCATTCACGATCCGTTGCGTTTTTATCAGACGCTCGGCTCAATCACCGGCGCCAATTCACAGCTGTCCATCCTACTTAATTCGGCGCTGCGGCGTGTGCTCGGGGAAGTGACGTTCACGCACGTCGTACGCGATCAGCGCGCTGACTTGATGGCCCGAATCCGCGAATTGGTTGACAAGGAAGCGACTGGCTACGGCGTGCAAGTCGTGGATGTGCGCATCCGCCGCGCCGACTTGCCAGAGCAGAACAGCCAGGCTGTCTATCAGCGCATGCAAACGGAACGCCAGCGCGAGGCCGCAGAATTCCGCGCGCAGGGCGCCCAACGCGCTCAGGAAATCCGCTCTCGTGCCGATCGCGAGGTTACCGTCCTGGTGGCCGAGGCAACTTCGAAATCCGAACAGATCCGCGGAGAAGGCGACGCGACCCGTAACCAGATTTTTGCCGAAGCGTTTAACCAGGATCCCGATTTTTTTGCCTTCTACCGGTCGATGCAGGCCTACGAGCACGGACTGAAGCAAACCGACACGAGGCTGCTCCTGAAGCCGGATTCGAATTTTTTCCGCTATTTCACCGATCCGTCGGGTAAGATGAGGGAAAATTCGGCCGCGCCACCGGCTACCCAGACGCCGTCACGCTAGAGATGCTCGACCAGCATGTCCGACTTTCTGGCCGCGCTCGGACTGGTTTTCATCATTGAAGGCTTGGTGTTCGCTGCATTTCCTGAGGCCACGAAAAAGGCAATGAACAGCGTTCTGGAGACTCCCGATCTATCCCTGCGGTTGATCGGAATTGGCTCGGCAATCGTTGGCCTGTTTCTGGTTTGGCTGGTGCGAGGATGAGGAATGAGGAAGATGTCGGGAATCGGACCTTCCGTGGTATTGCATTATGGTGCCCTTGAATCGCCTCGAAGTCGGGGCCACTCTCGTTAGAGCCTATCGCAGGAGACACGACGCCCATGGGCGCACATTCCTTCCTTATGAACCCCGGTCGCGCTGCCTTGGCGATTTTCGCTGCGGGCGCTATTGCCTGGCCGGCCTTGATCGCCCCCGCTGCAGCGCGCGGCCCCGACGGCATCGCTGATGTGGCGGAGCAGGTTATCGATGCTGTTGTTAACGTCTCGACCAAGCAATCGGTCGATCTGCGAAGCGGCGCCATGCCGCAGCTGCCACCAGGCTCGCCGTTTGAGGAATTCTTCGAGGAGTTTTTCAAGAACCGGCGCGGGGGACAAGGTGGTCAAAATGGCCAGAATGGCGATGCGCCGACGCCGCGTCGCGTTAATTCGCTTGGCTCGGGCTTCATTATAGATGCCTCCGGCCTGGTGGTGACCAACAACCACGTCATAACCGATGCCGACGAAGTTAGCGTCATTCTCAACGACGGCACGACATTAAAGGCTGAAGTCATCGGCCGCGATCAGAAAACCGATCTCGCTTTGCTCAAGGTTATGCCGACCAAGCCGCTCAGGGCCGTTAGATTTGGTGACAGCGACAAATTGCGTCTGGGCGAATGGGTAATCGCGATCGGCAATCCGTTTAGTCTCGGCGGAACTGTAACCGCTGGGATCGTGTCCGCGCGCAACCGTGACATCCAGTCGGGCCCTTACGACAACTACATTCAGACTGATGCGGCCATTAACCGCGGGAATTCGGGAGGACCACTGTTCAACCTGAACGGCGAGGTGATCGGTGTGAACACCGCGATCATCTCTCCATCGGGCGGTTCCATTGGTATCGGTTTCGCGGTGCCGTCGAAGACGGTTATGCCGGTCATTGACCAATTGCGGGAGTTCAAGGAGGTGCGTCGCGGCTGGCTCGGTGTGCGCATCCAGCAGGTCAGCGACGAGATCGCCGAAAGCCTGAGCATCAAACCGGCGCGCGGCGCATTGGTGGCCGGCATCGACGACAAGGGCCCGGCCAAGCCTGCCGGCATCGAACCGGGCGACGTCATCGTCATGTTCGATGGTAAAGAGGTCAAGGAAATGCGGGATCTGCCAAAAATCGTGGCGGATACACCTGTCGGCAAGGATGTCGAGGTGGTCGTAATCCGCAAGGGCAAGGAGGAAACGAAGTCAGTGAAGCTGGGCCGGCTCGAGGACGAGAAGCAGGCCGCACTCAATAACAAGAAAGACGCCGTGCCGGATGCCAAGCCGGTGGTGAAGAAAGCACTCGGCCTCGACCTCGCCAATCTCACCGACGAACTCCGCAAGAAGCACAACATCAAGGAAAAGGTGAAGGGCGTACTCATCACCGGTGTCGAACCCAATTCGCCGGCTGCCGAGAAACGACTTGCCCCCGGGATGGTGATCGCCGAAGTGCAACAGCAGCCGGTGACGACTGCCGCTGAACTGCAGCAGCGCGTTGAAAAACTCAAGAAGGATGGCAAAAAGGCCGCGGTGCTTCTGGTGGTATCGCCCGACGGTGACCCGAGCTTTGTAGCGCTGAGCTTGCAGTAATTTTATGCCCGCCTTGCTGTGCGCCGGCGGTTTTGTCAGTCGAGCACGTGGTTGACCATCCCGTCGGCGAGCTTGGGCTCGAACCAGGTGGATTTCGGCGGCATGATGCCACCGGCGTCGGCTACTGCCATCAGGTCGCGCATTTGCGTCGGATAGAGAACGAAAGCGAGTGCCATTTCGCCTGACGTTACCCGGTGCTCGAGCTCCCCAAGGCCGCGCGCGCCGCCGACAAAGTCGATGCGCTTATCCGTGCGCGGATCCTTGATACCAAGCAGCGGCTCAATGACATTGTGAGTAAGCACTGTGATCGGCAGTTGACCGATCGGGTCGCGCGGTACGAGTTCCGGGCGGATCGAAAGCTTATACCAGCGGCCACTGAGATACATCCCGTAGTCTCGTGAGGATGTCGGCCGCACGGGCTGACTGGATGAAGTCACTGTGAACTTTTTACGCAGCTCGGCGAGAAATTGGTCGACGTTGTGGCCGTTCAGGTCCTTCACAACTCGGTTGTAGTCGAGAATTGTCATCTCGCGTTCGGGGAAGATCACAGAGAGGAAATAGCTGTGCGACCCTTCGCCCTTTCTAGCAGCTCCGACGCGTGCCGCCGCAGCCGAACGGTGATGGCCGTCGGCAATATAGATCGCGGGCAGGGCCTCGAAGGCGCGGGTGAGCTTTTCGATTGTCCCGTCGTCGGCGATCGTCCAGAGTTGGTGACGCACGCCATCGTCAGCGGTGACATCGACCTCCGGTTTGCCGTCCGTCGCCTGTGCCAGCATGGCATCGATCGCCGGCGCATTGGGATAGCCTATCATTACGGGGCCGGTCTGCGCGTTGATAGCTTCGATCTGACGCACGCGGTCATCCTCCTTTAACGGGGTCGTCAGTTCATGCTTGCGAATGCGGTTGGTTGAATAGTCGGCGAGCGAGGCAGCGGCAGCGAGCCCGGTTTGGCTGCGGCCGCGCCAGGTAAGCCTGTAGACGTAGTAGCTGGGCTTGGGGTCGCGAACCAGAATGCCATCCGCGATCATGCGTTTGAGGTTCTCATTCGCCTTGTCGTAGACGGCTTTGTCATAGGGATCGATCGCCGGATCGAGATCAATCTCGGGCTTTGAAATGTGCAAGAAACTCCAAGGCTTGCCCTTGGCCTGTTGCCGCGCCTCCGCAGTGGACAGCACGTCATAGGGTGGCGCCAGCACTTCGGCGGCGCGGCCCTGTGCGGGTCGCAAGGCACGGAAAGGTTTAATGAGCGTCAAGCCTATCTCCGTAGGCCGGGGTGAGTTCTCATCCCACCGGTGCTATCAGGATCGCAACCATGGCGGCACGATGACAACAATGGACGCGGTGCTTATCGCAGGGCCGACTGCCAGCGGCAAGTCGGCGCTGGCGATGGCACTAGCCGAGAAAATCGGCGGCGTTATCGTCAATGCCGATTCAATGCAGGTCTACCGCGATCTGCGCATTATCACCGCGCGCCCGACACATGCGGAAGAGGCGCGCGTCCCCCACAGGCTTTTCGGCCATGTTGACGCGGCAAGGAACTATTCGGTCGGTGCGTGGTGCCGCGATGCGGGCGAGGCTCTAAAAGACATCGCGCGTCAAGGCGGGGTGCCGATCCTGGTGGGCGGTACGGGACTTTATTTCAAGGCACTGACAAGCGGCCTCGCGGCGGTGCCATCTGTCCCGGCTGACATTCGAAGCGGCGTGCGCGGTCAGCTACAACGCGAAGGTGCAGCGGTGTTGCATGCCGAACTGGCGCGACTCGATCCCGCGACCGCGCAGCGCGTGACAGTCAACGACCGCGCACGCATCTCGCGGGCGCTCGAAGTTGTTCTGGCGACCGGGCGTCCATTATCGGATTGGCATCGCGAAGGCCTGCCGCCTTTGATTGAGCCAGGCAGGGCCGCAAAGGTATTCCTCACCTGCGAGCGCAAGGATCTGGTACGCCGCATCGAAAAACGCTTTGCCGCCATGCTGAATGACGGAGCGCTGGAGGAGGTGAAGCAGCTGGCCGCGCGAAAACTCGATCACTCATTGCCGGCAATGAAGGCGCATGGCGTACCTTGGCTCATGCGGTATCTGAACGGCGAGATTTCCCGGGACGAGGCCATGGCGGGCGCCGTCATGGATACGCGCCGCTATGCCAAGCGCCAGCTCACCTGGTTTCGCAACCAGCTAAAGGATTGGCCCTGGGAAAGCCCGGAAAAGGCGGCTTTGGCCCTGCAAGCCCAGATCTCCGGTCTAAGATGATGGCGATTTATGCTTGACCGTGCGCCTGTCAGCCCCTATAAGGCGCGCAATGAAAGTTCAGGCGGAAGCAATGTTGCGCAATATAATTGCTCTTGTAGTGCAGGTTCGGACGCGGGCACGACCCTAGAAGGGTCGCAGGCAAGCGTCCGAACATGGCCCGTTGCGGGCCTTTTTTGTTGCCGCATGAGATGACGAAAGGGAACGAAATGACACGCGAAATGACCGGCGCCGAAATGGTGATCCAGGCGCTCGCCGACCAGAATGTCGAACACGTGTTCGGCTATCCGGGCGGCGCGGTGTTGCCGATCTACGACGCTATCTTCTCGCAGAACCAGGTGCGCCACATCCTTGTGCGCCACGAGCAAGGTGCCGTCCACGCGGCGGAAGGCTACGCGCGCTCGACCGGCAAAGTCGGCTGCGTGCTGGTGACGTCGGGCCCCGGCGCGACCAACGCCGTCACCGGCTTGACTGATGCGCTATGTGATTCAGTTCCGATCGTCTGCATCACTGGTCAGGTGCCGACCCATCTGATTGGCAACGACGCGTTCCAGGAGTGTGACACGGTCGGCATCACACGGCCATGTACAAAGTACAATTACCTGGTCAAGCGCATCGAAGACCTGCCGCGCGTACTGCACGAGGCGTTCCACATCGCGTCGAGCGGGCGGCCAGGCCCGGTCGTTGTTGATATCCCGAAGGACGTCCAGTTTGCGAAGGGCGTGTATTCAAAGCCCAGGGATTTTCCACACACGGGCTACAGGCCGAAGCTCAAGGGCGACATGGC
>Ga0066903_100003601_pt1 | contig 12721 bp, 12 predicted proteins | sample PanSoiMetaGPlot1_FD_67491 | JGI IMG/M metagenome (GOLD analysis project Ga0066903, IMG submission 67491) | Tropical forest soil microbial communities from Panama analyzed to predict greenhouse gas emissions - Panama Soil - Plot 1 (version 2) | ecosystem: Environmental > Terrestrial > Soil >... | reverse complement strand
CTCGATCGCGTCGCCGAGATCGCGCGCCGCCTGGAGCCGCACGGAGTCTTCGTCGCCGGCAGCGGCTTCCGCTCCGTGGGCATCCCCGACTGCATCGCCGAAGCGCGTGCGGCAGCAGCACTTGCAATGGGCGACATCCACTGATCACGTTGACAAGGAGACGCGAAGAACGAGAGGACGCACGGAGATATTCTGGGTTTATGGAATTGCTCCGCGCGTCCTCCCTTCCTTCGCGCCTCCCGTTAACGTGACCCGCGATCGCTGTTGAACCGAGGCACTGTGCCGAATCCAGATACACTGGGCCGATGAACCGTGTGCGTGTGGCGTTCGCGTGTGCTCTGGTGTTGGTGGGATCTCTCGCGGCGCAGCAACCGGCGGACGTGGACAAGGTGCTGGCGGACATCCGCGCGAAGGACAAGGGGCAGCTCGCGATCTCCGAGGAGGACGGCCGGTTCCTGCGCCTCATGATCGCCGAGGGCAACCGGAAGCGCGTGCTCGAGATCGGCGGCGCGAGCGGCTACAGCGCGATCTGGATGGCGCAGGCGCTGCGGCTCACGGGCGGACGGATGGTGACGATCGAGTACGACCCGATTCGTGCGAAGGAGCTCGCCGAGAACATCACGAAGGCCGGCTTCAGCGACATCGTCCGCGTCGTGTCCGGCGACGCGTTCGCCGAGATTCCGAAACTGCAGGGAACCTTCGACTTCGTCTTCCTCGACGCCTGGAAGCGGGACTACAAGAGGTTCCTGGACCTGGTGTACCCCCGCCTCGACAAAGGGGGACTGTTCACGGCGCACAACGTCGTGAACAAGAAGGGGGAGATGGGAGACTTCCTCGACGCCATCCAGCGGAGTCCTTCTCTCTGGACGGCGATCGTCTCGCCGGCCGGAGAAGGAATCTCGCTGTCTTATAAGAGGTAGGAGGTTAGTCCTCGGCGGCGACCGCTGCGGTCTTCGCCTTGACGGTCCGCTTCTTCCGGGGCTTGCCCGTGCGCAACCCCGCTGGCACCGGCTCGTTGCTCGGCTCCAGTTTGGACATGCTGGTCATGAATTTCTTGACGCCGTGCTCGTCGAACTGGACGCGCGTGTACGCGTCCTCGACCGCAATCACCGACCCAAGGCCGTAAGTGGGCTCGACCACGCGCGCCCCGACCTCGAAACGCTTCATCCTCGACTCCTTCCCGCCCGGCAGCGTCCGACCGCCCCATACGGACGGGCTCGCCACCGCAAGTCATAGATTATCAGGATCTTAGGGCTTGCGTCAAATGATGGCCGGGGCGGGTATCCTAGTCGCCATGTCGCGTCCCGTCCACATCATCGGCGTCTCTCTGGATCTCGGCGGTAACCGGCGCGGAGTTGATATGGGCCCGTCCGCGTTCAGGATCGCCGGGCTCGGCGAGCGTCTGACTGCGCTCGGCATCCAGGTTGTGGACGCCGGAGACCTGGTGGCTCCAATTCCGGAGACAAAAGCGCTCGGCGATCCGAGCAAGAAATACATACGGGAGATCGCGCGTGTCTGCGAGCGGCTCTATAAGTCATCGCTCGCCGCGCTCGAGAAGGGAGCGACTCCTCTCGTTCTGGGGGGCGACCATTCGCTCGCGGCCGGCTCGGTGGCGGCGACGGCCGACTTCCTCCGGCGGGACGGACAGGCGCTGGGACTCATCTGGGTCGACGCACACGGCGACATGAACACGCCCGCCACCTCGGGCAGCGGCAACGTCCACGGGATGCCTCTGGCGTCGCTGCTCGGATCGGAGCCGGTGGAGCTCGCGCGGATCGGCGGCTTCTCCCCGAAGGTCACTCCCGAGCGGACCGTCCTCATCGGCATTCGGAACCTCGATGAAGGCGAAAAGGAACGGATCCGCGAGTCGGGCGTCCATGTCTTCACGATGAAGGACATCGACCGATCGGGCATTGCGCTCGTCGTCGAACAGGCGGTCGCGATTGCCGGCAGCGGCACGGGCGGCATCCACCTGTCCTTCGATCTCGACGTCTGCGATCCGACGATTGCGCCCGGCGTGGGCACGCCGGTCAAGGGAGGCCTCGACTACCGCGAGGCGCACATGGTGATGGAGATGATCGCCGACTCGGGCCGCCTCCGCGCGCTGGACATCGTCGAAGTGAATCCGATCCTCGACGACCGCAACACGACCGCGATCCTCGGCGCGGAACTCGCCTCGTCGGCGCTCGGCCAGAAGATCATCTGACGCGCGGTGCGGAGATGACCCGGGTGGGGATTGAACCCACGGCCCGCGCATTAAAAGTGCGCTGCTCTACCACTGAGCTACCGGGTCACGCGACCTGTGATCGTAGCAGAACCGGCGCCGCGCCGCGAAGAGGACACGGGGCGCCAAGACGAAGTAATCTTTAGACAGCTTGTATCCCGTTCTCTTCCGCATCGGATCCCTCGACATCACCAGTTTCGGCGCGATGGTCGCCCTGGGTGCGCTCGTCGGGCTCTGGGTGTTCCGCCGCGAGCTGGCGCGATCGGGACTGCCGGAGGCGGCGCTCGACGCCGCCGTCTACGGTCTGGTCGGCGGCCTGATCGGCGCGAAGCTGCTCTACGTCTTCGAGCATCTGAACGAATCGTCGTTCCTCTCCCTGCTCCTCGATCGCGGCGGCATGAGCTGGTTCGGCGGCTTCGTCGGCGGGCTGCTCGCCGGGTACCTCACCATCCGCGCCAAGGGCTGGCCGATGACGGCCGTCCTCGCGGCCGCCACTCCCGCGCTCGCCATCGGTCAGATGCTCGGACGGATTGGATGCTTTCTCGTCGGCGACGACTACGGCCATCCCACATCCCTCCCGTGGGGCGTCGCGTTTCCCAAGGGCCTTCCCCCGACGACGGAGCGCGTGCATCCGACGCAGATCTACGAAGCGATCTTCCTCGCCGTCTTCGCCTGGGTGTTGATCCGGTGGCGCCGCGCCGGGGTGTCCGATCGGGCCGTCCTTGCCCGCTACTTCATCGGCGTCGGCGCGTTCCGGTTCCTCCTCGAATTCGTGCGCGTCAACACGCGCGTTCTCGGTCCGTTGACCGTAGCGCAATTGTTCGCGATGGGCGTCGTGGTCGTCGGCATCGCGATGCTCCCGGTCGGGAAACGCTCGAAAGCCGCCGTCTGAGACGCGCGCAAGCGCGGAAAACCCTCACCTCAGCTGGAGGTCCCTGTGCTATCGTGACGCCGTCGGGCAGATCGGCCGATCGGACCCAATGGCGACTTGTCCCCGCTGCAAGGGGCATCTCACTGATTCGCATCGGTGCCCCAGGCGCCGCAGCTTGGTCGTCGTAGAAATCATCGCCGCCGGAATCGCCGGGGGCCTCGCAAGCTTCCTTCTTCTCGCGGCATTCGATCCCAGGGGTCAGATCGCCGACATGGACGTGGTCGCAATCAGCGTCGGAGTCCTCGCAGGGATCGGCATCAATCGGTTTCTTCGCAGTTGATCCGAGCGGCAGTGTTCTTGCTCAACATCGGCTGCGGGGATTCAGGGGGGCGATGGATGTCGGAATTGCAGACAGTCTCATCGGAAAGTTTACCCATTGGCACCGGCACCACCACCGCTCGTACGCTGCCGCTCGTGTTGATCGCCGACGCCAATCCGGCGTCGCGTGCGCGCCGCGCGCAGCAGCTCGAGGATCGCGGGTTCCGTGTCGCCGTCGCGCGCACGGCATTCGAAACGATCGTCAAGGCGTCCTGTCATCTGCCCCAGATGATCCTGCTGGCCGCGTCCCTCGGTGACGCCGACGCCCGCGAAACGACGGAACTGTTATCGACCTGTCCCGCAACGGCGCACATTCCGATCGTCCGTCTGTCTCCCAGACGCCGTCTGCCGAGCCAAGTCTTCGCCGCGACCGCTTCGCGGTAGAATCTGATTCGACTCGTTCACACCTCATCCATATAGGGATCCATGCCGCCGACTTTTTGTGCGTTTGCCCTCGTAGTGTCTTTTCTGCCCGGCGTCCAGCCCGCCGCCCCGCAGTCCGCGTCCGCCGATCCGGACCTGAAGGAACTCTCCGCCTACACGCGCTCACGATGGACACGGTCGACAAGATCGATCGCGCGATGCAGGCCGTGGCGAGCGAGCTGAAAAAGGACCCCAGATTCGCCGAGCAGGCCCGGCTCGCCGGCGAGCTCGAGGCGCTCAAGAAGAAGGACAGCCCCAGCGAGGCGGACGAGCAACGAATGGAGGAACTCTCGACGAAGGTGGATAGCCTCCAGGAGCAGGTGGAGACGTCGATCAACATGTCCGACGCCCAGACGCTCGACGAAATGGCGGTCCAGGCCCGCAAGATTCCCGGCCTCGACGCGGCGCTGCAGCGCGAGGGGCTGAACACGCGCGAGTACTCGAAGGCCATGATGGCCCTCGTCCAGGCAGGTCTGGCGGCCGGCCTCCAGAAGGCGGGCATGCTCAAGGAGGTCCCCGCCGGGACGAACCCCGCGAATGTCACGTTCGTCCTGGACCATCAGGCCGAACTGCAGAAGATCCAGGAGAAATGGCAGGCTCTCGGCAAGGGCTAGTTGTGCGATAGTTTCAGCATCAATGAAATCTGCTGTTCTCGCGCTCCCGCTTGCGGTGGCGCTGGCCGGACTTCCGCCCCAGGGCTCCGTCCGGCCGGTGAAGATCGCTGAAGTCCCCGGCTACTGCGAAGGGATTGTGTTCGATCGTGCCGGCGACGCGTACGTCTCGGACACGCAGCACGGCAAGATCTACCGGATCGGCGCCGACGCGAAACCCGTCGAGTGGGCGACGACGGAGGCCCCGAACGGCCACAAGATCCTGGCCGACGGCACGCACCTCGTGTGCGACAAGGGGGCGGTGCTCCTCCTCGACGCGAACGGCCGGAAGATCCGCGACGCCTCGAGGGAATGCAGCGGCAAACCGCTTCGCGCGCCCAACGACCTGACGATTGACCCGAAGGGCGGCTTCTATTTCACCGATCCGGGCGGATCCTCGGCGACGAACCCGATAGGGACGATTCACTACGTCGATCCCGCCGGCACGACGCACCTCATCGCCGAGGGGCTGGCCTTTCCAAACGGGATCGTCCTCCGGCCGGACGGCCGGACGCTGATCGTCGGCGAAAGCGAGCACGACCGGGTGCTGGCCTACAAGGTCCTGGCTCCCGGCAAGCTCGGTCAGCGCAGCGTCTTCGCGAACCTTCCCACGAAGCAGGGGGATCAAATCGCCAACGCGCCCGACGGCATGGCGCTCGACGAGGACGGCAACCTGTTCATCGCGCACTACGGCATGCACACCGTGCAGGTGCTCTCGCCGTCAGGCAAGCTGCTGCGCAGCTATCCCGGCGGCAACCTGACGACGAGCAACGTCGCCTTCGGCGGCGCCGCGATGGACCAGCTGTACATCACGGGGGCGCTCGCCGACGAGAAGACCAGCAAAGGGGCCGTCTGGCGCCTCGATCTCAAGGGCGTGCGCGGCTTGAGGCTGCTCCGGTGAAGCTCCAGCGCGATGCGTTCGTGCCGCGGGTCGGCACACGCGCGCGCCTGGTCCTCGTGTTCGTCGCCGCGCTCCTGCCGGCGTTCGTGATGGCGGTCTACACCGCATTCGACGAGCGCTCGCGCCTGCGCGGCGACGCCTCCGTCGAATCGATCAAGCTCGCCCAGCTGATCGGCGCGCACTTCGAGGGCATGCTCACCTCCACCTACGAAGTGCTCAGGGCGCTCGACAGCGACCCTGCCGTCGTATCCGGCAATCCGGGTTGCGAACGGCGCTTCGCGCACATCCTCGAAACCGGCCACGTGCCGTTCTCCAGCTTCGCCGTCACCGACGGCAACGGCGACGTGCTGTGCAGCAGCCCTCCCAGCCGTCCGGGTGCGACGCTGCGCGGCCGGCCGATCTTCATGCACCTGCGCGGACGCGAATTCGCGGTCGGCGAAGCGGAGATCGAGCCCAATTCGGGCGACCCGATCGTCGTCGTCGCGGAAGCCGTGCACCGGGCGGACCAGGCCGATCGCATCATCGCTGCCGGCGTCGACCTCCGAAGTCTCACGGCGCTCGCGGAGCGGGTCAACCTGCTCCCCGGCACGCTCTTCATGATCGTCAACGGCGACGGCACGGTCCTGGCGAGCCATCCCGATCCCGCGAGGTGGGTCGGGCGCAACGCGACGCTCGATCAGGAGCTCGTCAAGGCGATCGCCGAACAATCGGTGCCCGGCTCCGTGGATTCGCGCGGTCACGACGGCGTCTATCGCCTGTTCGGCTACTCCCCCATCGCGGTCGGCGGCACGCAGTTCTTCGTCGTCGCGGGTCTTCCCCTGTATCAGGTGATGGCCCCGGCGGACGCCGTCCTGCTCAAGACGCTCGGGGGCCTGGCGCTGGCCGTCCTGGTCGCGTGCGTGGGCGCGACGGTGATCGGCGAGTCCTTCCTGCGACGGCCGATCGAGCGCCTGCAGCAGACGACCAGGCGGATCGCGAGCGGCGACTATGCCGCGCGCGTCGGGCTGCCGAACGTGCCCGGCGGCGACCTCGGCGATCTCGCGCGCGGCATCGACGACCTCGCGCAGGCGCTCCAGGATCGCGAACAGCACGTCACGGCGCTCTCGCGCCGCGTGCTCGACGTGCAGGAAGCCGAGCGCCGCGCGCTCGCCCGCGAGCTGCACGACGAAATCGGCCAGGTGCTCACGGCGCTGAAGCTGATGCTCCAGAGCCAGCGGCACACCGATCCCGCGCAGGAGGCGCGCCGTCTCGAATCGATCGCGATCACGGACACGGCGCTGCAGCAGGTGCGGGGACTCTCGCTGGATCTCCGCCCGCCGATGCTCGATCACCTCGGCCTGCCGGCGACGCTGCGCTGGTACATCAACCGCGAGTCGCAGCGCGCGGGCTTCGCCGCGTCCTGCGACATCCAGCCGGACGGGCTGCGCCTCGATCCGCACCTCGAGACGTCGCTCTTCCGCATCGCGCAGGAGGCGATGACCAACGTCATCCGCCATGCGGAGGCCAACTCCGTCGTCGTGCGGCTGTCGGCGGACAACGGGCGGGTGCGGCTCTCGATCCAGGACGACGGACACGGATTCGACGTAGAGGCGGCGCGCGAATTCGCGCGCCACGGACGGAGCCTCGGGCTGCTGGGCATGGAGGAACGGGCGTCACTGGCGGGAGGCCGCCTTGCCGTCGTATCCTCAGCCTCAGGGACCGAGGTCATTGCGACCTTCACCCCCGGAGGAACGTCATGAGCGTTGAGACGCGCGTCATTCTCGCAGACGACCACACCCTGGTGCGCGCAGGGCTGAGATCGCTCGTCGACAGCCTGAGCGGCGTCGCCGTCGTCGGCGAGGCGACCAACGGCCGCGAGGCCCTGAGCCTGGCGGCCGAGCTCCGGCCCGACGTCGTGTTCATGGATATCAACATGCCCGAATTGAACGGGCTCGAGGCGACCGAGCGCATCTCGCGCGAAATCCCCGGCGTGCGCGTGATCATCCTCTCGATGCTCGGCAGCGAGCAGTACGTCGAGCAGGCGCTGCGCTCCGGCGCCTCCGCGTACCTGATGAAGGACGCGGAGGCCTGCGAGCTGGAACTGGCGCTGAAAGCCGTGATGCGGGGGGATACCTACCTGAGTCCCGCGGCGGCGCGGCACGCGACGACGCTGGCCATGCGCGGCGCGAGCGCGCCCGACGCGCTGACCTCGCGTCAGCGCGAGATCCTGCAGCTCATCGCCGAGGGCAGCACGACGAAAGACATCGCGTCGAAGCTGGACCTCAGCGTCCGCACCGTCGAGACCCACCGCATGCAGATCATGGATCGCCTGCAGATCCGCGACGTCGCGGGTCTCGTGCGCTACGCGATCCGGATGGGACTGATCCAGGCGGAATAGCGGCATCTGTCACGGATCGCAAGAGAACAGGAGATCAGGAGGGGCCAGGAGACAGGAGAAAGAAAATCTATTGTTCTTCTAACTCCTATCTCCTGCTCCTCCTGATCTCCTGTAATCCGTGATCCGTGTGTGCCGCTCGACGAGCCTAAGCAATCGAGGCGGTGAACTCTTCGTAGGTGCCCTTGAAGTCGGTGATCTTCCCGGGCTCCACGAACCACACGCGCGTACCGACTTCCTCGATCAGATCCTGGTCGTGCGTGACCAGCAGGATCGTCCCCTCGAACTTCTGCAGCGCGATGTTGAGCGCGTTGATCGACTCGAGGTCGAGATGGTTGGTCGGCTCGTCGAAGACGAGGATGTTCGGCTTCTGCAGCATGATGCGGCAGAAGAGCAGCCGCGCGGTCTCGCCGCCCGAGAGCGCCTCGGTGGGCTTCAGTCCTTCCTCGCCGCTGAAGAGCATCTGGCCGAGCAGCCCGTGGATGTCCTGGCGCGCCGCGTCCGGATCGAACTGGTGCAGCCACTCGACCGCGGTCATGCCCTTCTGGATGAGCCCCGTGTGATCCTGCGCGAAATAGCCGACCGACGCCTCGTGGCCCCAGCGCACCGACCCCGAATCCAGATCGTGCGGCGAAGCCGACGCCACGCCCGGCGCGTCAGACAGCAGCGCCTTCAGCAGCGTCGTCTTGCCGACGCCGTTGCGGCCCACGATCACGATCTTCTCGCCGCGGTTGACGATCGCGTCGAAGCCGTCGATCACGTGGTTCTGCTCGAAGGCCTTCGAGACGTCCTTGATCTCGATGGCCATCCGTCCGGACGGGCGCGCCTGGTTGAACTTGATGTAGGGACGCTGGATGTTCGAGCGTGCGAGCTCCGTCGTCTGCAGGCGCTCGACCTCCTTGCGGCGCGCCTGCACCTGGCTCGCGCGCGTGCCGGCCGAGAAGCGCGCGATGAAGTCGTTCAACTGCGCGATCTTCTTCTCGCGTTGCGCGTTGTCGGCCTCGACCCGGGTGCGGATCTGCGTCTTGGCCAGCACCATGTCGTCGTAGCCGCCCGTGTAGGTGATGATCGCCTGATAGTCGATGTCGGCGATGTGCGTGCAGATCGAGTTGAGGAAGTGGCGATCGTGCGAGATGACGATCAGCGTGCCCTCGTAGCGGATCAGGAAATCGCGCAGCCAGTGGATCGACTCGAGGTCGAGGTGGTTCGTCGGCTCGTCCAGCAGCAGCGCCTGCGGCTGGCCGTAGAGCGCCTGCGCGAGCAGGACGCGGACCTTCTGTCCACCCTGGAGCTCCGACATCCGCCGCTCGTGCAGCGGCTCGGGAATGTCGAGGCCGTCGAGCAGGACGGCCGCGTCGCTCTCGGCCGAGTAACCGTCTTCTTCGCCGACGATGCCCTCGAGCTCGGCGAGGCGCATGCCCTGCTCGTCGGTCATGTCGGCGACGGCGTAGAGCTGCTCGCGCTCCGCCAGCGCCTGCCAGAGCCGCTGGTTGCCCATGATCACGGTGTCGATGACGCGGAACTCGTCGAACGCGAACTGGTCCTGGCGGAGAACGCCGAGCTTCTGCGGCCGCACCACCGTTCCCTGCTGCGGCGGCGTCTCTCCCGTCAGCAGCTTCATGAACGTGGACTTCCCCGCGCCGTTCGGCCCGGTGAGGCCGTAGCGCCGGCCTGCCGAGAACGTCGTCGTCACGTCTTCGAAGAGGACCTTCGACCCGAACCGCATCGAAACGCCGCTGACTGCAATCATGAGAGAGATCGTACTCCTGGGCTCACTGAGGATTGGAGGAACCTCCCATTTTAGCGTACGGCAGGCGGACCGTGAAGGTCGTCCCCTGCTCGGGGTTCGACTGCACGTCGATCGTTCCGCCGTGCGCCGTGACAATCAGGTGCGAGATGTAGAGACCGAGGCCGAGGCTCCGGTGAACGCTCGCCTTCGAGCCCCGGCCGCGTTCGAAGGGTTGAAAGAGCCGCACGCGCTCCGCCGCGGGAATCGGATCGCCGGCGTTGTGCACGGCCAACGTCAGGATGTCCGATCCGCCGTCGGTGGTGACCGTGACGGGTGTGCCCGCGGGACTGTGCTCGAAGGCATTGCTCACCAGGTTGCCGATGAGCTGCAGGAGCCGATCCGCGTCCCAGTTCCCGACCGCGCGTCCCGAGTGATGGAGCACGCACTCGCGGTCCGGATGCGACAGCTGCACTTCCTCGCACGCCTGCTCCGCGATCTCGCGGATGTCGGCGTCCGTCCGCGACACGGGAATGCTGCCGGAGGCTCTGGCCTGCGTGAAGTCCAGCAGGTCGCGTATCAGACGGACCGCGCGATCGAACGCCGAGACCATGCGTTCCAGGACTCTCGCCTGGTGCTCCGTCAGCGGTCCGCCCTTCAGCACCGAAGCGCCGACGCCAATCGCGTTGAGCGGATTGCGCAGGTCGTGGCTCACGATCCCCACGAGCTGCCGATCGAACTCCATGCGCGCCGCCAGCTCGGATTCGAGGCGCTTCTGCTCGGTGATGTCGTGCCCCTGGACCAGGATTCCGGTCACCGTGCCGTCCGGCTCGACGATCGGCTGAAAGATGAAATCGGCGAACACCTCCTCCGGCGGCCCTCCCGGGCGTCGCTCGAGGACGACGCGGCTGCCCCGTCCGGCGACGGGTTGCCCCGTCGCCTGGACCTGGTTCAGGCGCTCGAAGAAGCGCTGCCCCACCAGCTCCGGCAGCGCCTCGCGCAGCGGCCGTCCGATGATCGGGCGATTGGGGCCGACCAGCTGCGCGCAGGCGGCGTTGGCGTTTTCGATCACGTAGTCGGATCCGCGGAGGAAGGCCATGAAGCCGGGAGCCTGGTCGAAGAGCTCGCTGAAATGGCGCCGCTCCGCGTCGAGGGCGCGGTTCGCCTCCTGGACGCGCTGCGCGCGATCCAGCACGCCCGCCTCGACCTGCGGCGTCGCGCGGCGCGAGGTCTGGAGCTCTGTCACGTCCACGGTGTGCTGGAGGATGAACTGGACCTCGCCCTGCGAATCGAAGATGGGCGTGTGCGTCGCGCTCCAGTACCGGTGCGCGATGCCCGTGTCCTCGCCGTCGCGGGGAACGCGATACGGAATCAGGGCGATGGCATCCGGGAGGCGCGTGCGGAGCACCTTCTCGAGCGACTCGCGAAGCAGCCGCGCGGCGTCGTTCTTCGGGTCGTCGGGATCGTTGGGATAGACGTCCAGAATCCGGCGCCCGACGAGATTCTCGAGACGGGCGCCCGTGACATTCAGGTACGCCGCGTTGGCCGCCACGTACCGCAGCTCGCGATCGAGCAGCATGTACGGATTGGGCGAACGCTCGAACACCGCGCGGAAATCGATGGAGGCCGGCATCGAGGGCGGAGCGCGATTGATTCTACGCGATGTGAGGAAACACACTGATGACGATGGCGGGCAGCCCGGAGTGGACCATCGAGGCAGGAACGGCCGGGGTACGACTCGACAAGTACCTCGCGGCCCCGGAGCGCCTCGGTTCGCGGGCGAGGGCTGTCGCCGCGCTCGAACGCGGCAAGATCTACCTGAATGGCAGCGAGGTCGGACTGACGCACGCCGCAACGCGGCTTGCGGCCGGCGACGTCGTGCGCCTCTGGATGGACCGGCCGGGCAGCGCCAGAGCCCGGCGCGAGGGCGTGCAGGCGGTTGGCGATCTCCAGATCGTGTTCGAGGACGAAGCGCTGCTCGTCGTCAACAAGCCGGCCGGCCTCCTCACGGTGCCGCTCGAGCGCAAGAGCGCGGCGCCGTCGGTGTACGAGCAGCTGGAAGGCCACCTCCGTCCGTTCGGCAAGAGACGGCCGTTCGTCGTCCACCGCATCGATCAGGACACGTCGGGACTCGTCGTCTTCGCGAAGGACGCGGCGTCGCAGTCGCGACTGAAGACGCAGTTCAAGCGCCGCGAACCGGAGCGCGTCTACCTGGCCGTCGTGTACGGGCAGCCATCGCCGCGTGAAGGACGCTGGCGCGATCATCTGGTGTGGGACGAGAAGGCGCTGATTCAGAAGCAGACGCATCCGCGCGATCCGCGCGCGCAGGAAGCGATCAGCGACTATCGCGTGCTCGAGACGTTTCGCGACGCGTCGCTCGTCGAAGTGCGGCTGCACTCGGGTCGTCGCAACCAGATCCGGATCCAGGCGCGGCTGCGGGGGCATACGCTCGTCGGCGAGAAGCGGTACACGTACGGTCCGGACGAACTGCGCACGATCCAGTTCGAGCGCCACGCGCTGCACGCGTGGCGCCTGTCGTTCGACCATCCGTCCGACGCGCGGCCGCTGCGGTTCGAAGCCGAACTGCCCGCCGACTTCGCCGCGCTGCTGAGACGGCTGCGCGCGTGAGCGCATTCGAGCGCGCGTGAGCGCATTCGAGAAGGAATTCATGCACCACGCACGCATATCCCGTGCTCCTGTGTCCTCTCGAGTCAGATGACAATTCTTTTCCATTGCTGCCGAATTTCGGGCTCCTCCATACTTCCGCATCCCGATCAGCCTTGTTGGAGGAAGAACCATGCTTCGTTCGACGTGTATTGGTATGGCGCTGCTCCTTGCTGCGTCGACTGCGATGGCGCAGACGCAGGGGCCGGACAGCGATCAGGTCCCCACCGGCTTTCTCAAGACGGTGAAGATGACGACCGACCTTCCCCTTGCCGCCGCGGGCGGCGGAAAACTGGGTCGCGTCACCAACGGCAGTCTGCTCGGTGTCGACTCGGTCGACAACTTCAGCAGCTTCTTCTACAACCCGGGACTGGACAGCAACGGTTTCCCGCAGTTCACGTGGCAGTACACGATGATGGGCAAGTCGCCCTTCAGCAACCGCGGACGCGACGGACGCGGGCGCGACGGGCGTGACGACAACGATCCGGGCATCACGCTCATCGGCGCGCC
>Ga0066903_100003600_pt1 | contig 12722 bp, 13 predicted proteins | sample PanSoiMetaGPlot1_FD_67491 | JGI IMG/M metagenome (GOLD analysis project Ga0066903, IMG submission 67491) | Tropical forest soil microbial communities from Panama analyzed to predict greenhouse gas emissions - Panama Soil - Plot 1 (version 2) | ecosystem: Environmental > Terrestrial > Soil >... | reverse complement strand
TTGCCTGTTTTCTTCTCGGTGCGGTCGAGACGGCTGCGGTCGGCCGAATGTTTTCCGCCAAGCATGGCGGACGATTTGATGCGAATCAGGAAAACCTCGCCTTGGCGGCGTCGAACCTTGTTGCAGGGCTTGGTGGCGGTTTTCCGGTGAGCGGCGGCACATCGCAGTCGCTCGTTAATGAAGAGAGCGGCGCGCGAACGCCGCTTTCAAATGCGCTGGCGGCAATCTTCATTCTCATCGTCGTTCTGTTTTTCTCGCACCTTTTAAGTCCGTTGCCGCAACCAGTCCTCGCCGCCGTCGTGTTGCTGGCAGTGGCAAGCTTGTTCAAACCTTCAACTCTGAAGCAGCTTTGGCTAAGCGATCGCCCGGAGTTCGTCGTGGCGATAACAGCTTTGATTGGCGTGCTCACTTTCGGATTGCTTCGTGGTGTGATGATTGGCGCTGTGATTTCGCTGATTCAACTCGTGCATGCCTCTGCGCATCCTCATGTGGCGCTCCTTGGACGAATTCCGGGTACGCGTCGTTTCTCTGACTGCGACCGGCATCCGGACAACCAACTGATTCCGAACGTGATGATTTTCCGCCCCGAGGCGGGCCTTGTTTATTTCAACATCGACAATGTTTACGACGCAATCTTGAACCGTGTTCGCGCTGAACGAACTGTGCCGAAACTGGTGGTGGTCGATCTTTCCGAGGCCGCGCGTGTTGACCTGCAAAGTGCCCACATGCTTGCGGCACTGGCAAGCGAGCTCACGAGCAAAGGAATCCGGTTCCAGGCGGTCGAGCCCCATTCAGCAGTGCGGGACCGGCTCCGCCACGAAGCGATTGACAGCAAACTAGGCGGTGTGGACCGATTCACGACTGTCGCCGACGTGATTGATCACTTTCTTGGCGCGAGAAGCCCAGCGTCATCTGAATTCACCAAATCTGACCCAGCCTAACGAATCAAAGCCAAAGGAGCCATTATGCCATTCGATCACGTTGACCTTAACCAGATCAATAAGGCGCGTCGCAGTGCGGTCGCCAAATCGATCCGACCGATCAACACCGAAGAACTTCAGAAACTTGGTGAAGACATTTTTGATTCTCCTGACCACCCCTGGCGAGAAAAGTATTTTCAATTAATCACTGGAAATCCGCAGGCTGCCTTTTACCACGCAGAAGCGGGGGACGGCGTCATCTTTCTCTACGACCGGGACCAGGACGTCGGTTTGTGGTGTCTGCCCCAGAGCGGGATGGGACCATTATCAGCGAATGCGCGACAAATTATGAAAGAGGCGATCGGGAAGAGCCACTGATTAGAGATGATATGATCGCAACGACCGAGACCAGTATTCTCGGCACTTTTGCCGCTACCTTGTTCGCGCTCCTAAATCCATTTGGGATGCTTCCTGTCTTTATCGGATACACCGCCGGCAAAAGGATTCGCGTCCAGCGCTGGGTGGCGCTCTTCGTCTCAATCACTGTATTGGGATTGATGCTCCTGTTCCTTTTTGCCGGTACCGCGCTGCTTAATTTCTTTGGCATCACGATAGATGCTTTCCGGATCGCCGGCGGTATCCTTCTGTTGCTGATTGGGCTTAAGACCATCGCACGCGATCCTACGACTAAGGCTAAAGATCTCACGGTCGAATCCGAGATCGGCGAGCTTACTGAGGCCGAGTCTGTTTACCGCCAGATCGTCGTTCCTTTTGCGATGCCGCTACTGGTTGGCCCGGGCGTTATCGCCAACTTGATTCTGTATGCGGGGGAGGCTTGGGAGACGAAGAACCCAAAATTGTCTTGGGGACTGGTTGGCGTCACGGTGGGGGTTTCTATCCTGACATACATGATTCTGCTTTCGGCCAGATATTTGCGCCGATTGTTAGGCGATGTTGGGCTGAGCATTGCGACGCGCATTCTCGGGTTACTCGTTGCTTCGATTGGCGTCCAATTCGTGATAACCGGCTTAACGAATGTGATCGTCCATTCAATCGCGCCCGCGGTATTTCAACTTCACGGACAGTAGCGCGATTAAGGTCGGATGCCCGTAGCTTCGGATACGGCGATCCAGCGGATCGACTCAAAAGCTTGCAATTCCCGTTAAAGGAACCGCACTATCGAGGCGAATTGATCGGAGGCGCTGCAGGCGCCAGGCCGCCGGTTGCGCCGCTGACCATCAGGCCACACATGAATTCTACCGATTTTCTGAAATCCTGGCCTGCCAAAAACTTGAGAAAATTGATGGGAGGCCAGCATTGAACCACAGCACCAAATCAATCCGGCGGATACTATGGCTCCTCGGCTTACAGATTTCCCTGGCGATCAGCGTTGCGCAGGCACGAAACGATGCGCCGCCGAGTGCCGAAAGAACGTGGTCACCACCGAACCTTGCAAATTACGAAAACGAACTGGCCAGCCAACATCGTAATAACGCCGAAGGCACCTCGCGTGTTTCGATCAGTCCTCGAAGAGTTTACGGCCTCGCTGAGTTGATCGACATCGCGGAGCGAAACAATCCCGAGACACGAGTCGCCTGGGAACGCGCGCGTCAGGCCGCTGCCGCGGTCGGTTTGAGTGAAAGCGCTTATTATCCATTCCTAGTCGCCTCCGCGGCGGCGGGCTACGACCGCGCGTTTATTCCGTTTCCAACGCTGGATGTGAATGAAAAGAAACTCCTGACGAAACCCAGCCTCAATGATGTCGAGATCACCGGCGGCGGTTCGCTTGTTACTGAGGCTCGGGTTTACCGCGGAGAGCTGAACGCGAAATGGCTGCTACTCGATTTCGGTGAACGCAGCTCCGTTGTCGCAGCGGCCAGGGAGCGATTGATGATGGCAAACGTCGGCTTCAACGCCACTCATCAGAAGATCGTCTTTCAAGTTACGGAACGTTTCTACCAACTCGGCACCGCTCGCCAAAAAGTCTTGGTAAGCCGGAGTGCATTGGAAGCGGCACAACAAGTCGAGCAAGCGGTCCAGGCGCGCATTGATAATGGTCTTGCAACTCAACCCGAACTTCTTCAAGCCCAACAGCAAAGCGCTCAAACCGCGTTCGACGTTGACGCAACCACCGGGCTGGAGAGCGATGCGCGGGTTGCTCTTGTCGAAAGCATCGGAATTTTGCCCACAGTACCGCTAAAAGTCGCTGATCTTAGCCGGAGATCGACATCGGATGAAGCGAACGGCTCGGTTGATGAGTTGATTGCCCGCGCGTTGTGGCAACGGCCAGACCTCGTTGCGAAACTGGCGAACGTTCACGCGAAGCAGGACGAAATCAAAAAAGTCCGCGCTGAATATTACCCGAAAGTTGCGATCGACGCGCACGTTACTGAAACCGAGCTCGACGTCAGCATTGCTAACTCGCCCTATTTTGGGGATCATCGGCCTACTTACGGTGTATTTCTGACAGCGAGCGTGCCGATCTTCGACGGATTTGCGCGCGACCGCCAAATGGACATGGCAAAAGCCGAACTACGGGCTGCCGAGAACGAACTCGCGGGAGCGCGGGACAGCGCTGTGCGCGAAGTTTGGAAAGCGTACACCGATTTCCAGACAGCTCTGCGCAAACAGGATTCTGCAACCAAGCTTTTCACCGCATCGCAAAACGCGTTCGACGCAGTCCTTGAAGCGTACAAGAACGGGCTCAGCACGTATCCCGAAATTGTAAGCGCGCAGCGAAATTTGGCGGCCGCGCGCAGCGTGAGTCACGACACACAGGCCGCAATTTTTACAAGCGCAACCGAACTAGCGTTGAGTACCGGCGATCTGGCGCGGCCATCCACGAGACCCCTGCGGCCAGGAGCGGTTAAACCAACGGGTAGTTCACGGCGGGCGGTCAGGCCGTTAGAACGATGAGAACGGTTCGGATAATTTTAAAATTCATCGCGGCAGCTGTCGCACTTCTCGTTGTCTTTTTCCTGGCGGTGCGAATGTCCAGTCATCATTCACTTACGGTCGATATTCTGGGCTCATATTTCCCATCCTGGATGGTCTGTATCGTGAGCGGACTGACCCTGACACTGGTCGCGCATTGGATCGTGCAATTGCGCAACTTGAAATCGTACGTCGGCCCGGCGCCACTGATCTACTCGTGCCTCATGATCATTTTCACGTTCGCAACCTGGATTCTGTTTTACCAGAATTGATATGCACCAATCCGCCACACCCTTGAATAAAGACAGCGTCGCGAGCTCACCAACGGTGGATCTCGAGCGTCACAAATTCGCCCGAAAGATCGTGGCGCTCATCGTCGTCGCGGGTGCGGTTCTGATCACGCTTTATGTTTGGGGAATTGTCGAACGACACCCGCGCACCGATGATGCGGCCGCTCGCGCCAACGTGGTCGGCATTGCGCCGCGGGTAGCTGGCCAAATTCTTAACATCAATGTGCAGGACAATCAGTTGGTGAAAAAAGGCGACGTGCTTTTCGAAATCGACCCGGAGGATTACAAACTGATCCTGGAGAAAGCCAAAGCGGAGCTGGCCGCGCTCGATCGACAGATCGAACAAGCCCAAAGCACGTTGCAGCGCCTGGAACCGCTCCTGCCGAAAAAGTTTGCGACGGCCGAGAATGTCGACGAAGCCCGGACCAAAGTGACAACTCTACAAGCTCAGCGCGTAGGCGTGGTGGCAACGATCAATCTCGAGGAACTCCATCTTTCCTACTGTAAAGTCATTGCGCCTTTTTCCGGGCGGGTAATCAATCTGAACATTTCGGCCGGCGCCCATGTGACCACTGGCGTTCCGATCTTCTCGTTGCTCGACACCAGCAAATGGTACGTGATCGCGAATTTTCGCGAAGCGGAGATTCGACACATGGCTCCGGGCAGCGAAGCGATCGTTTATCTTTCGTCCGCGCCTAACCAGCGTTTCCACGGAAGAGTGCAGGGAGTCGGTTGGGCGGTGAAGCCCGAAGGCGAAATCGATTTGCCCGCGTCGGGCGTGCCCTATGTGAAACGCGAGCTGAACTGGGTCCGTGTCGCGCAACGTTTCCCGGTGCGCATCGAGGTCGAGAATCCTGATCAGGATCTTTTCCGGATGGGCGCGTCCGCGGTCGCGATCATCAAGGGTCCAGCGCCCAGAAAATAATTCATGAGCACGACATTCGCCGCGGCTCGACCAATCGATTCTGATTGGATTGGCTGGCTCAAACGCGAACTGGCGCCTGATCCGTTGCGCGAGCTCAGGACCGCGATACTCGTCATCGGCGTCGTCCTTTGTGTAATCATTTCGATGTCGCTGCAGGTGCCGGAGCTGGCGATAAGCGCTTACATGGTTTTCTTTTTCTCGCAGAAAACCAAAGCCATTACCAGGCTCCTCGGCGTGCTCGGATACGTCGGCATTACCGTTTCGATTGGCCTCACGCTCTGGCTTTACAAATTCACTTATGGTCATCCCGAATTACGGATTCCCGCCATGGCGATCGCGATCTTTGTCGGGATGTGGCTGTCTCGTACGTTCGTGATCGGCGTACTCGGATTCGTTATCGGCTTTCTCGTTTCTTACTCGCAGTCTATCGCCGACCAGATTCCGTCACCTGAGCTCATCGTTCGAGCAGCTCTTTGGCTCTGGGTCGCTTTCATCTACAGCGTGGTCTTGACCGTTACGCTTAATCGCCTGCTTCTGCCGGACGATTCAGCTGCGGCGAAAGCTCGCCCGAAGCCCAAAGGTTTATTCAAACCGGATGCGTTTACGAATCCCGCGCACGTCCAGTTCGCGCTCAAAGTCACTTTCGCCGCGATGTTTTGTTATGTGCTTTATTGCGGAGTTGATTGGTCCGGAATCCATACCGCACTCATCACCGTCATTTTCATCGCTCTCGAAAGCACCGAGGCGACGTTGTATAAGGGAGCGCTACGAATCATCGGTTGCCTCATCGGTGGCGTGTTTTCACTTTTCTCGATCATATTTCTTGTTCCTCACATGGAAACGATCGCCTCATTGATCGTGCTGGTTGCCGCGGTGACCGCGATTGCCGGGTGGGTGGCAACCGGGAGTGAACGCATTAGCTACGCCGGTTACCAAATCGCGTTCGCGTTTTTTCTTAGCATGTTCCAGGGCTTCGCTCCCGACACCGATCTTGATAAGATCCGCGACCGCAGCGTCGGCATTTTGGTCGGCATCGCCGTTACCACGGTCATCTTTTACTACGTCTGGCCGGAGCGAGCCCAACGTGACCTCACAACTTCACCTGCACCCCGTTAGGCGACTCTGAAATTTCCGCTCTCAAACGCTTGAGAAAGAAGTATGACCACAAGTGTTGTCCTCGCCTCCGCAGTTAGCGAGTCCGCCTTATGAAACAGTCGCAAACCATCGCGGTTGAGCACATCCGGATTTCGTCCGAACGCTCGTTCGCGGAAGTCCGCAAAACACTTGAGGACACGCTACCAACGCTTGATCCAACCATCGCCGATGCGCTGGGCAGCGGTGATCAAAAGCGCGCGGCCGATTACGAAGTGAATGGACCAAAGCTGTCGATCTTCGAGCAGCGCGATCATGGAGCGCTGTTGCAAATCGTCGATCGCAAATCCAATGCAATCCAATATGAGATCGGCAATCCCCTCACCGCCTCAAAGATGACGCGCCATAAACTTTCGGCTGCTCTTTACGCGCCGCTGCGCGTGGTTCTGTTCCAAGACGAGCGCGGCAAAGTTGTTTTTGAATATGACAAGCCGTCTTCGTTCTTCGGCCAATACGGCGATGAACGAGTGACGAAGGTCGGACGAGATCTCGATGCCGAGTTGGAAGCTGCATTGCGCAAAGCTGCGGACTAACGAGCAAAGGAGCACTTTATGTCGTTCGAGACCCTTAAGGTGAACAGAGATTTGGCCGGTTTACTCGGTGAATTAGTCGATGATTCCTGAAATTTCGGCCCCCAGAATCGTGAGAAACAAATTGGAGGTTTCGATGAAAAGAATTTCTCGTTTTGAATCGCTCTGGTTCAACCGCCGCATATCAATAATCTCAACGCAAATCATTTTGCTCTTCGTTCTCCGTGCATCGGGAGTCGCGGCCGAGCCGCCGGTGCAGGACCCAACTCGAGTTCATAATATCGTTCTCGTTCATGGCGCGTGGGCAGATGGTTCCGGCTGGAAAGGCGTCTACGACATTTTGGTCAAGGACGGCTACAACGTCGGCATCGTCCAAGAGCCAGAAACGTCGTTTAAAGATGATGTCACTGCCACCAAGCGCGTCCTCGCTCAGCAAAATGGAGCGTGCATCCTCGTCGCGCACAGTTATGGCGGTGCCGTAATTACCGAAGCAGGCACGGATCCATCGGTTGTTGGACTGGTATATATCGCGGCCCACATGCCGGATTCCGGCGAGAAAGAATCAGAGGACGGAAAACGCATTCCGAGCGACCTCGCGAAGTCGGGCGCGATAAAGAAAACGAACGATGGGTTCACGTATATCGACCCGTCGCAATTTCATGATTTGTTCGCAGCTGATCTTTCGGCGGACCAGGCTGCATTCATGGCGCGCTCGCAGGTGCCGAACTTTGCCGACAATTTCTCAGCGACAATCACCAACGCTGCCTGGAGAACCAAACCGAGCTGGATGCTAGTGGCGGGAAGCGACCGAACCATAAACCCGGACTTGGAACGTTGGTACGCCAAGCGTGCCAACAGCCACGTCGTGGAAGTTCCGGGGGCCAGTCATGTGGTCTATGTCTCGCACCCGAAAGAAGTTGCAGCCTTGATCGAAGACGCCGCTTTAAACTCGGTGAAGACTGCTAAAAAGAAGTAGATGATCGGCGAGATTCAATCTGACGTTCCACACGCGATTCAGTTGGCATTGGCGCCGATCTTTCTCCTTACTGGCGTCGCCGGCATGCTTAACGTAATGGCCGCTCGCCTTGGACGAATCATCGATCGAGGTCGGCGACTCGTTGAGGCGCCCGCGAGCATCGGTCTTTCGCCAAACGAAGTTACCTTTGAACTCCGCAGTCTGGAGCGTCGCCGGCGCTTTGCCAACGCGGCAATCACGGCCTGCACCGTTGCTGCGTTACTAGTCTGCATCGTCATCGCCTTGCTGTTCTTAGAGGCATTATGGGACTTACCTCTCAAGTGGCTTGTCGGTATTCTTTTTGCGGGTTCGACGATCGGATTGGTTTTCGGTCTCGGCATGTTTTTGCGAGAGATTCACCTCGCCACACGGAGCGCTCACTTTGAACTGCGCGGAGCTGAAGGAGCCCGGAGTCGATCGAGCGAGTCTTCATGAAACGCTTCATCATAGCGGCGTGCGGATTTGGCCTTTGCGGTTGCGCGCATCTCGCCACGGTGAAAACGACGCAGCCGCGCGTCCCGGCAATCGCTGCAACCCACAACGAACAACTCAGAGCCGCAACCGGCTACCTGGCACGCGCAGAAAAAGAACAGCCGTTAGCTTCTCTGGGCGATGATCTGTCGGCTGCCAAACTGTCCCTCAACATTTTGAAGAACCGACCCGGCGACCAACCGGCTCAAACTATCTACAATTTTTCCGTCGCGCGCGTTGTTGAAAATGTGCAGCGGGCGAATCTGCAACCTTGGCGACAATCAATCCACGTTGCCAGCGATCATGAAGACTACGCGCTGACAACCCCGAAGCCGGTCGATCCGGACCATGATCCCAGTCGATACGATCTGCTTCCCGTCGATACCTTGAAGATCGGCGGAACATTTTTCAAGACCTACTCAACTACGAAAGGCGTCGGCGCGCCGATCGTAGCCGTGGGGCGCGCTGAAACTGCTCGTTCTCGCCAACATTATAGATATCACCGCGTTTACGCGCCTATTACTGCCACCGTTCACTTCTCCGGTAGGCAGGCGACGCTCCAGTTTGTCGATCCGCTAAAAAGCGCAGCCAGCATCGAGCTGAACAAACAGGTCTTTCCGCTCGCGGCCGATTTCAGTTCGCCCACGGCAGTTTTGATGGTTCGTGAACACCCGGAGCGCCTCGGTGCTTCGCGCGTCTTCAATCCGGAAGCGTATGCGAACACCGCGATGCTTTGTCAGTTGCAGCAATACAATCCCGCGCGGACGCCGGTGATTTTCGTTCACGGCTTGCAGGAAACAGGAGCGAGCTGGGCTCCGATGATCGACAAGCTTCGCAATGATCCGTGGATAAGGGAACATTATCAGTTCTGGTTTTTCAGTTACCCCAGCGGTTATCCGTATCCTTATTCCGCCGCCGTCTTTCGCCAAAATCTTGATGGAATTGATCGCCTGTTCCCCAATCACAAGCGTGCCATTCTGATCGGTCACAGCATGGGTGGGATGATTTGCCGACTAATGATTACCGATTCCGGCGACAAAATCTGGCGCGATTATTTCGCGACTCCTCCGGCCAAGACCCCGCTGGCGCCAGACGTTCGCAAACAGATCGAGGAAGCACTCGTTTTCAATCATCGGCCCGACGTTCAGCGCGTCATATTTATTTCGACACCGCATCGCGGCAGTGACCTTGCAACCAGTTGGATCGGCCGCATCGGCGCCGGTTTTGTCAAGACGCCGCGCGAGTTTGATCCTGTCTATGCCTCCGCCAAGCCGCTTCTTATCGCAGATCCTGCCGCGCGGCCGCTCAAGCGAATGCCAAACAGCGTCGACACGCTCGAGCCTAACGACCGATTCGTACAAGCTGTGAACAAAATTCCAATCACACCGGGCATTCCATATCACTCAATCATGGGTGATCGCGGCCGCGGCGACACTCCGAACAGCTCTGACGGCGTGGTTCCGTATTGGAGCTCCCATCTCGATGGGGCGAAGTCCGAGTTGATCGTCAATTCAAATCACGGCGCACAATACAATCCGCAGGCCATCGTCGAGGTGAGCCGAATCCTAAAATTGCAACGGTAAATTCTAAGAGGAGAACATTATGAGCGCTGCTCAATCGATGCAATTGCCACAGAAGTTCGTGAAATGGTCGCTGATCGCGAGCGCCCTCGTTTTTGTCTGTGGAATTCTAGCCATCGTTCGCCCTCTTACCTTCTCGCTCGGAGTCGCAATCTTACTTGGCCTAGTCGTATTGGGCGCCGGAATGGCGCATGCAATTTTTGCCTTCCAGACTCAATACATTGGCGGATTTTTCGGGCACATCCTGCTGTTCGCGCTCTATGAATTGGCAGCGATTTTCCTGTTGGCAAATCCGCTTCTGAGCATTTTTTCGTTGGCCTTGCTCTTGGCGGTCTTTCTGGTCCTGGAAGGCTTCCTTGAACTTATTCTCTATTTTCGCCTGAGGCGATTCCCCCACTCTTTCTGGGTTCTCATTGATGGCATAGGAACTTTAATTCTTGGAATCCTGATTGTCTGCCAATGGCCGCCCGCTTCTGAGGATACAATCGGAACTCTTGTCGGCATTAGCTTGATCTTAACCGCGCTCTCCAGGGTTTTTCTTTTCTTAGCGGTGCGCGCCCTTGGCCCTACTCTTTCCTGAAATCATGCTGTCTGAACACTTTTCATATCACCGTCCACTACTCCGGTTCGTGTCCTTATATAAACGGCAATCATTATTGTCGCGTCGCCTTCCCGGCAATTTTCGCGATCGCTACGCTGGCGATTTTCCAAATCCGCGCGGTTAATTCGCATTGAGCGCCGCGCTTGTGCACATCAGACGAATGAGTATTTTTCCGCCTCCGTTTCGGACTGCCTTCGGTGAGCATTGGACATCGGCAATCTGAAATCTCAGAAGCACCGTTAGCTCAGCTGGTAGAGCAAGTGACTCTTAATCACTGGGTCGCAGGTTCGATCCCTGCACGGTGCACTCCAAGCGGAATGGCGGTTGCTCTGGCGCGCAAGATCGACAAGTTCGGCCCGTCCTGTCATTTTCGCAGCGCATGAAAATCTCGGTGGTCATTCCCGTCTACAACGAGCGTAACACGATCGAGCGGATCGTGAATACGGTCCGCGCGGCCGACGTCGGTGATCTCGAGATCATCGTCGTGGACGACGCCTCAACCGATGGGACTCGGGAGGTATTGCAGCACAAAATCTCCGCGCTCGCCCAGCAGATCATTTACCAGCCGCACAATATGGGAAAAGGCGCGGCCTTACGTGCCGGATTTGCTGCCGCCACCGGCGACGTGATTCTGATTCAGGACGCCGATCTCGAGTACAATCCCGACGATTATCCCGCGCTGCTCGAGCCGATCCTTTCCGGAAAAGCAGACGCCGTCTTCGGCTCACGCTTCATGGGCGGCCGTCCACACCGTGTTCTTTATTTCTGGCACATGGTCGGGAACCGGTTCCTTACCCTGCTCTCGAACATGTTCACGAATTTGAACCTGACCGACGTCGAAACGTGCTACAAAGCGTTCCGCGCCGACGTGATCAAGAATCTCGATCTTCGGGAGGATCGTTTTGGGTTCGAACCGGAAGTGATTGCCAAACTGGCGAAGGCGCGCTGTCGAATTTACGAGGTCGGCATTTCCTATAACGGGCGGACCTACAGCGAAGGCAAAAAGGTGAACTGGAAAGACGGCTGCCACGCCATTTACGTCATCGTGCGATACAACCTGTTTAGCTGATCCGTGCTGGCAGGGTCAAATCGTCGCAGTCCCTGGATGTGTCCTCGAAACTTGCTTGACCTGGCGAAGCGAACTGAGCAAAAGGGATGGCCGCGCAAGGGGCGCGGCTTAGGTGTGAGAAAACATTCCCGGTTTCTAGTTGCACTCCTTTGCGCGGCGGCGATGCAATCGCTGGTCGCGCCGGCCCTTTTTGCTCAGACCGTAACGACAAGCGTCGATCGCTCGCAGCTTGTGCAAGCTCAGACCCAGGGGCCCTCGTATGCCTCGGGAGGAGTCGAAGACGGGCACATCGCGGCGAGCCCCAACGACGCCGACATCGGCGAGCAGCAAATTAGCCAGGCCGCTCCCCAATATTTGCCTTTTAGCGCGTGGTTAGGCACTCCGGTTTTCTACACCTCAAACGTCGCGCTCACGCCGAGTGATGAGAAGGCCGATGTGATATTCGCTCCCGCGGTCTCCCTCTCTTACGATCCGAAGATAACTCCCACGCTTTACGGACACCTCGGCGCGCGAGAACAGATCTTTTATTACGGCAAGTACACCACCTTCGATTTCGGCAGCCTTGATTGCGAAGCAGGCCTGACTTACTTCGTACCGCAATGGCATAATTTGATGCTGCGCGGCTGGTACGATTTCAATCGGCTCACCGAAGGCGACCAGCTCGGCGACGATTTCTTCTCCAATCAAGGACTTATCTTGAACGCGGAAGTTCCATTCCCGGTCGGCCACACCGCGCAGTTATCAATCGGCACGGCTACAAATCTCAGCCTCGGCGCCGATCATCAATCGCCGCGCCGGAACGATTACGGAGGCTATCTTACCTATTCGCTCGGCTTGACGCGTCAGTTTTCCATTTACGTGTCTGGGAGCTTTGTCGCGCGCGATTATCACCAGAACGGTCGCACGGATCTGAGTGAGATCGTGTCGGCGTCAGCCGTCTATCGGGTGAACAATTGGTGCTCGATCAGCGCGATTGGCTCCTTCGCTCACAGTGATTCGAACCAGGATGCCTTTGATTATAATGTTGGGGACGCTGGCGGTGCCCTCGAGTTCTCCGTCAGATTTTAGAATTTACAATGAAAACGAAGTTCCGGCCGCATCTGCGCATATCTGCTGGGCGGCCTGGTCGAAATCTGATAGGATGACACTGACATGAAAACACGTATGCCAAATTCGAACCTTGTTGCGGTTATTAGTTTGGTTGTAGTCGTGCTGGCAATCGGCCGACTCGTTTT
>Ga0066903_100003599_pt1 | contig 12726 bp, 8 predicted proteins | sample PanSoiMetaGPlot1_FD_67491 | JGI IMG/M metagenome (GOLD analysis project Ga0066903, IMG submission 67491) | Tropical forest soil microbial communities from Panama analyzed to predict greenhouse gas emissions - Panama Soil - Plot 1 (version 2) | ecosystem: Environmental > Terrestrial > Soil >... | reverse complement strand
CACGTCGAAATCCGGCTCCACGTTCAGACTGACCAGATCGGAGCAATGTCGTTCCGCGCACGTCTCGAGTAGCGCGATCGACTCGCTGGTCTCGCCAATCTGCGCGTAGCAGCGGGCCGCCGTCTCGAGCAATCCGTTCTTCCGGTACGTCTCTCCGCACCCGCGGAGGAGAGCGTTGAACCCGTCACGTTCGTAGGTGCGTTCGATGATCGCGGCCTGTTCCGGATTGGACACCGATTGGCGGAGTGCCACGGCTTCCTTGAACAGACCCTTGTGGCGCAGCGAACCCTCCAGCCAGAACAGGGCCACTCCGAAGGTCGGATCGAGCTCGAGAGTCTTCCGCGCCTGGACGATCGCCTCATCGTAACGGCGAGCCCAGTACAGCGCCCGCGTCAGGTTCGCGTTCACGATCAGCGACAGGGGGTCAAGCTGGCGGGCCCGCTCCTGTTCTGCGACCGCCTCGTCGTGCCGGCCCAGCAGCGACAGGTAACCGGCATGCCAGTTTCGGCCCAGCGAGTCACTTGCATTCAGCTCGAGCCCGCGCCGAAACTCGCGCTCGGCACCTGCCCAATCCCAGTCGTACCAGGTGTGCGCCGTCGCCAGCGCGTAATGCGCGCTTGCCAACCGGTCATCCAGTTGGAGCGCGTTCGCCGCGGCGGCCTTTCCGCGCGTGAGCGCTTCGTCGGTTGGGATCGCGCCGTACGTGCCCGCGACGAGATAGGCGTCCGCGAGGCCTGAATACGCGGGCGCGAATGCAGGGTCGGTCTCGATCGCGCGGTTGAAGTGCTCGATCGCCTGCTGCCAGCCCCGGCTCGTGTACTCGTGAAAGGCATACCGCCCCTTCAGATACTGACCGTACGCCTCGGGATTCACGATCCGTGCGCGATCGAGCGGCGTCACGAAGGCATTGATCCGCCGGGCGATATCGGTTGCCAGCACGCGCTGGAGATCGAGAATTTCGCTGACGTCGCGTTCGTAGGTATCGGCCCACAAATGCATGTCGGTGGAGACCTGGATCAACTGCGCCGTGATCCGCACGTGATTGCCGGCGTGCGTCACGGTGCCTTCCACCACGGCGTCCACGTTCAGCTCCCTCCCGATCTCCTTGATGCTCTTTTTCGTCTCCCGGTAGCGGATCACCGACGTCCGCGAGGCGACCCGCACGGTGCCGGTCTTTGCCAGATCGGTGATCAACGCGTCGGTCAGTCCGTCGGCAAAGTACTGTTGTTCGGGGTCGCGCGAAAGGTTTTCCAGCGGGATGACCGCAAGCGCGGAAATCGCCGGAGCCGCGTTCCACCGGCCGATCGCCCACTGCCGGACTTCTCCAAGGCCGGCGCCGACCGCGATGCCGAGTCCGGCGGCCAGCACGACCGACAACGGCAGCCAGCGGCGAACGCGTGCCGCGGGCGCCGCACTCGGCGCACTCGGCGCACTCGGCTGCGGTGCGGTTCCGGCATCGTCGTCGATGCGGGTCACGGCGGCGATGAACCGGTAGCCTTTGCGCGGCAGCGTCTCGATGAAGCGCGGCTGCTCCGCCGAATCCCCCAGTGCGTCCCTGAGATGATTGACGATCTTGTTCAGGCCGCGATCGAAATCGACGAACGTGTCCGTCCCCCACAGCCGGCGTGACAGCTCTTCGCGGGTGACGAGCTCGCCTGGCTGCTCCAGCAGCGCCAGCAGGAGTTGGAACGCTTGATCGCGGAGGGGCGTTCGACGGCCGCCGTGCGAGAGTTCCCCCGTACGAGCGTCGACAGTAAATGCCCCGAATTGGTAGACCCGCGCGGTCTGGACGCCATTCGCCATCGGCCGCACTCTGGCGAGTGCGCGAGTGTATCACCCGGCGGGAACGACAATTTCACGGCATCTGACGCCTCATGGATGAGCCAGTTGCGACGAGCACGTTTCTGGCGATGCATCAACGATGCGCATCCGATAGCAGGTATATCTGCATCGGTCCGTAGGTGTGGTCTTTGATCACGCAGGTCAATTGCGGATGGCGTCTCTTCTTGAATGCTTCGAAGCCGACGTGCAGCTGATGATTGGGACTGTCAGGGCGTGCGGCCTCGGTCATCAGATCGTCGATATGACGATCGACGAGGATGACACCTGGATTGAGTCGATCGAGCGCCTCGTCCAGACTGATTGGATCACCCGAATAGAGGGGGTTTGTCGCATAGATCGGCAGCAGCCACGAGCGGTAGCGGTACTGACGCAGCCCGATCCAGTAGCGCTGAAACCCCAGCACCACCGAATCGGCCGGAATACAACCAGCCACTTCCGATTCGTACCAGTCGTACGGTGTGACCTGTCTGGCATGCGCCTGGCTCCGGGCGACGTGGACTCCTCCCTCCAGGAGGATCAACCCCAGGAGCGTCGCGAGCGCGACACGAGCGAGGAAGCGTCCGCGATCCCACAGCCACGTTCCCAGCCAGGCGAGCAGCAGCGCCGCGATCGGCCACAACGCGATCATATAGGTGAGGCTTTTCACCTTCAGAAAGACGACGAACAGCGACAGTTGCACGAGAAACGCGACGGCAAGCGATCGGACGGCGCTCGCGGACGCGTCACCCGCACGATACAGCGCCACGGCCACGGCCGCGGGGGTGCCGATCAGCACCGTCCATGCACCGACTCGCGTGACTGGGAGCGTACGTATCGACCGCACCGCCCAGTTGAGCGAAATCGGTCCGTTTCCGTACACGATGTTCTCGATATAGAAGCGAGGGTCGAAGAGGTTGAAGCGAGCAGCGTCCGTCCGCATCTGGCCGATGAAATCCGACCAACCGGTCGCAATGTAAGCCACCCATACGAACGACGGCGCTGCGAAGCCCGCAAGGATCAGCCAGAGGCCCCGTTCATCGAGAAAACGAGACCCGCGCTTGACGGTCAACAGCACCGCGAACACTGGCAGCCAGAACAGCCCGTAGAGATGACTCAAGGTCGCCAGGCCGGTGAAGAGACCGGCCAGCACGTACCACGAGCCGCGGCGGTCGCGCTCGGCGTGGTTGAACGAAAACAACGCCAGCAATGCGAACACAGGAACGGCAATGTCGTAGCGGTTGATGCGTGCGCGATCGAGGAGGAGAATGCCGGTACTGTCGCCGCCGTCCGTCATCCGCAACGCGATCATCAGGACCACGGCGAGCGTGCCAACCCGATCGCCGCCGAGTTGTCGTCCGACCGCGAAGACGGCACTCAACAACAGCAGGCCGCAGGCAACTGGCAGCGCACGCATCTGCGCTACGCCGACGCCGAACAGCCGAAACAGTCCTGCCTGCATCAACGGGAACAGCGGCATCTGCTCGAAGAGATGGCGCTCCATCCCGTAATAGCCGGTGAACAGATCCGATCCCAGCACGCCTTCTGTTGCCAGCTTGTACGGCGCCGCGGCAATCCAGGGCTCGTCTTCACCGATCGGCGGAAACACGGTCAGGCGGGGAACCGTCGCCAGGAGATACGCGATCAGCCCGAGCAGGACGATAGCGAGCGGCCAACGCGTCATAATCCCCACCGCCCGGTCCCTCGACAGACGCTGGTCCGTCGCGATGCGGCACGATGATGTCCGCGCAGATTCTAAAGCTACTGGACGGGCTCGCGAACTGATCAGTCAATCGGACGCTGCAGGTCCCTTCTGAACAGCTCCCACCTGTCAGCCAGGACATCGTGCCGGAGGATACACAGCTCTCCGCTGGTGGTGCGCACCTTGAAGTAGCGGTGATCGGGCGCAAGCCATTGATCGACGACGGCGTCGATGTCGAACGTGCGCTCGTGCAGCCGAAAGCGCCGCGGTGTCTGCTCGCCGCGATAACCGGCGTAGCACTCGACGGCGACCTGAAACAACTCCATCTGCGTCGAATCGTTCGCGCTGCGTCTCGCAGCAGCCATTCGAGATTGGATCCGGACGACGACCACCGAGGTCGTCACGGCTCATTGCGAGAACGTGTGGCTCCTTTGTCTCGCGAGAGAATCACGGCGCCGATGCGCCGACGAACCATGACGCCCGACGTTCGACCTTCCACATGAAAGTTCTACGTATTGTTTACGAACTCCGGATGAGCTTTAGTCCAAAGAGCGCGATACCATCCGCCATTGTTCGTTTCTACACCTCAGGAGGATGACATGTCTCGACGAATCTTTCTCAACTTCGCGCTAGCCACCTGCGTCGCGCTGGTATGCGCCGGCATCGTCGGCTCCGCCGCCGGAATCCGGACCGTCAGCATCATGGATCAATGCGACCCGGCGACGTTCAACGCCGCGGTCGGACCGGGGACGTGTACGGGCAATAGCGGCGGCGTGCCGTTCGACGTGTTCCTCTCGGAGGTGAGCAAGACGCAGCAGGCGGGGCCGTGGCACTTCGCACCCGGCGTCGTTCACATGCGCGACGGCGAAGCGCTGCAGGCCAGGAACAACGGCGGCGAGATGCACACGTTCACCGAAGTTCAGCAGTTCGGCGGTGGCTTCGTCGACCTGCTCAACGAGCTGTCAGGCAATCTGGTGCCAGCACCCGAGTGCAATCCCGAAAAGAACGCCGAGATCCAGTTCGTCGCGCCCGGCCAGAAGACCGATCCGGACCTCGAAGAGCCAGGCGTTCACCATTACCAGTGCTGCATTCATCCCTGGATGAGAACTGACATCATCGTTCGTTGAGCGCCGGCCCGAGCGGTCGCCGCCGCGGTCAGATTCGCGGCGGCGCACCTTCGTTCAATTCGGCTCACGTCCGCATCCTTCCGCTTCGGCGTCAACCTCGCCATTCAGACAATTCCCGCCTCTCACAGTTGAGACGCCCCTCGACACCGCGTCGATGCCACGACCATCGGATGGCGTCGTGTCGCCCTCTGTCAACGGTTTTCGATATCTCAAGTGGGGGCGGCCAGGCCACCGCACGGCCGTGCCCGGACACCGGGAATCGTCGAACGGAAAGAGAAAAGAAGGAGAGACCAATGCCCGAAGTCATGACCGCGCCGACGCGTGCTCCTCGAGCGCCGCGCAACGGCGTCAACACGCCGGTCTTGATGGCCACCGTCAACGCCGTCAAAGAGACGCCAGCGCTCGGCACGTTCCAGTTTCGTGTCACGAATCGATGGGTGGGCGGCACCTACAGTGAGTCGCGCATCGAGTCGTTCAGCGGAGCGGGTGGCGAACACACGCATCAGATCCAGTTCAGCTACGGCGCCGATCACCCGGCAGTGCTCGTCGGCGAGGACCGCGGCCCGACGCCGACCGAGTTCCTGCTGCACGCCCTCGCCGCCTGCATCACCGCCGGCATCGGCAACATCGCCGCCGCCCGCGGCGTGACGCTCACGTCGGTCGAGTCGCGCGTCGAAGGCGATATCGATCTGCAGGGAATCCTCGGTCTGTCGAGCGACGTTCGCAACGGCTACCAGCGGATCCGCATCAGCTTCACCATCGCTGGAGATGCCCCGCCGGAAAAACTGCGCGCGATCGTCGAGCAGTCGCGCGCGCGGTCGGCGGTGTTCGACGTCCTCACCAACGGCGTTCCGGTGGACGTCAGCATCACCACTCGCTAACCCCGTCACCGCCACGGTCAGAGCAGGCGCGACGGATCGAACGACCGTCTTCGCGGTTCGCGGCGCCGCGGAGACGTTCGGACTGCGTCCGTCGTCCGGAAATGGATGTTGCCGTGAAAGTTGATGTCGTCATCGTCGGAGCGCGCTGCGCGGGAGCGGCGACCGCCTTGCTGCTCGCGCGGGCCGGCGCTCGCGTCCTGCTGATCGACAGGGGCGCGTACGGCGCCGACGCGCTCTCGACGCACGCGCTCATGCGCGGTGCGGTGCTGGCGCTGCATCGCTGGGGCGTCCTGCCAGCGATCGTCTCCGCCGGGACGCCGCCGGTTCAGGCGACGACGTTCAGCTACAGCCAGCACGACCTCACCGTGCCAATAGAAGCGCGATTCGGCGTGAGCGCGCTGTATGCCCCGCGGCGCGCGCTGCTCGACCGGATCCTGGTCGATGCGGCCACGGACGCCGGAGCAGAGGTCAGCTACGATGTCCGACTCGACGATCTGATCGTCGACGATCGGGGGCGAGTGCGCGGGATCGTCGCCGCCTGGGGCGGCACGCGGCGGCACATCCAGGCGGACATCGTCGTCGGTGCCGACGGCCTCCATTCAACCGTTGCGCGGCGCGTCGGTGCGCGGGAACTCGCCGTCGGCCGGCACTCGGCCGGCGTCCTCTATAGCTACTGGCACGGGTTGCCGTCAGAGGGCTACTACTGGAAGTTCCGGCCGGGTGCGAGCATCGGCGCCATTCCCACGAACAACGGCGCGACGTGCGTATTCGCGTCCGTGCCGTCGCGACGTTTTCGCGACGAGGTTCGCGGTGACGCATCCGCCGCTTACCGGCGGTGGATCCGGGAGGTCTCGCCGTCATTCGACGCGCAGCTCGAAGACGCCGCACGCGTCGAACCGGTTCGCGGTTTCGGCGGTCACATCGGTTTCATGAGGGTCAGTGCCGGATCGGGCTGGTCGCTCGTCGGGGATGCCGGCTACTTCAAGGATCCGATCACGGCCCATGGCATCACCGACGCGTTGCGTGACGCGGAATTGCTGGCGCGCGCGATCCTGGACGGCACTGCCGCCGCATTCTCGAACTACGAGCGAACACGGCACGATCTGTCGCTGCGGCTGTTCGAGCTGTCGGACGAGATCGCGTCATTTGACTGGAGCGACGATCACGTGCAGTCGTTGCATCGCGCGTTCAGCGCGGAAATGTCGCGCGAGGTGCGCGCGCTTGCCGCCCTGCCACCATTGCCGTGCCTGGTGCCATCAGCGATCGGGCGGTCCGCGGTCTGACCGAGCCCGCCGCCAGCGCAGGCGCTCGAATTCAGGAGCATGCGCCCGTCAACCGCCGTTACCGGACGATGATCACCAGTTGCTGCGTGACCTGGTGGCCGTCGCGACCGGACGCGGTCAGTTGATAAGTGGTCGTGCGTGCCGGCGTTATGCGCAGACAGTTCAGCGTGCTCGTGGGGGGAACATCGCCCACCCCGGGTTCAACGCGTGCCTGGACCGCGTCGCTCACCGCATAGCACAGCCTGGTGGGCCCGCCTGCCGCGATCGAACCAGGTCGCGGAGAGAAGATGAGAATGCTCGCGCGGTCGGAGCCCGATGCCGGCAACGTCGGCGGAGTCAGCGGCTGATCGCTGGCGCGCGCATCCGGCTCCGGATCTGTGCGAAGAGCGCCCGGTGGATCGTGATCGGCTTCCAGGGTTCGCGACGCAGCCCGATCATCCGCGGGCGACTTCTGCGGCGGCGTGGGGGTCCCGAGGCTGCTCTGGAGGAGGCCACGGATGCTGGCAACGTTCCACCGCTGCCACGAGAGTCCGGCCCAATAGGCCAGCCCGCCCACGATCGTCGCAAGCAACAGCGTGAGCATCACTGCTCCCACACGGTTCGTGTTCGAACTGTCGGGGAGGAGCTGGATCTCGTCTCGAAGCGGCAGGAAATCGACGTCGATTCGATTGTCGAGCTGGCCCGCCGAGCGTTCGCGCGCCGACGAAGGCTCGCGAGCGGAAGAAGGCTCGCGTGCGGACTCGGGTACGCTCGTGGAATCGGGTTCGGGTGCGAGGACGAAACCGAGATTCCGCCGGCTGGCCGCTGCGGCATCGGTCTCGTCCAGCGCGTCGCGCAGCTTCGCGGCCTGGCTCAATGATGCGCGGGCCATGCCCGTCTCGCCAAGGCAGAACGCTCGCGTGCCGATTTCGTGCAGCACCCAGGCTTCGGCGGACCGATCGCCGGTCGCCTTCGCGGCGGCGAGACAATGCTCGAGCGTGACTGCCCAGGCGCCCCATCGCACGCCGACGATCAGGGCTCCCTCGAGAAGCCTGCCGATTCGCAGGACCTCTCCCCACCGCCGCGCCTCAGCCGCGCTCGCCAGCACGCGGACCAGCGCCTCTGATTCTTCCAGCAGGTTGCCCGGGCTACGCCGGTAGCGCTCGCACCACGCGGTGAAGTAGGTGATCGCGCGATTCACCCAGGGTTTCAGATCTTCTTTTCGACGGAGCTGGTCGCTGAAACCGGCGGCCAGTCGATGCCGCGAATCGCCGCTGACCAGGACACCGCGGCGGACGAGCGCCATCAGCGACGGCTCGACGTCGGTGACGTCGGCAATGCTCGAAATGTGCTGAACCCGCAGCGGCACGCCAGGCAGCGCGGTCAACGCCAGCAACGCGCGCCGCTGCTTCTCGTCGACCGACGCCATCAGCTCGGTCATCAGGTTCGCCGGCGTGATGTTCCGTGCGCAGACGTCGAGCGACATCTCCTGCTCGCGTGCGATGCCCGCAGCCTGGACGATGCGACGCGGATGCCCGCCGAACGCCGTACAGAGGCTCGCCGCTGCCGATCGCTCGCTGCCGTCCAGCGAGCGCTCCATTTCGCGTTCGACGAGCACCACGGCATCCTCGACGGGCAGCCCTGTCAGTGCGACGCTTCGCACTTCGCCCCACAGACACCGCTCACGCGTTGCCACGGCGAACACCGATCGAGGAGCGATATCAAGGACCTGTTCCAATTCGTGCTGCGGCAGCTGCACATCGTCGAGCAGGATCAACGCCTGCTTGTTCTGAAGGCCGCGCCGGAGCTCTGCTGCGGTCGGTTTACAGATCTCGTCGCTTTCGTAGAAAGCCTCGAAGAGCAACTGCTGGACGTCGGCCGACGTGTGATGGCGCGCCTGCACATAAACGATGCCGTCCACGAACGACCCCGTGTGCGGATGATGCGCGAGATGTCGAAGCAGGGCAGTTCTGCCAATTCCCGATTCGCCGCTCACCTCGACAGGAAGGCCCGCGTCGAGGGCCGAGAGCGCCGCTGCCATTTCGATCCCGCGACCGAACAGACCCCGGATCGATCTCGGGCGGAGCAGGACGGGCGTGGGTCGCGGGCGGATGTGAGCCCGTTCGGTCCGTGAAGCGTCGCGGACCACGGCACCGCAGAGCTCGCCGATCTGTAAGACATGGCGGCCAACCGCGATCTGGCCGGTAATCGCACCGTAGAGTGAGGGTTCGCTAACCGGTGGCTCTGCATCGCCACGTGACGCCGCCACGTGGTGATCAAGCTGGTCGTGGTTCAGCTTGATAGTCATCCTCCGCGGTTGCCGCTGGACGGCCGGGCTGTGTCGCTGCTGGATGTAATAGTTCACATCATACGATGAGGTTGCGCAAACAGGACAGCAGATAGATCTAAAAGAGACTGAGGACGTCGACAGCGTCGACCATCCAGGAGAATCTCAACCCGTGCTGCACTTCGACACAACGCAACTGCCGCCGGTGCCGTCTTCTGTCGCGCCCGACGGTTCGAGTGTCAGGCCGTTGCTCGAACTGAAGGCCGGTGGAATGGCTCACTTCGAGCTGGCGCCGGGTCAGACATCGAAGGCCGTCATTCATCGGACTGTCGAGGAAATCTGGTACTTCGTCTCAGGCCGTGGCGAGATGTGGCGTGAGCAGAACGGCGACGCACAGATCGTTGCAGTCTATCCCGGCGTGTGTCTGACGATTCCGCTGGGAACACGCTTCCAATTTCGATCGTTTGGTAGCGAAGCGCTCGCTGCGATTGGCGTCACCATGCCGGCCTGGCCCGGAGACGATGAAGCCATCCTCGTGAACGGCGAGTGGCCGCCGACGGTACGATGATGCATGCGCCTCGCCCACGCGCTCGTCGCCTGGACCCGAACAGACGCGCTGGTACGCGTCGAGACCGACGACTTCCTTAGCTCACGCCTCTGAGTGACGTTACCGCCGCCGCTATCCCGCGCGAACCGCAGCGGTTCGGCACGTCTTGTTGCCTCTCCGATGCCGCATTGTCATGCCGCCGTGATGATCCGCTTCTACATTGCCGGCGTCATCCGCGTGGCCTGAGAGCCTCGTCCTGGCGGAACGCCGATCGCTCTGGATGAGTCTCCAGCCTCGGTGTGCCCACGCGTGGACGGCTTCGATGTCGAAGGAGGTTCAATGAGCGTGCGACGTCACATCGGTGCGGCCGCGTCGACTGTCTGCGTCCTGGTGTGCGCGATGAGCGCCGCGCCGGCGGCACAGACGGTCACGTTCCGTCCTTACATTCAGCCGGGCGACAACGGCCCGTTCGGCGCGACCGATCAGATGATCGTCGCGTGGCAAACCAGCGAGACTCAGCCGAACGCTGCCGCCTACAGCGTTCAGTTCGGTCTGTCGCTTGCCCAGCTCAAGCCTGCAGGGATCACCGGCCGCGTCGTCGACGACTATCTGTCGGCCGACGCGCAATTCTCCGCGCTTGCGCTGCCGTTCAAGTACGGCGCACACGTGAACTACGCTGCAGTCCTCGCACCTCTCGACTACGCAACCACCTACGTCTATCGAGTGAGCGGCCCTGGCATGCCGGCGGGTGGATTCGTCGCGTCGTTCCACACGCGAAAGCGCGACGGCCACTTCGTGTTCCAGGTGCAGGGCGACGAGGGCTACTATCCCAACATTCCCGGCACCAACCCGCCACTGGTCGCGAACTACGAGGCGCGGATCATCAACACGATGTTCAACGCGGCCTCCCTGTCGCTGCCGGGACAACTGGCGCTGCCGCCACCGGATCTCGCGCTCAACGCCGGCGACAACGTCTACATCACCGGGGCGGACAGCAACTATCGCGACGTGTGGATGTTCGACTGGAACAGCAACGTCGCCTCGAACGACCGCGGCGCGCCGTTCATCCGCAGTATCCCGCTCTACATCGTCGCCGGCAATCACGATGTGGGCAGCACCGGTGCGACGGCGAATCTGCTGGCCGACAGTGGTGCGACCGTACCCGGCTCGTCCGGGCCCGGTCCCTTCGGCGGCGGCACCGGCGGCGGGGACGCGCTCGCATACTTCAACAACTACTACTTCCCGTTGAACGGGCCCACCGGCGTGGATATTCAGAACCGGTTCAATGGCGACGCGAGCGCGCCCTCGAACTTCCAGTTCTCGTTCAACGGCGTCGACTTCACTTCCCCGGCCGCCATCGAAGCGCTCCGGGCGAGCACTGCGGTGAATGCCGGCAACGGCGTGAAGCGGCAGATCGATCACATGAGCAACTACTCGTTCGATTACGGCAACGCGCACTTCGTCTTCCTCGATGCGAACCCGCACGTGTTCGACAACCTTTTGCCCAGCGGCCCGCCGACCACGGCGACGGCGTTCCCCTTCCCGCCGTATCCGGGCGTGCTGCGGAACTGGCTGATCAACGATCTCGACGCGAGTCGCCAGCTGTGGAAGATCGTCGTGTTCCACCAGCCGATTTTCTCGAGCGGCAACGCGACGATCAGCAACGATCAAATGCGCACCATCGGCATGTTCCTCCAGGATCACGGTGTCAACATGGTCTTCAACGGTCACGAGCACAACTACCAGCGCACCGTGCCGCTGCGCGCGCTCCAGAATGTGACCTCCGCTCCAATTCCCGGTGTTCCGCAGGTCGAGATCGACAAGGCGTTCGATGGCAGCGTGAAGACCGTGCCGGACGGCGTGCTCTACTTCGTCGAAGGCGCCGGCGGCAACCGCGATTTCGACGACGATCTGCCCAATCCGCGCGGCGGCGGCAGTTCGATTGACCAGGAAGACTCGGCGACCGGCACGACGCCGCGGACGATCGGCGGTCAGTCGTTCACCTTCGCGAACGGCGTCGATTCGTTCCTGGACACCAGCCTGTCGGACGACGCGATGAAGGCGTTTCTGCCCAACGCGGGCAGCGGCGACAAGATCACCGCGAAGTTCAAGTCGAAGGTGTTCTCATTCGCGCATGTCGTAGTGGACGACAACCAGCTGACGCTTTACCAGATCTCGGAGCCGCTCGGCACGACGTCGTCCGCGACGCCGCAGAAGCCGGCGCCGTTCGGCACCGACTTCCGCGGGCGGCCGCTCAATGATCCGATTCCAGACACCGTCTTCGACCCGGTCACACGAACGGTGGTTTCCGCGCCGTCGACAGGGACGCCCGCGCTGCTCGACAAGGTGACGGTGACCAAGCCCGACATCTCCGGCAAGGCCGACGCGCGACTCGACACGCGGCGCCACGTTGCAGCCGGCGACGCAATCAGCCTCTCGTTCACGTTCCGGAACCGAAGCGGGATCGCCCTCAACGGCACGCAAGCGATCATCACGCTGCCCGACGGCGTCACCTTCGATTTCGCGACCGGCCACACCGCCACGGTTCAGGGCCACGACGTCGTGGTGACGCTCGGCCGCACGCTCCCCGGTGAACGGACGGAGATCGAGATCGCGGGACGTGTGTCGCCGTCAGTCGCGCGCGGTTCGAAATTGACGTTCACTGGTGAGCTGAGGTCGAGCACTGCGCTACCGGTCGGAGCACGCAGCGTGACAGCGAAGGTCGGCCGGCCGGAGGACGACGACGACCAGGGACGATAGGGGCAAGCGGCGCGCGCGTGACCTCGGCCGTGAGGCGTGCCTGAGCGGTCAATGCGCACGCGCGCGCTGCTGTTGTTTCATCCACGCGATCAGGTCGCGGTCCTGGAGAGCTGCGTCATAGAGCAGACTCTGTTTCTGCGACAGCTCGATCGCTCGCGCGTTGAAGAACGCAGCCGCGTCGAGCTCGAGTTCGAAGATCAGAATGCTCGCCAGCCCGTTGAGCGCCGAGACGTCGAGCGGATCGACGAGCGCTGCTTCGAAGAAGAGCCGCTCGCCTTCGTACAGGATCGGATCGCGGGGCGGTCGTCCCGCCTGAATCGCATCCCAGTGCTCGACCATGTA
>Ga0066903_100003598_pt1 | contig 12727 bp, 11 predicted proteins | sample PanSoiMetaGPlot1_FD_67491 | JGI IMG/M metagenome (GOLD analysis project Ga0066903, IMG submission 67491) | Tropical forest soil microbial communities from Panama analyzed to predict greenhouse gas emissions - Panama Soil - Plot 1 (version 2) | ecosystem: Environmental > Terrestrial > Soil >... | reverse complement strand
TTCCCCCAGATTGCCCAGATCACCTTGATCCGCATAATCCCTGGCTTGGGAATAATCGCTACAACCCTTTTTCTTTATCGGCGAGCGGAAAACGCTGGAGTAGTAAAAAAGACGTGGTTCAAAAAAAGACATCGATTTGGGAAATGGATGGCCGGAAGGGCGGCCCACAGAATGTGGCGGAACCTCCGTTGTTGTTGATGTAAGTTGAGATTTCTCTAAGAGGAACGTTCAGCACGAGGTTCCGCCACGTGGTTGGCGGAACCCCGGGTCTGGCGGCACTCATCGTAAAAAAAACAGAGGCCCCACCGTGCGAGCACGAATGAGAACCTCTGTCTCGGTGGAGGATGCCGGCCTCTGCCTGGAGGCCCAAGAACCGGAAGCTACCGAGTGGCCTCCGGCAACATCACAATGAACGGGCATAAGGACGGGGATTCTACAGGGGGAGCAAGCAACGGGAGGAGTTACCGGAATCGTAGGTCACGAATTCCGGCCCGTCAACTTTTCAGGGGATCGTTTGCGCCATTGTCCACAGCATGTAGGTCACGCGTTCGCGCAGGACCTGCCGCCGCATCTGCCGATGTTGGTGATAGCCACGCCAATAATAATAGAGTGTGGCCACCGCCAGCGCGGAGAAATTGCACACGATAGTTTGCATGAGATTAGAATCTCTCGGACGGGAGGCCTTTGTTCTTGTTCCGTACTCAACCTTAGCTTACGGGGGCAGGGTGGGCAACTTTTCCGGCCCAGATTTTCTGTAGCATGAGGATGGAGGCTCCATGCTGGAACAGCCGGAGTTGTTACTGGGCCCCTGGTTACGGCAAGACCGGGTCCGGCGGCGTGCCGTCTGCGCCCCGGCCACCGGACAGGTTCTGGGCAGCGTACGGGCCTCATTGCCCAGCTGGCTGTCCTTTCTGGGCAGGCAAATCCAGGAAGTGCTGGAAACGGAAGACGATTCTTTGGTGATGACCCTATGGCGGCCCTGGGGCCTGGCTCGGACCTGGGAAGTGCGCGATGCCGAGGAACACCGGGTCGGCATACTGTATCGCAACGCGCTTCTGGACGGTTCCGGCCGGCGTGTTGCGGTTGCCCAGCACCAAAGCGATCAGTGCGGCCGCTTTTGCGACATGCACGGCGGCGAAATTGGGGCCTTTGCGATGCAGGATTCGGGGATGTTGCTCAGCTTCAGTCCAGCGCTAGAAGGCAATCCCTTCACCCGAATGATCGTGCTTGGGGCAATCCTGTCCTGGGGCTAATCGCGAGCGTTGACCAGTTCGCCGCGCAGACCGGCCAGGCCTTCGCTGCCCAGGGGAATGACTTGGTTGCCGATTTCCAATTCGAACAGGTCATCCAGCGGCTGGTAACTGCGGAAGTGAACGGTGGCTCCTGGAATCAATCCCAGGCTTTGCCAGCGTTTCAAGCGTTCGGGATTGTCGTCCTGAACTTCGCGAATGATCACGCGTTGGCCGGCGCGGAAATGATCGAGCGATTTTAGATTGCGCTGGGTCATGGTCCCAGCTGCCGTGGGTATCGGATGGCCGTGGGGATCTTCCAACGGCTCACCCAAGTAATCCGCCAAAGCCTTTTCCAGCCGCGGAGAGATCGCATGCTCCAGCGCGTCCGCCTCGGTATCGACTTCGCTCCAATCCAGGCCCAGCACACGGGTGAGAAATAATTCGACCAGCCGATGTCTGCGAATGACCCGGCGTGCCTGGGCGACTCCTTCCTTGGTCAATCGAGCCCCGCGCCCCGGCTCGTACTGGATCCAGCCGGCTTCACCAAGTCGCTTGAGCATGCCGGTAACCGAAGGAGCGCGGACCTCCAACCGCTCGGCGATTTCCACCGGACTTACCAGGCGCTCCGCCCCGCCCAGCGCATGAATCGCCTTGAGATAGTCCTGGACCGCAATGGTTATCCGCTCCGACATGCCGAAATTATAGCAGCTTATCGGGTGAGTGGTGAGTAGTGGCTGGTGAGTGGTGAGTAGTGTGTGGTGAGTAGTGTGTGGTGAGTAGTGTGTGGTGAGTGGTGACTTGGCGGTCGACCACTCACTACTCGCCACTCACAAAGTTAGGACCCAGATCAGCCACAAGGACAGCCCAAACAGTAGCCGCAGGCCTGTCTGCATGATGACCCACCGGAAGGTGTTGTGAAGAAGCTTGTTGAATTCATGGAGGGCTTTGCGAACTTCGACCGTGACCAAGTTGCGCGGATTGATGTAACCGAGAGTGACAATTCGCACGACGTGGGCCGTACCGGAACGCAGCCAGTATTCTGCCTGATCGAAGTACTTTTCCATTTCCGCGTGGTTCAAGGCGCCCACGAAGAACAGGGAATAAAGGTCGAAGGCCAGGACGGCGACGGCAAGGGGAATCACGATTACGAGAAAGGGCCAGTGTTCCCACACTCGTCCCACCGTCAGACCGTGAGGAGGGACGCCGGCTTCAGGCCAGACCAGCCGAGAGGCCAGTATTTGTAAGATGGACAAGGCAAGGGCCAAAAGCCCGGGAAGAAATGTCGTCCAGGTCAGCACGATCGCCTTGTTCTGCTGAATCAAATTCAACAGGCGCGGCCAGCGGCCGGGACAAGTCAGGATCAGCTTGGCAATGACATGGTACTGTCCCCAGCGCCGCATGGTGTTGGCCAAAAAAAAGAACGCGAAGTAGAAATCCAGGAAATGAATCAGGTTCAGGTGCCAGAAGCCGGACATGAGACGTTGAACCTTTGACATCACGGTAGTCCTGCCAGTTTTCTAATCACCCACTCCGCCGTCAACAACGTCAAAATGGTGCCCAGGGTGAACCAGACAAGCGGCGGATCTTGCCAGGGTTTGGTGTCTTGCCGCATTTCCAGTTCTACCGGTTCTTGTCTGAGTAGTTCCGGCAGTTTGTGGACGGTTTCCGGAGTCAGAACCTCTCCGCCCGTGTGGGTTGCCAGGCTTTGCAGAAGGTCCCAGTTCGTTGCCAGATCGATCATCTCACCGTGGTGGGGCGGCATGACGATGAAGGTGTCGCCTGCGTTCTTTTCGGGGCCGGGCAACTTTCCTTGCAAGTCCGGTACATCGAGCTGAATGCGATAGGTGCCGGGCTGCAAGTCGTTTACCTGGGCTATCAACAAACGTGCTTGCCCAGGGTTCGAAACAAGCGGGACCCTGGTCACTGCGCTTTCCTTTTTGTCCGGATCAAGCCGGACGATGTGAACGCTCGCTTTCCCATCCTTGGACAATGGTTTCATGTTGCCGCCGAGCCGAACTGCAATATCCACGGCTTTCCGCGGAGGGTACACGGGTTCCCTGCTGCCGTAGCGTATGTCCTGATCGCCGGCCGGGAGCAATTTGTCCGCCGCAGCCCAGCGAACGACCTGGCCCCAGAATCGATGATGGTGCTGATCGCCCACCTTGAAGCGCCAGCGCCAGGTGCTGTCCACGCCGACGTAGAGGATCCGGCCCAATCCGTAATGGTGCTGGACAATGACGCCCTTAGTTTTTTCCGCCGATTCCTTGGTGCGGGGCGCCTCTGGATCCTGTGCGAAGACGAGCACCGATGCTCCGGGTTTTGCTTGTCCTGCCGCCGCCCAAAGCAGGTTAGGGAACTCCGCCCAGCGGCGGCGGTTTTGTTCCGGTCCCGAGTCGAGTTGCAGGAATGTGGTCGCACTTCCCTCCGGAGTCAATGCCAGAGAGAATCCGCTTGCCGGCTTGATAATGCCGGGTGACTGAATTGGCAGCAATTTGATCAACGGATCGGCTTCGGTCTGGGTCTTGGCGTAGTAATCCATGGGCATGAAACGTTTGCCGGCCTGGATGACAAGTGTGCCCCCGCGTTCGGAAACATACTGAGCAAGTCGCTGACGATCTTTCACAGGCAACTGGGCTGGCGAAGCATCACCCAGAAAGATGCAATCGTAGTTGAGGAGGGGATCGCCGTCCTTGTCCAGTGCAGGCAGTTTCAGCTTGGGGTTGCCGGCTTTCTCCAGTTCCGCCTCGGAAATGCGGCCCAGACGTGGCTGATCGAAGAGGACACGGTCCAGAGCGGTACTGCGATCGCGAGCCAGGGCGCTGGCCAGGTAGTGAGTTTCCCAGCGCGCTTCGCCGTCGATGATCAGCACCTTGACCTTGTCCCTGGAAACGCGGATGACCGCGGGCATGGAGTTGTTGACCTCGGTGATCTCTCGCGTCTTCGGATTACCGGGCCGGACCTTCACTTCGTAGCTATGCAAGCCGGGTTCTTTGAGGAATACCTCGAAGCGGACATGGTGCAGACGGTCCAGGCCATCGTGCCAGATGGTTTTCTTCTCCTCAATCCTCATGGTTTTCTTGTTCCAAAGCTCAACGTGGATTTCCTGGGCCGGCAGGGCGCGAACCTTGAAACGCGCTTCGATTACCGCATCGGCTTCTTGGAACAGGTTGGCGGGGGCTCTCACCTCGAACAAGGCAATGTCGGGCGGAGGCGAAAGGCTTCCCAGAGCCACCGGGTAGACGGGAACGTGGGCGCGGGCCAATTCTTTCGCCTTCGTCAAGTGGGAAGGGCCGACATTGTGCTGACCGTCCGTCAGCACAATCACGCCCTTGAGCCGGCCAGGAGCCTCCAGTGCGCGAGCCAAAGGCAGGTCCAGATTGGTGCCGGCGCTCGAAAGTGCCGGCGTCGCAGGCTGAAACAAGTCAGCCAGGTTTCGAGCATCCCAGATGTCTTGGTGGAATCCAACCAGATGGACTTCGTGGTTCTTGGCCAATGTCCCCAGGAGATCGAGCCCATCGTCGGCCAGGATCTTTCGCGCCGCTTCCGTGCGGCTCATGACCGTCGCTTTGTTTTTTGGCTGCGGATCGGCAACATCCATGCTGGCCGAGCGATCTACTGCCACCAACACCATGCTCTTGTCTTCGCTTTTGGAAAAACGGGCCGCAACTGGTTGAAAACCAACCACCAAAGTCAGAAGCAACACCAGGATAAGCCGCAGGGAAAGCAAGAACATTGCGGTCCGGGTAGGGACGAGGCGAAGTTCATTACGATAGAGCCACACGAGGAGAATGATCGGGGCCAGCAACAAAATTGACAGCAGGACGATTTGGGCAGGAGCGCCCAGCTCACCCCAGCGAGGAACCAAAAGGATGGCGGCATCTTTTTCCGGCAGCGGTATGCGAATCATGAAAATGACCATCCGATTCCTGTCGCTAACGCTCCAGGCTGGTTGCCATGCGCCGCGTCAGCCACACTTCTCCACACAATAACAGAATGACCGCCAACAAGAACAGCCACCACAATTCCTGGCTAGATCCGGTTTCGTCCTGGGCCCAGAAAGGCTGGTCATCGGTTCCCTGAAAGCGCAAGCCAACCAGTTCGCCAAGCTCTTGCTTTTCCTCAGTGGACGCGGGGGTCAAATCCGATTCGGCAACGTCGTAATGGGCCACGAAATAAGCGAGAATGTTGTTCTGTGTTCCAAGCCGGTAAACTCCGGCTTCCTTCGTTTCCTGAAGCATATGCTGCTTCCCATCTTTCAACGATATCGGATCGCCTGACGGGGGGAAAAGCAGCAGCGACTGTCTGCATTTATCATTATCGGCGATACGGATCGGCTGCCCGGGATGCAGATTGAAATCGCCAGTCCGGGCAGCGGCCAGGGATGCCACCAATTCGTGGACCAGCACCGGGTATTCCCAGAGAGTCGGCAAGTTCGCCTCCCATGAGCGATCCAGTGGAACGGTACAAAGCAGAATCCGTCCGCGGCCGAATTCCTTTTCGATTAGGACAGGGTCGGCGTTAGACAACAGTGCAACGCTGGACGCACTCTTGTCCGGGGTCACTTTCCACCAGCGCGGGAAGCGGGCCTGGGCAAAAGGAAAAGTGCCTTCCGCGCGGAACAGTTCCAGGCAGGGATGTTGAAAACTTCGGACATCCGGCATCTCCGCTTGTTCGGGTTTGTTTGTGTCTCCGGCCACGCTTTCAAGCCGGGCAGGCAACCAGCCTTTGCCGCCCCGATGCAGTTGCTCATTGTAAGAGGCGGCGCTGTTGGCCGCACGTTCGCCAAGGACAACCAGAACGCCGCCGCCTTCGCGCAGAAATCGCCCAACGGCTTGTTCCTGGTCCAGGGTCAGACGCGGCACGTCAGCCAGGATCAAGACGCGCGGGCGCTTGCTCTCTTCTCGAAACAGAGTTGGATCGAAATTCTGGCTTGTGACAACCTGTGTTTGGAAAACCGGCGCTCGTTTCGGATCGCGAGATTGGGCCAGAGCTTTTTTCAGGAAGAAGGTGCTGCTTTCTGCGGACAACGTGGTCGCGCCATCCACCAGCAAGACAGGAATGGTATCCGCCACTTCCAGGGCATAATCCTGCCGATTGTCACCGGGCAAACAGTCCCGAATTCGATAATTGGCGGGCCGGTTTTCCGCAGGCAAATCGGCTTCCAGAATCACGGAAACCAGGTGGGAACCGGGTTTGGAAAAACGATGGGAGAAGGAAATCGGCGTCCGGCCTTTGCTCAGACGGTCTTTCGGGAATGGCAAATCCGGCATCGGCTGGCCATCGATCTCTAGTCGAATGCGCCGGGGTGGCGGCATTTCCTTCGGACCTTCCACGCCGACGGCGGTTTTGAATGTGACCTCCTGACCGGTCCACGCCAGTGCCCGGCTCGATTTGAGCGGAGCGAGGAAATAGTTAGGGCGGGATTCATTCGCAGGGGAAAAATCGACCAGCCGAAGAATGGACTTTCGATCCTGTCCGGATTGCAACATGGACGCGATCTTTTCCCATTGAGTAAGCATCCTGGCGTCGGTCAGTCCGTGACGCCGGCCATCGCTCAGGATGATGATTTCGCCGGTCGTGTTCCGGGATTCAAGGATGCGCTGGGCCTCCACAACGGCGAGTGGCAGATCGCTGCCACCGTGCGGTTCCGGCAACTGCGCAATCATTCTTTCAACCAATGCCAGGTCCTGGGTTGGGCGAGCAATGACAGGAATGACGAGTTCCTGTGCGCGCAGCAAAGTAACGCTGTCTCCCGGATGCAGTTTTTTGAGAAAGGAGAGGGCCCATTCCTTGGCGGCCTGATGGGGAGGTTTGTTCTCGCCGTGGTCGAAGCCCATGCTGTACGAGCCATCGATAATCAGGGCGAACGCTCGCGGTGGTCTGCTTCCGAGAAGGGAAAACAATTGCCCGCTTCCCACCGGCGCCGCCAGGGCCAGCACGATCATGGCCACCAGACCGATGCGCAATGCCAGCAACAGGATTTCCTCGAGGGCCAGCCGCCGCCTTGTCGTTTCGCCCAGTTGCAAAAACTGCATGGCGCCCCATTCGACCACGTCGAACCGCCGGCGATGGAGGAGGTGAATTATCACCGGAATGACCACCGCTGACAGGGCGAACAGCATTGCAACATTTGTAAAGCTCATCTTGCATTCAACAACGAGCCGCGAGAGTGCGGAAGCGCTCCCTTGACGGTCGCGTCTCGTTTATCCCCGTCTCGACAAATAAATCCCCAGGGCCCGTTCCACCGATTCGTCGGTGCGCATCAGGTGATAGTCTATTTGCATTTTCCCCACTTGTTCGCGCAGTTGCCGGCAAAAGTCCTGAAAGTTCCGCTGATACTCGGCTCGTAAGCGGCGCGAATCGACCAGCACTTTCTCGCCAGCGTTCTCCAGGCTGCGAAATTGCGTCCATTTGGAAAAAGGAAAGTCGATCTCTTCCGGCGCCAGGATGTGGAACAGCAAGACCTCGTGCCGGCGATGCCGAAGATGCCTGAGAGCGTACAGCAGTGGGCCGATCTGATCGAAACAATCCGAGAGGATGATGACGAGTCCACGGCGCTTGAGCTGGACCGCCAGCTGGTGCCACAAGGGCGCCAGTCGAGTTTCTCCTCCCGGCCCGGTCTTTTCGAGCGTGTGAATCACGCGCAAGAGATGCTTGGCGTTGGCTCGCGGCGCAATCAGTTCGCGAAGCCGGTTGTCATGAATGGCCAGGCCGACGGCATCGAGCTGGTGCAGCATCAGGTACGCCAGCGATGCCGCCAGGTATTGAGCATATTCGAACTTGCTCGGTCCCTTGCCGCGAAAGGCCATGCTGCCGCTGGCATCTACCAGCAGATGGGCCTGCAAGTTGGTTTCTTCCTCATACTCCTTGATGTAGTAGCGATCTGTCTTACCGAAAGCCCGCCAGTCGATGTGCCGGATCTCATCGCCCGGATAATACTGGCGATGCTCGGCAAATTCGACGCTGAAGCCCTTGTACGGACTCTTGTGGACACCGCTGAGGAAACCCTCGACAATTTCTCTGGCGATCAAGGTGAGACGGCCGTATTTGGCCAGGGATGCGGGATCGAATTGGAGTCGAGCCGTGGACATATTTGGATTGGGTTCAGCCGTGTTTGATTTTCGCGGCCCCTTCTTCCTGTGGCAATGGAATCGCTTGAATCAATTTGCTGATAATGTCATCCGCAGTAATTCCTTCCGCATCCGCATTGAACGTCGTCACCAGGCGATGCCGCAACACGGGATAGGCGACCGCCTTGATGTCATCGGTAGTGACATGGAGCCGGCCGTGCAGAATCGCTCGGGCCTTGCCGCCGAGGATGAGGTACTGGCTGGCGCGCGGGCCGGCCCCCCAGGAAACCAGTTCGGGGATGAACCTGGGCGCGGACGGATCGCGCGGCCGGGTAGCACGCGCCAGGTCGGCGGCATAGGAAAAAACGTGCTCCGCCGCCACCACCTGCCGCACCACCTCCTGGAGTTTCATGATCTGCTCGCCGGTCAAGATGGTTTGCAGCTCCGGCTCATATGTGCTGGTGGTTTGCTTCATGATGGCCAGCTCCTCGTCCCTGCTCGGATAGCTCACGTTGACCTGGAACATGAAGCGGTCGAGCTGGGCTTCGGGCAGCGGGTATGTGCCCTCTTGCTCGATGGGGTTTTGCGTGGCCAATACGAAGAACGGCTCCGGCAGGTGATACGTCTGGCTGCCGGCAGTGACGTGGTGCTCCTGCATGGCTTCGAGCAGGGCGGCCTGGGTCTTCGGCGGCGTACGGTTGATCTCGTCGGCCAGGATGATATTGGCGAAGATCGGTCCATGCAGGAATACGAATTGCCGCCGGCCGCTTTCCGGATCGTCCTGCAAGATGTCGGTCCCGGTGATGTCCGATGGCATCAAATCCGGCGTGAATTGGATGCGCTTGAAGGACAGGTGCAGGATCTGGGCCACCGTGCTGACGAGCAGTGTCTTGGCCAACCCCGGCACGCCGACCAGCAGGCAGTGTCCTTTGCTGAACAGCGCCATGAGAAGCTGCTCGACCACTTCTCCTTGGCCGACGATGACCTTGCCGATTTGCCCGGTCAGGGTCTGGTAAGCGCCCGCCAGCTCGCGAACGGCTTCGATGTTAGTGGTTGATTGCAACTTTCGCTCCTCGGCAGCGCGTGATTGAAATGGGCGTGGTGCAGGAAGGATCCAATCAATATTCACTTCCGGAAGCCAGTCGTTCGAACTTCTCGACCTGGCGCTGCATGATGCCTCTGATCAGCAGGATGAGCAGAATTCCTGCGATGATGTAGAAGAAGCCCGAGGCGATCCCGATATTGAGGGCGGCACGAATTTCGTCAAGCGTGGCATCGGTCTTCAGAGCCAGGCGAAAACTGATTTGGCCCAGGATTCCGTTGATGAGCCAGCACGCCCACCAGAACCCTGCCATGGCCGAGTTGCTGTCACGGTTCTGGGGATCGCTTTGTCGCCAGATTTCCTGGACCACTTGAATGGGCCGGAACAGGTTCAATATGGGAATGAAGAAATAGCCAACTGCCCAGCCTGGGGAATACTGCAATCGGTGGGTTCCCAGCGTTTGCAGATTCGCATAGGCGCTGTAAATCCACATGAGAAAAACCACCGCCATGGCAATGCCGACGGCAATTTCAACGATGCCGCACAGGCTGTGCAGGCTATCGAGGGTCTGGGCGCTTCGCAGATTCGCTCCCGCCGGGTTTCGTCCGAATTGCATCAGCCGGTTCAACTCGCCCACAAAGAGCAAGCTGATGAGCATCCCGATGCCTTGAACGAACAAGGTAATCAGCAACAAGATGACGGCTGCCTTGGCCCGGCCCAATCCCGCCAACTGGCCTCGAACGGGGCGGTATCCGTCATCCTCGAATTCATCTAGGCGCCGGTTGAAATGTTCCTCACGAGAGGCAGATGCAGGAACCCGGTAACTTCCGGGATTGGCGTCGGTTTTCTCTTGAATGGCTGAAGTTTGCCCCCGGAACACATGCTGGCAATGAGGGCATTTCACCTCCAATCCCATGGCACTCTCGGGCAACATCAACTTCACGTTGCAAGCGGGGCAGGAGGTAATTTCACCCATGGACACTTGGCCTCAAAAAAAAAAACGGTTCAAGCAATTCTTGCCGAATTGCTATGTTACAGGTCTTCTGGCATAATTGCCACGATTCCACTGTCAACCAATCTCGTCCTCATGGAGCACAACCAATGAACAGCGCACGCCGTCGATTCTTGCAATCGGGCCTGATCGCCGGGACTGCACTTTGTTTGGGAAACAAAGGGGCCTCCGCCATCGAGCCGGTTCGCCGCACCGGCCGGCCGCGCATGCGGTTGAGCGTGGCGGCCTACAGTTACCGGCAATATTTGAACCTGACGAAGAAGCCGCGGCCGAAAATGACCCTGGCCGACTTCATCGACCAGGCTGCCGCCATGCCGATGGATGGCGTCGAATTGACCGCCTACTATTTTCCGGAAACGACGCCGCGCTATCTGGCCGGGCTCAAGGGTCGCTGCACGCGCCTGGGGCTCGACATCAGCGGCACCGCCGTGGGAAACAATTTCTGCACCTCCGACGCTTCCCGCCTCAAGACCCAGATTGCCGACGTCAAGCGCTGGATCGAGCACACTTCCCGGCTCGGCGGCAAGACCATGCGCATTTTCGCCGGCAACGTGGACCGGGGCGACACCGAGGAACGCGCCCGCGCCCGTTGCATCGCCGCCATCCAGGAGGCGTGCGAGCATGCGGGCCAGTTCGGCATCTACCTGGCCCTGGAAAACCACGGCGGCATCACCAACACCATCGAGCAAATGCTGACCCTCGTCCGCGGCGTCAAGAGCGAGTGGTTCGGCGTCAACCTGGACACTGGCAATTTCCACAGCGCCGATCCCTATGCCGACCTGGCCCGCCTGGCCCCCTATGCCGTGGTCGTGCAGATCAAGACCGAAATCCAGCGCATGGGCAGGAAGAAAGAGGAAGCCGATCTGAAACGCCTGATCGAGATCTTGCGGAAGGCCAATTATCGCGGCTACGTCGCCCTGGAATACGAAGCCGCCGAGGACCCGATGAAAGCGGTGCCGCGGCATGCGGCGACGTTGAGCAAACTGCTGGACGGGTAAACCAACCGCGGAGTTCACAGAGGTGCGCGGAGTTCTGCCTAATTATTCTCTCTCTGCGCGACTCTGCGTCCTCTGCGGTTCTGTGCCGTCGCAGAGGGCATTCGATTATTGGTCATTCAGACTTGATTCCTGAAACTTCCTTACCTATCCTGAACAATCATGTTGACGCGGAAATACTTGTTCCCTCACGTCATCGAAATGAACTACCAGGCCGGGCGGCGGCTGGGGGTCAACGTCTACCTCGTCGACGGTGGCAGCGAATTTCTTCTCATAGACATCGGCTATCTCGATACGGTGGAAGAGATTGTCGAGCTGATCCGGCAGATGGATTTCAACCTATCCACCTGCAAGATGGTCATTGCCACGCATGCCGATGCCGATCACATTCAGGGAATTGCTCGAGCCAAGGAGCTCTTGCGAACGAAAGTGGCCGGCCATCCCTTGACCGTTGAGCCGCTTCAGACCGGCGATGAGATCATGACCTACGCCACCATAAAGGCCCAGGATTTCAGCATTCCCATGCCGCCGTGCAAGATCGACTTGCTCCTCAACGAGGGAGACATCATCAAGGTTGGGAATCTGAAGCTCGAAGTCTGGCACACTCCCGGTCATACCGCCGGCCAGCTCAGTTTCAAGATGGGCAACCTCCTTTTCTGCGGCGACAACATTTACAAGGATAGCTGCGTCGGAGTCATCGATGCCCACCACGGCTCCAACATTCCCGATTTCATCAAGTCGCTCAAGCGCATCGTCAAGGACAATTCCGAATTCCTCTTGCCCAGCCACGGCCCCGTGTTCCGCCGCGACAATCGCATTTTACAGAAGGCGATCGATCGGTTGACGCAGTACCAGTACATGGCCGACTTCGGCACCTGCGCCATCGATTGGCCGCTGTTGCACGAATGGGAAGCGGACGTGTGCGCGGGCCGGCTGCCGGATTTCAGCAAATAAACTTGCTTGCGCTTAGCGTTCGATTGGTCATCCGAACGCTAAACGGCTAGCCACATCGCAGAGCTAGTCTTCTGGTAGCAAGCGAATCTTCTGATGTAGTTGCCGCACCGAACCGGGGTAGGGAAGCAGGCGAAAGCCGTTCCGCCAGTGCCAGAGCATGCTGGAATCATTTCCCACCACAAAGGTGCTCCACAATTCCGTGTAACCCAGCTCGCGCAGGGCCCGGACGGCGGCGGCAAAAAGATGTGAGCCGATGCCGTTGCCGGCTTCCATTCGGGAGACGAAGATCCAGGTCAGGTGAGGTTGAGCGGCCCGCCGCGCCAGCAGATCCGGAGGCGGCGTTGTTTCACTCCAGTAATAACTATCCCAGGCACATGGATCGCCGCCCGGAAGAAGCGTCAGAAGAATGACGCCGATTACTC
>Ga0066903_100003597_pt1 | contig 12728 bp, 7 predicted proteins | sample PanSoiMetaGPlot1_FD_67491 | JGI IMG/M metagenome (GOLD analysis project Ga0066903, IMG submission 67491) | Tropical forest soil microbial communities from Panama analyzed to predict greenhouse gas emissions - Panama Soil - Plot 1 (version 2) | ecosystem: Environmental > Terrestrial > Soil >... | reverse complement strand
GCAGGAGTGGGTCCGCTCGAAGCTCGGCGACCGCCGGCTCGGCTTCGAGGACGACGAGCTGCGGCGCATGCTGATCGCCGCGGGACTGACCAACGTCAAGGTCGGCGTCGGCGCGCGAAAGGCCGGCGATCCATTCACCGTCTTGATCGCGGCCGGCACCAAGCCCGCCGTGAAACGCAACGCAAAACCATGACACCCGACGTGAAGCGTCAACTCGACGATCTGCTGGCGACACGGATCCTGGTCCTCGACGGCGCGATGGGCACGATGGTCCAGCGCTACCGGCTGTCAGAGGCTGATTTCCGCGGCGAACGGTTCACGCATCACCCGAAGGATCTGCGCGGCGACAACGACGTGCTGGTCCTGACGCGGCCGGATGTGATCGCCGAGATTCACGACCAGTATCTCGCGGCCGGCAGCGACATCATCGAGACCAACACCTTCAACAGCACCGCGGTGTCGCAGGGCGACTACGCCCTCGAAGCGGTCGCCTACGAGCTGAACCTGGCGGGCGCGCGCCTGGCGCGCGCGGCAGCCGAGGCGTGGACGGCGCGGACCCCCGACAAACCGCGCTTCGTCGCCGGCTCGATCGGCCCGATGAACAAGACGCTCTCGATCTCGCCCGACGTGAACAACCCGGCGTTTCGCGCGACGACCTTCGACGACGTGTGCGCCGCGTTCAAGGACCAGGTCCGCGGGTTGATCGACGGCGGCGTCGACCTGCTGCTGCTCGAGACCATCTTCGACACGCTCAACGCGAAGGCCGGCATCGTCGCCATCGAAGACGTCTTCGAGGAAAAGGGCGTCCGGCTGCCGTTGATGATCTCGGTCACGGTCACCGATCGGAGCGGACGGACGCTCTCCGGCCAGACGGTGGACGCGTTCTGGGTGTCGATCGCGCACGCGAAACCGTTCAGCGTCGGCATCAACTGCGCGCTCGGTGCCCGCGACATGCGCCCGTACCTCGCCGAGCTCGCCCGTCTCGCCGATTGCTACATCAGCTGCTATCCGAACGCGGGCCTCCCGAATGCGTTCGGCGAGTACGACGAGCGCCCGCACGACACCGGCGCGTATCTCCAAGAGTTCGCCGAGAGCGGCTTCGTGAACATCGTCGGCGGCTGTTGCGGAACGACGCCTGAACACATCGCCGCCATCGCTGCGGCGGTCGCATCGCTCCCGCCTCGTCCAATCAGGAATCTGGAATTTGGAATCAGGAATTCGTACACACGCTTCGCGGGACTGGAGACCCTCACGATTCGGCCCGACTCAAACTTCCAGATGATCGGCGAGCGGACCAACGTCACGGGGTCGGCCCGATTCGCGCGGCTGATCCGATCGGCCAACTACGCCGAGGCGGTCCAGGTGGCGCTCGATCAGGTGCGCGGCGGAGCCAACCTCATCGACGTCAACATGGACGAAGGCATGCTCGATTCCGAGAAGGCGATGACCGACTTCCTCAACTACATCGCCACGGAACCCGAGATCGCGCGCCTGCCGATCGTGATCGACAGCTCGAAGTGGTCGGTGATTCTCGCCGGCCTGAAATGCGTCCAGGGCAAGCCGGTCGTCAACTCCATCAGCCTGAAGGAAGGTGAATCCGACTTTCTCGCGAAGGCCGCCGTGGTGAAGCGCTATGGCGCCGGCGTCGTCGTCATGGCCTTCGACGAGCAGGGGCAGGCCGATACGATCGAGCGGAAGGTTGCGATCTGCCAGCGCGCCTACACGCTGCTGACCGGGCGCGCGGGCATCGATCCCTCGGACATCATCTTCGATCCGAACATCCTCGCGATTGCGACCGGGCTCGAGGAGCACAACGCGTATGCCATCAACTTCATCGAGGCGACGCGGATCATCAAGTCGACCTGTCCCGGCGTGAAGGTGAGCGGCGGCGTCAGCAATCTGTCGTTCTCCTTCCGCGGCAACGACGTCGTCCGCGAGGCGATCCACTCGGCGTTCCTCTATCACGCGATCAAGGCCGGCATGGACATGGGCATCGTCAACGCCGGCCAGCTGGTCGTGTACGAGGACATCCCGGCGGATCTGCTCACCCACGTCGAGGACATCATCTTCAACCGACGGCCTGACGCGACCGAGCGAATGGTCGAGTTCGCGGCGACCGTCAAGGGCGGCGCGACCAAGCGCGAGCGGGATCTCGCATGGCGCGAGACGCCGGTGGAAGCGCGGCTCTCGCACGCGCTGGTGCACGGCGTGATCGACTTCATCGACGCCGACGTCGAGGAGGCGAGGCTGAAGTACGCACGGCCGCTCGAGATCATCGAGGGCCCGCTGATGGACGGCATGAAGATCGTCGGAGAGCTGTTTGGCGCCGGCAAGATGTTTCTGCCGCAGGTCGTGAAGTCGGCGCGGGCGATGAAGAAGGCGGTCGCCTACCTCGAGCCGTTCATGGAACGGGAAAGGCAGGAAGGGCAGGAAGGGCGGGAGGGGCAGGAGCGGCAAGAACGGCAAGCGCGTCGAGCCGCCAAAGGGAGAATCGTGCTCGCGACCGTGAAAGGCGACGTTCACGACATCGGCAAGAACATCGTCGGCGTCGTGCTGGGTTGCAACAACTACGACGTGATCGATCTCGGCGTCATGGTGCCGGCGGACAAGATCCTTCGGATCGCAATCGAGCAGCACGCCGATCTCGTCGGACTCAGCGGGTTGATTACGCCGTCGCTCGACGAGATGGTGTTCGTGGCCAGAGAGATGACGCGCCGTGGCATGCGGCTGCCGTTGTTGATTGGCGGCGCGACGACAAGCCGCCAGCACACGGCGGTGAGAATCGCTCCGGAGTACGACGAGGCGACGGTGCACGTGCTCGACGCGTCGCGGGTCGTGGACGTCGTGTCGAGCCTGCTGAGCGACGATCGACGCGGCGCCTTCACGCAGGACAACCGCGACCTGCAGCAGCGCCTGCGCGATCAGCACGGCGCCCGCAAGGAGCGTCCGCTGCTCGCGTACGAGGCGGCGGTCGCCAACCGGCCGCGGATCGACTGGTCTCGCGAGATGTTGCCGAAACCGCCGTTCATCGGCCGCCGCGTGCTCGCTGACGTCCCCCTGGGCGATATCGTGCCGTTCATCGACTGGACGTTTTTCTTCGCCGCGTGGGAGTTGAAGGGCCGCTTCCCGGCGATTCTCGACCATCCGGAGTACGGCCGCGCGGCGCGCGACCTGTACGCGAACGCGCACGCGCTCCTCGATCGCATCGTCGCCGACGGACTGTTGACCGCGAGCGGCGTCTACGGCTTCTGGCCGGCTGCGAGCGAAGACGACGACATCGTCGTCTACAGCGACGCTGCACATCGTGGAGAGCTGGCGCGCTTCAGCATGCTGCGCCAGCAGGAGGCGATGCCGTCAGGGCAGCCGAATCTGTCGCTGGCCGACTTCGTTGCGCCGCGCGGCGCGGCCGGCGAGGGCCGCACCGATTATCTCGGCGCCTTTGCCGTGACCGCGGGTCTTGGCGCGGACGACCTCGCGCGCCGGTTCGAGCGCGATCACGACGACTACAACGCGATCGTCGTCAAAGCGCTCGCTGACCGCCTTGCTGAAGCATTCGCTGCATACCTGCATCAGCGTGCGCGCCTGGACCTCGGCATCGACGATGCCCGGACCACCGCCGACATGCTGCATGAATCGCATCGCGGCATCCGCCCCGCCTTCGGATATCCGGCGTGTCCGGATCACAGCGAGAAGTTCAAGCTGTTTGCGCTGCTCGGCGCCGCGGACGTCGGCATCACACTCACAGATCACGCTGCGATGACGCCGGCGGCCAGCGTCAGCGGACTCTATTTCGCGCACCGCCAGGCGCGGTACTTCACGGTCGGGCGCCTCGGTGAAGATCAGATCGCAAGCTATGCACGCCGAAAGGGCCAGTCGATCGAGCGGATCGAGCGATGGCTGACGCCGAACCTCGCATACGAGCCGGCGCGCTGTTGAGTTGACATCGCGAATCGCGCCCGACCCTTTCGGCGGCATCTCGCACAGCCGTTAACCGGCTGCTTGTGTCGCTGCCCCAACATCTCGGACGACTCGAATAGAACGGCTCAGCTCGAAACGATCAGCCGAGTGAGCTAAGCTGCTCTTCACCCCCGGGGCTCTTCAATAACGTCATGCGAACGAGTTCAGTCTCAGCAATCGTGTGTCTTGCTGCGGTTGTGGCGGTTGCCCCGGCGCGGGCGGCGACCATCCCGGTTCCATCCGGCGGGGACCTCCAGCAGGCCATCAATGCGGCGCAGCCGGGCGACACGATCACCCTCGCCCCTGGCGCCGTGTACAGCGGTGCATTCACGCTTACCGCGAAGAGCGGAGACGCGCCGATCACCATCCGAACCGCAGGGGACGCTGGCCTTCCCGGTGACGGCGCGCGCATCTCGCCAGCGCACGCGCCCGCGCTGGCGGTCATTCGCCAGGCCGCCAGCTCGCCCGCCATCCAGACGGCGGCCGGCGCCCATCACTGGCGGCTGATGCTGCTCGAGATCCAGGGGAACAGCACGAGCGACATCGTGACGCTCGGCGACGGATCGGACGCGCAGCGGACGGCCGCACAGGTCGCGCACCATCTCACGGTCGATCGCGTCTACCTGCACGGCGATGCGTCGCGTGGACAGAAGCGCGGCATCGCGCTCAACAGCGCGTCCACCACGATCACCGGCTCGTACATCGCTGACATAAAGTCGACGGAGCAGGATTCGCAGGCGGTGGGCGGCGTGAACGGCCCCGGCCCGTACGTGATCACCAACAACTACCTCGAGGCTTCAGGCGAGAACGTGATGTTCGGGGGCGCCGATCCATCGATTGCCGGCCTCGTACCGTCCGATATCACGATCACCGACAACCAGTTCTTCAAGCCGCCGTCATGGCGCGCTGAGAACTGGGTCGTCAAGAATCTCTTCGAGCTGAAGAACGCGCGCCGCGTCTCGGTACTCCGCAACACGTTCGACTACAACTGGGAGGGCGGGCAGTCGGGGTACGCGATCCTCTTCACCGTCCGCAACCAGGACGGCAACTGCCCGTGGTGCCAGGTGGACCACGTCACGTTCGAGCAGAACATCGTTCGCCACGCGTCGGCCGGCGTTCAGATCCTCGGCTACGACGACGCCCATCCGAGCCAGCAGACGCAGGCGATCGTGATCCGCAACAACCTGTTTGCCGATATCGACAGCAGCAACTGGGGCGGCAACGGATACTTCCTCGCGCTCCTTGGCGGCGCGCGCGACATCACGGTCGATCACAACACGATCATCTCCGACCACGGGGGCGGCATCGTGGGCATGGAGGGGCCGCCGGTGCTCGGTTTCACCTTCACCAACAACCTGGCGAGGCACAACGCATACGGATTCCACGGCACGGACCATGGCGTCGGCGCCGACTCGATCTCCGCGTTTCTGCCAGGCTCGGTGATCACGCGCAATGTGATGGCGGGCGGCGACGCGGCTGCCTATCCGGCCGGCAACAGCTTCCCGTCGCCGGAGCAGTTCGCGTCACAGTTCACTGGCTACCCCATCGGCGACTACCGGCTGATTTCGTCGAGCCCCTGGCGTGGCGCCGCGACGGACGGCGGGGATCTCGGCGCAGCGTTCAACGCCGACAGTTCGCCGCGTCCGGGACTGCAGCCGATCGAAGGCGAGGGCGTGATTGCCGCGATTGCGCCCTCGACCGCCTGTCCGACGCTTCAGTTCGACGTCGGCACGTATCGGGTCGCCGTCGACAGCTCGACGCAGTTCTCCGGCGGCACGTGCGCGAGCCTGACCGTCGGAACACGGATTCACGCGCGCGGTGTGGTCACGGCGGACGGTACCGTGTCGTTGTCGCAAGTCGACATCCTGAGCGGCGGGAGCGCGAATCGTCCCGTCGAAGGCCGCGGCGTCGTGACGGCCATCCTGCCTGGATCGACCTGCGCCGCCGGCGGCGTGGTGATTGACCCCTACACGGTGACGATCGACGGTGCCACGCAATTCACATCAGGAACGTGCAATGACGTGAACGTCGGCGTGACGCTCGATGTGACCGGCTACTTCGTCAGCGACACAGCCGTTCGCGCGACGCGCATTGGCGTCGTGCGCTGAGGTCCGGTGCCCCCGGGGGCTGCTGGCGGAGTGGCCATGCTTCAACGCTCTCGAAACGACTTCGAGGCAGGTGCTGCGGACACGCAAAAAGCAGCAAGGTTCGCGAGATTGATCAACAGGCGGACAATTTTAACGTGCATATCAGTGACTTTATGAGACAATGACATCCTTGAAACGCATTTAGATGCTCCATATTGACACGCGTGTGTTGTGCTGGAACAGATCGCTAGAGTCGTCGTTTTTCTAATATTTTCACCTCTTCTACAGCGATCCGGAAGGCACGATGTAACAGAACAGCACAACTCAGCCGTAGCGGCGTGTCGGACCCGTGCCGTGGAAATGATGTAAGCTTAACCGCTCACATCATTTATCATCCTGAGACGACAAATAGTCGAGATGGTCGCCGAATTGCACCGGAACTTTGCGTCATGAATGGGCCTATGTGTGTCGGTTCGCACAGGCGGAAGGCCGTCTGGGGACCGAAGAGAACTCTCGCGGCAGCGGCGGTGCTGCTCACCGTCTTCGCGCAAAGCGCGATGGCGGAGGGCAACCACTCCTCCGCAGCTTATAAAGCAGCGCCGGGCCGCCCGAATTCGATCGTCAAAGCGTACAAGCTCGATAACGAGCTGGAACATCGCGCCACCCGCAACGAACCCAACCACAAGACACGCGTCATCGTCGAGCTGGTCCCCGGTGCGAAGCTTCCCGGGGCGTTCAATTCATTCAAGCGCGGTGGCAAACTCGGCATCATCAACGGCCAGGTCGTCGACCTGCCGGATCGTCTGCTCCGTGAGCTCTCGCAACATCCGTCGGTCTTTAGAATTCACTACGACCGTCCCGCTGCGAAATTCAACTACCGTACGTCCCTGACGGTCGGCACGCGAGCGATCCGTCAGACGCTCGGCCTGACAGGCGCCGGCGTGAACGTCGCGGTCATCGATTCGGGTATCGCGGCGTGGCACGACGACCTCACGAACAACTCCACGACGCTCTATCCGTTCGGGAATCAGCGCGTGGCGGGGTTTGTCGACTTCGTCAACAGTCAGTCGCAGCCTTACGACGACAACGGCCACGGAACGCACGTCGCAGGCATCATCGCCGGCAACGGCTTCGACTCGGATGGGCGGAAGTCTGGTGCCGCGCCCGATGCCGGGATTGTCTCGCTCAAGGTGCTCGACGCCAACGGCAACGGCACCGTGAGCAACATCATCGCGGCACTCGACTGGGTGCTCGCCAATCACGGCGCGTACAACATCCGGGTCGTCAACCTGTCGGTTGGTGCGGCGATTCACGAATCGGCCTGGACCGACCCGCTAACGCTTGCAGCCAAACGCGTTGTCGATGCCGGCATCACCGTCGTCGCTGCCGCAGGGAACTTCGGCAAGAACTCCGCTGGTCTGGCGCAGTACGGCGGCATCAACGCACCCGGCAACGCGCCGTGGGTGCTGACAGTCGGCGCGTCGAGCACGCAGGGCAGCTCTCAGCGCACGGACGACGTCGTCGGCACCTACAGTTCCCGCGGACCCAGCTACATCGATTGGACCGCCAAACCGGACCTGGTCGCCCCCGGCACCGGCACGGTGTCGCTCGCGGCGGCCGACAGCGTGTACTACCAGACCAGGACGTCTGCGCTTCTCCCCGGTACGATTCAGACGGCGAACCTTCCGTATCTGAGTCTTACCGGTACGAGCATGTCGGCGCCGGTCGTCGCCGGCACCATTGCATTGATGCTCCAGGCGAACCCGTCGCTCACGCCCAATGCGGTGAAGGCGATTCTGCAGTACACCGCTCAGCAGTATCCCGGCTACAACGCGCTCACACAGGGTGCAGGGTTCCTCAACGCGGTTGGCGCCGTACGTCTCGCGCGGTTTTACGCGAGTGCGCAGCCTGGCGATCGCGTGCCCGTTCAGAAGATGTGGAGCAAGCACATCATCTGGGGCAACCATCGCCTTGGAAGCGGCGTGCTGAATGTCGCGAGCAATGCTTTCGGGGTCGGCACGACGTGGGGCGTTGCCAAGGCAGACAACGGCGACAACATCGTGTGGGGCACTGCCTGCGGCACTCCGACCTGCGACGGCGACAACATCGTCTGGGGTACGGCGGCCGGGGACAACATCGTGTGGGGAACCGCTGACGATGGCGACAACATCGTCTGGGGTACTGACGGCGGCGACAACATCGTGTGGGGTACCGATTGCGGCGGTGGCGACTGCGATGGTGTTGTCTGGGGATCGTCGGACGGCGACAACATCGTCTGGGGTACCGCTGATCCTGGCGACAACATCGTTTGGGGCACTAACGGCGCCGACAACATCGTCTGGGGCACCGCGACACCCAACAACATCGTGTGGGGTACCAACATCGTGTGGGGCACCATGGACGACGGCGACAACATCGTCTGGGGCACCGACGATGGCGACAACATCGTCTGGGGCACCGATGCCGCCGGCGACAACATCGTCTGGGGTACCGACGATGGCGACAACATCGTGTGGGGCACCGACAGCGGCGACAACATCGTCTGGGGCACGTCCACCGACGGTGACAACATCGTGTGGGGCACCGCCGGTTCGCTCACGACAGTGTGGATGGGCAGCCCCACTGGCTTGCAGCGCCCGCTCACCGGCAACCAGGTGTTCGATCGACTCGGCGATCGGCAGCTCCTCGAGCTCCTCGAGTATGCGCCGCCACCTGTCGCGCCTGCGCCGGTGCCTGAGCCCGTGATTGATCCCCCGCCGAGCGATCCGCCGACCATCAGCCGCGGGACGCTCAGCGAACCCACTCCTCCGGTCTCTCAGCCGTCCGGCGATCCAAATGCGGCAAGTTCGACGACTTCGACGCCAACCACCGGTCGTCCTGGCGGGGGATTCTAAACGTGGAAAAGATGCCGTTTCGCCCCGAACGTGACGTCGTGACGATGCCGACGGTCTCGAACGCAGTCACCACCAGCTGGCAGCACGGGTTGCCGACGCTGAGCGGTGGCCAGGTGGTGCTGCGCGAGTTGCGCAGCTCGGATGCGGTCTCATTGCACGCGCTGTTGACCCCGGAAGAGGTCGCACGCTTCATCTCCACGCCGCCGAGCACCGTCGACGGTTTCGAGAAGTTCATCGCATGGACACACCGCCAGCGCACGGCTGGCGCTTATGTGTGCTTCGCCGTTACGCTTCGGGGCTATGACACGGCGATTGGAATCTTCCAGGTGCGCGATCTCGGCCAGGACTTTCAGACGGCTGAGTGGGGATTCGCTCTCGGCGCGGCGTTCTGGGGCACCGGGATCTTTCACGACGCCGCGCGTCTGGTGCTCGACTTCGTGTTCGAATCACTCGCTGTGCACCGCCTCGAGGCGCGTGCCGCGGTTCTGAACGGGCGCGGCAACGGCGCCCTGCAGAAGCTCGGCGCCGTGCAGGAGGGCATCCTGCGGCGATCGTTCCTCTGCCGTGGGCGCTACCTCGATCAGGCGCTCTATGCGTTGCTCGCAGCCGACTGGCGGAAGATGCGTCGCCCGATGCCGGTCGGCGCGACGTCGCTTCTCGTCCACTGAGACATCCGCGCCGGCTTCTGTTTATCTGGCGCCATCGGTTCGTCGGCCCGCGATGCGGTCACGGTCGCGTCTAGAGCGCCTCGCGTTTCTCCGTGCACGTAGTGTCCTGCTTTAGCCGGACTTCGTCGGGTCCGCCTGAAGGCGGACACTACGTAGAACTGAAACGTGCTTTAGCCGGACCCAGGGCCGCCTGAAAACGGACACTCCGTACAACGTGCTGTAGCCGGCTGTCAGCCCGCGGCTTCCGGTGGCTTCAGCCGCAGTCCGACCTTCATTCATTGGGAACAACGCGAGCGGAGGCGGAAACCCTGGTGCTACATCGATGCGGTGCACTCCGTCGCCCCCACACCTGCTGACTCGACGATCGCAAGCCGGGCGGCGTCCGGCGGCGTGAGCGCGAAGCGCTCACGTTCGGGCCCGATGAGATCCGTCGTGGTCTGAACCGACCGCATCAAACCGGATTCCGCGTGCCAGCGGCTGCGCAGCAGAAAGTGTCCGAGTTCGTGGGCCAGCACACGGCCGACGGCGCGGCCGACCGCGCGCTCCCGGAGAAGCGCGGGCGCTCCATCGCCGCGGGCCCCGGGCGTGTTCGCGCGCGCGATCATCTCCACGAGTGCGGCGAGATACAGCGTGATCACCGGCACCGGCACGCCCGTGTCGTCGAACCTGATCGACGCGAGCGGACCGCCCCACGGCGGACCCAGCGACGTCGGCCGCCGTTCGACGGCGACACGAATGCTGACCGCGTCGTACGGTGGCGGCTCGCCGGAGTCGGCGCCGACGACGACGCCGTGGATCGACCAGATCGCTGCGATCTCGGCGATCGCCGTGCGTCGCGCGTCAGCAGTGAGGCCGGTTGCGGGAAGCGTGAGCGAGATGTGCAGCAGCAGGATCGGAACCATGCGGCGATCGTAGGAGCCGCACGCTACATGCAGGAAATTCTTTGTCATCATCATGATGATGAAGTAGACTCATGCATATGGATCTCGAAATCCGGCATCTGCAGCTGGTCGCCGCCGTGGCAGACGTCGGCAGCCTGACCCGCGCCGGCGATCGCCTGCACCTCACCCAGTCGGCGCTCAGTCATCAGCTGCGCGACATCGAGTCGCGCCTCGGCACGCCCCTGTTCCTGCGGATCGGCAAGCGGCTCGTCCTCACTCCGGCCGGTGAGCGGCTGCTCGCCTCGGCGAAGGACGTGCTGCAGCGCCTCGAGCGGACCGAAGAGGAAATCCGCCAGATGGGGCGCGACCGCGCCGGCATCCTGCGGCTCACGACGGAGTGTTACACCTGTTATCACTGGCTGCCGCCGCTCCTGATGCACTACCGGCGGCGCTTCCCGCGCGTCGAGGTGCGCATCGACGTCGACGCGACGCATCACCCGGTGGAGATGCTGCTGGCCGGCAAGATCGACGTCGGCATCGTCAGTTCCGACGTGCGCGATCGTCGGCTGGTGGTGCAGCCGGTGTTCGAAGACGAAGTGGTGCTGATTGCGTCGAAGCACCATCGGTTCGCGCGCCAGACGCACGTGAAGGTGACCGATCTGCGCGACGAGACACTATTTGTCTATCCGCCGCGCGAGGAGAGCACGGTGCTGCAGGAGGTGTTGCTGCCGGCCGGCGTCACCCCCGCGCGGGTCGACGAGGTGACGCTGACCGAAGCGATCGCGGAGCTGGTGAAAGCGGGGCTCGGCGTCGCATTTCTCGCCCGTTGGGCGGTCCAGCCGCTCATCGATGCCGGGTCGGTCGTGGCGCGGCCGTTCACCGCACGAGGCCTGCATCGCACCTGGCGTGCAGTGACGCCGAAAGATCTCGCGTCGGTTGACTACGTGGCCGCCTTCGTCGAGCTGATGCAGTCGCACACGCCGACGATGCTTGCCGCGCGGCCGCGCGCCGTTTCGGCGTCGCGGAGATAAAGGTCCGGCGTCAGCCGGGCCGGGGCCGAGTGTCGGCGACGCACCGGCGCTCGGCGAAGAGCCTTCGCGCCAAATTCCTGCTCAGCCCCACCCTCCAGCCCCGACAGAATCACGGCTTGTATGCGATCGCGTCGATCTCCACCAGCAGGCCTTCTCCCGGCAGTCCGGCGACTTGCACCGTGGTGCGGGCCGGACGGTGGTCGCCGAACATCCGCGCGTAGACGGCGTTCATCTTCGTGAACTCGCCCATGTCGAGGAGGAAGACGCCGCAGCGCAGCACGTGCTGGAGATCGGACCCTGCGGCTCGCAGGATTGCTTGAATGTTCTTCAGCACCTGTTCGGTCTGTGCTTCGACGTCTGAGGCGAGCGTGCCGGTTGATGGATCGACGCCGGCCTGACCGGACACGAAGATCAGCCGCTCGAACCCCATCCCTGGCGAGTACGGTCCGACCGGCGCGGGAAGATGGCCTGCACGAACGGGCATGTGTGACATGCCCGTATCTTAGTGCCGACACGCGATCAGCCTTTTTCTACCGGCCGCGACGGATCGCTGGACCACTCGCTCCAGGAACCGACATACAACTGCGCCCCCGTCAAGCCGGCGTGTTCCATGGCGAGCAGATTGTGGCAGGCGGTCACACCGGATCCGCAATAACAGACGACGCGATCGGGCTTCGTGTCCTGGAACGTCTTCGCGAACGACGCGCGCAGCTCCTCGGGTGTCTTGAAGACGCCGTTCTCGACGTTCGTCTGAAAGAAGTGATTGACGGCGCCGGGGATGTGCCCGGGTATCCGGTCGAGCGGTTCGACCTCGCCGCGGAAGCGTTCGGGCGCGCGAGCATCGACGAGCCGCCACTCTTTCGACCCGACACGCTGCGCGACGGTCGCGACATCCACGGTCATCGCCGCGCGCGGCGACGCGATGAACTCGCGTGGTGCGCGCGGCGTTTCGCCGCTCGCGGTGGGCCGGCCCTCGGCGAGCCATTTCTTCAGACCGCCGTCGAGCACGGCGACCGCGTCATGGCCCAGCCAGCGAAGCAGCCACCAGAGGCGGCTGGCGAACATCCCGTTGTCCTGATCGTAGGCCACTACCTGCACGCCACTCGCAATGCCGAGCTGGCCGAGCCTCGTCGCGAGAGCGCCTGGATCCGGCCTCGGATGCCGGCCGTTCGTCCCGGTCTTCGGCGCCGACAGGTCGCGATTGAGATCG
>Ga0066903_100003596_pt1 | contig 12729 bp, 6 predicted proteins | sample PanSoiMetaGPlot1_FD_67491 | JGI IMG/M metagenome (GOLD analysis project Ga0066903, IMG submission 67491) | Tropical forest soil microbial communities from Panama analyzed to predict greenhouse gas emissions - Panama Soil - Plot 1 (version 2) | ecosystem: Environmental > Terrestrial > Soil >... | reverse complement strand
CGTCGAGTCCTGTTGCCGCTCGCACGAACAAGTCTGCACGCGGTCCGGGCGGCCGAACGCCTCCAGGAACCGCGATGCGACCTGCGAGTCGGGTAGCTGCAGCGCTCGCGTTCCCTCGGGATAATTATTGGTCGCGGCCGTCCCGCCCTCGACGCCGGTGTATACCTGGGTAAACGGTGTCGGCACGCCTGTCACCTGAGCCAGGGCGTCGAGGATCACTTCGCCCGATAAACGCCGGACGATGTACTTCGAGTAGAACCGTTCGTCGGTCTCGTTTCCCTTAACGGGCCGGCTCGAGCGCTGGTACGCTGCGGAGTTCATCACCAGGCGCACCAAGTACTTCACGTCATACTTGTGCTCGATCAGATCCCTGGCCAACGCGTCAAGCAGCTCGGGATTGCTCGGCGGGTTGGTCTCGCGGATGTCGTCTTCGGCTTCAACCAGCCCGCGGCCGAGGAAGTTCTTCCACACCCGGTTGACCAGCGCTTTCGCGAAGTACGGGTTGTCGGGCGCGGTGAGCCAGTCGGCGAAATGGGCCCGGCGGTCCGCGGTGTCGTCCAGATTCAGTGGTTTGCCGTCCAGCGGCGTCGGCGGCATCGGCACGCCCTTGCGCGGATGCAGGACGTTCCCTTCCGTACTCGCCTGCAAGATGATTTCGCCGGCGCGGTCGCCGTTCTTCATGCCGACGCGGCTGAACAAGTTGGCCATTGACCAGTACTGGTCCTGGGTCCATTTCTCGAGCGGATGGTTGTGACAGCGGGCGCACGTGATGGATGTGCCGAGAAACGTCAGCGAGACGGACTCGGTCAGGTCGGCCACGTCCTTGTGCAGGACGAAGAAGTTCCCCGCCCCGTGTTGCAGCGAGCTGCCGGTGGAGAGCAACAGGTCGCGGGCGAAGCGGTCCCACGGCTTGTTATCCGCGACCGCCTGCCGGACCGATCGGTAGAAGGCCCACATGGCCGGCTGCGGCAGCTTGCGTGTGGACACCAGCATCACGTCGCACCACTTGTACGCCCAGTAGTCCACGAACTCTGGACGCTCAACGAGTGCGTCAATCAGCCTGGCGCGCTTGTCAGGGGAGTTATCCGCGAGGAACTTCGCCAGTTCCTCCGTCGTTGGCAAAAGGCCCGCGGCATCGAGATATGCCCGGCGAATGAACTCCGCGTCCGAACATTGCTGCGACGGCGGCAAGTGCAACTCGCGGAGCTTTCGCAAGACGTGCTCGTCGATGAAGTTCGCCTTCGGCGAGCTTGTGAAGACCCGTTCTTCAACTGCATTCGAGAAGGGCGACGTGATGGTCGCGGTCGCGACGCGATTGTTGAAGATGGCGCTGACCGCCGCTTCGCCATTGCCGCCGACCTTGATGACGCCATCCTCGTCCACATCGGCGACCTGGGCATCGCTGCTGACGAACTTGGCCAGTCGCGAGACGTCCACGACCCGTCCATCCGTGTAGCGGGCGAGAACCAGCACGCGCAGTGTGTCCTTCGGCTTCAAGATCGCGTGCTTCGGCAGGACCTCGATTCGCTCGACTCTCGGATCGCTCGGCGAGACACCGGCCGCGCCGCCGCTAATCCAGTCCAACACGGTGTGGTACTGCCATGAACCGGCCTCGATCCGCGTCCCGCCGCCGTGCTGCATTGTCCGCGTGCTTTTCAGCAACATCAGGCTCTTCGCAGGGTCGGTTCGATCCACACGGCGTGAGAGCGCTTGCCGGGTCAGGACGAAGTGGTCCGCGTCGGGGTCGTAGCCTCGCAGGCTGAGCTTCATCCCGCCCTTGCCCGCAAGCGCCCCGTGACACGCCCCGGAATTGCACCCGGCCCGCGTAAGGATTGGCAGGACATCATTTCGGAAAGTTGGCGCCGACGAATCCTTGGCTTTGGTGACCCGCACTTTCGCCTGGGCGGTCTTCCCGCTCGCAGTCGCGGTAATCGCAGTCTCGCCGTCGCCGACCGGTTTCACCAAACCGGTCTCGTCCACGACCGCCACGTTGGGATTGGCACTCGCAAACTTCGCGTTTCCAGTGCGATCGGCAATCGAACTGCTTGCCTCTTCTTCCACGAGCAACAGTTGTTGCGCCGCCCGCGGGCCGGTCAGCAGAATGTCGGCGGGATAGAGCTTCAGCTCTGCCGCAGCGCAAGGCGCGGCGGCAATTAGGGCGCAAGGAAGGAGAACATAGATGCGGAGAGGTGACATCGAACCGAGTTCCGGGTGAGGCTCCGTGGGTGGGTCAGAACAATTCCTTGATCGGCTGCAGGCTGTATTCGGCGAGTGGGATCGGCCGTCCCTGCGGGCCCGGCAGGTCCTTGTGCGGGTCGAGGCCGAGTCCGCGGAACACTGTGGCCGCCACCTCGCCCGACGTCACCGGCCGCGACTTCGGGGCATAGCCCAGCTCATCCGACTCGCCAATCACGCGGCCGCCCTGGATCGGCCCGCCGCCCATGACGATCGTCCAGACTCCCGGATGGTGGTCGCGTCCACCGGCCGGGTTGATTTTCGGCGTCCGGCCAAATTCGCCCATCGCCAGCACCATGGTGTTCGACAAGAGCCCGCGAGCTTGCAACTCGTCGAGCAGCGTCGAATAGGCCTGATCGAAGTTCGGGGCGACGAGCTTGGACATCTCCTGAATGTCCGTGAACGGTTTCGACCCGTGGATGTCCCAGGTGATCTCGTCGAACACGGTCTCGAACATGTTGACGGTGACGAAGCGAACGCCGGCTTCGATCAGGCGTCGGGCCATGAGGCAGCATTGGCCGAAGCGAGTGCGGCCGTAACGGTCGCGCACGGCCTCCGGCTCCTTTTCAATGGCAAATGCCTCGCGGGCCTTGGGGCTCGACATCAGCCGGTACGCGAGATTGAAGTTGTCGTCGAGTTGTTTGGCCGCGGCGTTCTTTTCGAACGACTCGAACGCGCCATCCACCGAGTCGCGCAGCTTCTGCCGCCGCTCGGCGCGAACAGGCGAGATGTAATCGGGCGGCAGAAGGTCGGGAACCTTGAACTTGGGCGCGGACGGATCGGCGTTGAGGACGAACGGGTCGTAGTTCTTGCCGAGGTAGCCAGCAGACTGCCCGTGCGGCAGGTTGCCGCCGGTCCGGCCCATTGGTCGCGGTAGTAGGACGTGGGCCGGCAGCTCGCCGCGGCCGCCCTTCAGGTAACCAAGTGAGCTGCCGATGTGCGGATGCTCGACCCCGCCGGTGAACAGCCGGCCGGTCTGCATCATCTGGTGGCCGGTGTCGTGGACGGCCGTGGCCGTGTGATAGACCGAGCGCACGAGCGAGAACTTGTCGCCGTGTTGGGCCATCTTGGGGAAGATCTCGCTGATCTCGATCTCCGGCGCCTTGGTCTTGATCGGCTGGAACGGCCCGCGGACCTCGGCGGGGGCCTTCGGCTTCATGTCCCAGGTGTCGATGTGGCTCGGTCCGCCCAGGAGAAAGAGCATGATGCAGTTGACGTCCGAGTCCCTGCCGCCGGTCGTCTCCTTGGCGCGCAGGTAGCCCGGCAGAGTGAGCCCGAGCGTGGCGAGCGAACCGGCGTGGAGGAAGTCGCGACGGGTGAACCTGTCGCAGAACGAAGCCGGGATCGGGGCGTCGAGGCGGATCATGACACGTTCCCGGTGGGAGGTCAAAGAGCAGGTACAGGTAGGCTACCGGGGCACAAACACCCGGTCAACGGTTGGAAAGACAGGGTTCACCAGCCGTGTCTCACTCGTCCGTGGGATTCAGGATCCTTTTTCCGGTGGGACATTCTGGGACATTATGGGACTCGCCGTGGGTAGATCTTTTTGGCGGTGCCAAATCGTGCCATTTTGTGCCACCCGGTTATCCAACAGTCGCGCATGCGCGCAACGTCCTTCGGCGGGGGAGTACTTGTATCCTCTCTCCATGCGATCATTCACTCAATAAGCCGCGGGTCAAGGTTGGTAGGGGCTATCCAGTTCATGAGCGACCAGTCGCTGAAATGCCTCGCGGACACCTCGGGAGTGACGGTTCAGCTCGACAAGGAAACGGTCCCCGGCATTGAGGTTGTCGTCCGCGACATAGCCCATCCGCCGGGCGAGCTTCTCCAACTCCACCGGGACCTCGGGATATTCATTCAGAGGACGGTTGGTGACGATTCGCAGCCGTGCCTCGGCCAGGCGGTGGAACGAATAGCCTGCGGCGAGAATCTCTTGATCGACAGCCGTCAGCAGTCCGGCGGCCCGACTTGCGTCAAGGCAATCCCAGGTATTCGTCACACAAATTTCGGACCGCGTCCATCCGTGCCTCAACTGGAACGCCTGAACCAGAAACTCGACGTCGGTCATCCCGCCCGGTCCGCGCTTGAGGCTCCGTGGTGGGGCGCTCGCCTCGAGCCGCTCGCGCATGGATCGGATTTCCGCGACCACGTCTGGCCCCCACGGCACGCCGAAGATCGCCGCCCGGACAGCCTCCATCGTCTCCGCGACGAAGCCCGGGTCGCCGTGAACCGCCCGGGCGCGGGTCAACGATTGCCGCTCCCACACCTGGGCGCCGCCGCCGGCGTAATAGCGCCGAAACTCGTCGAGCGGCACGACCAGGCTGCCGCTCTGGCCCGTCGGACGGAGGCGCATGTCTACTGCGTACAACCGTCCGAGCGGGCCATGCTGGCTGAGCGCCTTGATGAGCCGCCGGGCGTACTCGGTGAAATACTCGTAGTGGTCGAGCAGTTTTGGCCCAGTGCTTCGCCCCTCGCCGGCGTAGACGAGGATCAGGTCGAGATCGCTGTGGTAGCTCATTTCGCGGCCGCCGAGCTTGCCCATGGCGAGGAGGGCAAAGGGCCCGGCGTCCCCGAAGCGCTCGTGCATCTCCGCTTCCTGCCGCGTCGCGACTTCGCCAAGCAGGGCTTCGGCGACGTCGCTCAATGCCGCGGTGACCGCGCGCACATTGTCTTTCCCCAGGAGGTCGCGAACGGCAATGCGCAGCACTTCCTTGTCCTGGAATGAATGCAGGATTGATTCAACCGCCTCCGGCGCTTCCGCCCCGCGCAGCAGCTCGGCCAGCTCGGCGCGAAGGTCGGACAGCGTTCGCGGCCGGTTCAGAATGAGACTGTCCAACAAGTCGTCGATCATCCCCGGGTTGTTGGTCAGCATCTGCGACAGGAACGGGCTGTCGCAGACGTCGACGTAGAGCTTGAGCGACGGCGGATTGAAGCTGAACAGCTCCCACAACACCGCCTTGCCGCCGAGCGAGGCAGTCACTTGCTCCAGGTTGTTGAGCGCGACGTCCGGGTCAGTCGTCGCCGCCACCGCCCGGAGCAGTTGCGGCGCAATGTTGGCCAGGAAGTGCCGGCAGCGCCGCGTGGAGAGGAACCGCTGCTCTTGCGCCAGCCGCGCGAGGTTGCGCCATGCGGCCGGAACGTCGCGGAAGCCGTAGCGGCCGAGGGCGGCCTGCACAGTCGCGTCGTCCGGATCGGGGTCGAGGATGAGATCGCTTTCCGGTTCCGATCTGCCACTCGTGTCGGCAAACGTCTGATGGAGCAGGTGGTCGAGAATCGTTCGATTGAGCCGGGTCTTGTCGTGATAGTCATGCAAGAACCGGTCGAGGGGATCGAGGAGCAGATCCCGGGTGTCGAGCGATGGGGACTTTGAGGGCTCGTCGAGAGGCGAATGACGCTGGGGAGTAAGTACCGGGTGAGTGGGACGCGGGACGGAGTCCAATTTGAGCTCGGGGCTTCGGACGGATTGTTCCGGATTCGATCCATAGCCCATTCGCAGCGCTAGCTTGCGCAGCTCATCCGTCCGGTCGGGCAGCCGGTGCGTTTGCAGGTCGAAGAGAAGTTGCAGGCGGTGCTCGACCTTGCGGAGGAATCGATAGGCGTCGTCGAGCCCGCGGTACTCCGCGTCGGTCAGGCACCCGGCCGCTTCCAGGGCGTGGATGGCCCCGAGCGTGTCGCGACGGCGGACCGCGGGCAGATCGCCGCCATTCAGGAGTTGCAGAAACTGGATGGCGAACTCGACGTCGCGGATCCCCCCCGGCCCGGTCTTCACTTCGCGGCCGCCGGCGGCTCTCTGCGCCTGCTGTTCGACCTTGCGCTTCACCGCTTTGATCTCGTTGATTTCGGCGAACGAAAGGAATCGCTTGTAGACGAATTGCTGGACGGCCTCAACAAATTCCGCGCCGAGCGCCGCGTCGCCGGCCACCGCACGGACCTTGATCAGCGCCTGCCGCTCCCAGGTGCGGCCGAGCGTGTCGTAATAGGCGAGCGTGCTGGACAACGACCGCGTGAGCGGGCCGCGCTGTCCCTCCGGACGGAGGCGGAAGTCGACGCGATATGCCTGACCGCGATCGGTGTGGGCCGAGAGCAGGCGGATCATCTCGGACCCGGCCCGCGCGAAGTACTCATCGTTCCCGACCGGCCGGCGGCCGGAGGTCTGTCCCTCGTCGTCGTACACGAGCATCAGGTCGATGTCGCTGGAGTAATTCAACTCCTCGCCGCCGAGCTTGCCAAATGCCAGGACGCTGGCGGTCGCCGGCCCGCGAGCCGTCCGCGGCTCGCCGAATCGCTGCGTGGCCGATTTCAACGCCAGGCCCCACGCCACGGCAATGGCCGCTTCAGCCACGCGCGACAGGTCGGCGGTGATTTCTTCGAGCGGCCGGTCGCGAATGATGTCATTGAGGCCGATGCGCAAGAGTTGCCGGCGACGGAACCGGCGGAAAGATCGCAACACGCCAGAGTCGTCGGCGGCGGAATCTATCTCGGATTGCAATTGCTCGATCAATTCCTCGCGCGTTGGCGTTACGCGGAGCGGCGCAGCCGCCGTCTCGAGAAAGTCCGGGTCGGCTGCGAGTACGTCGCCAAGGAACTGCGATGTACCGAACAACTGAATCAGGATGTGGAGCTGCCGGCCGTCGTCGGCCAGCAGGCGCGGGAGCAATTCGCGGGCGGGCTTCGTGGCGAAGAATCGCTCCAGGGCATTGAGGGCGAGGTCCGGATCCGGCGATTCGGGGAGCGCGCGCGCGAAGTGCGGAAGTAAACCGCCAGACGCTGGACCCAGATGACTCGCGAGGGCCTGATAGTTCCGCAGCCCGCGTCCACGGTCCGCGAGCCGCCAGTAGTCCAGGGACGGGAGGGAATCGATCGGCGGATTGACGGATGGATTCACAATGGAAAGCAACGAGTCATAAGCTGTCGGTCTTGCGATCACCGCCACGGCGCGAGCGCCAGGAAATTCTGAAGGATCTTCGGCCCCTCGACCGTCAAGAAGCTCTCCGGGTGGAACTGGACGCCATGGAGCGGCCAGCGCTTGTGCCGGACGCCCATGATCTCGCCTTCCGCGGTCCAGGCGCTTACCTCGAAGTCCGGGTTGTGGAAGGTGTCCTTCTTGATTACCAGGCTGTGATACCGCGTCGCCTCGAAGGGATTCGACAGACCGGCGAATACTCCTTTACCGTCGTGGTAGATCGGCGACACCTTCCCGTGCATGATCCGCCAGTTGCGGATGACCTCGCCGCCGAACACGTGCCCAATGCACTGGTGCCCCAGGCAAACGCCGAAGACCGGCGTCGTCGCGGCGAAACGCTGGAGGACGTCGTTAGAGACCCCCGCTTCCTTCGGCGTGCACGGACCCGGGGAGATGATGATGTGCGTCGGATTCAGATCGGCGATCTCGTCCGGTTTGATTTGGTCGTTGCGGGCGACGGTCATCGGCAGCTCCGGGTTCAATTCCCCGAAGCGTTGCACGAGGTTGTAGGTGAATGAATCGTAATTGTCGATCAACAGGATCATGGGGGCATTCTAGCGTAAGTGCTGAGTGCTGAGTCCTGAGTCCTGAGAGCACTGCGGTAAGAACTCAGGACTCAGGACTCAGCACTCAGGACTCGCGATAGTCGCCCTTTCTTCGGTACATCGCTTGCTGTAGGCTATCCCCCGACCGACCTACCCCTGGGCGAGAGGCTGCGGGATGCTCGGTGTCGAATTCTGGAAATACGCCGGCGTTTTCGGGGCTCTGGTGGCGGCGGGCTTCGGCGCGCCCATCCCCGAGGAAATCCCGATTGCCACGGGCGGCGTCCTGGTCGGCCGCGACTGGAACAACCCGGACGGGCTCAAGTGGTGGATCATGCTCCCGGTGTGCATCCTGGGCGTGGTCCTGTGCGACACGATTCTCTATGCCGCCGGCCGGCAGTGGGGCGGGCGGCTGATCCGGCTCCAGTGGGTGCAGCGGCGGTTCCTCTCGCCGGAGCGCTTCCAGACGATCGAGAAGAACTTCCACGACTACGGCATCCGCATCCTCCTCATTGCCCGGCTGATCCCGGGCATCCGCACCCCGGTCTTCCTGTCCGCGGGCATCGTCAAGTTGCCGTTCCGCAAATTCCTTCTCGCGGACGCCCTCTACGCGATCCCCGGGGTGAACCTGATCTTCTGGCTCGCGTACTGGCTGACCGACGCGTTCATGGAACTGCTCCACAAGCTGGAGAGCTACCGTGAGCTGGTGATCGTCGCCATCCTCTCGTTCGTTTCTGGGTTCATCGCCGCGACGTTCATACGCCGACCGATCTCAACCGGGAGCCCGGAGGAACTGCCGGTGCTGGGCAAGCCGGTGGTGTCGATCGCGAACCCGCCGGTCGCGGAGCCGAAGGTCGGCCAGCCGTCGATCGACGGCCGCCCGCACGGGCCGTCCACCAAAACGCCGGTGACCGCGATGGACGGACGCCCGCACGGGCCGTCTGCGAATGGCCCCCCGGCGGGCGACAAGTCTCCTGCAGTTGGCAAGCCGGAAGCGGAGGGCGGCGTGTCGATGTGATCCGCATGATGCGGGTCTGACGAGTTGGACGAAGGAGCGTCCTGATGGAAACGGCGGAACCGGTCGCGGAGCGCCTGCGGGTGCGGCTGGCGTGGTTCGCTGCGGTCGCGGTCGTGACCGTCGCCCATCTCACGTACAACTTCCGGCTCCATCACGCGGACCTGTCCATTCCGCTCTGCCAGCCGCGCAATGATGCCGTCGCGCTTCTCTCGCTCGTCCGAACCATCGACGAATCGGGATGGCCGTGGCTCCCTGAGCGACTTGGCGCGCCGGGGATTGCCGAGCGCTACGACTACCCGCTGCCGGAGCACGCACATTACCTGACGATCCGTCTGCTACTTCGTCTCACCGGCGATCCGTTCCTCGCGTTCAACCTCTGGTGCCTTCTCAGCTATCCGCTCACGGCCGTCTGCGCCCTCGCGGTGCTCCGGGCCGCCGGCGTGTCGTGGCCGGTCGGATTCGCCCTCGCCGTGATCTACACGTTTCTCCCGTACCACGCGGGCCGGGTCTTTTCCCACACCATGTTGGCGTATTACCACACTGTCCCATTGGTCTTGCTGCCAACGATCTGGATTCTCGGCGGTCGATTGCCATTCTTCGGGCGGCCGGGCCTGGACGGTCGCCGGCCGATCGCTTTGTGGAACGCGACGACCGGAAGGACCGTCCTGCTGGTCGGCGTTGTGGCGACGACTTCCCCCTACTACGCCTTCTTCGGCTGCTTCTTCCTGGCGGTCGCCGGTCTCTATCGCGGGCTGAATGAACGCTCCTGGCGTCCGGTCGGCTCCGGACTCGCGACCGCGGCGGTGATCTCCGTGATTGGCTTCGCGTGTGCCCTCCCCTTCGTGCTGGCTGAACGCGAGCACGGGCCGAACCCGGCGGTTGCCCATCGTCATTTCAATGAAGCCGACGTTTACTGTCTAAAGCTCACCGAACTGGTGTTGCCCTTCGGCGGGCACCGCGTCGGGGCGATCGGGTACGTCGCGCAGGTGTACAACGCCGAGGGAATCCAAGTAAATGAGAACCGGGATAGCGTCCTCGGGCTCGTCGGCGTGGCTGGATTCGTGATCTTGTCGGCTCGACTACTGATGGCGCGGAGCGGTTCCAGTTTGCTCGGCGGCCTGGCGGTGCTCAACGTCGCGGCCCTGGTGCTGGGAGCGAGCGGCGGCCTGGGGGGCCTGTTTAACTTCCTCGTCTTCCCGCAGATTCGCTGTTACAACCGCGTCTGCGTCTTCATTGCCTTCTGGTGCCTGCTCGCGGCCGGCCTGCTCGTGGACCGCTGGGCCGCACGCGGGGACTCGCGCCGGTCTTGGCTCGCGGCCGCTGCAATACTCTTCCTCGGCCTGTGGGACGTCACGTCGCAGCGACAAGCACCGCATCACACCGAGTTGCAAAGGAAGCACGAGTCCTGGTGCGCGTTCGTGCACCGCATGGAGGATGCGTTGCCCGAGGGGTCCATGGTGTTCCAACTCCCGGCGGTGCCGTACCCGGAGGCCGGCACGACCCACCGCATGCCGGATTATGCCCATTTGGCATGTCATGCCTATTCGCGCAACTTGCGCTGGAGTTACGGGACGAATCGCAACCGACGTTGGGGCGAATGGCAGCAGTACGTGTCTGGGCTGCCAACCGCGGAGATGGTTCGAGCCTTGAGCCTGGCCGAATTCTCGGCGGTCTACGTTGATCGTCGCGGCTATGCGGACAACGGCTACGAATTGATCAGCGAACTGCGCTCAATCCTCGGATCCGAACTGGCCGCGTCCGATTCCGGCGAGCAGCTGCTCTTCTCACTCGGCCCCGCGATTGAGCGAATGCGACGATACACGGATGCCGCCGAATGGGACGACGAGAAGCTACGCCTTTTGAATCGGCCCTTCGTTCTGCTTCAACACGGATTCTTCCCGTGGACTCCGGCAATGTCCGCGGAGCCGCGTCGGGCGATGTTTTCGGCATCGCTCAGACTCGTGAACCCGGGCGATGCGCCGTGCCACGTGACGCTTTCGCTGCAATGGCAGCGGCACGTCCCGGACGCGATCCGGGTTCGCGTCGCCTCGAGTTCTCTTGGGGTGGATCAGGAATTCATACCCCCGGCAGAGCGGGGGCCCTTCACACTCGATCTGGAACTGCCGCCGGGGGAACACATTCTCCGCTTCGACTCGACACCCAAGCCGGTGGGCTTATCGAAGTTGTTCACCGCGTGGAACGCGACGGACATCACATTGGCGCCGAAGGAGTGACGCCATGATCATTTCGCACAAATACCGCTTCATCTTCATCAAGACGCTCAAAACCGCGGGGACCAGCATCGAGGTCTTCCTGTCCCAGCACTGCGGACCGCTCGACGTCGTCACGCCGATCCTCCCGCACGCCGAGCCGCACGTCCCGCGGAACCACGACGGATACTTCAACCACATCCATGCCGCCGACATCCGTTCGCGAGTCCCGCTCGAAGTCTGGCGGACCTACTTCAAGTTCTGCGTCGAGCGCAACCCGTGGGACAAGACGCTCTCCTACTACCACATGATGAACTTCCGAAATGGCGGCGGTCTGAGCTTCGATCAGTTCCTCGAGGGCGATGACTTTCCGGTGAACTATCCCAAGTACACCGATCCGTCGGACGCCAAACGAGTCATCGTCGATCGCGTCCTCTCGTACGAACGACTAACCGAAGATCTTGGGCGCGTCTTCCGTGAATTAGGTATCCCCTTCCACGGCTCGCTCGGGGTCAACGCGAAGTCGGAGTTTCGCACCGATCGGCGGCCATACCGTGAGGTGTACACGCCAGCGCAAGCGTATCGGGTGGCCACGATCTTTGCCGAAGAGCGGCGGCTGCACGGGTACGCGTTCTGAGACGATCCAAGTCGTCTTGTGCCCGGCGGTCGCGGCGTGGTACACCATGGGGTCGATGCCATACCGGCCCATTGCGCGCCGGGTTCAAGGATGACGCGATGGCTTCGCCCGTCATTCCGTTCAACGACCTGCGACCTCGCTTCGCCGCCGACCCGGACGGCTATCGGGCCGCGATCGAGCGCGTCTTCAGCCGGGCGCGATACGTCCTGGGCCCGGAGGTCGAGGCGTTCGAATTCGAGTTCGCCGAGTACCAGGGCGGCGGGCATGCGGTTGGTGTGGCGAACGGGACAGATGCGATCGAGTTAGCTCTACGCGCCGCCGGGATCGGAGCCGGGGACGAAGTCATCACCGTTGCCCACACGGCCGTGGCGACCGCCTGCGGAATTGAGCGGGCGGGAGCCCGGCCGGTCTTCGTTGACATCTGCCCCGAAGACTACACGATTGACCCGAAGGCAATTCCCCTAGCCATCACTTCGCGCACTCGGGCCATCGTCGCGGTCCATCTCTACGGTCAGCCGGCCCGGTTGAAGGAGCTGCGCGCCGTCGCGGACCGGAACCGCCTTCTCCTCATCGAGGACTGCGCCCAGGCGCACGGGGCACGCTACGCGGGCCGGACGGTCGGTACGTTCGGAGGCCTGGCCACGTTCAGCTTCTATCCGACCAAGAACCTCGGCGCATTCGGCGACGCCGGGGCCGTGTTCACCCGCGATGAAGCACTCGCTGCTCGCGTCCGCCGGCTCCGGAACTACGGCCAGACGGATCGCTACCGTCACGAGGACCCCGGCGGCTTCAACAGCCGACTGGACGAACTGCAAGCCGCTCTCTTGCGCGTCAGCTTGCAACGACTCGACGCGGACAACCTCGAACGGCAATGGCTGGCTGATCGGTACCTGTCGCGCCTGCGAGTGCCCGCCCTCCCCTGCTCGCGACCCGGCACGGAGCATGCGTACCACCTGTTCGTTGTCCGCCATCCGAATCGCGACGGGTTCCGCGAAGAGTTGAGGCGCCGGGGAGTCGAGACGCTGATTCACTTCCCCGTCCCGGTCCATCTACAGCCCGCGTATGCGCGCCTGGATGGCCGAGCGGGCGACTTGCCGGAGACGGAGCGAGCGGCCCGCGAAGTT
>Ga0066903_100003595_pt1 | contig 12730 bp, 13 predicted proteins | sample PanSoiMetaGPlot1_FD_67491 | JGI IMG/M metagenome (GOLD analysis project Ga0066903, IMG submission 67491) | Tropical forest soil microbial communities from Panama analyzed to predict greenhouse gas emissions - Panama Soil - Plot 1 (version 2) | ecosystem: Environmental > Terrestrial > Soil >... | reverse complement strand
CAGCACGGCGCCCGCGATCAGCATCGGAAAGCTGCCATGCGCGACGAGCTCGGCCCGCCATCCGGCCAGCATCTCCGGATGCGCGATCAATTCCAGGAGTCCGCGCCCGAGGACGATCAAGTTGAGGGCGAGATAGGGCAAGGCGGCGGCGGCCGCCAATCCGATGGCCTCGCCGAACCCCTTCAGGAAGACCGCCGCGAGCACGGTGAGGATCGCGAGCGTGACGAGAATCTCGTGGTCGCCGAGCACCGGGTGGAGAAATGGATTCTCGACGGCGTGCTTGGCGGCGTCGGCGGCGGACAAGGTCATCGTGATCACGAAGTCAGTGGCCGCAAAGCCGAGCAGGACCAGGACCAGCCCCTTGCCCTTCCAGCCGCTGAGTAAATTCTCGAGCATCGCGATGGATCCCTGACCCGCGTAGCTGCGACCCGCCACCTGCGCGTAGACCGGCAGCGCGCCGAGGAGCGTGACGAGGATCAGGATCACAGTGGCGATCGGCGCCACCGCGCCGGCGGCGAGCAGCGCGATGCCGGGCTGGTAGCCGAGGGTCGAGAAGTAATCGACCCCGGTCAGCCAGATGACCTTCCACCAAGGATGAGTCGTGATTTCGTGAATGCCGTGGCCGTCCACCGATCCCCCGCGGGACAGCCACTTGCCGAAGGCGGTTCGATACTCGAGAGAAGGCTGGGGCACCTCGGTCCGAAACGCGCGACGCTGGCTCGCGGGGTCCCCGGACAGGCCCGGAGAGCTTTCGACGGGCGTGAGCGGTTGTTCAGGCGTCATCGCTGAGTGGTACGGGATGATAGCGCTGGCGCTCGGTCCGCGCGACACTGTCACGCGGACCATGGCTTCGAGCTTGCTCGCCCTCCTCGACGACATCGCGTCCGTGCTCGACGACGTCGCCGTGCTCACGAAGGTCGCGACGCAGAAGACGGCGGGCGTGCTGGGCGACGACCTCGCGCTCAACGCCCAGCAGGTGGCCGGCGTGCGAGCCGATCGGGAGCTGCCGGTCGTGTGGGCCGTCGCCAGAGGCTCCCTCACGAACAAGGCCATCCTGGTGCCGATGGCGCTGGCCATCAGCGCCTGGGCCTCGTGGGCCGTGCTGCCGCTTCTGATGGTCGGCGGCGTGTATCTCTGCTACGAGGGGTTCGAGAAGCTCGCGCACAAGCTCCTGCACCGCCGGGCGAACGGCAGCCGCCACGACGCTGTGCCGCCGGATCTCGCGGCGGCTGAGAAAACGCGGATCAGGGGCGCCGTGCGCACCGATTTCGTCCTCTCCGCGGAGATCATCGTCATCGCGCTGGGCACCGTCAGGGACTCGCCGTTCTCGGTGCGGGCGGCGGTGCTCGTCGGCATCGCGCTCCTCATGACGGTCGGCGTGTACGGCCTCGTCGCCGGCATCGTCAAGCTCGACGACGCCGGGCTCTATCTCAGCCGACACGAGGGCCGGACGGCGGCCGCGTGGATCCAGCGCCACATCGGCGTGGCCGTGCTCAGCGTCGCGCCCCATCTGATGAAGCTCCTGAGCGTCGTCGGGACGGCGGCGATGTTCGTGGTCGGCGGCGGCATCCTCGTCCACGGCATTCCCGCGCTCCACACGTGGGTCGAACGCGCGTCTCTCGCGATGTCCCTGCTACTCGATGCGGTCGTGGGCGTCGTCGCCGGCGCGCTGGTCCTGGCCGTCGCGCGCGGCGCGCAGCGCTTGATCAGCGGCGCGCGACGACCACGCTGATCGGATAGAGACAGTAGTAGTCGGGCTCGTTCAGCGCGAAGGTCGGCGAGGCCGCTTCGCACAGCGCGGCGCGCCGCGACCAGTCGTCGGCGCTCAGGCGATCGCGCAGGCGCGGACCCCAGTTGCGCTCGAACACGACGCGCTGGATGTAGTCGCGCGCGGCGGTGGGCAGCGGCGTCCGGCGCTCCAGCATGTAAGTACGGAACCGCTCGACCGAGAGCCCGGCCGCGCGGAGTGAGGCGAGCGTGCGCTGGCGGCGCTCCTCGAACGAGAACTCGCCACCCTCGTGGCGGCTCCACTCCATCTCGGCCTGGCGCAGGCGGCGCTCGAGGGCGGGATGTCCGGGCAGGAAGACTCCGTGCAGGAGCTGCGACTCCTTCACGACGATCCGGCCGCCGGGGCGAATCACGCGGGCAAACTCGCCGAGCGCCCGGCCCGTGTCCTGAATGTGGTGCAGGACGTCGCCGCACCAGATCCAGTCGAAGCTCGCGTCGGGCGCGTCGAGCTTCGTGGCGTCACCCTCGCGGAATTCGAGCCGCGAAGCGGTCGGCTCGTGAGCGACGAACGCGCGCGCCGCCTCGACGCGCTCTGCCGACGGCTCGATCCCGATGACGCGCCCGCGCGGGCCGATCGCCTCGGCGAGCCAGAGGGCGAAGAGTCCCACGCCGCAGCCGACGTCGAGACCGCGAGAGCCCTCGGGCAAGCCGAGATCGGCGATGAGCGCGCGCGCTTCGGGCTCCTGGAAGAGGTTCATGCGCTCGAGCGACTTCGTGAAGGGCTCGGGCTCGGGTTGGCTCATGCCAGCGCCTGCTTCACGCGCTCCGGTGTGAACGGCAGTGCGCGCAGCCGCTTGCCGGTGGCGTTCGCGACCGCGTTGGCGATGGCGGCCGCCGCGGGGCCCTGCGAGCCCTCGCCGACGCCGAGAAACCGCTCGCCGGGCTGATCGAGCAGGACGACCTCGACCGCGGGCACCTCGCCGAATCGCAGGATCGGATAGTCGGCCCACGAGCGCGTCGTCACCCGGGTGCGATCGAAGCGCACCGATTCCTTCAGGGTCCAGCTCGCCGACTGGATGATCCCGCCCTCGATCTGGTTGATCACGCCGTCCGGATTGACGATCTGCCCCGCGTCGACGGCCGCCACGACTCGTGCCACGCGGATCACCCCCGTCTTGTGCTCGATCTCGACGTCGGCGGCCATCGCGCAGTAGCACGCGAGGTTCTTGTACTTGGCGAAGGCGAAGCCGCGGCCACGCGCTCCGTCGCCGTGGGTGTTCGGCTGCCACCCGGCGCGCCGGGCAGCCGCCTCGATCACGGCGCGCGCGCGCGCATCCTTGAGCTGGCGAAGGCGAAACTCGACGGGGTCGGCGCCCGCGAGCAAGGCCAGCTCGTCGACGAACGACTCGAGCGCGAAGACGTTCGCGTAGCCGCCGAGGGTCCGCAGCGCGGACGTGCGGATGGGCGCATCGGCGACGTAATGCTTGACGACTTTGACGTTGGGAAAGTCGTAGAGCGGAATCGCGTTGCGATCGGAGCCGCCGGACGGCTGTGGAACGTCCTGGGCGGCGACGAGCGGGCGCGACGTGGCCAGGTGCCGGGCCGCGAGCAGATTCACGCCCGTCGAAGCGCCCGGCCGGGTGTTGTGCGAATGACTCCACAGCTCGTGCGACCAGGTGACCACGTTGCCCTGCGCATCGATGCCGCCGGAGAGCTTCATCACCATGGCCGAGCCGTACGGCTCCCACGCGAATTCGTCGTCGCGCATCCACTGGAGCTTCACCGGCCGCCCCTCGGTCGCGCGCGCCACGAGCGCGGCGTCGAGCGCCACGTCGTCAGCGCCGTTGTGGCCGTAGCATCCGGCTCCCTCGGCGTGAACGCACCGGATGTTCTCGACGCTCACGTCGAAGACCTTGGCGAGCTCGGCGCGAAGCGGGAACACCCCCTGGCTGTGCGTCCAGACTGCGAGCTTGCCCTCCTGCCACTGGGCGACGGCGCACGACGGTCCCATCGAGGCGTGACACTGGTAGGGACGGGTGTAGAGCGCGTCCAGCGTCTTCGCGGGCGCACTGGCGTCGGCGGATGTCTTCTCGGCCACCGTCTGGCCCGGTACCGGGAGGCTCATGAGATGGGCGTACAGCGCATCGTCGGCCGGCGGCAGCGATGCGGTCTCGCCCCAGCGCGCGCTGGTCTTGAGCGCCTCGCGCGCGCGAATCGCCTGCTCCTCGCGCGCGGCGGCCACGGCAAGGAAATTGCCGTCACGCACGACGGCGACGACACCGGGCATCCGGCGCACCGCCGCCTCGTCGACCGACCGCAGCTGCGCGCCGGGCGAGGGCGGGCGCACGACGCGGCCGAACACCATGCCGGGAAGGCGGACGTCCTGCACGTAGGCGGCGCCGCCGGTGAACTTCTTCGGGATGTCACGACGGGGGACGCTGCGGCCGACCCAGCGATGCTCGGACGCCGGCTTGGGCTTCGCCTTCGCGGTCGCCTCGCGCTTGAGATCGGCGCTCCCCGCGAGATCCCAGTACGTGGCGGTGGCGCCGGCCGGCGCGGCGACAGTGCCGTCCTTCACCGTGAGCTCGGCGACCGGAGCGCCCAGCTTCGCCGCGGCGGCCGCCAGGAGAATCTCGCGCGCCTCGGCGCACGCGACGCGGAGTGCCGTGCCGCTCTGCTCGACGGACAGGCTGCCGGCGGTCTGGCCCTCGTTCGGCGTGCGGGCGGTGTCGCCGCTCACGACCTGGATGCGGCCGAGGTCGACGTCGAGCTCGTCGGCCGCGATCTGCGACAGCGCGGTGCCGATGCCCTGCCCCAGCTCGATCTTCCCGGTGAAGATGGTCACGGTGCCGTTCGGCTCGATCCGAAGCCAGGCGTCGAGCATGCGATTCGTGTTGAGACTTCCCGGCAGGGGCGCGGGCCGATCCTGGGCGAGCGCGACCCGTGGAGCGAGCGCGAATCCAATGACGAGCGCTCCGCTCGTCGCGAGGAACCGGCGGCGCGAGACGGGGGCGCGCGCGCTCATGGCCGCATCTCCCTGGCCGCGCGCTGCACGGCGCGCACGATACGGTTGTGCGAGGCGCACCGGCACAGGTGGCCGTCCAGCGCCCGCTTGATCTCCAGCTCGGTCGGCGCCGGATTGCCGTCGAGCAGCGCCTTCGCCGACATGACCATCCCGTTGCCGCAGTACCCGCACTGACACGCCTGCTCCGCGATGAAAGCGCGCTGAAGCGGATGCAGCCGCTCGAGCGTGCCCAGGCCCTCGATCGTCGTGATCTGCCCCTTCGCCGCGGAGGCAACCGGCGTCACGCAGGACCGGATCGGCTTTCCATCCATCAACACCGTGCAGGCGCCGCATTGCGAGAGTCCGCAGCCGAACTTCGGCCCGTTCAGCTCCAGGTCGTTCCGGAGCACGTACAGGAGCGGCGTGCTTGGCTCGACCGATACCGCCCTCGTCTTGCCGTTCACGCGCAGGGCGTAGCTCGCCATCATTCGCCTCCTCGGCCGGACGCGGTCTCGGGCTGGGTCACCGCTGCAGCCTGGGCCAGCAGCGTGTACTTGGCCAGTGTGCGCCCCGCGAGCGCAGTGGGCCAGCGGTGCTCGTCCACGATTTTCAGAAATTCGTCGAGGACGCGCGAAAAGTGGGTTTCATGACCGCCGTCGCCTGCCAAGGTCACTTCGTACGCGCCGAGACTTGCCTCCACGAGGCCGACGCCGGGCAGCTCCGTCTGCCAGGCCGCGATCGGGTCGCGCAGCGCGCGCGCGACCGCCGCGGTATCGCCGCGGGGCTCGACGAATACCCGGCGGCGAAAACCCGTGCGAGCGCTCTGCTCCAGACGGACGTCGGCACGCGTGCCGTGAGCGACGCTCCTGGAGGTGTCTGCCACGCCCGAGGATGACGAAAGCTCCCAGCGAGTCGCGGCGATCGCCCTGAGCTTGCCGATCCGGTACACGAGCTCGGCGTTGCACCGGTAGCTCAGCGCGTCGCCCTCGACGAACCGTTCGAGCTCCTTCGGGAGGCTCTTCTCGCCGGTGATCCGCCGGAAGGCCTCGACGGGCACGGGCGTCGACCACGCGCGCGCCTCGACGAGCGCGGGCGCGTTCGTGTCGTCCCCGACGAGCCACTGTGCCTGGTCGACGATGTGGGTGGGAATGTCGACGGGGCCGCTCCCCTGCACTCGTACGTCGAAGTACCACCACGGCCGGCGAAGTGGAGCGCCGTCGACCAGCTTCTCGAGCTGGTGCACGCTCTGCTGCTCGATGGCCGGCCCCTCGTCGCGGAACGCGCCGAAGATCGCGGGAGCACCGACGAGCCGTTTGAGCAGGCCGGCCGCCGCGTCGTGGCGCCCGGTCATGATCTCCGCCGAAAGCGGCCAGCCGTCGAGGCTCGCTCGCACGTGCTCGAGGTCGCCCGCCTCGACGAGCCAGGGCTTGTCGGCGAGCACGTGAAAGCCCGCCTCGTGCAGCTGCCGCATCGTGCGCGCCTTGCCGCCATTCTTCCCGGCGAGGATCACCACGTCGCCGCGGCGCTCGTCGACGAGCCGGCCCAGCGGATCGTCGCAGGTCGTCACGACGGGGCGCCACCGCGTCGGGTCGGGGGAGCGCCGGTTGAACCGCTCGACGAGGGCGAGGAAGTCGCGCAGCTCGGCGCCCTCCCGCGCGTAGACGAAGATCTCGTCGGACGCGCGCGCCTGCGGCGCGCGCAGGGTCAGCGCGCCGTGGAAATGGCCCGGGTCGAGGAACAGTAGCGTGTGCATGGCGCCGAGCGATGGTACCGTACCATGCCATGGCGCACTGGCTCTTGAAGTCCGAGCCCGAAGAATGGTCGTGGGAGCAGCAGGTCGCGGAAGGCCGCGACGGCGCCGAGTGGACGGGCATCCGCAACTTCTCGGCGCAGAACAACCTGCGCGCCATGAAGAAGGGCGAGCAGGCGTTCTTCTACCACACCGGCAAGGAGCGCGCGATCGTCGGCATCGTCAAGGTGGTGGGCGAGGCGCATCCCGACTCGACCGACTCCGCCTGGCGCGCCATCGACGTCGCCGCGGTGAAGAAGCTTCCGAAGCCGGTCACTCTCGATCAGATCAAGGCGGACAAGCGCCTCAAAGGCATGGTCCTCGTCAGGATCTCGCGCCTCTCGGTCCAGCCGGTCTCGGACACCGAGTGGCGGATCATCTCCGAGCTAGCCGGGCTCTGAACGAACGCCACCGCTCGAACGAACGCCGCGCTACTTGCCCGGAATAGCGACCAGCGCGTTCGGCACCGCCCAGCCGCGCACCGACAGGGTCATGGCCGGAAGCCGCACGACGAGCTGCGTCGATGGGCCGCCGTCGAGATTCAGCGCGTCCGAGCACCCGAGCCCGCCCCTGGCGGGCGCGTCGGACAGGAAGCGCGCGAAGTCGGTGGCCTCGATCTTCGTGGCCACCGCGATGGTCACCGTGCTTCCGTCGGCGCACACGGCGGTGCGCTCGGAGATCTGCGGCTTGAGCCGCTGAACCTGTCCGCCGACGACCAGACGCGGGATCCCCTGCACGATGAGCCGATAGGCGCGGTAGTCCTGGATCTCGCCGCCGAGCACGATCCGCGCCCTCTTGCCCTCGACGACGAGGGCGCCCCAGCTTTGCCGACGGCCCGCGGCGACGAGCTGTCCCTCGTCGACACCGAGACCGATCGCACGGCCGTCGGTGTCGAAGAAGCTCGCATTGACGGCAACCACGACGGGGTGCGGCGCGACGATCTGGTCGACGGTCCGACGCCGGGCGGAGCTGCCGGCCGAAAGCAGACGAAGCTCCACGATCTCGAGATCGATCTTGAACGCATGGACTTGAAACGGCTCGATGTCATCAGAATGGCGGTCGACGAATGCGTACTCGATACCGGGAGCCGTCCGCGTGAAGCTCAGCGGTTCGGCGACGACGGGGCTCGCCGGCACGCAGCTCATGCCGAGGAGCAGCAGTAAGCCCCACGCTCGCGAGCCCATCACGCTCACCTGTCACCATTTATCACATGACGCGCGGCGGCCGTGCGAGCTGTGCGCGGACGCCTCGTCGTGGGGTAGAGTAGCGGCAACTCGCTGAGAGAGGAGAACCGCCATGCCGTTCTACGAACGAGGCCCCGTCCGCATCCACTACACGGAAGTCGGCTCCGGGTACCCCCTGCTGCTCATCCCGGGCGGCGGGCTGAATTCGGCCCACTCGTCGTGGCAGACCGCCTCGCCGTTCAATCCAATGGAGCGATACCGGAACGACTTCCGCTGTATCTGCGCCGACCTGCGCAACGCGAACCCCGGCCAGTCGAGCGGCCCCCTCGAGATCGATCGCCCGTGGGACGCCTACACCGACGATCAGCTCGGGCTGATGGACCACCTCGGCATCCGGGAGTTCATGGTCATGGGCTTCTGCATCGGCGGGCCGATGATCCACAACCTCATCAAGCGGGCTCCGGAGCGCATCGTCGCGGCCGCGATGATGCAGCCCAGCGGCTACCGACCGGAGATCCCCGACCTCTTTTATCAGAACAACATCAAGGGCTGGGGACCGCCGCTGTGCGCGAAGCGTTCGGACCTCACGATGGACATGGTCCACCGGTTCCTCACGAGCATGTACACCAATCGGGCTGACTTCGTGTTCACCGTGTCGCGCGATTTCGTACGCACCATCAAGACGCCGCTACTGATCGCGCCGGACGACGTGCCCGCGCACCCGTACAAGGTCGCGATGGAGGTGGCCACCCTCGCGCCGAAATCCGAGGTGACCATCTACCCCTGGAAGGACTCGCCGGAGCACATCGACGAGGTCGTCGAGCACGCGCGTCGATTCCTCAAGGCGCACGAGCCGGCCAAGTTCTAGGGCTCAGCGGGCCGATCAGGGCGTTTCGGGAGGCATCAGGCACAACGCCCGAGCGAGCGCGCCCGGGCGAGGCCGCTCACTCGTCCGCGCGACGAGCTTGGAACGGTTCAAGACGCTCGCGCCGTATGACACTGTCGGCCGAGACCGGGTACGCCTCGGTCTCGGCCGACGCTCGTAAATCTCCGAAATCAGGATGCCATCATCCCCACGTTTCTTCGCCGTGCTCATCTCTTTCGACAGTCGCTCAACCGGATCTCGGTGTCGGTCCCTCTCCTTGGCATCGATGTTGCCAACTCCTTCCCGCCAAGTGGCGTGGTTGGGTGCGAGGCAATGGACACGAGAATTGGCAGATGGAGGAGAGGACGATGACCAAGACTCAGCGATTGATCGGTCTCGGCGTTCTCGCGATTCTGTTGGTGCTGGGGACAGGTTGGGCAGTCGAGAGAGCGTCCTATCCAGAGCGGGGCGTCGACACCAGCGCACCGGCGCAGCCCAGCGACTCGGCCAGCACGCCGGTCCCGGACGAGCGGCCGGCTGCGACCGACGAGTGCGACCGCTCGGATCTCCTCCTCATTCAGGGCTAAAAATCAGCGAAAGGGGTTAGCGGCGCCGCGTCCGCTAACCCCTCAGGGTTCAACGCCGTTACGAAACGCGCTGTACGAACGAGCGATCTTCGACCAGGATGACACCGGTCTGCGCAGCGCGCCGCGCCACCTCCGTGTGCTCGGGATCGGCGGCCAGCGCTTCGCGGTAGCGCTCGTAGGCGGCCAGGCTCGGAAAATCGATCAGCGAGAGCCCGGCGTTGGTCGGCCCCGCGAACTTCGTCGGAGCGAAGTAGCCGACGACCTTGCCGCCGCAGCGCTCGATCGGTCCGGCCACGCCGCGGGCATAGGCCTCGAAGTCGGCGAGCTTGGCGGCGTCCAGCGTGTAGCGGATGCACAGTGTGAGCATGACGTCCTCCTTTGCGTGGTCCTTAGTAGGCGTAGTAGGTGCGCCTCTTGGAGTAGGCCACGCGTCGCGGGTCGCGTCCACACGGAATGCTTCGATCCAGCCCGAATCGTCCGAGCTTGCCGCGAATGCCCGCGCCCTCTACCCTGACGTCATGGGTGACACCGAAATGCTCTCGAACGTCGCGGCGCTCCTCGGCGAGCCCGCCCGCACTCGCATCCTGACGGCGCTGCTCTCGGGCCGCGCGCTCACCGGGAAGGAGCTGGCCTATTTCGCGGGCGTGACAGCGGCGACCGCGAGCAGCCATCTCTCGCGCTTGCTCGCCGGCCACCTGCTCGTGATGGAAAAGCAGGGGCGCTGTCACTACTACCGGCTGCGCTCCGCGGAGGTCGCGCAGGCCATCGAGGGCCTGATGACGATGACCATCCCGGCGAACGACTGGCCGCCTCACCATCGCGTCGAGCCGGCGCTGCGGGAAGCGCGCATGTGCTACGACCACATGGCCGGCCGCCTGGGCGTCGCGGTCTGTGACGTGCTCCTGCGCCGACGCCACGTCGTGCTCGTCGACGGCACCGGCGAGGTCACGCCGTCCGGCGAGCGATTCTTGGGCGAGCTCGGCGTCGACCTCGCGAACGCGCGCCGCGCGAAGCGTCACTACTGCAAGAGCTGCATCGACTGGACCGAGCGGCGCCACCACATCTCGGGCGCGGTGGGCGCGGCGCTGGCCCAAGCGTTCGTCGCGCAGCGCTGGATCGCGCGCGTTCCCGACAGCCGCGCCCTGTCCGTCACACCGCTCGGCCGCACGACGCTCGCCGCGATGGGCGTGGCCGCATACCGCGTGATCACGCCGCGCGCCGCGAGCGCGGGCTAGCGGTCCCGCGCGGCAGGAATCCGGCCGGAGTCCGGACCGCCGAATGTTCGATACGTGTTGTGATAGACCGATCGTTCCACGCAGCTCAGCGTGGTTTCACGCTCGATCAAGTCGCCGTGATTGGGCGCTGAGTACAGGATGATCGCATCGCGGGGGTGCGACGCCAACGAGGCGTGAAGACGCCGAAGAACCGGTACCAGGACTCCCGGGCCAAATGGGTTGGCGAGCAAGATCACCAGGGGCGTGAGCGGGAACTCGAAGCTGATCGCATCGTCGTGGCGACTCCGGATGTTCCTGGTCTTTTGGGAAGCGCTTCGGTACCGTCGGATATTTTCACACGCCTGCTCGTGCAGCTCGCGCGCGAACTCCACGCCGAGCACCTCCCGGAACGCGAATTCCGACGCCACGAGCAGCGCGCGGCCTTTGCCCGAGCCCAGGTCGACGAAGGTATAGCGCTCGTAGTCGATGCCGACCGCCCCCAGGACCTCGAAGAGAAACTTCGGGTGGCTCGGATGGTAGAAGACACCGTGGCGGGCGTTGTTGCCTTTGATCGTCAGTCTGTCGAGGTTGACGATGCCGCACGTCCGGACCTTGTGGCGCCAGTCGAATGCCCGGCAGCGGGCCTCGCCGACGAGCGTTCGCAGCCCGCTGGTCACCAGCGCAACGACGGAACCCGAATGAAAATGTACGTACGCGCTGCTCGGGACTATCAACGCCATATCAGCTCGTCTCACCTGATACGCCCTTCGGTCGTCCGCGCGATGGCGCGGCCGCGAGTGCCCTGGGACCAACGTGCTGCGGTCACGCGACTGCGGTCTATCAGGTAATTCCCTCAGTCGCTGCGCGTCAGACACCTAAACGAGCCGTCAGGCTCGAGTCCGGCCGCGCGCTAGACGCCGTCGAGCGCCGGCTTCATCTTCACGATCGCGTCGATGTGGGCGCGCGGGGACAGGCCCGAGCCCATCGTGTTGACCGAGAGGTGCGTGGCGCCGAGGTCGCGCCACTGCCGGGCGCGCTTGGCCCAGTCGTCCGGACCGCCGATCCCGTAGTTGAAGCGTCCCTCGATCCCCACGGCGGACGCCGGGCGCCCCGCTTCCTTCATGTACGCGCGCACGCGATCGAGCGTGTCGCTCGCCGCGTCGCCGGGCTGAAACTGCGGGAACCAGCCGTCGGAGATCTCGGCCACTCGCTTGAGCACGGGCTCCGCCATACCGCCCATCCACACCGGGATCGGGCGCTGCACGGGCAGCGGATTGAGCCCGGCGCGATCCAGGTGATGATACGTGCCCTTGAAATTCACGATCGGCTCCGTCCACAGCTTCCGCATGACCGCGATCTGCTCGCTGACGCGGCGGCCCCGCGTGTGGAAGTTCTCGTTCAGGGCTTCGTACTCGACGTGATTCCAGCCGATGCCCACGCCGAGCCGCAGGCGGCCGCCGGTCAGGACGTCCACCGCCGCGGCCTGCTTCGCCACCAGCGCGGTCTGGCGCTGGGGTAGAATCACGATGCCCGTGACGAGCTCGAGGCGGCGCGTGCAGGCGCCCAGGTAACCGAAGAGGACGAACACCTCGTGGAAAGGGCTCTCGTCCGTGTAGGGCGGCCGGCGGCCGAGCTTGTCGAAGCGCTCCAGCTTGGCGCCGAGCACGTGATCGAACACCAGCAAATGATGGTAGCCGGCGCTCTCGGCCGCCTGCGCGTAGTCGCGAATGAGCGCAGGGTCCGTGCCGATCTCCGTCTGCGGAAACACCACGCCGAGTCTCATGTCGGGCTCCTTGTCGGTCCAGCGCGTGAGGGTCGTTGCACCACGTTATACATCAACTTGAGCGCTACGCCCGTCGCGAGAGGATGAGCCTCATGAATGCGCCCGCGCCGCACGACCGCGGATTCGAGATGTGGATGTCGACGCGCCTGCTCGACGTGTTGATTCGCGCCGCCGTGCTCGGGCTCCTGGCGGTGCTGTGCTACGTCGTGTTCGCGCCGTTCCTGACCTTGATGGCCTGGGCGCTGATCCTGGCGGTCACGCTATACCCGCTGCACCGATCGCTCGCACGGAGGGTCGGCGGACGACAGGGCCTCGCCGCGACAATTCTGGTCGGGTGCGGCGTGCTGCTGATCATCACGCCAACGGCGCTGCTGCTGAATTCGTTCGGCAGCTCGGTTCACGATTTCGTCGGCGCTGTCCAGCAGAACACGCTGAAAATCCCGGAGCCGCGAGAACGCATCCGAGAGTGGCCCTTCGTCGGCGAAAAGGTCTACGACTTCTGGTCGAGGGCCCATAACGACCTGCCGGGCCTCGTCGAGAGCATGCAGCCGAAAATCGGCGAGCTGGCCCGAAAGG
>Ga0066903_100003594_pt1 | contig 12731 bp, 11 predicted proteins | sample PanSoiMetaGPlot1_FD_67491 | JGI IMG/M metagenome (GOLD analysis project Ga0066903, IMG submission 67491) | Tropical forest soil microbial communities from Panama analyzed to predict greenhouse gas emissions - Panama Soil - Plot 1 (version 2) | ecosystem: Environmental > Terrestrial > Soil >... | reverse complement strand
CGTCATGGCGCACGAGTCCTTCGAGAACGCGGCGACCGCGGAGCTCATGAACGACCTCTTCGTCAACGTGAAGGTCGATCGCGAGGAGCGTCCGGACGTCGACGCGGTGACGATGGAGGCGACGGTCGGGATGACCGGGAGCGGCGGCTGGCCGACGACCGTGTTCATGACGCCGGAGGGGAAGCCGTTCTATGCGGGCACGTACTTCCCGCCCGAGCCCCGGCATGGCATCGCGAGCCTCCGCGACGTGCTGAAGGCGGTCTCGCAGGCGTGGCGGGAGCGGCGCCCGGACCTCGAGCGGCAGGCGGCGCGAATCGACGATTCGCTCCGTCGGACGACCGAGCTCCGGCCCTCGAAGCAGCCGCTCACGCAGACGCTGCTGCGAGAGGCGACGTGGGAGATCGCGTGCACGTTCGAGTCGGCGTTCGGCGGCTTCGGCGGCGCGCCGAAGTTCCCGCCGGCGTCGACGCTCGAGTTCCTGCTCCGGCGCGGGGACGAGGAGTCGCTCGCGATCGCCACGGCGACGTTCGACGGCATGGCCGCCGGCGGCATGTACGACGCCGTCGGCGGCGGCTTCCACCGCTACTCGGTCGACGAGCGCTGGCTCGTCCCGCACTTCGAGAAGATGCTCTACGACAACGCGCTCCTCGCCGCCGCGTACCTCCACGGCTGGGTCGTCACCGGGAAGCCGCGCTATCGCGAGATCGTGGAGGAGACGCTCGAGTACGTGCTCCGCGAGCTCGCGCTCCCCGACGGTGGGCTCGCCTCGGCGCAGGACGCCGACACGGCGGGCCACGAAGGTCTCACCTACACGTGGACGGAGGACGAGGCGCGCGACGCAGGCATCCCGCCCGCGGTGCTCCAGCCCGTCGAGGACGGGCGTGCGATCGTGCGCGGCGAGCTCGAACCGGAGCTCCGCGCACGCGCGCTCGCGCTCCGCGCCGCTCGTCCGCAACCGTTCCGGGACGACAAGGCGATCGCCTCCTGGAACGGGCTCGCGCTCGCCGCACTCGCGGAGGCCGGCTACCGGCTCGAGCGCGAGGACTGGCTCGACGCGGCGCGCGCCCTCGGCCGCTTCCTGCTCGGCCCGCTCTCGGACGGGGACGGCCGGCTGCTGCGCTCGCGCCGCCAGGGCTGGTCGAGCGGGCCGGGCTTCCTCGACGACTACGCGAACGTCGCCAACGGCCTGCTCGAGCTGCACGTGGCGACCGGCGAGCTCGAGTGGCTGCTCGCGGCGAACCGCCTCGCGCGGCTCGCGGTGGAGCTCTTCGCCGACGAGCGGAACGGCGGGTTCTTCCTCTCCGCGTCCGGAGGAGACGAGCGCCTCCCGCGGACGAAAGAGCTCCAGGACACGCCCGTTCCCTCGGGCAACTCGATGCTCGCCTGGGTGCTCCTCCGCCTTTCTCGGATCTGGGGCGACGACGCGCTCGAGCAGCAGGCCGTGCCCGTGTTCCGGCTCGTGGAGCCGCACGTCCGCCGTGCGCCCGGTGCGTTCGCGTGGGCCCTCTGCGGGCTCGACCTCTGGTTCAGCGCTCCGCGGGAGATCGCCGTGGTCGGGCCCGTCTCGTCGCCGGTCGCGCGGGCCGCGCTCGCTCCGTTCCAGCCGACCTCGGTCGTCGCGGTCGGGCCGTCCGACGAGGTGCCGCTGCTCGAGGGCAAAGAGCTCGTCGAGGGGAGGTCGGCCGTGTACGTGTGCGAGCGCTTCGCCTGCAAGCGACCCGCCACCGAGCCGGAGGAGCTCCACGCATGAGGGTGTGCCTGATGATCGAGGGCCAGGAGGGCGTGACCTGGGAGGACTGGGTGCGGCTCGCGCACCTCGCGGAGGACAACGGGCTCGAGGGTCTCTTCCGCTCCGACCACTACACGGCGGTCATCCGCGAGCGCGCCGGCGCGCTCGACGCCTGGACCACGCTCGCAGGCCTCGCGACGCAGACCGAGCGGATACGGCTCGGGACGCTCGTCTCACCGGCGACGTTCCGCCATCCGAGCGTCCTCGCACGCATGGCCGCGACCGTCGACCACATCTCGCGGGGGCGCGTCGAGGTGGGCATGGGCTCCGGCTGGTACGAGCGCGAGCACGTCGAGAACGGCTTCCCCTTCCTCGACGCCGGGCTGCGGTTCGAGCTCTTCGAGGAGCAGGTTGCGATCGTCGTCGGCTCGTGGACCGAGGACGGCTTCACCCACGACGGCGTCGAGTACGCGCTCCGCGACCAGACCGCCCTCCCGCGTCCGTTCCAGCAGCCGCATCCGCCGCTTCTCCTGGGCGGCACCGTCAAGCCTCGCTTCGCCGCCCTCGCCGCGCGCTGGGCGAGCGAGGTGAACACCCTGGGCGCACCGAACGAGGAGCTCGCGGCCCGACGCCGGCGGCTGGAGGCCGCCTGTCGGGAAGCCGGCCGCGACCCGGAGACGCTCGGTTTCTCGGTCATGACCTCCTGCTTCGTCGGCGACACCGAGGCCGACGTCCTCGAGCGCGTCCGCGACTTCGACCGGCGGCGCGGGGGAGATGCCGACCCCGCGCAGCTGCTGGCGGAGCGAAAGGACCGCTGGCTCGCCGGCACCGCGGAGCAGGTCGCGAAGCGCATCGAGGGCCTGCGGGCGATCGGCGTCACACGGGTCTTCCTCCAGCACCTGAACCACGATGACGACGACATGGTGCGGCTCATCGGCGACCGGCTCATACCGGTGCTCACGTAGAGTCACGCGCATGACGACGACAGAGATCACGGGTGCGGAGGAGGTCGCGTGGGACCTCTCCGACCTGTACGCGGGCGCCGGCGACCCACGCTTCGAGGCGGACGTCGAGGAGTCCGAGAATGCGGCCGCAGCCTTCCGCGAGCGGTACTACGGGAAGGTGGGCGAGCTCTCCGCAGCCGAGTTCGCACACGCGATCGCGGAGATGGAGCGGATCGAGTCGCTGATCACGAAGGCCGGCTACTTCGCCCACCTGGACTACGTCACGAACATGGCCGACCCGGCCCGCGCGGCGCTCGTCGCGCGGCTGACGGAGAAGGGCGCAGCGCTCAACACGCAGCTTCTGTTCTTCGGGCTGGAGATCGCCGACCTCGGTGAGGAGGCCGCCGAGGCGCTCCTCGCGAGCCCCGACCTGCAGCGCTGGGACCACTGGGTCCGCGACCTGCGGAAGTACCGGCCGTACCTCCTGAGCGAGGCCGAGGAGAAGATCCTCACCGAGAAGACCGTCTCCGGCGTCTCCGCGTGGGATCGTCTCTACGAGGAGCTGCTCGGCGCGCTCAAGGTCGAGATCGACGGCGCCGAGGTCGTCTTCGAGGAGGCGATGTCGCGGCTCTACTCGCCCCACCGCGACGAGCGGCGGAACGCGGCCGAGTCCGTGACGCGGGCCCTCGAGCCGGGCCTGCGCACACGCACCTTCATCTTCAACACGATCCTGGTCGACAAGTCGATCGACGACCGCCTCCGCGCCTATCCGACGTGGCTCTCCTCCCGGAACCTGCGGAACGAGACCACGGACGAGGCGGTGCAGGCGCTGATCGACGCGACCACCTCCCGCTACGACGTCGTGCAGCGCTACTACCGCCTGAAGGCGAAGATGCTCCGCCTCGACCGGGTCGCGTACTACGACCGCTTCGCGCCGATCTCGGAGGACACGACGAAGGTCTCCTGGGACGAGGCGCGGGAGATCGTCGTCGGGGCGTACTCGGAGTTCGCGGAGCGCTCCGGGGACATCGTCGAGCAGTTCTTCCGCGACCGCTGGATCGACGCGCCGGTGCGCGAGAACAAGCGGAACGGCGCCTTCTGCGCGACGACGATCCCGGACGCGCACCCCTACGTGCTCATGAACTTCACCGGCGACCGGCGCTCGATCCTCACCCTCGCGCACGAGCTCGGGCACGGGCTACACGGTGCGCTCTCGATGCCGCTCGGGCTCTACAACGCGGACACCCCGCTCACGACGGCCGAGACGGCGTCCGTCTTCGGCGAGGCGCTGACCTTCAAGCGTCTCCTCGGCCAGGAGGAGGATCCCAACCGCCGGCTCAACCTCCTGGCGGGGCGGATCGAGGACGGCATCGCCACGGTGTTCCGGCAGATCTCGATGAACCGCTTCGAGGACGCGGCCCACACCGAGCGGCGCGAGAAAGGCGAGCTCTCCATCGAGCGGTTCCAGGAGCTCTGGCTCGACACGCAGACGCGGATGTTCGCGGACGCGGTCGACCTCGACGGCTATGGGACGTGGTGGAGCTACATCTCGCACTTCACCGGCGTGCCGGGCTACGTCTACGCGTACGCCTACGGCTACCTCTTCGCGCTCTCGATCTTCCGCAAGTACGAGCTCGAGGGAGACTCGATGGTGGAGCCGTACTTCGAGCTCCTGAGCCTCGGCGGCTCGAGGACGCCGGAGGAGCTCGCACGCGTCGTCGGCCTCGACCTCTCCGATCCGGGCATCTGGGCGAGCGGCATCGACGCGATGGCCGAGGACCTCGACGCGGCCGAGGCGCTGGCGACCGAGATCGGCCTCGGGGTCTCCTAGCCTCGTCCGATCAGAGCGCGAGCTCGGCGAGCGCGCGGAGGGTCTCGACGTCTTCGCTCGAGACGAGCAGGCTCGTCGCGCCAGACTCGCGCCAGGCGGCCAGGCGCTCGGCGATCCGCTCCTGCGGGCCGACGAGCGCGACCTCGTCGACGAGTGCGTCGGGAACGGCGGCCGCCGCCTCGCGGTGCTTCCCCTCGAGGAAAAGGTCCTGGATCGTGCGTGCCTCGGCCTCGTATCCGTAGCGGCCGGCGAGGTCGTTGTAGAAGTTCGTGCCCCTCGCGCCCATCCCGCCGACGTAGAGGGCGTAATACGGCTTCAGCGAATCGCGACCTGCCTGCACGTCGTCGGTCAGGAGCGCGGGCGCAGTCGGGGCGACGTCGAACTCCGGCCGCATCCGAGAGAGCGCCGAGTGGAACACCTCGCGTGAGCGCTCCGGCGACCAGAAGATCGGGAGCCACCCGTCCGCGATCTCGAAGGCCTGCTCGACCGCCCTCGGCGAGATGACCGCGAGGTAGACGGGCAGGTCGGCCCGCTGCGGCCTCGCCATCAGCTTGAGCGGTTTTCCGAGGCCGGTTCCGGTCCGAAGCGGGATGTCGTAGTGCTCGCCGTGGTGCTCGAGCACCTCGCGACGGAGCGCCGCGCGCACGATCTCCACGTACTCGCGCGTCCTGAGAAGCGGCTTCCCCCACGGCTCCCCGTGCCAGCCCTCCACGACCTGCGGCCCGGAGGTGCCGAGCCCCAGGCGGAAGCGGCCTCCGGAAAGGAGGTCGAGCGTGACCGCCGTCATGGCCGTCAGCGCCGGCGTCCGCCCTGGGATCTGCATGATCGCGGAGCCCAGGCCGATGCGGGTCGTGGTCGCGCCGAGCCAGGCGAGAACGGAGACCGCATCAGTTCCCCACGCCTCCGACGCCCACGCCGAGTCGTACCCGAGCCGCTCCGCCTCCTGCGCCAGCGCGATCAGCTCGAGCGGGCTCGTCCCGGGCGGTGGGTAGCCCATGGCGAAGCCGAGGCGCACGGCCGCGATCCTAGAGACTCGGCTCCGCTTCCCCGTACGCTGCGGTCGTGCGCCTCGCCGCGCTCGTCGTCGGGCTGCTCTCCCTCGCGCTGGCCGCGCGCGAGTCGGACGGGGAGGTGGCTCGTGCCCCGGTGATCGCGGCCGCGGGCGACATCGCCTGCGACCCTGCCGACGCCTCGTTCGACCAGGGACGCGGCACGAACGCGGCATGCCGCCAGCTCGCGACCTCGAACCTCCTCGTGCGCGGGCGCTACACCGCCGTTCTCACACTCGGCGACAACCAGTACGAAGACGGCGCCTACACGAAGTACCTCGCCTCGTACGCGCCCTCCTGGGGACGGGTGAAGGCGATCACGAGGCCCTCGCCCGGGAACCACGAGTACGGGACGGCGAGGGCGTCCGGGTACGTCCGCTACTTCGGGAAGGCGGCGGGCCCGGCCGGCCGTGGCTACTACAGCTTCGACCTGGGCGCCTGGCACCTCGTCTCGCTGAACTCGAACTGCTCCGAGATCGGCGGCTGCGGGAGAGGCTCTCCCGAGAACCGCTGGCTTCGCCTCGATCTCGCCCGCCACCGGACGAGGTGCACGCTCGCGTACTGGCACCACGCGCGCTTCTCGTCAGGTCCGCACGGAGACGACCTCGACGTTTCCGGCCTGTGGCAGACGCTCTACGAGCGCGGCGCCGATGTCGTCCTCTCCGGACATGACCACGACTACGAACGGTTCGCCCCGCTCGACCCGGCGGGCGCCGTTGACCCCGCTCGCGGACTTCGCGAGTTCGTCGTCGGCACCGGCGGGAGATCGCACTACGGCACCGGGACGCCGCAGCCGGGGAGCGAGGTGCGGGACTCGTCGACCTTCGGCGTCCTCGCGCTCACGCTTCGGCCGACCGGCTACGACTGGCGCTTCCTTCCGGCCGTCGGATCGTTCACGGATGGCGGCTCCGCGCGCTGCCACTGACGTGGACGTGACACTTGCGGTCTCCGAGGCGCTCGCGACGCACGCGGCCGTGCGAGCGGTGCGGCTCGTGGGCTCGCGAGCGGCCGGCGAGGAGCACGAGCTCTCCGACTGGGACTTCGCAGTCGAGACGGACGACTTCGCTGCGGTCGCCGCGGACCTGGGCGGGCTCGTTGCCCCACTCGGCCCCATCTCCGAGCTGTGGGACCCGTACTCCGACGACGCCTGCTACATGCTCATGCTCCCGGGCCCGGTGAAGGTCGATCTCATCTTTCCAGCCGAGCGGCGGGTCTGGTCGCCCGCCTGGGAGGCGACGCCGGCCACGCTCGCAGCGATCGACCACCACTTCTGGGACTGGGCGCTCTGGCTCGAGCAGAAGCGCCGCCAAGGCCGTACGAGCCAGCTCGAGAAGAGCATGGGTGACCTCTACGAGCTGCTGCTGCGCCCACTCGGGGCACGCACGCGACCACGCTCGATCGCCGAGGCCTTGAGCTCCTACTTGCAGGCGCGGGAAGCACTCGAGACCCGGTTCGGCGTGCGCGTTCCTAGGGATCTCGAACGGGAAGTGCGGCCGGTCCTCGACCGCGTCTAGCCGGGGCCCGGGACGCCGCGGAACTCGTACCGAAGCGGCTGCCGGCCCGGCTGTACCACCCAAGCCTCGCCGGTTCCCGCGCTCGCGTACGCGGCCCAGACGGTCGCCGCGACCTCGTGCGGCTGCAGGAGGCGCAGCCCGTTGCCGTCGAGCTGGCGGCGGATGTCCGGCGTGGTCAGCGGCGTGTCCGCCCAGCCCGGGCAGACGGCCTGGATGCGGATCCCTCGGCTCGCGAGCTGTGGAGCGACGGAGCGGACGAAACCGACGACGGCGTGCTTCGTCAGCCCGTAGACGGGGTCGTGGGGAATCTCCGTCAGCCCCGCGAGCGACGCGGTGACGACGATGCACGCGCCGGTCGGCATCACGCGATCGAGCCGGCGAACGCCGTAGACGACACCGTCGACGTTGACGCCGACCGCACGCCGGTACTGCTCGTCCGTGAGCTCGGCGACCACGCTCTCGCCCGTCAGCACGCCGGCGTTCAGGCACGCGAGCTCGACGGAGCCGATGTGCTCCCAGCACCCGGGGTCGCTGACGTCGAAGCCGTCGACGATGTCGAGCTCGCGGACGTCGAAGCCCTCGTCGCGCAGGCGCGCGACGATCGCGCTCCCGATTCCTCCGGCGGACCCGGTGACGAGGGCCGTGGACACGCGCGGCAGAGTAGTAGGCCCGCATGACCGCACGGCCAGTCCCGCGGATCAGGTGTCCTCGGGCGGCGTCGGAAAGCGGACCACGAGGGTGCGCGCGTGCGCCGCGATCGTTCGGACGGCGAAGGCGGCGAAGACCGCGAGGCTGAGGACGAACACGAGCCCACCGAGCGCGAGCGCCGCCCAGGTGTCGGCGTCGAGGCCCACCGTCGCGATCCCTGCGGCCGCACCGGCGACCACCGAGTCCACGACTGCGACGAGCCCGGGGAGAGCGATGAACGCCTGCACCGGCGATGGCACCCGCTCGCGGGCTAGCGTGGACACGATGATTCCCCGGTCGTCGTCGTAGCGGCTCGCGACGAAGTACGGCTCGAGCTCCGGCGCGAGCTCGAGGTACGCATGTCGGATCCGGTTCAATCCTTGCACCCACCTCGCGTCCTCGCCGTTGATCTGGGCGATGCGCGCGACGGTGACGACGCCGAGGAAGTAGACGACCGGAAGCAGCACGAGCGCGAAGGCGACGAAGCCGTCGCCGAAGTGCGCGGCCTGCGACACCAGGGCAAGTGCGACAACCGCTCCCGCGAGGGCGGAGATGAAGAGCGTTGCCCGGGCCATCGCCTCGGTGTAGCCCAGGCCGCGCGCGGAGAGCAGGCTCCAGTGCTCGGTGGTGAGGATCTGCAGCGCGCGCGACGAGGTCTCGCCGGAGGCGAAGGCCGCGGGCGGGGGGACGTGCGTGGACGCCGCGCGGCTCGCGGCCTCGGGCTCGAGCACCGCTAGCGCCCAGTGAAGCGCGGTTCGCGTTTCTCGAGGAACGCGGTCACGCCCTCGAGGCCATCCTCGCTCGCGAGGCAGCGGCGGAACCCCTCCGCCTCGCGCCGGAGGCCTTCCTCGAGCGGGAGATCGCGGCACGTGCGGGCGAGCTCGCGCAGCACCGCGGCCGAGTGCGGCGAGCGCTCGGCGATCGCGCGCGCGATCCCGAGCGTGGTCTCGAGCAGCTCCGCACGCGGGACGACACGCTCGACCAGGCCCCACTCGTACGCGGTTCGGCCGTCGACGAAGTCGCCGGTCAGGTTGAGAAGCATCGCGCGCCCGAGCCCGACGAGTCGCGGCAGGCGCTGAGTGCCGCCGCCGCCCGGGATGAGCCCGAGCTTGATCTCGGGCTGGCCGAGCTGCGCGTCCTCGGCGGCGACCCTGATGTCGCAGCACATCGCGAGCTCGAGCCCGCCGCCGAGGCAGAACCCCTGGATCGCGGCGACGAACGGCGTGTCCGCGGCGTCCATGTGCGCCCCGAGCCGCTGGATGCCGCGGGCGGACCCACCCTCCTGGTTCGTCGACTCGCGCAGCGCGGGGAACTCGGAGATGTCGGCGCCCGCGACGAACGCCTTCTCGCCGCCCCCGCGGAGCACGATCGCACGGACACTCTCCTCCTCGTCGAGCCGTCCCAGCTCCTGCTCGAGCTCCTCGAGCAGGAGCGCCGAGAGCGCGTTCACGGGCGGGTGGTCGATCGTCACGACCGCGACGGCGCCGTCCTGCTTCGTCGACACGAACTCCGCCACTAGCTCGCCTCGACGGGCTGCGCCGCGAACTGCTCGCGCAGCGCGGTCTTCTTGAACTTGCCGACCGCGGTCTTCGGGATCTCGTGGACGAACTCGAACCGCTCGGGGAGCCACCAGCGTGCGAACCGGGGGGCCAGGTACTCGCGCAGCTCGTCAGCGCTTGCGGTTGCGCCCGCCTCGAGTACCACCACCGCGAGCGGGCGTTCCTGCCACTTCGGATCGGGTACGGCGATGACGGCGGCCTCGGCGACCTCGGGATGGCCCATGAGCGCGTTCTCGAGCGCGACACTCGAGATCCACTCGCCGCCGGACTTCACGAGGTCCTTCGCACGGTCCTGGATCTCGAGGTACCCGTGCGGCTCGATGGTGACGACGTCGCCCGTCCTGAACCAGCCGTCCTCGGTCCACCGCTCGACCGACTCGGGCGACTCGTGGTAGGCGGACGAGACCCACGCGCCCCGCACCTCGAGCTCGCCCATCGACTCGCCGTCCCAGGCCACCAGCCCGTCTGCGCCCCGCGCCCGGATCTCGACGAACGGCGCCGGGACGCCCTGCTTCGCGCGGTAGCGGTACTGGTCGCTTTCCTGGAGCGCGAGCTCGCGCGTCGTGAGCCGCGAGACGGACCCGAGCGGGCAGGTCTCCGTCATCCCCCAGGCGTGGACGACGTGCAGGCCGTGCCGCTGCTCGAACGCCTCGATGAGCGCCTGCGGCGCCGCCGAGCCGCCTACGATCATGCAGCGGATCGAGGAGACGTCGTACTGCCCGGGATGCTCGTCGAGCTCCTTCAGGATCCCGAGCCAGATGGTCGGCACGCCTGCAGTCATGGTCACCCGCTCGAGCTCGAACGCCTCGAGCAGGCTTGCCGCGTCGAGGAGGGGCCCGGGAAGGACCTGCTTGGCGCCGACGAGGGTGCAGGTGAAGGGAAAGCCCCACGCGTTCGCGTGGAACATCGGCACGACCGGGAGCACCGTGTCCTGCTCGGTCACCGAGACGACGCCGGCGACGGCCCCCGCCAGCGAGTGGAGCGCGATCGCGCGGTGCGAGTAGACCGCGCCCCTCGGACGGCCCGTCGTCCCGCTCGTGAAGCACATCGCGGCCGCGGAGCGCTCGTCGATCTCGCGTTCAGGGAGGTCCTCCTGCTCGGCGCTCGCGAGCAGGTCCTCGTACTCGATCGCGCCATCCGGCGTCGGGCCCTCGCCGACGGCGACGAGATGCTCGAAGCCGCAGCCGCCGACGAAGTTCTCGCACAGGGGCCAGAGCGCCTTGTCCGCGATCAGCACGCGGTCGCCGGCGTGCCTCACGATGAACGTGAGGTCGTCCGGGTGCAGGCGGAGGTTGAGCGTATGCGTGACCATGCCGCCCACCGGGACGCCGACGTAGGCCTCGAGGTGCTGGTGGTGGTTCCAGCAGAGCGTGGCGACGCGGTCGCCGTCCCCGAGCCCGAGCTCGTTCCGCAACGCCGCGGCGAGCCGCCTCGCGCGGGGCGCGAACTCGGCGTACGTGTAGCGGTGCCACGAGCGGTCCGGGAGGCGCGTGACGATCTCCTTGTCGCCGAACAGCTGCTCCCCGCGGCGCAGGATCGCCGGAACGTTGAGCTGGTAGTCCATGATCAGCCCGTCCACGTCAGCCTCCGCGCCGATGCTAGACAGCTTGTAGCGGCGGCGCACGTGAGAAGGGCCGAGCTCCGTGGCCTGCGAAGCCCGGCCCCTTCGACGCACATGGAGCCTGAGTCTGGAGGGAGGAACCGCGACCGCAGTCGCCGGAACTTTCCCCTCCCGAACTCCCCTGACCTCTGCACGCTAGCCCTCCGCTCGAGCGGCCGCTCTCGCCGAAAGTCGAGGAGCGACCTGTCCTCGAGGTTCGTCGCGGTTTAGGGTCGCGCCGGATGGCGCTGCTCCAGGTAGACGACGTCACGCTGCGCTTCGGGGGGATCGTCGCGCTCGACGGCGTTTCCTTCGAGGTCGAACCGGGCCAGATCGCGGGACTGATCGGGCCCAACGGGGCCGGGAAGACGACCGCCTTCAACGTCATCACGCGCCTGTACAGGCCGGACTCCGGCGACGTCGCGTTCGCGGGGAAGTCGCTCCCCCGCGCGCCGCATCGCATCGTGAGCAAGGGCATCGCTCGCACCTTCCAGAACCTCCAGCTCTTCAGGACGATGTCCGTGCTCGAGAACGTGCTCGTCGGCGCGCACTCTCGAGGACGGCGCGTGCGGGAGAGGGACGCGCTCGCGGCGCTCGAGGTCGTCGGGCTCCGCGATCGCGCGGGGGCGCTCGCGACGTCCTTGCCGTACGGGACGCAGAAGCGGGTCGAGCTCGCACGAGCGCTCGTCGCGAGGCCGCGGCTGGTGCTTCTCGACGAGCCCGCGGGCGGGCTGAACCACGAGGAGGTCACGGAGCTGGAGGCGTTCGTCCGCAAGCTGCGGGACGACCGCGAGCTGACGATCCTTCTCGTCGAGCACCACATGGGGCTGGTCATGAGCGTGTCGGATCACGTCACCGTGCTGAGCTTCGGGCGGAGGATCGCGGGCGGGACGCCGGCCGAGGTCCAGGCCGACCCTGCGGTGATCGAGGCCTATCTCGGCAGCCCGGAGGATGACGAGGACGACGGGGTCGCCTCGGAATGAAGACGCTCCTCGAACTGGACGACGTCACCGCGAGCTACGGCCAGGTGCAGGCGCTGCACGGCGTCTCACTCACGGTGGGCGAGGGGGAGATCGTCGCCGTGCTCGGCGCCAACGGCGCCGGCAAGACGACGACGCTGCGCGCGATCTCGGGGGCGGTCGCCAGGGGCGGGATCGTCGACTACGACGGCGAGACGCTCCGAGGAGGGCCGGAGGCGGCCGCACGGGCGGGCATCGCCCACGTGCCGGAGGGGCGAGGGACCTTCGTCGAGCTCACCGTCGAGGAGAACCTCCGGCTCGGCGCGTACACGCGCCGCGACCGACGCCTCGTGAAGGACGACCTGCGACGCGTCGCCCGGTACTTCCCGTGGATGCGAGAGCGCCGCTCGCAGCGCGCGGGGACGCTCTCCGGCGGCGAGCAGCAGATGCTCGCACTGGGCCGTGCACTGATGAGCCGTCCCCGGCTGCTCCTGCTCGACGAGCCGTCGCTCGGACTCGCCCCGCTCGTCGTCCGCGAGGTCTTCCACGTGGTTCGGGCACTGAACGAGAGCGAGGGCCTGACCGTGCTCGTCGTCGAGCAGGACGCGCGCATCGCACTCTCGGTCTCCTCGCGGGCCTACGTCCTCGAGGTGGGGCGCGTCGCTCTCGCGGGCTCGAGCGAGGGGCTGCGCGACGCCGATTCGGTGCGTCGCAGCTACCTCGGGTACTGAGCGCGCATGCCCCTCGCCGCCTTCGCCGACGTCATGCAGCAGATCGTCTCCGGCCTCGCCTCGGGCGGGCTCTACGCGGCGCTCGCGCTCGCGCTCGTCATCATCCACCGCTCCACGGGCGTCATCAA
>Ga0066903_100003593_pt1 | contig 12731 bp, 11 predicted proteins | sample PanSoiMetaGPlot1_FD_67491 | JGI IMG/M metagenome (GOLD analysis project Ga0066903, IMG submission 67491) | Tropical forest soil microbial communities from Panama analyzed to predict greenhouse gas emissions - Panama Soil - Plot 1 (version 2) | ecosystem: Environmental > Terrestrial > Soil >... | reverse complement strand
TTTGACGCGGTGCTCCCGCTCTCCGATTGCGAGCCGCTTGCGGAGAGGGGAATAACCGCATGCGCTCCGCACAAGGATTGGACTTCATGAACAGGTCAACAAACGAATTCAGTCGATGCGGATATATTTGCTTCGTTTATCGACAGAAAAACCTGAGGGCGGCATTCCATCCCCTCACTGTTGCCAGTATTGCTCGTAGGCTGGCTCAATTTGGTCGACGGTGGAGATTCTCCTCAGATGCAGACGCTTGCGCAGTCGGCACGCGACTTGGCGACCGGCATATCGAGCCGGTCCCTGGTGGAGGAATGCTTGGCCCGCATCCTGAACCCCACCGGGGAAGGACCGCGGGCTTTCCTCAAGGTGCACGCGGAGCAGACGCGGGCAGCAGCCGATTATATCGACACCCTGTGCCGGCATGGAGCAGCGCCATCGCGGTTCGCCGGCATCCCGATATCCGTCAAGGACTTGTTCGACATCGCTGGCGACGTCACCACGGCCGGCTCGGTGGCGCTGCGCGACGCGCCTGCCGCCACGCGCGACGCGACCGCGGTCGCCCGCATCCGTGCCGCCGGCCTCATTCCGATCGGCCGCACCAACATGACCGAGTTTGCATTCTCGGGGGTGGGGCTCAACCCGCATTACGACACCCCGCGCAACCCGTACGATCGCGCCACCGGCCGCATGCCGGGTGGTTCCTCTTCCGGCGCCGCCGTGTCGGTCGCGGACGGGATGGCGCTCGGAGCACTTGGCACCGACACCGGCGGTTCATGCCGTATTCCGGCGGCGGTGTGCGGCATCGTGGGCTACAAGCCCACCGCCAAGCGAATCCCGACCGACGGCGCGTTGCCGCTATCGTTTACCCTCGACTCAGTGGGGCCGCTGGCGCCGACGGTCGGCTGCTGCGCCGCGCTCGATGCCATCATGGCCGGCGAAGCGCCGGACGATGTGACGCCATGGCGGCTTGGTGGATTACGGCTTGCAGCGCCCCAGACCATGGTGCTCGATGGCATGGATTCGACTGTTGCGGGCGCTTATACGGAGGCGCTGTCGCGGCTCAGCAGCGAGGGCGTAAAGATTGTCGATATGCCGTTCATCGAGTTCAATGAAGTTGCAGCGCTCAATCGGCACGGCGGCTTTGCCGCCGCCGAGGCTTATGCATGGCATCACAAGCTGATTGAGACCAAGGGCGCGCTTTACGATCCACGGGTGTTGGTCCGCATCATGCGCGGGAAGAGTCAGGACGCCACCGACTACATCGAGCTGATTCGCGCCCGCGCCGACCTGATCCGCCGCGTCGCGGCGATCTCCATCCAATTCGATGCCATGATCATGCCAACCGTTCCCATCGTAGCGCCGCCGCTGGCATCGCTCGAGGCCGAAGAGCGATTTCGCATCGTCAACTTGGCGATGCTGCGCAACACCACCATCGCCAATGTGCTCGACCGCTGTGCGATCTCGATACCCTGCCATCGCGGCGGTGTCGCACCGGTCGGACTGATGCTGATGGGGGAACATGGTGCCGATCACCGGCTGTTCTCGATAGCGGCTGCGGTTGAGCAAATCGTGTCACCGCAACCGGGCAAAACCTGAAGATGACTGATCCGCTTTTCAAGCTGGTGCGACCGGCGCTGTTTTTCCTCGATCCCGAGCGTGCCCATGGGGTGACCATAGGGGCGCTCAAGCTCGGCCTAGCCCACGTCATTCCGCATCAGCCCGATGATCCGGTTCTCACCACCAAGGTCTGGAACCTGCCGTTTCCAAACCCGGTCGGCCTTGCGGCGGGTTTTGACAAGCATGCGGAAGTCTGCGACGCAGCGCTTGCACTCGGCTTTGGCTTTGTCGAGGCGGGCACGGTCACGCCACGACCTCAACCCGGCAATTCCGGCCAGCGGCTCTATCGTCTGGCGGAGGACGAGGCGGTGATCAACCGCTTCGGCTTCAACAGCCGCGGCATCGCCCCGTTCGCCGTCAATCTCGCCCGACGCCGAGGCCGCCCCGGCATCGTCGGGGCCAATGTGGGCAAGAATCGCGACACCGCCGACGGTGCGGCGGATTACATCGCCGGCATTGAGGCCGTCGGCGCTCTTGCGGATTACCTGGTCGTCAACATTTCCTCGCCAAACACACCCGGGTTGCGGGCACTGCAGGCGCGCGCCCAGATCGAGGAATTGCTTTCCCGCGTTCAGGATTTTAGGCGCCGCGAAGCTGCCAGTTTGCGTCTACCTCTTCTGGTGAAGGTTGGGCCCGACCTTGACGAGAAAGAGGTGCGCGATATCGCAGAGGTCGCGCTTGCAAGCAGTGTTGACGGTCTCATCATCGGTAACACCACAGTTGCGCGGCCGGCGACATTGAAGAGCCCCGAGCGCAATGCGCCCGGCGGATTGTCGGGCAAGCCGCTGTTCGCGCCGTCGACCGCGTGCCTTGCCGCGATGTACCGATTCACCAAGGGCAGGATTCCGATCGTCGGCTGCGGCGGGATCGCGAGCGGCGCCGATGCCTATGCAAAAATCCGCGCCGGGGCTTCCCTCGTCCAGCTTTATTCGGCGCTCGTTTTCCAGGGTTTCGGGCTGATCGGCCAGATCAAGCGCGAGCTGGCGGCGCTATTGCGCAAGGATGGATTTTCCTCGGTATGTGACGCTGTCGGGGTAGACCAGCGGTCAAATCCCTCCATGTCTTCGGGGAGTAACTTCATTTCACCCCGATAATCACCGCCTCGGTAAGGACAAAATCCACATCACCATTGTTTTCTTGCGGGCGCGCGAAGGCGCGAAAGGCCGGAGAGCCATCCAGCAACATGGACTTCAAATCATGCTTGATGTCGGCCCCGACATTCTGCTGATCGGCCCAAGGACCGAACACCATCGGCTTGTCGAGCAGTTCCAAATGACGTTCCGTGAGGCTGACCTGTGCCATCAGCTGGCGCCACTCGGTCAGCGTCAGGCAGCGCACGTGGCTGGGGTCTCGAAGCTTTTCGAAGGCGTTGTATTCGTCGGCCGCGGCGGCGAGCGCTTCGACGTGCCCTTCCATCATGCTCACGTCGGGAGAGATGTTCTCCACCAGGCCGAACGCGCCGCCGGGCCGCAGCACGCGGGCGGCTTCAGCCACGAATTGGCGCACATCATCGAAGTGGTGGGGCGCAATTCGGCATGTCACAAGATCGAAGGTGGCGTCCACAAAGGGCAGGGCTTCGGCACGCAGGTCAGCGAACGATATGTTGGAGATATTGCGTTCGCAGGCGAGCTCTCGCGCCACACCGAGCATTTGCGGTGTCAGGTCGGACGCCACCACATGGGCGAGCCGGGGGGCAAGCGCCAGCGCCACATGGCCGGCGCCGGTGGCGATGTCGAGCGCAATCCAGGTGGGCTGCGGCGCAACCAATTCGACCAGCCGGGCGAGGCTGCCGCCCTTGGCATGGGGACGACTGGTTGCGTAAGTCGCCGCAAAGGCTCCAAACCGTTCCTGGGCCAGCGATTTCGATTTCAGTTCCACGACAACCCCTCCGCAGGATTTTCGACGATCGCCCGCCAACGAAAGCACTCAGCCCCGCCGTCCCCGGCAATGCAAGGTGAATCATCAGGCGAATCATGAGCTGTTCAACCGCTGCAACAGCATGCTTAAATAGGAGCCAGCTGGGTTGGTGGGGCTGCGAAATTGAACGGGTTTTCTTCCGGATCCGACGATGGCGATCCGATCGTCCTTGTCGATGCAGATGACGTACCGCAAGGCATCGCGCCGAAGATCGAGGTGCACCGGCGTGGGCTGAAACACCGGGCGCTTTCCGTACTGGTGCGCAACCGGACGGGTGACATGCTGGTGCACCGCCGCAATCCGGCAAAATATCATTCCGGCGGGTTGTGGACCAACGCCTGCTGCAGTCATCCGCGGCCCGGCGAGGCGGCAGGTGACGCGGCGCAGCGCCGGCTTGCCGAGGAGATGGGTGTTCGTTGCGAGGTCAGGCCGCTGTTCACTGCCCATTACAGGGCCACAGTTTCAAACGGGTACATCGAGGACGAGGTCGTACACGTCTTTGGCGGTACCTATGAGGGATTGATCGCACCGGATCCGGCCGAGGTATCGGAGTGGAAATGGATGCCCCTCGCGGAACTCGCCGAAGATATGATGCGCCGGCCGGAACTCTACACGATCTGGTTCCGCCACTATTTCCGCGAGCACTATGACGTCATCGCGAGCTGGATGGCGAGCGGGTGATTGAAGGTGATCGTAGATCGGTAGGGTGGGCAAAGCGAAGCGTGCCCACCGCAACGAGTATGTCGAATTGAGGTGGGCACGGCGCAAAGATGCGCCTTTGCCCACCCTACGAACTCTCACGAAGGAGGAGAGCGAACGAGACGCGCGCCTTCGATCAGTTCCAATAACAGCGCCGGCGTCACCGGATATCGGGTGATGCGCACACCGTAAAGCCGCAGCGCATCTTCAATGGCAGAAATCACAGCCGCGGCCGCCGGGATGGTGCCGACCTCGCCGGCGCCCTTGGCGCCGAGCGGATTGAGCGGCGATGGGGTCTGCTTGTACAACGTCTCGAACATCGGGAACGTCGGTGCGGTAGGCAGCAGGTATTCGGCAAGATTGGCCGTCAGCGGCTGGCCGATATCATCGTATCCCATCCATTCCAGAACCGCGTTGCCGATCCCGTGCGCGATGCCGCCATGGACCTGACCGTCGACGATCAACGGATTGACCAGCGTTCCGGAGTCCTGCAACGCCACATAGCGCAGGATGCGAACCTCGCCGATTTCAACGTCCACCTCGACCTCGGCCGCATGGCACGCATTCGCGTAGGCGAGCGTGTCGGTGCGGAAATTGCAGGCTTCCTGCAATCCCGGCTCCATGCCGAGCGGGAATCCATAGCCGGGGGCGCCCTGCAGAATACGGGCGAGTTCTCCAAGCGGTACGCTGAGTTGGGGCGCGCCGGCGACACACAGCCGCCCTTCCGCAAGCTCAAGGTCCTCTTCCGCGACCTCCAGCACCTGGCTTGCGAGCTTCTTGGCCTTGCGCGCGACCGCCCGGGCAGCCAGCAGGACCGAGGAACCGGCCGTCACCGTCTGGCGGCTCGCGAAGCCGCCAAGCCCGACCGGCACCGCTGCGGTGTCGCCGGAGATGACCTGCACGGCATTGGGCGCGACGCCGAGTTCGCTCGCGCAGATCTGCGCGAGCGCGGTCTTGAGCCCCTGTCCCATGGCTGCGGCGCCCGTATAGACGGAAATACGCCCCGAGGGTGAAATGCGCACTACGCCGGATTCGAACGGGCCGCGCCCCGTGCCCTTCATGGCATGGGCAAGCCCGAGCCCGATCAGCCGGCCTTGCGCGCGCGCAGCGTCCTGCCGGGCCGGAAATGCCTCCCATTCCACGGCGGAAAGGACTGCCGCCTGACAGGCCGGATAGTCGCCGCTGTCGTACACGATCGTTGAACCCGACCGGGTCTTTAGCGGTTTGGTGTAGGGCATCCTGGCGGTCGGGATCAGATTGAGCCGCCGCAGCTCGGAGCGGTCGAGGCCGAGTTCGTGGGCGGCGATGTCCATCATCCGCTCCATCACGAAGGATGCCTGGGGATAGCCGGCGCCGCGCACCGAAGATACCGGCACCTTGTTGGTCAGTGTGACGGCCACCTGCATGGCAAATGCTGGAATCGCGTAGGGACCCGTCAGGGTGGAGGCCGAATTGTAAGGTAGATTTACGTCCTGCAGCGCATAAGCGCCAAGATCGTGAAGGAGTTGGCCACGAAGCCCGAGAATGCGACCGGCGGTGTCGAGCGCGATCTCCATGGACCAATGCTGGTCCCGTTCCTGGACGGCACCGAGGAAATGCTCGCGCCGATCCTCGATCCATTTCACCGAGCGACCAAGCAGCCTGGCAGACGCCGCCACGGCGACATCCTCCGCATAGACGCACAACTTTGGACCAAATCCGCCGCCCACATCTGGTGTCGCAACACGCAGGCGGTTTTCATCAAGCCCGAGCACCGACGCGAGCGTATTGAAAAGATCATGTGCCTTCTGGGTCGAGGCATAAACGATCAGAGAGCCGTCGGCCTTGCGGCTTTCCACCGCGATGCCGCGACCCTCGATCGAGTGCGCGCCGCCGCGATGGGGCCAGAAGCTCTCGCGGAAAATATGCGCGGCGTCCCGAAAAGCGGCGTCAATGTCGCCATAGCCGAGCCGGTACGATAAAATCACATTGGACGGAACCTCACGCCGCACCGCCGGAGCGTCAGCGAGCGCCGCCTTGCGGCAATCGGCGGCGGACGCCAATACCTCGTAGTCGACCTCGACCTGCGCGGCGGCGTCCTCCGCCACATACCGGTCTGTTGCCAGCACGAGCGCCACCGGCTCTCCCACATAGGATACTTCACCATCCGCGAGAGCGAATGCCCAGCAGCGATCGAGCGCTGTGCCGGAATTCGAGGTCCGCACCATGCGGCGTTTCGCCATCGCAGGTGCGATATCGTCGAGTGTGAACACGGCGAAGACGCCTGGCAGCGCCCGCGCTGCATCAGTGCGGACGGCTCGGATCAGCGCATGCGGATGGGGGCTGCGAACGAAAGCGGCGTGGAGCGGCTCCCCGATCGCGACATCGTCCACAAAACAGCCGCGGCCGGTGAGCAACGCGTGATCTTCCAGCCGTGGCAGACGTGAACCGATCATTTCAATTCGCGATCGCCCTGGCGGCCTTGGCGACGATGTCCTTGGGGGTGGCATAGATATCGGCAAGCAGCTTTTCGATTTCATCCGCGGACACCGGACTGACGTCGGCCTGCAATTTCTCCGCATCGGCGAGGAATTCCGGGTCCTTCATGGTCGCGTCGAAAGCGGCGATCAGCGCGCGGTGGCGATCGTCCGGAATACCGGGCGGTGCCGCATAGGGGCGCGCCATGGCTTGCCCGGCAAGGATGAGGCGGACAATCCTGGCCTGCTCCTCGCCCTTGACGAGGTCCATCATGGCCGGAACATCCGGGATGGCGGCCTCCTTACGCAGTCCGATCTGCACGGGCATGTTGACCTTCCTGGCTTTCATCCAATCGGCATGCCGGGCCTTGGCGGTGCTCCAAGAGATCCCGCACACGCCGTTTACCTCCCCGCGCTCCATCGCCAGGGTGGCGTCATTGGTGCCCGGATAGCCGCTGACCAGCTTGAGCTTGGCACCAAACACGTTGCGCAAGACCATCGCGAAAATATCAGGATCGGCCTCCTTGCCGAGACCACCCACGGTGAACGGCTTCACGAGCATGTCGTCAAATGTCTTGATCGGCGATGTATACCACGTCATACAGACGCTGACATCCGAGGATATGCTGCCGAGCCAGGACAGTTTGGTGGCATCGAACGGGGCATTGGCGAGCAGCGGCGCCACCGCCATACTGCGCGAAAAGGTGCCGATGACAGAGCCGTCTTTTGGCGCCGCGTTGTAGAGATAGAGCGTGGCGCGCTCGCTGCCTGCGCCTTCGCGGTTCTGCGGAACGATATTGGGCTGCCCGGGAATGTGCTTGCCCAGATGCCGCGCCAGCAGGCGGGCGTAGAGATCGTAGCCGCCGCCAACGGAAAATCCGATGACCAGCGTGAGATTGCGACCGCGATAAAAGTCCGCGACGTCCTGAGCAGCGGCCGGGCGTATCAGCGCAGTGAGCGCCGCGGCGGCAAATGCGAAAGTCAAAAGCGCAATCCGTCCTCGCCTCATGGTGTTCCTCCGATGCTCTTTCAGCCTCACCAGGATTGGTCGAGTCCCTGCATCGATCGCAGGACGGGTTGAGCGAAAGCAAAACCGGTCGCCGGTCCGCGTGGCGCAGTCGACGACGGGCACCGCTTCGCTCAACTCACCCCACCAAACCCCGCATCAATGCCGCGGAAACAGCGTCGGGAACTTGGTCCGCAATTGCGACCGCAGATCGGCGCTGACATCGACCACGATCGGAAAAGTCTTGTTGAGCTTCTTTTCGTACGGGATGCAGGCGTCGATCAGGATGCGGTTGTTGAAATTTCCCGGCAGATACAGCGGATCGCGCTTCGAAGCCCAGGCCTTCTGGATCAGGTCGATATCGGTCACCGGGTCGAACCGCGTGCACATCGCCCATAACACCTGATCGAGGTCACTGGCGTCCACGTCTTCGTCCACCACCACGGTCCATTTGCCGGCATAGGCGCCGCCCTGGCAGTTCGACGCGATGTGGAGCGCGTTGCGGGCGTGGCCCGGGTAGCGCTGCCGAATTTGAATCGCGGTGAAACGGGTCGCGGGCCCCGCCTCGTGGTTCCACACGCCGAGCACGTCCGGAATGCCGCTTGCCTCCAGCGCACGCCAAATCTGCGATGCGCCGGCGATGCCCTTGAGAAGTCCGGTCTCGTCGACCGGCTTGTGTTGGGGCGCACAGGTGAGAATCGGATCGTTGCGATGGAGGATGGTTTTCACCGTCACATAGGGCCGCGGCACGGTGTCGTCCGAGTAATAGCCCATCCACTCACCGAAGGGGCCTTCGGGCCGCACCTGCCCCGGCACGGTCTCGCCCTCGATGGCGATTTCGCAATCGGCCGGAATGGGGAAACCCGTGTATGGGCCGCGCACCACGTCGATCGGCTCTCCGCGCAGGCCGCCGGCGATGTCCATCTCGCCGATTTCCGGCAACGGACTCGAGGAGAGCAAGAACAACAGCGGGTCCTGGCCGCACAAAATGACTACCTTCATGGATTCGCCGCGCTCGAAATACTTGTCGCGATGGATGCGGCCATGTTTGCCTTCGGTGATCTGGCAGCCAATCGTCCGGCCGTCGTAGACCTGGGAACGATAGGCGCCGAGGTTGAACCAGCCCTCGTCCGGATCCTTGGTGATGACGCAGTCGGCAGTGCCGATGAAGCGCGCCTTGTCGAGTTCATGATGCCGCGGCACCGGGAACTTGAGCACATCGACAGCGTCGCCCTCGATCACGTTTTCGAAGATCGGCCCGTCATTGACGTAGCGCGGCGGCAGCGGCCTGAGATCGCGCATGCGCTCATGATAGCACTGCACAATATCGACCTTGCGGTCGTGTTCGAGCGGCAGTCCCAGCGTGAGAGCGATGCGGCGGATCGATGACAGCTGGCCATAAAGCGTTCGGTAGCCCTTCGGATAACCCGGGACTTCGTCGAATAGGAACGCCGGCGCGTTGCCGCGGCTCGTTTCCGTCAATATATGCGTGATGGCGCCCATCTCGACGTCCCAATGGGCGCCATTGACGTGTTGCAATTCGCCCATCTGCTCGACCTGATTGAGCCAGCCGCGCAGGCCGCGGTATTGCATTCTGGACTCGGAATTGGCCGTGACCGCAAGGCTCATGTCGGCTCCATTCATTCCTGTCGGTTATTATTTCAACCGCTTTGTTATTTCAGCCGCTTAGCGGCGTCTTGCACGATGCCGAGATCGGCAAACTTGTTGACATCGAAACTTGCCTTGACGAAGCCGAGATCGCGGGTGAGATCGACATTGCGCTGTAACGCAGCGAGATCCGGCAACATGTTCGGATCGCGATAGTTGTCCTTGTTGGTAAAGACCCACGCGAACCGCTCGGCCGGCTGCTTGGTGATGCGGGCACAGATCTCCGTCGCCTCTTTGTGGTTCGCGGGATCAAGATACCAGCGCACGATGCGAACCGAGTCCTCCATGAAATCCGTGAGCGCAGCGCGATTCTTGTCGATGAAGCTCTTGCGGGCCACCCAGATGGAGAACTGCGAAATCCCGATCGCATCCTTGGTGTCGAACAGCGGCCTTCCGACCTTGCGCAATTCCGGATCGAGCGAGAACGGCAGCACGGCCGGCACGAGATCGACCTTCTTCTCGGCCAGCATGGCGCGCATGGTCGGAAACGGCGCCTCGACAATGGTGTAGTCGCGCTTGTCCTCAAGCCCGTGCCTGCGCAGCATGGCACGCAGGGCGATATCGACCGCGCTTCCGGCGGCGTTGGTGGCGACTGCCTTGCCCTTGAGCTCCTCGACCCGCTTGATCGGGCCGTCAGCCAGCACCATGAACTCGTTGCTGTAGAACCCCGGATTGCCGTCCTGGAACTCGTCGGCGATGATCCGCAGATCGTCCATGCCGGCATTCTGGATGGCGATCGGCAATGTCGGATAGGTGAGATTGGCAATCTCCAGCTCGCCCGCCGCCAGCGCCGTAATCATCGGCGGCGTGCCGGCAAACCGGGTGATCTCAAGCTGGTAGGACTTGCCGAGATTCTTCGCGAGGTCCTTCTTCTCCACCAGCATGGAGGCCCAGTTCGCGATCGGAACCACATAGGACAGGCGGATTTTAACGGGATCGGCGGCCCGGGCCGGGCCCGCGCCGAGTAGGCCTACGCCCAACAGGGTCGCGGCGAGTGTGGCGGCCAGTCCTGTCCGTGCGAGACGCATGATCTCCTCCCGAAGCGCGAAATTTGGTGCGAAACGACGCTTGGGTGCAGTTGTCCCGCGAAAACGGCCGGTTGGCAAGCCGGCGACCAAAGCGCGCAGTCGCTGCCCTGGCACGTGCAGCCGCACCGCATCACGATAAGTTCTTATCGCATCCCTTTCCAGGGACGTCGGGAGGTGTGCCGGATGTGGAGGATTTCAACGGCGTCCCCTGCAATGCTGTAGAATATTTTATACTGGTAGCGCCGAACCACCTTCACGCGCACATTTGGATCATCCGTTCGCTCTGACGCCTTAGGTCGTTCCGCGATGAATCGAACTCCTGCGTAAATCGCCGCCGAAACGTTGAGGGCGCCACTCGGACTTCGTTTGCTGAGATATGCGTAAATCTGATCGATATCCCTTCGTGCTCGCGGGGTGTATCGAACCCTCATAAGACGCCGATTTTTTTCCAGAAAGCGTCCATCTCTTCGTCGGACACAAACTCCCCGCGCCGGGCCTGCTCCAGGCCCTCGCGCACCGCCGCCTGCTCTTCGTCATCCATGACGTAGACACCTGTGCGCCGTGCTTCGATTTCGCGCGCGATCTCCGCGAGCTCTTCTTGGTCCTCTCGGGGCCAGGAGCGCACGTTCTCCAATACTGCGAAAATTTGTTCCTTCGTCATGGCTGGAATTATGCTACATTGATTCGTGGTGTCTTCACCACGTTGATAAACATATCAGATCGCGCGCTCAATTAAACCCCCGTCCCCTCTTGCGCCTCCTGGTGCCACACCAAAAGCCGCCGCCGCAGGACCGCCATTGCGGCCACGAGCGCGTAGCCGATGACGGCGATTTCCACGATGCCGGCGAACACGCCGCGCGAATTGGCGAAGCGGGAGGCCTGCATCATGGCGCCGCCGAGGCCGTAGCCGCCCATTTGCATCTCGGTCACCACTACCACGATCAGAGCGATCGGCAGGGCGACCTGCAGCCCGGTGAGAATTTGCGGCAGCGCGGCCGGCAGCAGCACCTGCCACAGCATCTCACGGTCCTTGGCGCCCATGTTGCGGGCTGACCACAACAGTTCCTTCTCGACGCTCGCGATACCGACGATGGTGGCGGTCACCACCGGGAAGATGGCGTCCAGCACCACCATGGTGATCTTTGAGACATCGTAGAGTCCGAGCCACAGAATGATCACAGGCAGGAACGCAATCTTCGGCATCGGGAAGCCGACCGAGATGACGGGGTCGAAGAACCAGCGCGCCGCCGCATTGCGCGCCATGGCGGCGCCCAGCACGACGCCGCCGACCGCCGCGATGGCAAAGCCCATGAGCGCGCGATAGAGCGTCACCCCGATATTGACAAAGAGATCGCCGCCGAGCGCGTCGTCGTATATGCGCTCGGCCACCACGCTCGGCGCCGGCAACATGAACGGCGTGACGGCGCCGCTGCGAGCAAAGATTTCCCAAGCTGCAAGCAGGACAAGGATCGGCACAAGGCGGACCGCACTAAAGCCAAAGCGGCGCATTACGTTGGTCACTCGCGCCACCGCAATACCCGCAACACCACGGACTGGTAAATGCGATCCGCCAGGAAGCCGGTGAATGCCACCGTCAGCACCACGGCGAACATCGCCTCATAGGAGCCATTGGCGCCAAGGTAGCCGATCAGGTAACCAAAGCCCTGGCGCGCCACGATCAGCTCCGAACTCACGAGCAGGATAAACGAGAGCGCCAGCGCGGTGCGAACGCCATTGAGCAGTTCCGGCAGCGCGCTCGGTACCACCACGTCCCATATCATGCGGAGCCGATGGGCGCCCATGCTGCGGGCCGACCATATGAGGTGATGGTCGCTGCCCCGCGCCCCGTTATAGGCGCCGATGGTGACCGGCAGCATGCAGCCGAGAAAGATCAGCAGAATTTTCGAGCCGTCGCCGAAACCCAGCCACAACACGGTGACCGGAATCAAAGCCGATTTCGGCATCGGATAGAACAGCTCGACCAGCGGCCCGAGTATGGCGTTCAGGGGCCGCGAGATAGCCATGAAGAGGCCCAGCGCGCCTCCGACGATCATCGCGAGCGCGAGGCCGGCGCCGGCGCGATAGAGCGAGGACAGCCCGTTGGTCACAAGCTCGCCCGATTGGACGAGTTCGATCCAGGCCTGTGCGACATCGGTGAGCGGCGGTAACGCCAGCGACGACACGAGATGGAGCCGCGACGCTGCCTCCCAGGCCAAAGCCAGGATCAGCAATGGCGCATAGCGAACGACGGCCCCCGAAGCGAAAGCCTTGGGCACCAGCGGAATGCTCATGGCTGCCGTTTCTCGAGGGCCTTGATGGCCTCCTCGCGGACCAGGTTCCAAACCT
>Ga0066903_100003592_pt1 | contig 12732 bp, 9 predicted proteins | sample PanSoiMetaGPlot1_FD_67491 | JGI IMG/M metagenome (GOLD analysis project Ga0066903, IMG submission 67491) | Tropical forest soil microbial communities from Panama analyzed to predict greenhouse gas emissions - Panama Soil - Plot 1 (version 2) | ecosystem: Environmental > Terrestrial > Soil >... | reverse complement strand
GCGGGATCAGGACGGCCCGCCACCACGGAGGCCATGGACATGCGCTGCTACTCCAACGCGCACCGATTCTACGCCGGCGTCGATCTGCACGCCAGGACCCTGTTCGTCCACGTCCTGGACCACAAGGGCCAGACCGTCTTCGAGCGCGACCTGCCCGCCGACCCGAAGGCCTTCCTCGCCGCCATCCGGCCGTACCGGAAGGACCTGGTCGTCGGAGTCGAGTGCATGTTCGCCTGGTACTGGCTGGCCGACCTGTGCGCCGACGAGCAGATCCCCTTCGCCCTGGGCCACGCCCTTGCCATGAACTCAGGGTGCTTGTGGCCGCGGCAAGTTGATGTTTGGAGAATCGCCACGGACACCTCCGCCCAAGCCGGCGAACATTGATTAGACCAAATCGTGCTGCCTAGGCCGACGGCGTCGCGGTAGCCGCGAAAAGGCTGATGGATTCAGCCTAATCGCCACAGTGGACACTTGACTCGCGAAAACGCTCAATCAACTTACTCGTCGGGCCCCACGGTCTCCCCGGCCTTCTCCAGGATCGCCTTCGCCTCGTCGTGGCTCAGGACACCGTCTTCCATCGCCTTGTCATAGTCCGGCTTCAGCTCCGGGTGCTTCTCCACTGCCTTGATCGTCCGCTCAATCATGGCGGCGCTCGGCTTCCTGAGGGTGAGGTACTTGTACACGGGCCAACCCACGAAGGGGATCAGCGCAAGGAACGTGAGGACCGTCCCAAGGATCAGCAATGTTCGTCGCTTCACCGGAACACCTCCCAACCGTTGTTAACGGTCAGATTGACAATGCCACGACGGCAATCGCCCAGGCAAACCCCGTGAAGCCGCGACGCGGAGGCTTTGCGCAGCGGAGCGCGGGGGTGTGCGGCCCGGGACGCCCGAACTGGCCTCCGGAGCCTACGCGCTCCGCTGCGCAAAGCCTCCGCGTCGCGGCTTCACGGCGTCCGGCAGAGAGCAATGGCGTCCTGACACTCAATTGCCGGCCGTTGCCGCCGGCGCTCCGGTGACCTTCTGGGCCGCGGCCAGCGCGTCCCGCAACTTGTTCTCGTTCTCGTGGCTCAGGTTCGTCTTGATCAGTGTACCGCCAAACTTCTGCACCTCCTCCAGAACCTTGTCCGCGGTCATCTGCCGGATCAGCACGCACAGCGCCGCCGAGTCGGGCCTAAGGGTCTGGCCCAGGCTCTTCATGAAGTTGTCGTCGATGCCCACGTCCCGCAGGGCGCCGGAGATGGCTCCGGCCGCCGCCCCCAGGGCGAAGCCGAAGAACGGATTCAGGAACAAGAGCCCGATCAGCGCTCCCCAGAAGCCGCCGCCGATCGCGCCGGCGGTCGTGAGATCGTACAACTGGCGCAACTTCACCTTGCCCCTCGCGTCGCGCACGACGATCACCGCGTCGATCAGGTCGACCAGGTATTCCTTATGCATCTTCAAGAGCGCCAGCCGCACTTCCTCCGCGCGCACCTCGTTCTCGTAGTCGATCACCACCAGAGTCGCCATGATTACTCCCTCCTCGACGTCTCCAGAGCCACCACTGCCACCGCCAGCCGGCAGCCGTTGGCGATCTTCTGGAAGTCCACGAACTCGTTCAACGTTCGATCTCCGATGTCTCCATTTCTGGCCGGTGGATGAGGACAGCTACTTCGGCAGCTCCTTGCCGTTGACCGTCTTGACCCCCTCCTTCGGCACGCTGATGATGACGTAGCGGAAACCGGGGACCAGGTCGTTGCTCGCAAAGCCGCCGGTTTTCAGGTTGCCCTTCTCATCCAGCACGGCGCTGAGCGTCACTTTGCTGCCCGCCGTCTTGGCGACGAGGACGATCTCCTTGTCGAAGTCCACTTCCGGGACCTTGTCCGCGACCTTCCAGGCCTTCACGAGTTTCTCGAAGTCCTTGGCGTTGGTGATGACGCCATTCTCGGGCATCTCCTTGGCCAGTTTCTCGTCTTCGACCGCGCCCATCCATGTGTTGGTCACTTTGAGCAGCGTCTGGCCCGCTGCGACGCCCACGACGCCCACGGCCACGAACGTCGCGGTCGCCAGGGGAATCCACTTGCACAAGAACATGGCACATCTCCCTAAACAAAGTTGCCAGTCGCGGGCGTCGCTCGGGGTATCGAAACGGATGCGGCCAGGAACATCACGGCCGCCAGGAAAAGCCAGTTGCGCGACAACATTGTAGGTCGCCTCAAACCAGGGCTGCCACTCGCATGAGAAGAAGGCGAGCACTCTGCTCGGCACCCGCGAGAGCTCAGGACGCTGGCATGTGGGTGGGGTAGGACATCATGGCGGCTTACCTCCGCTCCCTTCGGGTTGATGCGCCCGGCTTGCCTTTGGCGCCGGCCCCCGCGGCTCGGTGCGCCAGGACTTCACCCAAGGTCATGCGCGGTCCACCGGGGATCTCCAGCGGCAGCGGCTCCAGGTGGAACGGGTCGCTCTTCCACACTTCCTCCATCCCGTCCAGCCAGTACTGGAAGGGGTCGTTGCGGCGGCCCGTTCCCGCCCGCAGCACGTGACCCTGGGCCACGGCCCGATCCAGCCACGTCCAGAGCGTCGTCGGCTGCGGCCGAACATAGTCCGCCGGCCAGCTCTTCAGAATCTGCCGCCGCGTCAACTTAGCGTCCGCATCCTCCAGCACCCAGTGCATGACTTGCCAGCCATCGTCCAGCTCGGGGGCGTTGAAGTCGCCGAGGGCCGCGTAATCGGTGCCGTCGGCGGTCCATTCGATGACCAGCCGCCGCGGCGTGTCCGCGAAGCGCGAGAAGGCGGCCAGCTTCCGCCGCCGGTCGTCGTCGGCCGGGCCGGACAGCGCGTCCATCTCAATAATGACGTCGGCGTTGCTGCCCAGGGCGCCGCTGCCGCGGGCCGCGTGGCCGGCCACGTGCGCGCCCTTTCGGGGGTGATGCAGAATGAGGACGGCGACACTGCGGTTCGTGAGATCCTGCAAGGCGAGCAGCATCTGCAACACGGTGGCGGCGTCGTTCTCGCTCCCGGACACGAACGAGGCCAGCGTGTCGATCAGCACCAGGTCGAGCCCCCGTTGAGCGTGTCGCGCGGTCAAGTGGTCGATGAGCGCTCGCCATTGTTCGAGGGTCGGCCGGCGACTCCGGAACGGCCGGCAAATGAACCGGACGTGCGGCCCGATCCCGAGGCGCTGACCGCCGGGCGGCCCAGAGCTTTCGCTCTTCCTCCGAGATGACCAGCACGCGTCCGGCGCGCACCGCGCGGCCGGCGAGCGTTCCGCCCGTGGCCATCCGCGCCAGCAAAGTCGCGACCAGTTTGGTCTTCCCACACTTCCATTGACTGGTCAGCAACGTGACCATGCCCCGGGGCCAGATACCCCTCCTACAGCTATTCGACCTTCGGATCGCCTTCGGCACAGTTCGTCGGTGCTGGCGTCTTCGAAGTGCAGGTCGGCGTTCGCCAACGGCTCACGTCTCTCAAATACTTGCGCAGTCATGGGTTACTCCAGGTTGCGGTTTCGTTCACGGTTTCATTCAACGTTTCGTTCAAGAAAAATCGGGGGGGTGTGTCTGTTAAATGAATGAATCGAATTAACTATACGCACGTATAGTTTATTGCCCGTGGAGCTGCTATGTCGGTTGAGCGGAAAGTTGGAGTTGCTGACGCGCCGGCAGAAGAGACGTCGGGGAAAGGAGTTGAAGGGCGACGCCACGAATCAGGCGGCCAACGCGTAGACATCCGTGGCCGAACTGAAGGCCGCCTGATTGCGGAGCGGTTTCGCCTCGCGCCGATCCGGAACTGCCGCTACACGACAGTCAACTTCAATTGCGGCGAGACGCTAAGAGCAAAATTGCCGTCGCCCGCGTACTCCGCCGTAACCGTGTGCGTTCCGCGCCCGAATGGCGAAAATAACGAGTGTCGACGCGTACCAGAGCGGGTGATAGTAACCGTCAGCACCGCGTGCCCCGAAGGGTCGAGTGCGGCGTAGCCGATCAGGTTGCCGTCCACCCGGAAGAGGACGACACCGGTCGGCACACCGGATTCCGGAATGGCGGGCGTGACGGTCGCGGTGAAGGTCACTGAATGGCCGACCAACGCGGGATTCGGCGAGGCGGTCAGGGTCGTTGTGGTGGCAGCCGCATGTACGGTCACCGCGATCGCTGCGGATCGGCTGGGGGCGAAATCGGCCGTCCCGTTGAATATCGCGGTGACGCTGCGGGTGCCGGAGGATTTGAAGGCGGTGGTCAGCACGGCCTTGCCGCCCACGTCAAGGCTGGCGGTGCCGATAGCGATGGTTCCATCGAAGAAGGTGACCGTGCCGGAAGGCGTGCCGGTGGAACTGGCGACCGTGGCGGTCAGATGGACCGTCTGGCCGACGGAAGGCGCACTGACATCAGTGGCGAGCGTTGTCGTCGTGGGGGCGGCCGCGCCAGGCGGTGTCCCGGTGAGGAAGTACTCGCCGATGCGCCGGCTGGCCGCTTCCGTGAACCAGATGTTCCCGTTCGAGCCGGCGACGATTCCCGTGGGCTGACTGCCGGATGTCGGCACATGGAACAGCGTGATCTGGCCGGCAGGGGTAGTTCGGCCAATCTCATTGGCGTCGGGTTCGGTGAACCAGAGGTTGCCGTCCGGTCCAGCCGAAATCGACGAGCGCGAGCCGCTGGTGGTGCCCACGTTGAACGTGGTGACGCTGCCAGTCTGCGGAATTATCCGCTCGACTATGTCGCCGACCACCGCACCGGTCTGGGGGTCGAAACGCGGGCCGGACCCCCAGGTGTTCCCGTCTGGGCCGGTCGTGATGTCAAGGGGCACGCTGTCCGCGATATGGTCCCGCATGACTCCGTTTGGGGAGATCGAGGCCAGGACGCCGTCGTGGGAGAAATAGAGATTGCCGTCCGGCCCGGCCGTGATTCCTCCAGGCGTGGCCGATGATCCCGGTGGAACAGTGACGGTGAACTGGGTGAGCTGGCCGTTCGGCGTGATTCGGCCGACTTTTTCCTGGTTTGGATAGACGAATTCGGTGAACCACACGTTGTCGTCAGGCCCTGCGGTGAGGGCGTTGACACCCGCAAACTGGTCGGGGATAGGGAACGTGACGACCTGGCCGGCTGGCGTGATCCGGCCGATGGCAGGACTACTCGAGATGGCGCTGGTGCTGAACCACAGGTTGCCGTCGGGGCCCGCAGTAATGACGCCCGGGCTCCCGATGGGCGAGGTGAATTCCGCGACCTGGCCGCTGGTCGCGATGCGCCCGACGTTGCCCGCGACCGGGTCGGTGAACCAGATGTTGCCGTCCGGCCCGGCGGTGATGGCTGTCGCGCCGAGGCTTCCCCCGAAACTGAGCGGCGGCAAAGCGAACTCAGTAATTGTGGATGGCACCCAGCGACTTTCCAGGGCCGTCACCTCGGGGCGAAAGCGGCGCGGCCGCGCACGAACGGCGGTCTTGCGGTGAATTGGTCTGAGCATCGCAGGCTCCTCTTCGAACGAAAGATGACGGGAATAATGCCAACCTGGACCACCAGGACGAGCGAACGATGGAAATTACTTCTTGGGGACGGTGACTTCGCGCAACAGGTGATGGAATTCTTCGCAGCCCCGCACCGGGTCGAAGACCGGATAGGAAAGTACCCGGGACTGATCCGCGAGTCCCTTGGCGATGGCCTGCCGTACGAGGGCAACCGCCTCGCGCTGGTAGGAACGCATCAGGGTCCATCCGAAGCCCCATGGGAGGCCCGGGTTCTTTTGTGTTAGAGCCGAGCAGTTCGCGAACAGGCAAGCGGCACGAAGCAACACTGCCGGGTCGTCCGGGGCAAGGCGTGAAAGGTCGCGGGCGGCGTCCGCCGCGTCAATGGACCGGCTCATTTGCAGGAAGGTGTCCGCGAGTTGCGCCTGGTGCTTGCAGCAGAGGTCGCGGAACTCCGGGTTTTTCGGCCGCATCTTTAGCGCGGAGCGTTGCCGCCGAACGGCTTCGCGAAAGAAGCCAACCGACTCGTCAAATAGTTTCTGATCGCGGAGCATTCCGCCCAACCACTCCAGGGTCCGGCCCAGCTCGCTGGCGTATTCGGGATTTGCAGGGAAGTCATCCGCCAGTCGCGTTCGGACCGCGGCTGCCTCGCGAAAGAGCTTCTCCGCCGCGGGCACGTCACTGGCGCGGGCGCGCAGGATGCCGAGATTGGTGAGCGTCGTACCGCGGCCTGTGCGGAAGGCCTCGGTGTCGGCCTGGCTCGGGATGTCAGCGGCCAGCCGATCTTGCGCGGTCAGGGCCGTTCGGTACCAGCGTTCGGCCTCCGCAAGCCGGCCCGCTCGAGACAGTTGGAGGCCAAGATTGTGATAAGCGACGACAAGCTGCTCATGGTCAACCGTGTCACCCGGGGCGGCGAGTTCCTCCCTGTCGGCCAAAGCTTGCCGCGCGTTGTCTAAAGCCTCTTCAAAGCGTCCGGCCTGGTCAAAGACTCTCGACCGGTCGGTCCGCTGAGAGGCGACGAGCCGACGGTACGCCGGATTTCCCGGGTCTTCGGTCAGGAGCTGTTCCAGAAGCCTCGCTTCCGCCTCCAGGTCCCGCAAGGCCTCCGAGGTGTCACCGAGTTGGGCTTGGGCACGGGCGAGAGCCCCATAAGTCCCCGCCTGTCGCTTACGGTGGCCGGGAGCGTCTGGCAGGATCTCCGCTAGCCGCTCGTCGAGGCTCAGGGCCGCCTTCAGGTGGTCGCGCACGGCCGCGTGGTCGCCAGCGTTCCGCGCTTCCGCCGCCAGCCGGCGGTTCTTTTCCGCCTCGGCCCGCATCCCGTTCACCCGAACCACCTGGTCGAATGCCGGGACCGGCGCGGCGGCCGGGGTGTTCTTGGCAGATGCAGTCGATGGAGTCTCGATCCCAAACTCCGTGAGCCGGGCCCGAACTTGTTCGAGATCCCAAACGGCCACTCCGCCGTCCGAGAGACCGGCGGCCACCTTCAACCCGTCCGGCGACCATGCGAGGCACCAGACGTCGGCCTCTTCCGGAGGTAGCGTGAAGACCTCACGGCCCGACGAAAGCTCCACGACCGTGATGCTCTTTTCCGGCCCGCCGACCGCGACCCACCGGCCGTCCGCGCTCATCGCGACTGTCTCGGCGCGGCGATGGGTGTCCGATGCGACTTCCGCGTTCCAGTTCCAGAGTCCGAGCGCTCCACCCGAACTGACGAAGGTGAGCCGGTCGCCCGCCGGTGTGAAGTGGAGCGAGCGAAGGGCCACTCGCGCGTTGGTTAGCAGCCGAGGCTCATCGGCCTTGGCCAGGTCGAACGAATTCAGCCGCCCACCTCGGATCAGGTAAACCAACTCGGAACTGCCCGGCCGGGGGGCCAGGTCGATCACGCCGAGGCTGCTGGGTGTCACTGTGAGCGTAGAGAGCCGCTCCAGGCTGACTCCACTTCGCGAAGTCCGGACGGTCCAGGCGACCAAGTGCCCGCCGCCAGCCGCCAGGTACTCTCCGCCCGGCCCGAACTGCAATCGCCAGATTTGACCCGGCGGCTTCCCGCGGCCAACCTCCGCAAGCAGGTTTCCGGATTGTGCATCCCACACCCGGATCGAGCCGAGGAGATCTCCGGTTGCCAGCAGCGAGCCGTCCGGGTTAAACGCCATTGCCTCAATTTCGCCCTGGTGCCCAGCCAACATACGGACAGTGGAGCCCGTGACGGCATCCCAGACCCGCACCGTCCGGTCCTTCGAGACGGAGACGAGTTGCCGGCCGTCGGGGCTGAAGGCGAGCGCCGGCACACCCTGGGTATGGCCGTCGAACAAAAGCCGTTCCGGCGTGTCACTCACCGGCCAGCCCGCCATCGGGACTCCATTGGCAACAGCCAACAGAACCCGGCCGTCCGCGCTGAACTCCACACGCGCGCCGGCTGCCGGCGCGGGCCAGGACGCAATCAGACGATTGCCGGCGAGCGACCACAATTCCAATTGTCGCCCGGCAGTGGCCAGGAGCCGACCGTTCGGCGAGAGCGCCACGGAGAAGATGTTCCCCGACCTTACCACCCAGCGATCCGCGCTGGCGCCGTGCCAGACAACAAATCCCTGCTCGCATCCGGCGACGAGTGTTCTCCCGTCGTCCGTCATCGCCAGGTCATAGACGCCACCCAGAATCGCGTCTTCCTGGCGAATCAATTCGCGCTTCTGGTTGTAGATGACGATCTGGCCGTCGCTTCTGGTCAATGCAATTAGCTGTGCGTCCGGCGAGGTCGCGATGGGGTGGCCGCTCGCCGTCATTCGCACCCATTCTTTTGTCTTGGCGGGCAGGTCGGGAATCGTTCGGCGGCGCGCTATCGTCGGGTCGGTGACCGCGTCGAGTCCGATGCAGTCTGAGAGGCATGCCAGCACCGTGGTGCGCACCTTCTCCTCATCCTCGCCGGTAGCTGGCAGCGCGATCGCGTTGCGCAGATCAGTCCACACCCGCAGCCGATAGCCCGGCTGTCGCGCCAGTCGGACGGCGTCCGCCCGCTCGATGAGGACATGCCTGAGTTCCTTGGCGAGCCGGTGCTCCGATTGCTCTTTTTCTTGTGCGAAGCGATTCCGGTCTTCGGCGAGTTCGCCTTTGCTGAGGCCGTAGCCGACCGCCCCCAGGCAGAGACCAACGACTAAGAGTGTCAGGAAGACCGCAACCAGGGCGACAAGCGGGCGATGCCGGCGGGACCACTTTTTGAGTCGTTGCACCGGGCTCGGTGGCCGCGCCTGGATCGGTCGGTCTTCGAGCCATCGACGCAAGTCATCGGCAAACTCCTGCGCCGTGCCATAGCGCTCTTGCGGGTCTTTCGCCAGCGCTTTGAGCGTCACCGTCTCCAACTCACCCGGAATTGATTTGTCGAGTTTCCGCGGGGGAACCGGTACATCAAAGGCGAGGCGATGCAAGATTTCCTGCTTACTTGCCCCATCGACCGCCGGTTGCAGCGTGAGCAATTCGTATAGGGTAGCGCCGAGTGCGTAAACATCGGTGCGGTGATCCACCAGGCCATGCGGGGCAAGCGCCTGCTCCGGACTCATGTAGCGGAGCGTGCCAAGCAGTTCACCGCTAAGCGTCAGTCCGGGGCCTTCGCCGAGGCGAGCGAGGCCAAAGTCCGTAACCCACACGGAGCCGCCGGCGTCGAGCAGCAGATTCGCCGGCTTTACGTCGCGATGGACGACGCCCATCGAATGGGCGTACTCCAATGCGTCGACCGCCTGGATGATCAGTTCCGCAATCCGCCGGAATGACTTGTCGATCGGTTGAGATGGTATTGTGGCCTGAGCGGTCACGCGCCGTGTCTCGGCCTCGCCTCCGCCAGCCACATCCCGTCCCGGAGTTTCACCGGTGAACTTCTTCCCCTGGCCACTGGTGCCGCGCAATTCCTCGATGACAGTCGCCAGGGAACAGCCTTCGATGAGCTGCATGGCGTAGTAGTGCACGCCGCGCTCACATCCCACGCCGTAGACAGGCACAATATGGCGATGGTGCAGTTGCGCTGCCGCCCGCGCCTCGTGGCGGAACCGATCGAGCTGCCGTGGATCCATCGTTGCTGCAAACGGCAGCACCTTGAGTGCTACCCGGCGGTTCAGCGATACCTGCTCGGCTTCGTACACCACTGCCATGCCGCCGCGGCCCACCTCGCGCAGGATGTGGAAATCCCCGAGCACGCCGGGGACGAGTTCTTCCTTCCCGTTCCCGGACGCCATGCCGGGCAACGTCGGGTCGCCGATGCTGTCCAAATCGCCGAGCGCTTCCAAAGCCACGGCCATCGTGCGCAGGCGTCTGGCGTGCTCGGGGTGCTCTCGGGCGACAATCGACCAGTCCACCACCTCACCGGTCTGAAGCCGGGAAATCAGTCCATCCACGAGGGCGTCGAAAGCGGGGTCGGCCGTGGGCAGGCTGGCGGAGGTCGGAACCAGGGGGGTCATTGCTCTCCCTCCAGGAAGTCTGGGCCTAAGAGCGCTCGCAATCGCTCCAGAGCGCGGACCTGACGGCTCCGGACCGCCACTTCACTTATCCCGGTTACGGCCGCGGTCTCTCGCGTCGGCAACCCTTCCAGAATTCGGAGTACCAGCACCTCCCGGTCGGACTCGGAAAGTGCCGCGAGGGCCCTTTGCACTCGATCGCGCCGCTCCTTCTTGCGCAGACCGGCGCTCGGACTGGAGTGAAGGCCGAACAGCCGCTCGACCAGCGCCAGAGCCGACTTATCCGGCAGGCCGCTCACCGCCTCCTCGCGGGTGACGGTCCGCCGCTGGGCTCGCACATGTCGGCGGTGCAGACCGATCAGCCGCCGCTGCGCCAACTGACGGAGCCAGCGGTAGAACGGCAACGGCCGCTCTTGCAAATAGTGGTTCAACTGCGCGGCGGCTTCGGTCAGCGTTTCCTGGACGACATCGGAAGGATCGACGCGGGCGGCCAAGCGAAGATCGAACTGCGTCGTCACCATGCGTCGTAACCGCCCGCGGAAACGTTCCAGCAGCTGATCGCGGGCTGCACCGTCCCCAATCGCGACTCGCCTCAGGAGTTCCTCGGTGTCGCTGGTAACCATCGCGGTCCCCCACTACTACTTGCGCCAAACGATACGAAGTGTGGCAGAATAAATGCGGCGCAAGCCTTCTGTCGAGCGAATGGTGGTGCCGACGCGAATGGCATTGAGAAAGGCGTGTTGACCCTGATGTGGCTCGAATTGCCCGCCACTACGACTTACGCCGGCCCTCGACTGTGACCCGGACGATAGACCGCCTCACCCCTAATCACAGGCTGCGGCGTCGAGACCTAGCGCACTGGTTCGCTCTTTTTGGCAGCCATGAGGAGCTGACGCGACGAAAGGGGCCGGATTGGAGTTTTTGAAATAGCGCCGGTCGGTGGTTTGCCGGGTGCCGGCCGGTAAGAGCCAAGCGCTGTTCATCCACTGGCCCTTGGGCCTGTTCAAATTCGGGGCGGCGTTCGCCCTGATGGCGTGCTTCCTCGTCGTCCTCGCATAGTGCTTGTCCGGTGGCAAAGTCAATACACCGCCCCCGCCGGACGCTCCGGCCCCGCACACGACACCAATCGGCCTAGCAATTTCGGTATTGCGCTAGACCGCGTTCACCGTCCGCGACACCGGATCGCTGTTGAGCTGGCCGTCGTTCACAGTGAGGGAGATGGTCCGTGGCCCAGTCGCGGCGCCCGTTAGAGTGCGGAATTTGAGCGTGCGCAGGACCGCCTTGTAAGTCGCCAGCGTCGCGTTTCCGGTCAACGTTAGCACACCGGTGGCAGGGTTGTAGCTGGCGGTGATTCCAGGCTGAGTCACCACGGACAGCACGTCCTTGTTGGCCGCGAATCCGCCGGTGATGGAAATCCGCGCCAACTGCAGCCGCGTGTTGTCCACGTCCTTGATCTCCAGCGTCGGGGCGACCGCGACGGCCGGCTTGCTGCGGGTATAGTTGATCGTCCCCCCGGTCAGGGTTACCGTGGGCTTGGAGTTGACGCCGATGACGCGGAGCAACCGCGTCGCCGCGTCGCCGGTCCCAGCCATGTCCTTCACCTGGAATGTCAGGGCGCGGACGCCGTCCACCGGAAGCGGACTCGTGTTGTTGAAAGTCACGCTCCGCAGGGCCGCCTGGTAGTCCACCGGACTGGCGAACCCGGTCAGCGTCAGCGTGCCGGTCGTGGCGTTGAACGTCCCCTTGATCGTGCCGGTCGGCGTGAAGAAGAGCTTGTCTTTCCCCTTCACGTAGCCGCTGGCGAACCGGACTGTGGCCGAGCTGAGGGTCCCCTCCAGCGCCGACCCGACGCGGAGCCCCGGATCGACCGCGACTGCGCCGCCCCCCTCGGTGAACGTTGGCGTGCCCGGGCTGGTCACCACCTCCAGCCGGTCGGCCGCGTCATTGACTACATTCACCGTTACGGCCGCGGAATCGGTGCCGCCGTTTCCGTCGCTCAGCCAGTAGAAGAAGGTGTCAGGACCGGCGTAGTCCGGGTCCGGAGTGTAAGTCAGACCAGTCCCACCTCCGGCGATTGTCACCGTCCCATGCAGCCCCTGGGTCACGCTGTTGATGAGCAGCGTCTCCCCGGGCTCCGCACCGACGTCGTTGGCCAGAACGTTGATCGCCTGGGCGCCTTCGTCTTCAACTAAGACGACCGTGTCGTTGACCGCATCCGGCGCGTCGTTCACCGGGAAAACGGAGATGATGGCCGTCTCGCCCTGAACACTGAACGCGCCGAATCCGCCGGCGGCGCTCGTATCGATCCCGGCCGCACCGTTCGGGCTGCCGTCCATCCCGTCCCAGCCGCAGAACGCGATGACGGCGGGGCCAAATAGTTCGCATTTGGCAAGAACCGGACCCGGGTCCGGCCGGCACCGTCTGCGACGAGGACTGTGGCCGACGTCGGCGACATGGCTCCGAAATCCGCCCAATTGGCTCCGCTGTCCAGCGAAAACTGCCACGTGCCGTTGTTCGTGTCGAGGCCGGTGACCGCCATCCCCGGACGCAGAATCCCGGCCAAATCGGAGTAAAGCCCCATGGTGGCCAGAATGTCATCCACCATCGTGCCGGAGTTGGCGGCCGGTGCCACGTCCTCGGGAATCAGATTCAGGTTGGTGTTAGCCGCTGGGTTGACGACCGGGGCCGTGTTTGCGGTCAGCGTGAGGTCATTCCCCGTTCCGGCGTCGTACCGGACCTGGTACGGGACTCCGTTGGCATTGAGGATGCCACGGTTGGGAACGCCGGTGAAGCCGTAAATAAAATCGGAGCCGTCGTTTTCGATGAGGGTGAACACCGTACCCGGGGACGGGGTGAAGTCAAC
>Ga0066903_100003591_pt1 | contig 12732 bp, 4 predicted proteins | sample PanSoiMetaGPlot1_FD_67491 | JGI IMG/M metagenome (GOLD analysis project Ga0066903, IMG submission 67491) | Tropical forest soil microbial communities from Panama analyzed to predict greenhouse gas emissions - Panama Soil - Plot 1 (version 2) | ecosystem: Environmental > Terrestrial > Soil >... | reverse complement strand
GGTAGTAGACTGCATCACGACCGACCTCCTTGTATGCGGCTCTGCACTGCGAGCCTTCAAGCACTCGTAGGGTAATCCGCGCCCTACAAGCGCAGGTCGGTCTTTCCATATGGTCTAACGGCTCCGAAGAAACGTGAGGAATTCGGCGGGGTCTCGGGTCAGCCCCGCGAACGTCGCGATCGGACGGCGATCGGCGTCGACGATCGCGTAGAGCGGCAGCGCGACGGTCTTGAACTGATCCTGCTGAAAGCGCTGCTGACGCTCGTACACCTCGCCCTGCCCGTCGGTGTAGAGCCGCGCGCGGACGAAGCCGTCGAGCGCGGCGCGGACGTCGGGACGCGGGAACATGTTGGCTTCCATCCAGCGGCAGTTCGTGCAGGTGTAGCCGGTGAAGTCGATCATCACGAGCTGCTTCGATTCGCGCGCCTGCGCGAGCGCGGCGTCGAGATCGTTCGTGATCCACGGCAGCTCGCCGGCTGACGCATGCAGCGTCGACGGCGGCAGGAACGCCTCGAGCTCGCCAAGACGGCGCCCCGAGACGCCCGTGCCGAGCCAGATCGCGAAGAGCAGCGTCGCGGCGGACGCGGCCAGCCAGCCGGGACCCGCACGGCCGGTCTGCCGCTGCGGCCACGCCAGATACACGGCCAGCGCAACCATCGTGACGATCCAGACGACGAGCACGGCGCTGCGCGTGAACACGCCCCACGACCAGACGAGATCCGCGTTCGAGAGAAACTTCATCGCGGCCGCGATCTCGAGGAACCCCATGACGATCTTCACGCGCGCGAGCCACGGACCCGAGCGCGGCAGCTGGCTGACGAGCTGCGGCGCCGCGGCGAGCACGACGAACGGCAGCGCGAACGTCGCCGAGTACGCGAGCAGCCCCGCGATCGGCCGCTGCCACTCGCCCTGCGCCGCCACGACCAGCAGCGTGCCGAGGAACGCGGCCGTGCAGGTCAGCGACGTGACGGTGAAGGTCGCCGCCATCAGCAGCGTCCCCGTCACCGACGCGCCGCGCCGCCGCGACTCGCCGTCGAGCGTCGTCAGCATCCGCGACGGCAGGCGGACGTCGACGACGCCGAACAGGCTGAGCGCGAACAGCACGAACATCGCCGCGATCGCGAGATTCACCCAGGGGTTCGCGGCGAACCGGTTGAGTCCGGCCGCGCCGGCGATCGCCGCGAGCGCGCTGCCCAGCACGGTGAACGTGAGGACGATGCCGAGTCCGTAGGTGGCGGCGGACCCGAGCGCCGCGCGCCGCGTTCCCGCCGGATGACGCGTGAAGTACGACACGGTGATCGGCACCATCGGGAAGACGCACGGCGTCAGCACCGACAGCGCCCCCATCGACACCGCGAGCCACAAAAACGCTCCCCAGGAGTCCGCGCCCGCACCAAACGCGCGCGGCTGAGGAGGATGGAGGGTGGAAGGCGGAGGTTGGGAAATCCCGGATCCGGAAACTGGAAGCTGGGAGCCGGCAGCCGGCAGCTGTGAACCGGAAGCCGGCAGCCGGGAGCCGGCGGCTGGCAGCTGAGAGCCGGACGCCGCGCCGGCAGCGCGCGCCGTCCACCGCACCGGCACATCGACAACCACCGTCGTCGGCGGCAAACAGACGCGATTCGTGCACGCCTGATACCCGACGGCGAGCTGCAGCGTCGCCGACGTACCGGACGCCTCGGCCGCGAGGCGCACGGGGACGACGAGCGTCACCGTGCCGTCGTACGTCTCCGTCTGAATCTCGAAGTTCGGATCGTAGGCCGTGACCGGCCGCGGACCGCGGATCGCGCCGGCGCGCGTGAACGGCTGCCGGCCGCCGATCTCGATTGTCGTCGGAATCGGGCCGCCGGGCCCCTGCGTCACCGAATAGACGTGCCACTCGTCGTCGATGACTGCCGTCACCGTCACGTCGAACGTGGACCCGGGAACGGCACCCTTCGCCGCGGACGCGGACCAGTGCACCGGGTCCTGCCTGTCCGCCGTCGCCTTGGCGGAGGTGGGGAGCCCCGCCGCTGCGGCGAGCGCGAGGAGCAGCAGAATCATTTCTGCAGCAGCGCCTCGATCTGCAGCTCGAACGTGCGCTGCTCGCGCGGACTGCGGATGATTCCCGGCTTGAAGACGATGCGGCCGGCGCCGTCGACGAGCAGATTCGTCGGGAAGCCGCGCGCACCGTACGTCTGGTCCGCCCACTCGGTCGTCGTCTCCAGCGGCCTGAAGCCGAAGTGGTTCTTCGTCATGTACGGCATGACGAAGTCGTTCTCCTCGGGCAGCACGTTGAGCGACAGGATCACGAAGCCGCGATCCTTGTACTTGTCGAGCACGCGCTGCAGCGTGGGAAATTCGCCGCGGCACGGCCCGCACGAGGGGTACCAGAAGTTGATGAGCACGACGCGGCCCTTGTAGTCGGCGAGCGAGACGTTCCTGCGATCCGGATAGTCCGGCAGCGTGAAGGCGGGAGCGGGCTTCGCGCCGGCGTCGCGCAGCGCCTGCACGTCCGCCCGGACGGTCCCGGGCGTCTTCTTCAGGACTCCGCCGATCCGCGTGAGCTCCGCGACGAGCGCGTCGGTGGGCGTCTTCGCGACCACGTCGGCGAGCGACGTGTACGCGGCGGCGGGATCGCCGGCTGTCTCGAGCGCGGCGGCGCGCGCGAGCGCGAGCGGCGCCTGATCCATGTAGCTGCGGAGCGTCTTCACGCCGTCGAGCCGCTGCGCGGCGGCCTTGCCGTCACCCTTCGCGCGCAGCGCGGCGGATTCGTCCAGCGCCGCCGCGTACGCGCCGAGGTCCTGCCACGTCTTCTGCTCAGACTTCGCCGTGATGCGCGTCTGCATGTCGGCGGCGAGCGCGCGCGCCTTGGCGGGATCGACGCCGGCGAGCACGTCGAAGAGATCCGACATGCCCGATTCCGACCACGAAAACTTCTCGGGCGGAAACTCGGCGCGGAGCCTGGCGTAGATCGCGAGCTTGGCCGTGATGTCGGTTGTCTCGTACGCGGCCCAGTACAACCCCTGCGCGGCGCGCTCCGTGCCCGGGAACTTGTCGGCGACCTGCTGCATCAGGCGGATCGATGCGGCCGGATCCAGCACCTTCATCGCGCTCGCGTAGTAGAAGAAGTACGACGCGTCGGTCGGATTGAGATCGGACGCCTTCTTCAGGTAGTCGATACGGCCCCGGTTGTCGCCGCGCAGCTCGGCGATGAGCGCGAGATCCTGGTACGGCCGCGCAAACGCTGGACTGATCGCGACGGCGCGCTGCAGATGCGAGTCGGCGGCGTTCCAGTCCTTGCCGGCGAGTTTCGCGAGCGCCCACTCGTAGACGGCAAGGTCGGGATGAGCCCTGGCCCAGCCTTCGTACAGCGTTTTCAGCTCGGCCGACGCGTGTTTCTGCGCCGCTTCGTCGCCGGCGCGCTTCGCCGGGTCGTAGGCGAACGCTGCCGCTTCGGTCGTGTTGATGAACTGTTCGTGCGCGGTGACGAAGCGCGGATCGAGATCGATCGCCTTGCGGAAGAGCGCGACGGCTTCCGATCGATTGCCGGCCCGGACGGCCGCGATCCCCTTCTCGTACGCCGCCTTCGCCTCGGGCGTCCCCGGGCTCTCGGCCGGCGGGGCGGCCTGCGCCGCCGTGAACGACACCATCGCGGACAGCAGCAGGGTGAGCAGCGCCATACGTCGGATCCTACTCCCGAACCCCCAGCACGACGTGCGCCGCCTCGTCACACCACGGGGGACGCCACGGATAGCCACGGATGAACACGGATCGAGGTCGCGCTCGAAACATCCGGCGCGCTCCAACCATTCCTCTCGAAGCCAGTTCGCGGGAGGTACTTTCGTATGACGACCGCGCGAAAGACGGAAACGCACACGCTGCACTTCGATCTCACCCACTGCCCGCCCGACACGCCATTCACGCTGCGCGCGCTCGGCCGCCACCATCCCCTGGTGCGGCATTCAGCGGACACACTTCGCAACCACGGCAGGAAGAACAAGGCGCTCGCGGCGATGCCCGCCGAACGTCTCACGGCTGTGACGCACTATGTCGAGGACGTCGAGCTGCCCGCCGACGCCGTCGGCCTGCACTGGGTGAGCTATCCCGCCGCGGATCCGCAGCGGCTGCTGCCCGAAATCGCGATCGTCTTCAGGCACGTGCCGTCGCAGGCCTGCCGGCGCGGGTTTCGGAAGAGACGGCATTCGCGCCAGGGCGCGCTGCCCGCGGGTCTGGCCCGGTTCGGCATCACCTCGGTTCCGGAAGACGGCCTCGAGGAAGTCGTCTTCGGCAGCCAGGTGCTCAAGAATGCGTACGACGCGGCGGTCGCCATCATCTTCAGTCATCCGGACATCGCGTCCCTCAACCCGTACGTCGCCGACACCGTGCTGCACCAGCACATCGCGACGGCGCTCGATCGCTACGCCGATCTCGTCAACTACATCACGAACAATCCAGGCACCTGGTATACCGAGGTCGCGGTCCAGAATCCCCCCGGCGCACAGCCGCTGAACGGTCTCACCGACAAGAACGGCAACCCCATCACGTGGCCGACGGTGAACGGCGTGAACGTCGCGCCGCAATACGATCTATCGCCCGACATCATGGGCTCCGGCTCGCGCCAGGGACTGGCGGCTCCGGTGGTCAAGCACGTCCTGCAGGCCGTCAACAACGATTCGAGCCTGAACGGACAGAAATGGACGTCGCAGCTCGGCGTCACGGCTCAGAAGCAGACCCAGGTGCCGTCAACGCCGACGGCCGCGCGCCGGCGGACGCGGCGCGTCGCCGATGAGCCGGCGTACAAGTGGGCCACCAGCCTGCAGACGGCGCAGTACGGCCTCGACCAGGACGCGGGTTCCTTCCAGGTCAGCGACGACACCGTCTCGTTCAACGTGAAGAACTGGGCGAACCGGGGCCTCGGCGTCTACGTGCAGTTCTTCGACGACGGCGGCAATGCGATCGACAATCCGTCGAACTGGCAGGAGCTGCTCGACGGAGACATGAAGAGCATCTTCGAGCGGAACAGCAGCAAGAAATACATTCAGATGCTCGGAGCCGGCAACGTCGTCTTCGGCATCCCCGTCTGGACCGACTACACCTCGATCAGTTTTCCGTTTCCTCCCGAGGCCGTTCACGCGCAGGTGCTGCTGGGAGGCCTCGGGAACGGCAACTACGACTCCGACGTGGATCTCGCGGGGATCATTTACACCTGCGTGCTCGGCTACGGCGTGCCGTCCCTGCTCTCGGTGGCGTCGGTCGGCCTGCAGAGCACGAAATGGTACGTCGCCTTCTTCGAAGATCCCCAGAACATGAAGCTCCTGCTCACCGTCGCGGCGCCGATCATCGCCGGCTATCTGGGCACGTCGACGCTCTTCCTGAACCCGGCGGCGGTCCTGATGTTCGCGGCGAATATCGTCGCGGGCATCGTGTTGTCGTCCGCGATGTACACGTTCGCCAAGATGTTCATGGGGTACGTCTCGACGCAGGAGCTCCTGGACAACGAACCGTTCGTCGGGTGGGCCCTGAAGATCGCCAGCATTGCCGGGTCCGTCGGCACGATGATCAACACGACGGTCGAAGTGTGCCGCTCGCCCGCCACCTACACGATCGACATCACGCGCGCCATGGACGTCAGCGTGACGGTGTCTCCGGATCCCACGCACGGCACGAAGCTCCAGGCTCCCATCTGGCCCGACGTCAGCGACCACTTCGAGTGCACGCTGCTCTACAAGAACGGCACGGCGTACCAGCAGACCGGACCGATGCCGCAGCAGCACGACCAGCCGATCAGCCTGCTGTGGGACAACGTGCCGTCGGCGCCGTCCGATTCCGTGCAGGTGACGTTCAACGTCTATTCGTCGACCGGCTGGCTGGCCGGCAAGTGGACCAGTACCTGGGTGGCCGCCGTGCCGACCGACGGGAGCACGTTGCCGTTCACGGGATCCATCATCGAGAACCTCGTGCCGCTGACGGCGAACACGCAATACAGCCACTATCAGAAGCTCGTGTACGACGCGACGGCGCAGAAGCATGAATGGCAGTCCGGCCCCGCACCCGGTGCGACGCTCGCCGCGAGGGACTGCGCCGACGAGGGCAACAACCTCTGTCAGCTGGTCGGCCTCACGCTGAACGACAACGCCTATGCGGCGGGATACGCGTGGAAGGCTTCAGGACAGGAGCTGCCGCGTGACGGAGGCGACACGCCGTACAACGCCCAGATGTTCGCGTTTCAGAGCATCTCGGTGCTCGCCGATCCGGAGAGCGGCATGCGGACGCCGGCGCTCGGCTTCTCGCAGCAGCCGTACCTCGTCTACGACCAGTTCGGCCCGCAGCCGCTGTTCACGGTGTCCTCCGCGTGTCAGCCGGATCTCGACAACCTGACGATTTCGGACGACCTGCGGAACGCATTCGCCGCCCAGGGCGCGACGTACGCGGCCCCTGCCGGCGCAACGATCCAGGTGCAGACCGCGGGACGCGCATGGATCCTCTCCGATGCGAGCGGCAATCCGTTGTACGACCTCCAGCTCGTCACGGCGGACGGGGAGGGAAGCGTGATCAGCGCGTACTCGGCGGCCAACGTGTTCCTGTTCTCGCTGCCCGCCACCTTCCAGCCGACGCTGGATGCCGGCGTCATTTCAGACGACCTGCGCGCCGCGATCGCAGCGGCGAGCGTCAGCTACGCGCTTCCCGCGGCCGCGAAAGTGACCGTCGAACAGCCCACCGCCGAGTGGACGATCGGGCTGACGGGTCAGACACCCGCGTTCGATCTGAAGCGGTTCACCGACATCGTTCAGGTCTTCAAGTACCCGGCGCCGGCCTTCAGCACGCGGAACTTCTATCTGGATCCGCGGGACAGCAGCTCCGGCAACTACTTCCTGCGCCAAGTCGACATCGAGGGCGGCGGGCCCGCCGCACCGTTCGACGACGCGATCGGACAAAGCTGGGGCGCCTTCACGCCCGCGACCTTCAGCGCGATGGTCGTCCATCCCAACGGCTACGTCGTCGCGGTGGATTCCATCAATCACAAGATGCAGATCCTCAGGCTGCCGTCCGCTGCCGGCGACGACGACCTCGCGCCGGTGGCGCTGCCGATGAGCGGCGAGGGCCAGCGCGAAGGGCTGCTCTACGGTCCCGTGGGGATGACGGTCACGCCGGACGGCCGCATTCTGATCCTCGAGCAGGACAACGTCCGCGTCCAGGCGTTCGACACGGTCGGCAATCCCGTGCAGTGTTTCGCCGGCACGCTCCAGTTCACGCTCGACGGGTCGTTCGCGCCGGACCTCGACGGCAACAACGTGTCGACGGCGCTTCTGCAGGCGTACCAGCAGAACGTGCTGCCGCAGCTCGCGCCATGCCTGACGCTCGCGACCGGCGTTGCCGGCGATCTCGACGCCGGCAACGTCACGGCCGACGTCGTCCAGGACTTCGACAACGCCGGCATCCAGTTGTCCTCCAATCTTCAGGTGCTGGCCACCATCCCGGGCAGCCTGTGGCTGCTGAGCGACACCGGCAACGGGATCACGTTCGACATCAGGCAGGACACGGAGGCGGGCGACCTGGCCGTCTATCGCGGCGCGTCGCTGTCGATCACGCCGCATGCGCCAGGCAATGAGTGGCTGATCCGCGACAAGACGAACAGCGCGACGTTCGACGTGAAAAAGGATCCGCAGAAGCCCGTGCTGAACGTGCAGCAGTTGATCGCGACGATGCCGCTGCGCGATCCCGCGTCGGCGAACGTCACCTACCTCGACGTCGCCGTCGAATCGAAGGCGTACATCTACGTGCTGTCGTACATCAACGACGGCAGTCAGCTCAGCGACTATCGTCTCGATCTCTACAACCCGGACGGAAGTTTTCTGAGCCGCACGCCTGACGAAGACGGCAACGCGGGCGTCAACGGCGCACGCATCGTCGTGGATCAGTGGCGCAACCTGTACACGCTCAATTTCGAGCGGCTGGACGGTCCGGGCGGGCGCACTGAGCCGTCGGTGAGCACGTGGATCCCGTCGACGCCATCGGGCAACTGAAGAGGCGACGCGATGGCAATCCGAACAGTCCGGACCGTCAACGACCGGCCAGTGATCGACCCGAATGATCTGCGCTTTCTCTGGAAGATGGCCTTGTCGGTCTCCGTCGACGGCCAGACGGTGTTTCTGACGACGGTAGATTCCGACGATCCGCTGAGTGTCGTCGGCCTCGAACCGTTCTCGCCCAACGCGGTCTTCGCGACGTACGTGCTGCCGGACGGCACGTACATGTTCCAGCAGATGAACCCTGCGCTGCAGAAGGCAGACCGGACACAATGGCTCTTCGTCGGTTTCTTTCCAACGGGTGCGCTCGGCAACGACTACTACGTTCCCGTGATGATTGGCAACCTGGCGACGCTGAGCGACGACTCCTTCGGTTCCGAGCCGTTCACCGTCGGCAACTTCTCGCGAGACAGTCCGTCGATCACGTTGTGGGATGACCTCTTCGCCCAGACCATTACCGTGGATGGCCAGCAGTTCTACTGCGGGCAGATCGGTCCGGGCGAGGGGCGTTTCATGATGTTCCCGAAGGGAGCGCAGCCGTCGTGGGGCGTCAAGGTCTTCACCCCGGCGTGGCCGAACATGAACGGGGCCGACTTCGACTACACGCTGCTGCACAACTACACGCTGTCCGGCGCCTCGCTCGCGGCGGCCACGTTCATCGACGCCGATCTGAGCGGCAGTCAGATCACGAGCTGCAACCTGACCAATGCCGTCCTGACGGACGCAGACTTGAGCGGAGCGACATGGCGCCAGAATACGATGGGCGGCGCCAAGCTTCAGGACACGAATCTGACGGGCGCCAGTTTTCAGGATTGCGTCATGGCCGGCGCCGATCTGACCGGGGCCGCGTTCTCGCCGGCGACGAGCTTCGCCGGCGCCGACCTGACCAATGCCACGTTTTCCCCGAACGCCGATCTGAGAGGCGTGAACTTCACGGGCGCGATCCTGACGGGAGCGTCGCTCACGGGTGCCGACCTGACGGGCGCCACGTTCAGTCCCGCGGTGACGGCGAAGGGGACGGACCTGCGCAAGGCGACGCTCACCGGCGACGACCTGAACGGCGTCGATTTCACGGGCGCGAAGCTGGCGGGCGCGAACCTGACGGGTGCCACCTTCAGAGACGCCAACCTTTCGGGCGCCGATTTAACCGGTGCAACTGCGGCGAATACCGATTTCACCAGCATCGCCGCCGGAACGCAGTTGACCGGCACGATCTTCACGGATGTCGATCTCACCACCGCCGCCTTCGACGCGACACCGCACTTCTCGACGGACCCGACGAAGCTGACGCGCTTCGACGGCGCCACGCTTCACTACAAGGTGATCGGCACGAACTGGAGCTACCTGGATCTCACGGGCGCCACCGTCGTCGATCTGCCGAAGGCGCTCTCGTCCAGTTCGGCCAAGCTGACGGCGCAGTATGCAGTGATCGCGTCGCTCAACGAGGCGAGCGGGGAGCTGACGAAGGCGATCCTGCAATGCGCGGACTTCAGCTATGCGTCGATCGGCGTGCTCGACGCGAGCTATGCCGACTTCACCGGGGCCACGTTCGCCCAGACGACGTTCGCGGGGACGACGCTCGACAATGCGATCCTCGAGAACGTCAAGGCGACCGGCGCGCATTTCGGTGGTCTCCTGCCGCTCATCACGCTCGATCCCTCCGCGGACAAGGCATTGAACGCCAGCGACATCCCCACGCTTGCCGCGCTCTTCGAACCGCATGGCATCGTGCTCTCGGCCGGCACGACCGTGACCAAGACCCGCGGTGTCTGGAAAATCACTGGCGCGCCGCAGAGCTACACGGTGATGAAGGACACGCCGGCGCTCAACGCGCCGCCGGTCATCACGGTCTACGGCGCGCCGACATTCGCGGTCGATGCCTCGTCCACGACTCAGTGTGAGCAGGATCTGGATCAGGGCCCCCGTCCCAACGCCGACCTGATGGCCCTGTTCTCGCGCAACGGGGCCGCGCTGTCGTCGGGCGCGGCGATCGCGCTCGACACGGCGGTCTGGTCGATCGTCGACGAGACGAACAACGCGTCCTACACCGCCAGGATGGACACGCCGCAGCAGGGGGCGGCGACACTGGTGGTCTACGTGTCGGGCGCGAGCGTCACGCTGGTCGGCGCGCACCTGTCCGGCGCCACGCTCGACGGCGCGGGGCTCGACGGCGCGGCGGCGACGCGCGCCGATTTCTCCGGGGAGGGGACGTCCCTGCAGAACGCGGATCTGGAAGACGCCAACTTGAGCAACGCGGACCTGCTCGAAAGCAATCTGGATCAGGCCCAGCTGCAGGGCGCGAGCCTCGACAACGCGATCCTGATCAACGCGAGCATGACGGGCGTCTTCCTCACGCGCGACGCGAGCGGCAAGATGGCCTCGCTCAGCTCCGCGAGTCTTCAGGGCGTCGACTTCACGAACGCGCTGCTCTACGGCGCGGATCTGACCAACGCCGCCGTCGGCGTGCAGATCGGCTCCGGCAGCGATCAGGGGACCGGCGTCTATCTGTTCAGCCTGCCCGCCAGCGTCAAGACGCTGCTGGACGAGGCGGCGACGGCCTTCACGTTGAACGGCGAAGACGAGGTGGCGCAGTTCAGCGTCATGCTGCAGGCGATGAACAGTCAGACCGCCGCGGGACTGGCCGCGATCAGAGCGGCGTTCGCGACCAACGGGGTCGCCCTGTCGGATTCCGCCCGGATTGCCCCGACACCATCCGCCGCGCCTGCGCGCACGTGGCAGGTGCTCCAGGGCTCAAACGTCGCCTATACCGTGTGGTCGGGTGCGGCGCCGTCGGATCTCCAGGCGTACGGGCCGGCAGGCACCTTCATGCTGAATCCCACCAGCGATCCCACGGCGCTCGCGACGCTGGTCGCGGCGTTGAACAATCAGAATCTGCCGCCGCTGCAGACGGTGTTCGCCGGCCAGGGCCATCCGATTGCCGATACCGCCGACGTCGAACCGGGGGACGAGCCGAACACGTGGGTTGTCTCGAGCGACACGTCCGTCTACCTCGTGTCGGCGGCCCAGAACGATCTTCCCGTCGCTCCGCAGTTCAGCCTCAACCCGGCAGGAGATCCGAGCGTGGACGCGAAGCTCGTCGCCGCGCTGAACGCCGGCGACCTGTCGACGCTCGCGGCGGCGTTCAGCGCGCAGCAGTATCCTCTCGCCGCGAGCGCGACGATCGAGGCCAGCGGAGCGCAGTGGAACATCACCGACACCGTGAACTACACCGTCTGGGTGCGGCTCGGCCGGTCGGGGAATCCGGTCATGCACGCGGCGCCCAGCAACAACGCGCTGGCCCTCGCGTTCAGTGAACGGAACTACACGCTGGAGCCGGCCGCCACGGTCGAGAACGGCGACGAGAGCGGCTGGTTCATCGACAACGACAGCGGCAACCCCGACGATCGGCACGCGGGATTCATCAAACTGCAGGTGCTGGATCTCACACCGGATCCGCTCGATGTGTACGGCACGACGCTGCGGATGCAACACGTGCGAGCCGACGGCACCGCCGAGATCGTCGACCGCGATTGCGAGCAGACGACTCTGGACCCGACGAACATGGGGCCGGAAACCGTGTGTCCGAACGGCCAGACGTTTCAGACGAACCGGACCGACGGCTCCACCACGTGGAACGACTGGATGCGGGCGACGACGCCGCCCGACGGATCGGTCCGGGAGCCTTCGGCCGTCAGTGCAGCGGCACGCTGACGCTCGCGCTCGCGCTCGGCGGCCGCGGCGAGGGCATCGGCAGATCCGGCATCGGCGTCCCCGCGAACAGCCGGCGCGCGGCGAGCCCCAGCAGACGCGCCGTGCGCGCCGATCGCTGCACACGCGCGCTGTCGGTCGCGATGCCGGTATTCGCGTACATCTGACGATACAGCTTCGAGATCAGCACGAAGGCGAGCTTCGCCTTCGTCGACTCCACCGATCGCGACGCGCGATCCCAGATGCGCTTCCAGCTGTAGAAGTCGTCCCACGCGCCCTGCGCGCCCACGCGGATCTCTTCGAGCGTCATCGTCGGATGCTCGGTGTACAGCTTGGGACGGCGGGGCTCCGGGATCAGCCAGTGCTGCGTGATCGGGACGCCGTCCACCTTCGTGTTGCGGTGCTTGTCGTCCTTCGCCCACTTCTCGAAGTCGAGCGTGCCCGGGAACGGCGTCAGCAGCACGAACTGCGCGAACGTCAGGTCGGCCTTCTCGGCGAGCGACACCGTGGCCTCGAACGTGTCCTTGGCGTCGCTCGGCAGGCCGAAGATGAACGAGCCGAGCACGTGAATGCCGTGCTGCTTGAACGTGCGCAGCCGCGCGACCAGCTCGTCGCCGTGGAGGTTGAACCCCTTGTAGACGTCCTTCAGCCCCGCCTTCGTGACGGCCTCGACGCCGACGAGTGCGCCCCGGATATGCGCGCGATTCATCGCGTCGAGGAACTCGGTGTCCTCGGCCGCCTCCATCGTGATCTGCGTGTAGAAGATCGTGTCGCGGGGCAGCTGCTCGAGCTGCGCCATCAGCGCGAAGCGCTCGGCGCGGAGCGCCTCGAGCTCCAACAGCCGCGTCTTGTCGGCGCGCCGTCGAGCCATCGCGAGATCTTCGAACGAAACGGGGTAGAAGTTGTCGTCGGCGAGCGCGATGAAGCGGAATCCTCGGCGCCGCAGCTCCACGACCTCGCGCACGACGCGATCGACCTCACGCTGCCGCGGCTCCTGCCCGTCGGTCCGCCACACCGA
>Ga0066903_100003590_pt1 | contig 12733 bp, 11 predicted proteins | sample PanSoiMetaGPlot1_FD_67491 | JGI IMG/M metagenome (GOLD analysis project Ga0066903, IMG submission 67491) | Tropical forest soil microbial communities from Panama analyzed to predict greenhouse gas emissions - Panama Soil - Plot 1 (version 2) | ecosystem: Environmental > Terrestrial > Soil >... | reverse complement strand
GCGAAGCTCGCGTTCGAGCGGTTCCCGCGTCTCGCCTTCCGGATCGCGACCACGAATCTCTCGTGGCGGCTGTTCCAGGCGGTCGTGCGGGGCGAGAGCACCGCCGCCGAAGCGCACGGCCTCAAAGGGGCGCCTCTCCGCGTCCTCCAGAGCCTGGGCGTCTAAAGACAAACAAGCGCGCTGCCGATGTGCAGGCGGTGGAGCTGAATGCGGTCCTGCGCCGCGCCGTGGACGAGGGCGCGAGCGACGTCCACCTGAAGGTGGGCCAGCTGCCCGTCTTTCGACGGGACGGTCAGCTGACGCCGCTCGCCGACCACCCGCCGCTGACGGCCGCCGACCTCGAGGCTGCGCTCGCGATCGTCTCCGAGCTGACGCCCGCGAAGCGAGAGTCCTTCTATGAGTCGGGCGAGCTCGACATCGCCTACACGGCCGGGGACCTGCCGCGCTTCCGCGTCAACGTCTTCCGTCAGCGCGGCGCGATCTCGTTTGCTTTCCGTGTCATCCCCAAGCACGTGCCGAGCTTCGCTCAGCTGCGAATGCCGTCCGGCGTGCAGGCGATGGCCGACGAGCACCGCGGCCTCGTGCTCGTGACGGGTGCGACCGGCTCCGGAAAGACCACAACCCTCGCAGCCATCGTCGACTACATCAACAAGACTCGCCGTCAGCACATCGTCACGATCGAGGATCCGATCGAGATCCTCCACGAGGACCACGCCTGCATCGTCAACCAGCGCGAGGTCGGGATCGACACCGAGTCGTACCTCGCGGCGCTGCGGCGGGCCCTCCGGCAGGACCCGGACGTGATCCTGATCGGCGAGCTCCGCGACGCGGAGAGCGCCGAGACCGCGCTCAAGGCCGCGGAGTCGGGACACCTCGTCTTCTCGACGATGCACACGATCGACGCGGCCGAGACGCTCGGCCGGATGATCGAGTTCTTCCCGGGCGTCAAGCAGGCGCAGATCCGGTCGATCCTCGCGGGTGTCCTGCGCGGGATCGTCAGCCAGCGGCTCCTCCCACGCAAGGAGGGCGGCCGCGTCGCGGCGGTCGAGGTGATGGTCAACAACGCGCGCATCGCCGAGTTGATCCGCGAGAACAAGACCGAGGAGATCCACGACGCGATCGCCGAGGGCGCCTTCTTCCAGATGCAGAGCTTCGAGCAGGCGCTGATCGGGCTCGTCATCTCGGGCGACATCGACCGTGAGGTTGCCGCCAACGCTGCGACGAACCAGCACGACTTCATCGTCGCGCTCGAGCACTCACTCAAGCGCGAGGCCGCCGGCATCACCCGGGCCGACGAGTTGCCGCAGTCCGCGCCTGTCGAAGAGCAGGAGCAGGCGGAAGAGCAGATGCCGAGTCTTCGGATCGCCCCGGCGGACTGATGAAGCGCATCCTGCTGGGCATCGCGCTCGCACTCGTGAGCGTGGCGGGGACGGCTAGTGCCGACACATTTCGCGTGCTGCCATCGGCACCGGCAAGCCTGCCGAGCGCGGCGGCGCCGAACCAGCCGGGCCAGATCAGCATTCCGGACCCGATCTCGTCGCCGCCCGCGGTTCCGGAGGCGCTCAACTTCCCGCAGCTGGTCGCGCTCTGGCAGGGCGCCGGTTCTGCCTACGGGATCCCCTGGGAGGTGCTGGCCTCGATTAACAAGATCGAATCGAACTTTGGGCGCAACATGGGCCCCAGCTCGGCCGGCGCGGTCGGCTGGATGCAGTTCATGCCGAGCACCTGGGAACGCTGGGGCGTGGACGCGAACGGCGACGGGGTCGCCGATCCGTGGAACCCGCAGGACGCGATCTACGCCGCCGCCCGTTACCTGGCCGCCTCCGGCGGGGCACAGAACTTGCCGCGCGCCGTGCTCTCCTACAACCACGCGCAGTGGTACGTGGACGAGGTGCTGCAGCTCGCGCACACCTTCGGCTCGGGCGGCGCCGACACGACCTTCACCCTCGACCGGCTGCAGGTGTCGCTGGACGCCGCACGGAAGGAGGTCGCACAGGCCAACCGGGAGCTGGACGCGGCGTTGAAGGTTCAAAGGGCCTGGGCGAAGCGGGAGCGCGGCGCGCAAGCTCGCGCCGCGGGCGTCCAGCTGCTGTCGAGGCAGCTCGAGCTCCAGAAGGCCGCGACGCAAGTCGGCGTCCGTGAGCACGAGGCGGAGATGCGCGTCGCCCAGCTCCGCTCGCGACTAGCGCAGGCAGCGGACGCGCTGACGAACGCGCGTACGCAGGCGCAGAGCGCCGCGAGCGCGCCTGTGGCGGGCGCCCTATTCGCCTCGCCGGTCTCGAACGACTCCGGTTACGTCTTCCCGGTCGGCGGCGGGCCGTCGGTCGTCTCGGTCTCGCACCATCACCACGACTACCCGGCCGCGGACATCGCGGCGCCCGAGGGATCTCCCGTCTACGCCCTGTCGGACTCGGTCGTGCTCAGGTCGTGGTCGCAGCCCGACCCGCGGTGCGGCATCGGCCTCACCCTTCGCGCCGGCGACGGCCAGGAGTGGACGTACTGCCACCTCTCGTACCTCGATCCCCACGTCACGCCGGGCGGGGTACTCACCGCCGGCCAGTCGGTAGGTCTTGTCGGGCAGACCGGGGATGCGACGGGGCCGCATCTGCACCTCCAGCTCGACCCCGCGACGCAGTATCCGCAGCTCGAGCAGTGGTTCCAGCGGTTCGCGGGGATCGCCTTCCGCTGGCAGGACGCGGCGACGCCGGAGCTCGGCGCCGGCGCGAGCGCGAGCTCGCCGGTCTTCGCGCAGGTCTCGGGCGGCGGGTCCGCGCCGGGTGGTGTGATCCGGTTCAAGCGGATCCCCCGGTAGGGGGAGAGCCCGGGGCCTTTGCCGGCCGACGCAGAGAGGGTATGGCGGCTCGCTTCGCTGCGGTTGTTCCACGCATGGTCGTGCTCGGCCTGATCTGGCTGCTCGCGACCGGAACGCTGACCTACGCGGCCGGTCAGCAGCTGACCACCCCGCCGAAGGCGCCGACGCCCGTTGTCACCCCCCACCCGACGCTCGTTGTCCCCGACGTGCGCGGCCAGGCGTTCGTCTTCGCGAAAGGCATCCTCGAGGACGCGGGCTTCGGCTGGCACGTGACCGGCGGCGTGCAGGGCTACGCGACCAACGTCGTCGCGACGCAGCAGCCATCGCCGGGCACGCGCGTGAAGGACACCGGCGCGCCGACGCTCAGGCTCTCTCTTCGCCGCGGCACCTACGGACAGGATGGACAGCCGGAGAACACGGCCCCGTACGCGGGAACGTCGATCGCGCTCGCGAAGAGCGCGGCTGCGGCCACGAAGCCCGCGGCGCCCACCGCGAAGAAGGCCGTCCGGAAGGTCGCCAAGCCCGCAGCGAAGCGAGCCCGGGCGACCGTCAAGCCGAAGCGCAAGCTCGTCTCGCACGAAAACACGTCCGCCCGCCCTCCGGCGTTCAAACTCCCCGGAGCGCCGAAGGAGCCCCTCGACGAGATTCCCCTCACTGAGCGCGCCGCTCTGCTCGGCCGCTGGATCGGCTCTCGCCCCGCGCCGACGGAAAGCAACGTCAGGCACTGGCTCTACCAGCAGGCCTGGATCGTCACGGGCGCCGGTTTTGGCTGGTGGCACGGAGACGACGCCCTCCTGAAGCTGATCGCCGTCGACCGGCAGGTCGAGCGGCTCTGGGGCATCGGGTACCGGAGCGAAGCCGTCGCCCGAGCGACGCTCGCCGAGGTCCGCCGCCGCGAGCGATGAGCCTGAGCCGCGTCCTGCGAGCGCTCCGCGGCGAGCGGGGCTACACGCTCGTGGAGATGCTGACGACTCTGACGATCTTGGGCGTGGTGATGGGCGCCCTCGGGACGCTGTTCGTGTCGGCGAACAACTCCGAGGCCGACATGAACAATCGTTTCCGCGCGCAGCAGACGGCACGGATCGCACTCGACAAGATGCGTCGCGAGGTTCACTGCGCGAGCACGGCAACCCCGGGCAACGCAAGCGGCCCCTCATCGTCCGTGACGCTGACGCTTGCGTCGTTTTGCAAGACGCTGCCGCAGCCGCTGCCGACCCCGCTGCCCAGCTACTGCTCGTCGAGTGGAGGACAGACGACATGCTCGGTCACCTGGTGCACGCGTAACGTGGCCACGAACCGGAACGCGCTCTACCGCGTCACCGGTTCGACGTGCGGCGCAAGCGGCGGAGAGAAGTGGGCCGACTACCTGATGCCGACCACGACCGCGCCAGGGTCACCGACGTGCACTGACGGTCCGCTTTGCGTCTTCACCTACGTGGCCCCGACGACGTCGTTGCTCGCCAAGCTCAGCATCGACCTGCCGGTCAACGTACGGCCCGGGAAGACGACCGAGCTCTTCGAGCTCCAGGACGCCCTGGTGCTGCGAAACAGCACGCGCTCCTCCTAAAGTCGCAGTAACCGTTCGGGGGAGGCGGCCCACGTCCGATCGGCCGATGCTGTGTCTGATGCGGTGGCGCATTCAATTGCGGTCCGAACGCGGGCTGGCGCTCGTCATGGCAATCGGCATCAGCACGGTGCTGTTGATCGCTGCGACGACGGCCGTGGCGTACGCGACCTCGAACCAGACCGAGGCGAACCAGAGCCGCCAGCGGCAGAGTGCTTCCGCGCTTGCCGAAGCGGGGATCAGCGACGCGCTCTCGGTGCTGAACCTTCCGGCGAACAACGCGATGCTCCAGCGGACGCTGCCGGCCTGCACGACGAACGGCACGAAATACTCCGATCCGGCCGCCGTTCGCACCTCCACGACCACGTGGAGCCAGTCGCCGGACGGCTCGACTGCCTGGTGCGGGACCTACGTCAGCTCGCTGCAGGCCTGGTACCTGACGGGGCTCGGGACGAGAAGGAACGCGAACAGCGGGAACGGCAAGGTCCGCGCACTTTCAGAGGCCACCGTCACGGTGACGCCGAACACCAAGCAGCCGCTCGGCAACCCGGTCTGGAACTACATCTACGCGGGACACACAGGCAGCACCTGCGACCAGAACCTGAACAACAACGTGAACGGTTCCTCCCGGATGTACGTCGCCGGCAACCTCTGCATCGGAAACAACGCCGTCGTGTCACAGACGTCGCTGACTGTTGCAGGCAACCTCGTCCTCGCTGGTGGGAATACAGCCGTCGGGGCAAACACGAGCATGAGCACGCGCGTCCAGACGGAAGTCGGCGGTACCTGCTCGTTCGGAACCGGGTCGCCGGTCACCTGCTCGGGCAACCAGGACGCGCTCAAGGTCTACAGCAAGCTCCAGGACGTCAGTGGGAACTGGGTTGTCGGTGTGAACCACACGCCGCGTTACATCCCACCGCCGACGGCGGATTATGCGACGTGGTACCAGAATGCGATCCCGGGCCCGGCGAAGAACTGCGACGTCAGCTCGGGGCCGGTTCCGACCTTCGATTCCAACTCGGTGATGGACAACAGCGTCACGCCGGTCTTCAACATGACCCCTGCTACAGCGTACGACTGCCGAGTCGGCCCGGCTGCGACGCCAACGGGCGAGATCAAGTGGACACCCCCGACGGTCAACACCCCCGGCCAGCTCTACATGACGGGCACGATCTTCATCGACGGCAGTGCCACCATCGCGACCGGGGTGAATAGTTCGACCTTCGCCGTCCAGTACACCGGGATGTCGGCCCTCTACCTGAGCGGCACCTTCTACTTGAACGGCAAGCTGTGCGCCACCGTCACGAGCGCAAAGACGGACTGCGACTTCTCGAGCTACGACCCGAACAACGCGATGATCACGATCGTCGCGAACGGCAGCGGCGGTCAGGTCAACCCCGGTGACAGCATCCAGGTCATCAACAACGGGGAGGTCCAGGGCTCGCTCTACGGCACGAACGCAATCGAGTTCGGTAACAACGCGTTCTCCGACGGGCCGGTGGTCGGGAGCACGCTCATCTTCGGCAACAACGTCACGACGAACTCGTTCCCGAACATCACCTACGTTCCGTCCGGGGATCCTGGCAACAGCCCTGTCTTCGGGCACCCGAACCCTCCGACCGGCTTCAGCAGCTAGGAGGGTTTGGCGGGATGGCGGCACAGACTCTGTTCCGCCGAACCCATCCTGGCGCTCAACCGTAGGCGTTCGCTCGCCGATAAAGGCGGAGGTGGACGTCGCTCTCGGTGTGCTCGCGTTCTGGCCGGCCCTCGCGCTCGGCAGCTTCGTCAACGTCGTCGCGGCCCGTGTGCCTCTGCAGCGCTCGGTCGTCCGCCCGCGCTCGGCCTGCATGAGTTGCGGGGGAGAGCTGGCCTGGTACGACAACGTGCCGCTGCTCTCGTACGCCGTGCTGCGGGGGCGCTGCCGCTCCTGCGGCGTGCGGATCGGCCTGCTCTACCCCGCTGTGGAGCTGGCGACCGCGCTGCTCGTCGCCGCGTGCGTCTGGCGCTTCGGGCTCTCGGGGGAGGCGGCGATCGCCGCATTCTTCTGCGTCGCCCTCGTCGCCGTCACCGCGACCGATCTGACGCACCGGATCATCCCGAACCGCATCGTCGTGCCCGCGGCCGCGATTGTGCTCGCCGCGCAGACGGCGCTCCGTCCCAGCCCCCAGTGGGCGATCGCGGCGTTCGCCGCCGCGCTGTTCCTTTTCCTGGCGGCGCTCGCGTACCCCGGCGGAATGGGGATGGGCGACGTCAAGCTCGCGCTGCTCATGGGCGCAGCGCTGGGGAAGACCGTCTCCGTGGCGATGATGGCCGGGATGTTCGCCGCGCTCGTCCCGAGCATGTACCTACTCGCCCGGCATGGGTCCAAAGCACGCAAGATGGGTATTCCCTTCGGCCCGTTCCTGGCCCTGGGAAGCGTCGTAGCGCTCTTCGCTGGCCACTGGGTCCTTGCGCAGTACTGGGCGACCTTCACCCATTAAGGGTTAGCTCCCTCGGCGCAAATGCGACTAAGCATTTGCGCCGTTTCAGCCGATACCTCATTCGAGGGATATGGACACCGAGCGTCCGCCCAATCTCCGCATCGCCGGCAACGCCGGCGATGACGCCGCCGAAGGCGGCGCGTTTGCGCCTGCCTCGCGCGTCAACGCGGTCGCCGAGCTCGTCGCCGACCTGCTCGCCGCGACCGGCCTCCTCAGCGAAGACAAGCTGAACGTCGTCCGGGGGCGCGCCGGCCAGGCCGGCTCGCTCTCGAAGGCAATCGTCGAAGAAGGCTTCGCGGCCAGCGAGGGCGTTGCGCGGATGCTCGCGGCGCGGCACCACATGCCGCTCGTCGACCTCCCGCTGACCGGCGTCGAGAAGACGGCGGCCGACCTTGTCCCGCTCCACGTGCTCGAGCGCCTTGTCGCGATGCCGTATGCGCTCGACGGCGAGACGCTCCGCGTGGCGATCGCCGACCCGTCCGACCTGCATGCGATCGACGAGCTGCGCCTCGCGAGCCGACACCAGCTCGAGCTCGCCGTCGCCTCGAGGGACGACATCCTGGCCGAGCTGCGCCGCCTGGCACGCCAGTCCGAGGCGTTCGGCGCCCGGGCCGCGCTCGCGGAGGAAGAGGCGCTGCTCGAGGCCGAGGAGGAAGAGGAGGCCGACGACCTCGAGGCCGAGGACGGCATCTCTGAAGCGCCGCTCGTCCGGCTCGTCAACTCGATCATCTTCCAGGCCGCCGAGGACGGGGCCTCCGACGTCCACTTCGAGCCCCAGGAGGACGCGCTCCTCGTCCGGCTTCGGATCGACGGCGTCCTCCACGAGGTGCAGCGGATCCCCAAGCGGATGATGGCCGGCGTGACGACCCGCCTGAAGGTGCTCGCGAAGCTCGACATCGCCGAGCGGCGGAAGCCGCAGGACGGCCGCATCTCCCTGAATGCGGCCGCGGCCGGGCGGATGCTCGACATCCGTGTGGCAACGCTGCCGACCGTCGAGGGCGAGTCGGTTGTCATGCGGCTCCTCGACAAGTCGAAGCGGCCTCCGACCCTCGAGGAGCTCGGCCTCTCGGACGAGATGCGCAAGAACCTCGAAGTGATCGTCCAGCGCCCGACCGGCGCTTTGCTCGTGACGGGGCCCACAGGCTCGGGTAAGTCGACGACGCTGTACGCGGCCCTTGCCGAGATCAACGACCCGGCGATCAACATCATCACGGTCGAGGATCCGGTCGAGTACCGGCTCGGCGGCGTCAACCAGGTGCAGATCAACACACGCGCCGGCCTCACCTTCGCGGCTGCGCTGCGCTCGATCCTGCGTTCCGACCCGGACGTGGTGATGGTCGGCGAGATCCGCGACCCCGAGACCGCCAAGATCTCGATCGAGGCCGCCCTCACCGGCCACTTCGTGCTCTCGACCCTCCACACGAACGACGCGCCAGGCGCCCTGACGCGCCTGAACGAGATGGGCGTCGAGCCGTTCCTGACCGGCTCGGCCGTGACGGGCGTCCTCGCCCAGCGCCTCGCCCGGAAGCTCTGCACGCACTGCTGTGAGATGTACACGCCGTCCGTCGAGGAGCTGATCAAGGCGCGCGTCTCACCGGACATCGCCGCGCAGGCCGACGGGATGATCTTCTACCGCAAGCGCGGGTGCCCCCGGTGCAACCAGACCGGCTACAAGGGCCGGATCGGGATCTTCCAGCTCCTGGCGATGAGCGAGACGCTCGAGACACTCGCCGCACAGAAGGCGAGCCGTGAGGAGCTCGAGCGTGCCGCGATGGAGGAGGGCATGCGGACGCTCTGGGACGACGGCATCGCGAAGGTCGCGGCCGGCCTGACGTCGATCGAAGAGCTGGCCCGCGTGACAATTTGACCGCGCGCAGACCCTCGCCGCCTTACGGCGGCGAGGCCTTCACGCACCGGATCACGCGCCGATCTGCAGTCGAGGGCTGAGGGCAGTCGCCGCGTGCGGGCGACGTTTACTGAGCCTGGACGTCGCAGCCTAGGTACATCAACGCCTCGACCGCTTCGGTCACGAACGCCGTCGCCTGCTGGGCGTCGGCGAAGGTGTAGGGGCCCGGCTGCATCGGCTTCGAGCCGCGGGCGCCGACCGGGAAGACCTCTGCCTCGACGACGCACGAGTCGCCGTAGTCGACCGCCTTCAGCATCGCGACCGACCGGCCGTCCCGCTTTGCATGCCGGACGAAGAGCTCCTGCGGTTCCGCGTCGGCCCGCGCCATCACGACGCGGGTTGGGCGGACGCAGCGTTGACCGCTGCCTGCTCGATCGTGTCCGCGTCGACGTACCCGTTCAGCCGGACGTAGAGCATCCGCGGCTTCTTGAAGACGAGTACGGCCGGCGCATCGAGCAGACGGTTCTGCGGATCGACGCTCACGCCGATGAGCGTCGAGAGCGCCTGCACCTGGGCGTTGTGCGAGACGCTGATCGACACGAAGCCCGCGTGGGCGTACGACGCCCCGGCCTTGGCCTCGGCGCGCGTGAGCTGGTCGACCGCGGAGTCCGGCGACACGAGCGCGACGACGACGACCGAGTGGTGCTCGAAAGCGTTCGCGAGCGGTGCCGGTACGCCTCCGACGACGGCCGGACGCCGCTTCGACGCCTTCGCCTTCGTCGCAGCAGCCGCATTCGCCTTCGCCTTGGCGGCGACGTTAGGCGGCGCGAGCGCGACCTTGGCCTTCGCCTTCGCGTGCGGGTGCAACGGCTTGATCGTGTGGACGGCCGGCGCCGCCGAGGAAGACGCGCCGCGCCCGAGGACGAGGTAGCCGCCGACGAGGACGAGGACGCCCGCCAGTCCGACGGCAGCGTAAATCCGAAACCGCTCGTTCATGGTTCTCCTATCGGCAGAGAGGGGCGGTCCCTTGACGAGTCGAGCAAGAGAAAGGGCGCGGTCTCCCGCGCCCTTTCCGAGCTTCGAGCCGTCTCGGGCGATTAGCAGGTGCCCGGGATGATGTCGCCGCCGGGGCCGCTCTTGTGGTAGCTGACGCCGGTCGGCTTCGTGTTCTGGATGCAGTACCCGGTGCCGGCCGCGTTCACCTTGATGGTGATGTTCTTGATGCCGGCGTCGTAGGAGAGCTGCAGCTTGGTCAGGTGGGCACCGATGTAGTCGGTCTTGGTGTTGTCGGCCGCGTAGGCCTCGATGCCCGGGATCGCAGCGCGGACGTTGGCCTGGGCGGCCGACTTGTTCGCGCGCGTCCGGAAGCTCAGGTACGAGGGAATCGCGATCGCAAGGAGGATTCCCAGGATGATGATGACAACCAGAAGCTCGATCAGCGTGAAGCCCTTTTCTTCACGGGCAAGACGCTGCCGCAATGAATCGAACATTTACGTGCTCCCTTCGGTGGTTTGACTGCGGTGGCTCTCACCGCTATCGGCGTCAGTGCCCGCAGGTCCACCCCCGAACGGGTGAGGGTGAGGTGAGGAAACAGAAAGGGCACGGTTTCCCGCGCCCTTTCCTTGAAGCAGAAATCTCCGGCTAGCAGGTGCCCGGGATGATGTCGCCGCCGGGGCCGCTCTTGTGGTAGCTGACGCCGGTCGGCTTCGTGTTCTGGATGCAGTACCCGGTGCCGGCAGCGTTCACCTTGATGGTGATGTTCTTGATGCCGGCGTCGTAGGAGAGCTGCAACTTGGTCAGGTGGGCGCCGAGGTACATGGTCTTGGTGTTGTCGGCCGCGTAGGCCTCGATGCCCGGGATCGCCGCGCGGACGTTGGCCTGGGCGGCCGACTTGTTCGCGCGCGTCCGGAAGCTCAGGTACGAGGGAATCGCGATGGCCAGCAGGATTCCCAGAATGATGATCACGACGAGGAGCTCGATCAGCGTAAAACCCTCATCGCGCTTGGCCGGCGCAAGCCGGCTCGAAAGCCGCGAGACTGAAAACATAGGTGGATCCTCCTTGGGGGGATGCGTCAGGGTGGCTCGCGCTGCTTATCGGTCACCCCGCGTGGGTTAACGCACCCCTCGGCCGAGGGATCGGTTAGGCGGAGGCTTGCGCCGGGGTTAAGGAATCCGAGCACGCTGCCGATTAGCCCGGTCGAGGGAAAATGCCGGAGACCTTCCTCTCGATCGACGCTCTGCTCGAGCGCACGGTGGCGCGCAATGCGTCAGACCTGCACCTCACGGTCGGCGCGCCGCCGGCCATGCGGGTGAACGGGACGCTGCAGCGCTTTGAGGACGTCCCGGAGCTGACGCCCGAGGACACGCACCAGATGCTCTATCGCATCCTGTCCACGGAGCAGCAGAAGCAGCTCGAGATCAACCGCCATATCGACCTTGCGCACTCAATCCCGGGCCTGGCGCGTTTCCGCGTGAACGTCTTCTTCCAGCGCGGCACGCTCGGGGCTGCCTTCCGCCTCATCCCGGCCGACATCAAGACACTTGAGGAGCTCGGCATCCCCTCGGCGCTGCACTCGCTGACCGAGAAGCCGCGCGGCCTCGTTCTCATCACAGGCCCGACGGGCTCCGGCAAGTCGACGACGCTCGCGGCCCTGATCGACGAGATCAACCGCAAGCGTGCCGAGCACATCCTCACGATCGAAGACCCGGTCGAGTTCGTGCACCGACACAAGCGCTGCATCGTCAACCAGCGCGAGATCGGTGCCGACGCCCCGAGCTTCGCGGAGGCCTTGCGCGCGGCGCTGCGCGAAGACCCCGACGTGATCCTCCTCGGCGAGATGCGCGACCTCGAGACGATCGGGACCGCGATCACGGCGGCCGAGACCGGTCACCTCGTCTTCGCGACGCTACACACGCAGAGCGCGCCGAGCACCGTCGACCGGATCATCGATGCCTTCCCCGGCGCACAGCAGGAACAGGTCCGCGTCCAGCTTGCAGCGACGCTCCAGGGCGTCTGCACGCAGGCGCTGCTGCCGACTCCGGCGGGGGACGGGCGCGTTGCCGCGCTCGAGATCCTCTTTCCGGACGACGCGGTCCGGAACCTGATCCGGCAGGGCAAGGTCGAACAGGTCTACTCGGTCATGCAGACCAGCACCTCGAAGGGCATGCAGACGATGGAGCAGGCCCTGTCCGATCTGGTCGTGCGTGGGATCGTCACCCTCGATGACGCGCTGAGCCGCTCGAGCCGCCCCGAGCAGCTGTTCGGCCTGCTGGAGCGCGCAGGCGTCGACGTCGGCGCCAAGCAGGCGGTCCCTGACGCGCCGCCGCTGGTCGGCGGTCTTCGGGTGGCGGAGGCCTAACCGGCGATGGTCGACTGGAACAAGGAAGTCAAGCTCTCCGACCTGATCGGCCGCAAGAACAAGGAGGCCGAGGACACGCTCGAGCCCGCGCAGGCGCCCGACACGCTCGCGGCAGTTCCCGCCGCGGCTCAAAGCTCCCCAACGCCTGCGCCGACGCCGGCGGCTCCGGTCGCGGTCTCTCCGGCTCCGCCCGCGCCGCCGGCGCCGGCGCAGGCAACCCCCGCCGCCACTCCGGCGCCGCTACCGCAGCGGGAGTCGGAACTGGAGCCGGAGGTGGAAGCGGCCGGCCCCGAGGCTGAGCGCTCCCCCTGGTACAAGCGCGATATCTCCTTCGGCCGAGGCAAGAAAGACGCCAAGGCCAAGGCGGAGAAGCCGAAGAAGGAGAAGCCGAAGAAGGAGAAGCCGCCGAAGAGCGAGCGGGTCCCCTTCTACAAGCGCGAGCTCTCCCTCGGCGGCAAGAAGGAGAAGAAGGGGCCGGCCGGCAAGCCAAAGCAGGCTTCCGCCTCGGCCAAGCGGGTGAAGCGCATCACCGGGCTCAAGATCGGGGGCTCGCAGCTAGCCGCAGCGCGCGTCCACAACAACGGCATCCCGGAGCTGGTCCAGGTCGCGCGCGAGGATCTCGAGCCGGGCGTGATCGTCGGCGGCGAGCTCCGCGACCTCGAGGGCCTCTCG
>Ga0066903_100003589_pt1 | contig 12734 bp, 8 predicted proteins | sample PanSoiMetaGPlot1_FD_67491 | JGI IMG/M metagenome (GOLD analysis project Ga0066903, IMG submission 67491) | Tropical forest soil microbial communities from Panama analyzed to predict greenhouse gas emissions - Panama Soil - Plot 1 (version 2) | ecosystem: Environmental > Terrestrial > Soil >... | reverse complement strand
CAGTTGCAGTTGGTTCGCAAGATACACTGCCGCCGCCCCACCCGCGAGCACCAGGATCAGGGCCGCCACCACCAACACTGAGAGTGCAAGTGTCAGAACAAGGGCGGTGCCGCGTACCTTAATCCACGAGCGCGAGTCGCGGACGCCATAGGCGCCGTTAAGCGCCGAGATCATGGCTACGACTCCACCTGACGCCGAGAACAGAGCCAGAGCAAGTCCGAAAGTGACCTTTGCAGTACCACTGTTCCGGGTGACTTCTGCAAGGGTTGTTGCCAGGAGATCGAATGCAGAAGGCGGAAGCACGCGGGAGAGATAAAACAACAGGTTCGTCCGCAGCACAGTGGCTCGCGATGCGAACAATCCAAAAGCTGAGACCAGGACCAGGAATAGCGGGAAGATAGAAAGGATAAAGCTATATGCCAGCTCCGATGCCCTTCCTAGGACGTTGTCTTCATCGATAGAGATCCAAACTCGCTTGGTGAGTTGCTTGACGGTTAGACCGCCCAGCTTCCAAAGCGACTCCAGTTGTTCTCCCGTGCTCAGTTTCGACTCTGTCATCGGCGTGGCCATGAGGCGAAGAGAACGCGAGCTTGGATTCCAGCAAAAAGACACGCGTTGCCCTTCGCCCGATGCCATCAGCTCTGAACAGAGTTGCTGCTCTGAGCTCTTTCCAGGATCGACCGGTTCATTGCAATCACTGCACCGCTTTGTTGCAGCCGTGTCACACTTCTCTTGTGGCCGGGATCGTCGGCGAGTGCCTTGCGGTATACCTCATACTCGGCCAACGAGGGAAAGTCGATCAGACCGAGGGCTTCGTTGGTCGCTCCAGAGAATTCGGTGGGGTAGAAATACCCAACGATCTTGCCTCCACTCTTGCGGATGGGCTCCAGTTCGGCCTCGACGTATTCCTTGAAATCATTGAATTTGTTCGGATCAATCGTGTAACGGATCGATAGTGTCAGCATTCGTGACCTCCTGATATTGTTCAGCGTATCCGAAGGACAGACGCAATGTTTCAAGCTCAACTGAAATGTAGTCCCCTCCGGGGAAGGCAATTTTCAGAGGGAATCAGCGGCCTCTGTTGGGTCGCACTTCGCAAAACGTGAGTGGTACCCATGACAGCCATCGGCATGCTCGTGGTGAATCTGTTCATCCGCAGTGCTAATATTTACGCAAAAGGCGCCCTGATCGATCATCGCCTTCCTGATAGTCCCACTCCCCCTGGGACGAAGTAAGCGGTGTCGCCGAGTTGGGTCTCCAAACAACGTATCGAGCAGGACGCAGAAGAACTCACCACGGGCTCCGATTGCAGCGACGTTGCTGGTTTGCATGGAAGGGAAGGACATGCCAAATACACTCGACGACCGCACCTGGGGAATGTTGATCAAGCGTATTGGAAAGGGCGAATGCACACCGTTTCTCGGAGCCGGAGCCTGTTATGGGGTGCTTCCGTTGGCCCCTGATGTGGCCAAGAAGTGGGCGGCGAAATACAAATATCCGTTCCCGGATTCTTTCGATTTGGTCAAGGTTGCGCAGTACGTGGCCTTGAACTACGACCGCATGACCCCCAAGGAGGAAATACTCGCAATCCTTGCCGAAGAGGGAAAGAAGCCGGATTTCAAGGACCAGTTACAACCGCACAGAATGATGGCGGATCTTCCTCTGCCGATTTACCTGACGACGAACTACGACAACCTGATGGCGGATGCGCTGAAATCCCGTCACCGGGACGCCAAACGTGAGCTCTGCCGATGGAATAGCCTGGTCGAAAAGCACCCTTCCATCTTCGACGATAAGCCGCCGTTCCAGCCAACCGTGGCAAATCCGGTCGTTTTCCATCTACATGGACACGATGAGGTCCCAGAATCCCTTGTGCTCACGGAAGATGACTACATGGATTTCCTGGTGAATCTATCGGCGAAGAAGAATGTGATTCCCGAGGTCATCCAAGGCGCGTTGGAGAAAACCGCGCTGCTCTTCGTCGGATACAAGATTGTTGATTGGAATTTCCGCGTTCTTATGCGAAGCATCTCCCGCTATATGGAGCCGGACATGCGCCGGATTAGCGTGGCAGTGATGCTACCCCCATCCGCGGAAGAGGTCTCCGCTGCCAATGTTCCAGAATCAGCACAACAAAAGGCCCAGGAATATTTAGACATGTACTATGACAGCTTGGGAATCCGGGTGTATTGGGGGACGGCTAAGGAATTTGTCGCGGAACTACGCAAGAGAATGGATGCAGCCGCGGCAGCGGGGAATTAGAGTGCCTGAAATAACGGCAGTGAAATGCGGCGGGGTTGTGGCGCAAGGTTGGGTTTGTCTTTTCCAGATTAGAGTCAGGACATTATTAAGGGGAGAATTTGTTCATGCCTGACGTCGAATCCTTTGGCATTCCAGATGTGGACCTGGAGAAAATTGTAAGAAAGATCAAGCAGGACAGGTGCGTCCCGTTCATCGGACCAGGATTGTGCAAAAAGTACTACCGCGGAAAAAGTGCAATTGCGCAGGCGTGGGCGGATAGCCTGCAGTATCCATTCCCCGATAGAACAGATTTTGCCCGGGTCGCACAATTCCAGAATGTTCACGCGGAAGATGAACAGGCGTCCAGGTATCTCTTGGTCGACGAGTTCGTGAACTCGCTTGCGCCGCGAAATTTCGACGACAGCGACGAAGCTCACCGCGTGCTTGCCGACATGCCTTTCAAGGTCTACATCACCACCAACTATGACAACTGCATGTTCCAGGCCTTACAGAAGGCACGAAAGGATCCGCGCCGAGACTACTCAAGGTGGAAAGGTGAACTGGAAGGTGCGCCACAAGGCGGGCGCGAAATCACCATCGCCAACCCTGTCGTCTTTCACCTATACGGCACGTCGATAAGCCCGAAACGCTGGTTGTGACAGAGACGGACTACATGCGCTTTCTTCTGCGGGCTGTAAAGTCTCGGGAGGTAATTCCCCCGCACATCCAGGAATGTCTGGTTCCGAAGACATTGCTGTTCTTGGGATATCAACTAGACGATTGGGATACGAGAATCCTGTTGACGGTCCTTAATGGGTTATTTCCCGGCGAGGGGCTAAGAGAGACCTCACACGTTTCCATCCAGGTAGATGACGGTGATCTTCCTCCGCAACAAAGGGAAAACGCCCAAAAACACTTCAACCACTACTTGAAGAATAACTTTAATGTAAGCGTGTATTGGGGTACGTGCGAGGACTTTACGAAGAAACTGCGCGACGGCTTGAAAGATTAGGGAGCTAGACATGGAGAAGTACATTTCAGAGCCCAAGAGCGGGCAAGGGGCGCCCGCTGCATCCAGTTCCCCCACAGCTTCCGAAGCCAGCCAAGTTAAGGGAACGGTGGGTCAGAGCGGTACGACACTTTCCGCAAGCCCGGAGAGTGTCGAAAAAGCGCCTTTCGTCGGGCCGCGTCCGTTTGCGACGGACGATAAAGAATTTTTTGCGGGGCGGGCGCAAGAAGCCAGAGAACTGCGTGCGCTAATCAAGGTCAATCGCGCTGTTCTTATGTACGCGCAATCGGGAGCGGGTAAAACATCCCTTCTCAACGCCGGTCTTATTCCCCTGCTTGAAAGTGGGGATATGGAGGTCTATCGCCCGGAGCGCGTCAGCGGTTTATTGCCAGACGGCGTGCAGGCAGAGCAAGTCGACAATCGATTTGTGTTTAACGTTTTGTATAAGTGGAACGACGGCCGGTACGCCTTCAGCGATCTGGCCAAGCTAAAGTTGCCTGAATTCCTGCAAGCAACCAAGAAGAAAGTGAGCCCGGATGACGAGGCTTACTTCCTCCGATTGTTGATCTTTGACCAGTTCGAAGAACTGTTCTTTTCCTATCCAGAAATTCCCGAAAAGCGATTGGATTTCATTCGGCAGGTTGCGGCGGCATTGGAACAGGATCGCCAGTTGCGTTGCTTGTTCGCCATGCGTGAGGACTACCTGGCACGATTTGACCGCTATGCCCCGTACCTTCCTGATGGCGTGCGCGCTCACTACCACATGGAACCACTGCGGGCCAAGGCTGCGATGGAGGCGATCCGGGTTCCGCTATTGAAAACGCAACGTACCGTAAAGAGGGGTGTGGCGGCATCGCTGGTACGAGATCTGCTCAAAGTGAAAGAAACCGATGAAAATGGCCGCACCCTCGTGGTGAGGGGGGAGTTCGTTGAGCCCGTTCAACTCCAGATTCTTGGCGAGGAATTATATGGGCGTCTAGGTACAGAGAGAGTAGTAACGCGTGATCATATTCAAGCTCTTGATGTGAATCGGGTGCTGATTCGTTTCTTTGATGCCAAGGTGAAGAAAGCTGCGGAAGAAACGCGAAATTCCGAGAGAACGATTCGCGAGTGGATAATTCGCAATCTGATTACCGAATTCGGTACCCGCAGCATGGTTGCCATGGGAAAAGCAACGACGAAGGAGCTCCCGTCGACCGTCCTGCAAACGCTGGAAAAGTTCCACATCGTACGAGTGGAACGCCGGTCGGGCGCCGATTGGTGCGAACTCATCCATGACGCGTTGATCGAGCCGATACAGAGATCGTGGAGGCTATTCGACGCCGTCGACAAGTACAACATTGAAATCGAGAAGAATCCGGATAAGGCGGACCCGTACGTGGAGAAGGCCAGCGTACTGGTGGGACTTGGCGAGGAAAGCGCGGCTCTGGATGTGTTCCAGGAAGCCATCAAGGTAGACAAGAACTGCTGGAAAATTTATTTGGAGCGGGGCCTTTTGCATGCGCGATTCGAACGCCTGGACAAGGCAATCGACGATTTCCGAGAGTGCATTCGACTGAATCCTAACGATAAGGACGCGCACAAGGCTTTGGTGGAAGGGCTCACCAGTCTTGGCCGCAACGATGAGGCTATCAAAGCGCTTGACCTTGCTTTGACGGTGAGCTCAGAGATTGCATGGGCTCACGAGAAGCGTGGTTACATCCACCTGGAGCTTAGCAATTTTGCGGCGGCCGTCGAGGACTTTAGGCAAAGCGTCGTTCTGCAGCCTTACGACAAGGAATCGCAGGCTCGCATCGTGGCGGCGTTAGTAAGCCGCGAACACGACACTGAGGCACTCCAGATCATCGACAAAATGATAGAAGTCGATCCCGGATACTCCTGGAGCTATACGCAAGAAGCGCAGATTCACAAGAAGCACGGCGATTACGCACAGGCTGCACGAGATCTTTGCAAAGCCCTGGAGTTGGACGCAGGAAATCACTTCGCGGTCGACAGTACCGTAAGGGAGTTGTGGGACTTGAGCATGACTCTTCAGAAGAGGGGCGAATATGACGAGGCGGTCTCCGCGTTGAATCAGGTCATTAAGATCGAGCCGGATTATCCCACTTCCTACAATTTGCGAGCTCTAGTCAACTGGGATCGACGAAGTTATGCGCCAGCAAAGGATGACCTAACAAAAGCGACGGAGCTTGCTCCGAATGAGCCGCTCTACCCGCGAAATCTGGGCAACCTATTTAAGACGCAGAAGAATTATGAAGAGGCAGAGAACTGGTATCACAAAGCGCTCGAGGTGGATCCAGCCTATGCCGTGGCATTCAATGACCTTGGCTTGCTCTATCAGGATTTGAAGCGGGATCAAGATGCCGAAGCGTCATTCCACGATGCAATGGACGCCGACCCCGCCGAAGCTCTTTACCCTCGCAACCTGGGGAATTTTTTCAAGCTGAGGAAGAATTACGAGGAGGCAGAGAAGTGGTTTCGTAAGGCTCTGAAAATCTATCCCGAGTACGGAGCTGCATACAACGATCTCGGCCTCCTAAACCAGGATTTGCGTCATGAAGTGGAGGCGGAAGCGAACTTTCGACGAGCAATGGAAGTGGAGCCAAAATCTCCTCTGTATCCACGCAATCTGGGGGATCTTTACAAGGCGAGGAGAAATTATGCCGAGGCGGAAAGCTGGTACCGGAAAGCGGTGGAACTGGATCCCGGCTACGCGGCCGTGCACAACGATCTGGGTTTGCTCTATCGGGACTTAAACCGAGAGCAGGAAGCGGAAGTCGCCTTCCAGCAGGCGATGCAGTCGGATCGAAATTCTCCACTTTACCCGCGCAACCTTGGGGATTTGTACAAGGCACAAAGGAATTATGCGGAGGCGGAGAAGTGGTACCGCAAGTCTCTGGCGGTGGATCCTTCTTATGCCGCGGCATACAACGATCTAGGCCTTCTGTACCAGCAAATGAATCGTGGAACCGAGGCAGAAAAAGCCTTTGAACAGGCCATGCAGGCCGATAATAGTGCTCCTTTATATCCGCGCAACATGGGAGATTTGTACAAGGCCCGGAAAAACTATGCGGAAGCGGAAAAGTGGTATCGAAAGTCGCTGGAGGTGGATCAGACCTACGCCCCGGTTCACAACGATCTTGGTCTGCTGTACCGCGACTTGAAGCGCGTGCCGGAGGCAGAGGCTGCATTTCTTCAGGCTATCGAGCATGATCCTTATGAGCCCATTTATCCACGCAATTTGGGTTATCTCTACGAAATGCAGAAGCGCTTGGAAGACGCCGAGATCTGGTATCGAAAGGCGATTGAGGTAGAGCCAGCCTACGCGGCAGCCTACAACAACCTGGCGCTTTTGTATCAGCAGCAGAAACAGGACGATACCGCGGAAACGCATTTTCGAAAAGCAATGGAGTGCGACCCGAAAGAGCCTCTGTATTTGCGAAATCTCGGAGACCTATATAAAGCTAAGAAAAACTACGAAGAAGCCGAAAAATGGTATCGCAAGGCCCTCGAGGTGAATAGTTCATACGCGGTAGCGCACAACGACCTGGGCTTGCTGTACCAGGAGTTGCAGCGTTGGGACGAGTCCGATGCGGCATTTCGAGACGCTATTCAATCCGACCCGAGTGAGCCTCTTTATTCACGCAACCTGGGCAATCTGTACTATGCCCAGAAGAAGTACGACGAGGCGGAGAAGTGGTATGGAAAGGCGCTCGAGATAAACAGCTCGTATGCTCCGGCACAAAATGATCTGGGGCTGATGTTCCAGGATTTGAAACGCATGGATGATGCCGCGGCAGCATTCCAGCGAGCCATAAATGCCGACCCGACCGAGCCAATTTATCCGCGCAATCTCGGGTATCTCTACAATGGCGAACACAAATATAAGGAAGCGGAGCAGGCTCTCAGAAAGGCTGCCGCGATAGCACCCGATGATGCAATGACCGTCAATGCCCTGGCGTGGATGCTCTTTGAGCAACGCAGACAACTCGATGAGGCAGAGCAACTATCCCGGCGAGCAATACAGCTTCAACCTGACGTGAATTATTTGCACACATTGAGCGCGATCCTGGTGCGTCAGGGACGGTGGGAAGCGCGCAGCAGCCATTCCGCGAGTGGCTGCGGATCGCAGATCAGGACTTTCTAACGAACAGCCGCGCAGACGTTGTCCTGTTGCTGCAAGAATCCCTCGCGCTGATTGGGCCGGCAAGATTACTGGCATTCATGAAGGAAGAGAAGTTGGTTGACGCATGGGAGCCGTGGATCCAGGCGCTCGAAAATGTCGGTGGATCAGATAAGGCCCTGACCGATGAGGCAAGCGCGATCCGGGCTGAACTAGCCGCACAGAAGAGCACAGCTACAGTCTGAACGATCTTCAATTGATACGATCCCACCGGCTTCACGCTGCGGCGTGATTTCTTAATACTTCAGGCTCCACGGCAGCACGTTCCATACAAAAACAAAATAGACAAAGCCGATGCACGCGAGAGCGATCAGGGTGTCGCCGATACGGGCCCAAAGCCAGCGTTCGGGTTCAGACCATGAACGCAACGCATTGTAGATCGCGATCACTGTGCCAAGCACTCCCAGCCATCCCACGATTTGAATCAAACGCAGCCAGCCATTGTACGCGGGACTCAGAATCCCAATATCCTTCAATCCCATGGTAAAGAAAATCGCGAGTGCGGCGATGAAAGCCAAATCGAAGAAGCATACGAGGCGCACCCATAGCCTCAAGCGGCGTTGTTGTGGCGTGAGGTTCAAGGGTTTTGCATAATGCTTGCGGAGAAAATACATGATCGGCCACAAGAGCAATGTAAGCAGGAGAATCACCAGCGAGACACAAATGAGCGGTAGGTTGAAAGCGCTGTTTTCATACCAAGACGCCTGGTCGAAGACCATGAACGGAAAGTCAATGCTCATGCGCATCGTTCCGTCTGCTTGACGCTTGAAGGCAAGTTTGTCCTGCCCGTTCGTCTCGCGATACACGAGCGGGGCAATTTCACGAAACTTCTTGGGCACGCCGTTAGGATCTTTGAAATCATCTATCGTGATGGACCCGTCCTGATTCGCGGCAACCTTGGTCTCGCCAGCCACGCCCAAGACCTTTAGAAGCGATTTCTCTGCACGGCGGCTGACCACGTAATGTCCTGTAATCGACTTTGAAGGATTTGCGATAGACGCTCCTGCTGGCGGCGTGTATGGAAAATAGCGATCTAAAAAGCTATGCCACACTGCTTCTCGCGCGCTGGTCTCGCCCTTGCCCGCGCTGTTATAAGAGATAAAGAAGCCAACATTTGCGTCGGGAATCAAGTGCAGGTCGCTGTGGAAGTACTGCGTGTCCCCGCCGTGACCGATAATCCGGTGGCCGTTGCGGGTCTCCTCATAGAAGCCGAGTGCCATTGCGTTCATGTCGGGATGGTTCTCAAATTGGCGGGCGTGCATCAGCTTAGCTGTTTCCGGCTTGAGGATCTGCACGTTCTCATACTGGCCATCCTGAAGATGCGCGATCATGAAATGCGCAATATCAGCGGCTGTGACGGACGAGCTGCCTGCAGGCGCGGCCTCTACGAACTCGAATGGTTTTGGCGGTTCTGACCCCTTCTCGTAGCCTTTCGACATTAGTGGTTTCAATGCTTCGGGCAACGGTTGGCGGAAAGTCGAATGGTTCATGCCCAGCGGCTTGAGGATGTGTTCGTCGATATAGTCGTCGAAGTTCTGTCCGGAAACGCGCTGCACGATGTAGCCTGCTATCGTGGTCGCATAATTCGAGTACGCCGGAGTTGTTCCGGGAGGGAAGATGCGCGCAGGCAGATGATTCTTTAAGTACTGATCGAGCGGAGTCAACGCCTTTTCATCTTTTACGAAGAGCTCCTGAATTACCTCCTCGAAGCCCGCAGTGTGAGTCATGATGTTGCGAAGCGTAATCGGTTGCTGGTAGGTCGCGGGAATCTTGAAGTCGAGATAGTCGTTGACGTCGCGATCGAGGTCGAGCTTTCCCTGCTCGACGAGCTGCATGACCGCAGTCCACGTAAAAAGTTTCGAAATCGATCCTGGACGAAAGAGAGTGTTATCAATCGTGACCGGAACTCTCTTTTCGACGTCCGAGTAGCCGTAGCCATTCCCGTAAAGCACCTTGCCATCTTTCACGACTAGGACGACCGCTCCGGCAATGTCTTCACGCCCGAGCTGTAACGGCATCAGTCCCGATAAGAACGCTTCGACATCCGGTGCTGTCAATTCATGAGTGCCCGCCTCGGCCGGTTGCTGGGTGGGAGCCGGCGGCTGGACCTTGGGTACCAGCGGATTTGTCTTAGGCTTCTGCGCCCAGCCGGGAAAGGAGACAATACTCGCAAGCACGAATCCACACGCGGCAACCCACATCAATTGCCACATGGACGACAGCTTTCTTACCTTCATGGGTGCTCCCGTATTGCAGTCCGACGTCCTGTCGAACTAGAAATTGAGCTTCAATGCAAACTGCATGATTCGCGGTGAAGCAACAGTGTTACTTACCACTCCAAAGGTCGCCGAATCCTGCTCGTTGTCGGGATCGGCGAACTGCGGCGTATTGAACGCATTGAAGAACTCGGCGCGGAATTCGACATTCGCCGATTCATTTGGCCACCGCGTAAAGAATTGTTTAATCACCGACAGATCAGTGTTTCGTTGGTCGGGTCCGTGAATGATGCCGGGACGCGAGTTGCCGAACCCCGTCGCTATACCGTCGTCTCCCACTACCGGAGGAGCCGTGAAGCAGGAGGTGTTGATGTAGTTGTTCAACTTGTCGGTAACGGAACCTGAGGTGTTGACCTGACTCAGGCTGCAACCCGGGGCCAGCTGCGCGAAATCCTGTCCGAATTGAGTGATGCCGTAGACATTCAAGGCATTGGTGTTGAATACCGGAAGCAGGTGGCCTGATTGAAATACTGTGACACCGGCCACTTTCCAGCCTCCCAACACGGTTCCGACCCAGGAGTGCCGCTGCTTGAAGAAGGGCAGCTCGTAGACGTAGCTCGCCACAAAGCGATGCGTGCGTATAAATAGGTCGGGGCCGTAGCTGGCATGATCATCATTCTGATTGCCGGTGGAACTGCCGCCGTTCGCGCCCGTCGTACTGTATGGATCCGTACTCAGGTCTTTCGCGAACGTATAAGAAACCAGGAGCTGTAATCCATGACTGAAACGCTTGTTCAGGCTCGTTTCCAGGGCGTTGTACCAGCTTGAACCATGAGATTCGATCTGCAGCAGGTTGTTCGCGGTCCAGCCCAGAAAAGGAGCTCGTGTGTTGACGTTGTCTATCGTATTCGTGGTTTCCCCCCGGATCGGATTGCTTGAGCTTGCAAGCGACGCCTGATTCACGTCACGAACCCGGATGAGATGGGTGCCTCGAGTACCGACATATCCCAACTCCCACATCCATCCTTTGGCCAGTTCAGTCTGTGCATTCAGGCTGTAGCGCTGGAACATTGGTGGACGAAAATCCTGCGCGAAGGTGATGGTGGTAAACAGTGTCGAAGGTGAATAAGGAGTGTAGGAGGGGAACGTAGGCGTTGTTGCAGGAAAGGGGCTAGCAAAACTCGCAGCTGCGTTGTCAAACGCTACCAATTGACGCAATTGGCCGAACGGCTGGTTCAAGAACAACTGAAACAACGGTTGGCCCGTGCTGCGCTGACGATAAGTGCCGTAGCCGCCGCGCAAGACGACGTTGTGCCCTGGAGGCACTTGCCACGCAAAGCCCACGCGGGGATTCCACGTGTTCTGCCCGTCGCCTTTGAATCCGAGATTGTTGTCCAGTTGTGTCACACCGGAAGGCGGCGTCCCGGGAAAATTGTCGGAAACGATGAAGCCGTTCAGTGATCCAGCCGCTGGAGGATTCCTATCGGCACGGTTGATATCGAATGAAGCGTTCCGTCCCAACTGATCGCCCAAAGCTCCAAGATGCTCGTAGCGGAAGCCTGCATTCACCGTCAGGCGCGGCGTGAGCTTGATGTCGTCCTGCACGTATGCGTTGTAATCCCAGGTACGCCACTGCCGCTCGAACAGGCCTGGCACATCAATCGTGGCCAACACATTGCTCAGTCCGGTGCCGTTTGTGACCCCATCCTGGCCAAGCAGGAAGTCGGGAAATGTTCCGAACACCAAGCCACCGAGGAAGTGAAAGGCCTCTACATTGTCCTCTGCACGATTGAGCCCTCCACCAAAGCGGAACGAGTGACGGCCGCGGGTCCATGCCAGGTCGTCATTAAAGATGTAGCTGTTTTGACCGAGTATCAGTCCCTGACCATTTCCGCCGAGCGTCATGGCTCCGCTGATCTGGATCGCGGGCGTGATGTTGTCGAAATCCGGTGCAGTGACGCCAATATCGGAGTACTGGAATACCTCGTGCTGATCGCGGTTTACGAATTGCCGCGTATAACCAAACTCAACCTGGTTCAGAAGACTTGGGTTTATCACGTAGGTGTGAGTTACCGACAAATTCCGAAAATGATTGGCTGTGAGCACCGGGAACCCCGGGGCCGTGGGGCCTCCGATATTGGTCGCTGGCAGCGACTTGTTGTCATGGCTATTGGCGAAAAAGAACCTTACCGCGAATTTGCTCTTGTCCGATTGCAGCCAGTCTCCGTTGGTGACGAACTGCTCTTCATTAAAGGTGCAGGGAACGCTGAATGAACTCGATCCCTGAATGGAAGGATCCTGAGAGGGATCAATCCGCTGCGGTGTGGGGATCACGTATTGCCCGTTCGGCAGTTTCATCTGCATCAGCGCCAAGGCTTGTGGAGCAATGTTGGAACCATTGGGCAGAACGTTCGGTCCGAGCGGGAGGCCCGTCAGCAACTGAATGAAAGTAGGTTGTCCGGCAAACAACGCCCCGAGCGCCTGTGGTGATCGATCGTCAGTCAACGCTGGGCTGAGAAACGTCGTGGAACATTCAGCATCTACTCCATTCTTCTGCCGCGTGCCTTGATACGACCCGAAGTAGAACAGCTTGTTCTTGATGGCAGGTCCACCGGCTGCGAAGCCAAATTGGTTCTGACGTAGAACCTGTCGTGGCTGTCCATTCTGATTGAAGAAGTAGGAGTTTGCATTGAGTGCTTCGTTGCGGAAGTATTCAAACAAACTTCCGTGAATTTCGTTGCTTCCGCCCTTGGTGACGACGTTCACATTGGCGCCGGCATTTCGCCCGTAGGAGGCATCGTATTGTCCGGTTTGTACCTTGAATTCCTGAATCGTATCCGGGTTGGGTACGGCAACGCCTCCGCTGAACTGTCCGCTTCCTTGCAGATCGTTAATGTGGACGCCATTCATCTGGAAGTTGTTGTCATTCCAAGTGCCGCCATTGGCAACGAAAGGCTCTTCTCCGTTGCTGCCGCCACCCCGGCCAAAACCGCCGGCATTCGTAACGTCAGCCGCGATGCCCGGAGAGAGTCCGATGATTTGCGTGTAATTTCGCGTTGACAACGGAAGGCTCTCTACCATCTCC
>Ga0066903_100003588_pt1 | contig 12735 bp, 13 predicted proteins | sample PanSoiMetaGPlot1_FD_67491 | JGI IMG/M metagenome (GOLD analysis project Ga0066903, IMG submission 67491) | Tropical forest soil microbial communities from Panama analyzed to predict greenhouse gas emissions - Panama Soil - Plot 1 (version 2) | ecosystem: Environmental > Terrestrial > Soil >... | reverse complement strand
CGCGAGGAGTGGTCGGGATTATCGAATCCACCGTAGTTCGCCTGCCAGTTCAAGTCCCAGGAGCTGCGAAAATTGGGGACCGGATTATTTCCGCCCGCTGACTCGCCGATCCAAAAGACAGTCGTGACAATGTTCGATTTCCAAGGGTAGCGCTGGATTGCCGGGCGAGAGCTTGTCGGAATATTTACGATCGGCTCAACTTTGAGCAGCGCCTGCTCGCGTAATTTCATGGCGTACTTCGCGAAATCGCCGGCGGTTGCGTAGGGAGAACTGGATTGCTCCTCGGCCCTGAGCCCACTGACGGAGCCGATGAAGATAAGGAGAGCAATGGTCCGTTTCATTGGCCTAAAGGGCGCCTGTTTCTATCCGATTTTTGCCCCTCGCGCAAGGCCTTTAGTTATGGAAAAACCAGCGCTGGTGGCGGTTACAATCTATCTAAGCACTATCTGTTCCATCTTACATTCTGTTAATCAGCGTACTCCGGATGTATTCCCGGTCGTTTTTCTCAGGATAATCAAGCGTATAGTGCAATCCGCGGCTTTCCTTACGACTCAAGGCCGAATCGACGATTAACGCCGCCACCGTCGCCAGATTGCGCAGTTCCAACAGGTCCACCGAGATCTTGAAATTCCAGTAAAACTCCCGGATCTCGCGCTGGAGGTTGCGCAAACGCGCGCTCGCGCGGTGCAACCGTTTATCCGTGCGCACAATTGCGACGTAATCCCACATCAATCGACGGATCTCGTCCCAGTTATGATAGATCACGACCAATTCATCGACATTTTGGACGTCACCGGACTGCCATTCCGGTAGTAACAGCGCGCGATCGCTTTCCGAAGATCGATATCCAACCGCGGCTTCAGCCGCGCGCTGCGCTACCACCAGTCCTTCGAGCAACGAATTACTCGCGAGCCGGTTCGCACCGTGCAACCCGGTGCATCCCACTTCGCCGATCGCAAACAAGCCGCGGAGATCGGTCGCCCCATTCACATCCGTTTTGATTCCACCGCATTGATAATGCGCCGCCGGCACGACCGGGATTGGCTGCTTCGTCATATCGATCCCGAGACGCAGGCACGTTTCATAAATGTGAGGGAAGCGCTCACGAATGAATTCTACCGGTTTGTCGGTGATATCGAGAAAGACACATTGCGCGCCGGAGCGCTTGATTTCGGCATCGATCGCGCGGGCAACGATGTCGCGCGGAGCCAATGAACCGCGCGGATCGTACCGTTTCATAAAATTTTCACCGCGATTGTTTCGTAGGATCCCGCCCTCGCCGCGCACTGCCTCTGAGATCAAAAACGATTTCGCTTTCGGATGAAACAGGCAGGTTGGGTGAAACTGGATGAACTCCATGTTCGCAATCGTTACTCCAGCGCGCCAGGCCATGGCCACGCCGTCTCCGGTCGCAATGTCCGGATTCGTTGTGTAGAGATAAACTTTGCCGCAACCGCCGGTCGCGAGCACGATCCGATCCGACCGGATTGTTTCGACTTCGCCGCTGATTTCGTTGAGAACATAAACGCCCAAACAGCGGTCTTCGGAGGCGAACCCCAACTTCGCCGCGGTAATCAGATCGACCGCCATGTGGTTCTCCAAAAGATCGACATGTGATTGGCGACCCAACTCGCGCAGCAAGATGTTTTCGATCTCCTTTCCGGTTTCGTCCCGCACGTGAAGAACGCGGCGCTTGGAGTGTCCGCCTTCGCGACCAAGATCGAACTCGCGATGACCGGAAACCTCACGTTCATCGAATTGCAAACCGAGCTCGACCAGGTCCTGAATTCGACCGGGGGCTTCGGTTACAATCGTTCGGACCACTTGCTCATCACACAATCCCGCACCCGCTTCGAGCGTGTCCCGCACATGTAGCTCGAACGAGTCTTCGCCGCTGATGACACACGCGATCCCGCCCTGCGCCCAAGCGGTATTGCTGTCCGCGCCTTTTCGTTTCGTGATCACCGCAACCGAGCCGTGCTTCGCAACTTTTAAGGCAAAGCTTAGTCCGGCAATACCGCTGCCGATCACCACGAAATCGTATTCCTTCACGGAAGGAGAATATTGTCGATCAATCGGGTCTTTCCAAAATAAACCGCGAGGGCAAGGAGCGAGCCACGTTTTAACGTCTCGCTAGGCTGCAGCGTCTCGGCATCAACCAGTTTGACGTAATCAATCCGCGCCAGCGGCGCTTCGCTGATAATTTGACGTGCCAGGTCAACAGTTTCGCGGGCGGATCGCTTTCCTGATTCTTTCGAGGCGAGCAGTGCCTTTCGCAAAACCGCTGCTTGTTTGCGCTCCTCTGGATTCAAGTACGCGTTTCGCGAACTGAAAGCCACTCCATCGGCTTCGCGAACGGTCGGCACCGCGACGATGTCAATCCGATAACTTAAATCACGTACCATTCGACGAATGACCGCTAATTGTTGAAAATCCTTCTCGCCAAAAATGGCAGCGTCGGGTTGCAAGATATTAAAAAGCTTCGCGACAACTGTGCAAACGCCGCGGAAATGTCCGGGGCGCGATTCTCCTTCGAGCAATTGCGATAACGAATCTTCGTCAACGAAGACCGAGCGGTCGCGCGCGTACATTTCTGCTGGGCTTGGCCGAAACAAAATATCGACTCCCAACTTGCGGCAGAATTCCTCGTCCTCTTTTTCCGGGCGCGGATAACGCTCATAGTCGCTCCCCGGTTCGAATTGGAGCGGGTTTACGAAAATACTGACCACGGCTTGGCCATTTTTCCCAGCATTCTCGCGCGCAACTCGAACCAGTTCGCCGTGCGCTTTATGCAGAGCGCCCATTGTCGGAACGAGCACGCGCCGTTTCCCCTGCTCAGGCAGTGATACATCCGCAACCGTGGTAACAATCTGCACGCCCCAACCATGAACTACTCCGAGACAGCGTGCGAATTAGAACTTGGAGATGTGTCGCAAAGCGACGCTTTTAATTGATCTCGTAGTCGACGTCGACAACCACGCGGACCATCTTGCGCTCGGGCGTAGCGGCATCGCGATTCTCAACCTGAAACCAGCCTTGCGAGGCGTTCCGCAGTTTTCCCAAACTTGTTTGTGAATCGCGCGAAAATTGCTCGGCCGCGATCCGTGCATTCCTGGTTGCTTCCTGGATCATCGCCGGTTTGATCTCGTTGAGCTGATTGTAAACATAGTTCGGTTGGCAACCGGCGGACAGTAATACTCCATTCGTCATTAAGGTTGAGGCGGAAGCAAGCGCCAGCTTAATCAAATCGACTTTAGCCGTTCGAAGCAAAACGGATTGCTCGGCGCGAAATCGTTCCGGTGGAGGTGGCGTATCTTTCTCGCGCGGTTCCATGCTCGCGTCATGCAGCGCCGGCGGCTGCACTGCCATGTCTTTTTCATCGAATCCAGAAGTTTTCAAAAAAACGACCACCGCTTTCGTGCTCTCGCTCAGCTTGCGATTGATCGAGTCCAGATCGTTGCCAGCCGCAACATAGCCAATGGACCAAACGGCAACGCTCGCCGGCACTTCCCGCTCCGACAGGCCTTTAACGGCAATAATCCGCCGGCCGCTATTCCAGTTTGAGATACCTTGTCCGATGAAGAAGCCGCTCGCGTAGATTCCGAGTGCGACCAAGAGTGCCGCGACGACAACCGTTGCGCCGCGCGTTACGACAGAAGGTGTTGGGTTCGCCATAGATTTGAAGGGTTTGCCCTTTCTACGGCTGAATCGGCAGGTTCTTTCAGAGAAACTGGCGCGACGTCACGTTTTTCCAGCCAGATTGCCTGGCGCGAGAATGGAAACGCTTTGTGACGGAAATTGGTCCAGCCCGCCCCTCGGGCCAGTTGGTACATCTCGGAGAAAGAGAATGAGCGCTCAGCGGAAAGCCGCCCGTCGTATCTCGTCATTGGCTCCGGAAACAGAAACTCTGTGAGGAACCAAACGCCTGCCGTCAGGAGGAAACCTCGCCGCAAGTCGGATACGAGAACAAACTTACGCGAAAGATCGCGGCAACGCGTGAGCACACCGACCGCGTCTTCTTCGCTGAAGTGATGAAGCACAAGCGTGCATAAAACCAGATCATATTGTTCCGTCGCCATCCAATCCACGATGCTTCCTTCCACGAAATTGATCTCCGGATAAGCGGCGCTCAATTTTCTTGCGATTTCGAGGGTCGATGATTGCCGATCTAAAGCATCGATTTGTAAGCGGGCGCCTACCTTTCGGCCGTATTCCGCGACCAGCCGCGGAATATCCGCCGAACCAGTGGCCAGATCGATTATGCGAAGGGTCGCGCCCGGTTTGATCCAGCGACTGAGAAACATCGAGATCAGCGCGTAGCTTCCGAACCAGCGATTGAGATCGCGCAGATTTTCTAGGTCGCGCTCGAGTTCGGCCGAAACCGGCTGAGGCCGGTCCATGATTTCGAGCTGGGCCGGATCGAATTTGCGTTTCACGTAAGCCAGGGGCGGCGGTTTGAGCCGCCCGGGCGATTAGGGTCAATCGCCCCTACCTAGAAATTTTTGCCAGGACTCAGGCAGACTTGCCGTTTCCACTTCGCTTGCGATGCGTCCCTCAAACTCGGGCTGGAAGAGGGTGCTCGTGCCATAAACCATCAGGACGTCTTCGGAACCCTCCGCCCGAATGGCGTGAGCAACACCGGGTGGGATCACCACTCCGACATTGTTCCGGCTGCGGTGATTGTCACCATCGACGAAGAAGCGCATCGAGCGCGCAGAAAGTCCCGCGCGCACATCGCGTAGAAAAATCTCGGCGCGACCTTGAAGGAAAAACATGATGTCCCACTGCTCCTGGTCGTAGGGCCGTAACGAATAATTTTGCGCCTGATTGACGAACAGGCGCCGGAACCATTGCTCCGCGGTTGTGCCCGCGGGAATGTGCGGAGGGTGAATATGAAAACCCTTCGCGCTGTTGGCGAACATGCGCGCTGCGGACCACTGCTTCGGCCAGAGGTTTATTTTGCCAAGTATCCCCTGCCCGTCGCGCGCCAATTCCCCGAAACTGCCGCGATGACGTTGCGGATGAATTTCCCGCGCGAAAACTTCCACCCCGGGAATCCAGACCTTCTTGAGATCCGATCTTGCACGAGTCGTGGCGAGTTCGGCTGCGTCCACACCCGAGGCCACAATTCTTTGGGCAACCGTGCCACTCTTGTAATTGCGCGCGCTAAGCCGCTTTCGTGCGCGTTCATCCAGTCCCATCCACAAATTCTTGTTCATCATTGTTTGGCAGAGCCTTCTATATGCCTAACGAAGGCAAGGGCCAATCGCTAGATTATATTCATTGCAGCGACGCGCTGGCAAATTTACCCTGAACGCCTTCGGTAAGCGCGCCTCCGAAATCGATGCTGGAGTATTTGGTTTACTTAATTTACCGCGCAGGGTTCGCGCTCGTCGGTTCACTGCCGCTTCGTGTTGCGTTCGGTTTCGGAAACGCGCTTGGCTTCTGCGCGTGGCTTGTCGCTGGAAAATATCGGCGGCTTGGGTTTCACAATGTCGACATCGCGTTCGGCCCGGAAAAATCTTCTCGCGATAAGCGGCGTCTAGTCAGGCTTCATTTTCAACGGCTGGGAGCGAATCTGCTCTCGGGGTTGAAATTGGCCGGGATGCCGCTCGATAAAGCCCGCGCCTGTGTTCAAGTCGAGAACCCCGATGCCGCGCATCACGTCCTGCGCGATGGCCGGCCCATTATCATTATTCTCAGCCACATCGGAAACTGGGAATTGTACGCCCAAATGTTTCCTGCCGTGCTCGGATACATTCGGAACAGCACGATTTATCAACCGCTGAAAAATCGCCACATCGACAAACATATCGGCATGCTCCGCGGCCGCGCGGGCGTTGAAACTTTTGATCGCAACGAAGGGTTTCAAAAAGTCATCGAATTACTGCGCTCAGGAGGCGGCGTTGGAATTTTGGGAGATCAGCACGCGGGCGATCAAGGTCTGTGGGTGCCATTTTTTGGAAAACTTGCCTCTACCACATCGTTGCCAGCGCTTTTGGCCAAGCGGACTGGCGCAGCTGTTCTCGGAACCACGATCTTCACCGCCGGTCCGGGTCGTTGGCGAATGGTGTTCGCGGACCGCATCGACGAGCCGGGCGATTCGATCGAAAAAATTACCGCGAAAGCAAACCAGTTGCTCGAAAACCAAACTCGCTCCGCGCCGGAAGACGGTTTTTGGTTGCACAATCGCTGGAAAACGCCGCGCCCGAATTTTCTGCTGGTGCGCTACAAGCGTGGTGTGTTCCTTCCGAAGAATTTGCCGGCCGAAAAATTAAAACCTTTTCGCATTCTGATTCGCAGCAGCAATTGGCTGGGCGATGCCGTGATGAGCGTCCCCGCCGTGCGAGCGAACAAGAAAGGCCGGCCGGACGCGCACGTCACAATTCTCGCTCCCGAGAAAATTTCTTCGATCTGGCGAGTGATTCCAGAAGCGGACGAAGTCCTCGTCTTGCCGAACAAATCCATTTTCGCGGCAATGCGTTTGATTGCGCGACAGCCAAAGTTCGACGTCGCGGTCTTGTTTCCCAACTCATTGCGCGTCGCGCTCGAAGCGTGGCGAATACCGCGAAAAGTGGGATATCGCGGACGCGCGCGCGCGTGGTTGCTCAATCAAATTGTTCGCGAACCGCGTAAAGCGGGTCCTCCGGAACACCATGCGATCCGTTTTTTGAGGATCGCGGCCGATTGCGGCGCCGACGTGCAAATTACCGCGCCACCAAGTCTGAATTTGCCACAGTCGTCGATTGCGAAGCCTAAAAGCGCTCCCCTCGGTTTGTGTCCCGGCGCCGAATATGGGCCAGCCAAGCGCTGGCTACCTGAACGCTTTGCTCACGTAGCAAATGCGATCTCCGAGAAATCACAGGCAAAATGGATTTTGTTCGGAACGAAAAACGATAAGGCAGTCGGTGAAACAATTGCCGCCGCGCTTGGCGACAAGTGCGTAAACCGAATTGGTGAAACTACCCTGGAAGAGCTCGTTTCAGAATTGCGCGACTGTCGCGCCTTATTGACGAATGACACTGGCACAATGCACCTCGCGGGGCTCCTTGGTGTCCCTTCAGTTGCAATTTTCGGGTCGACTGAGCCGGCGCTAACAGGTCCACTTGGCAACGGGCACCGGATTGTCCGACATCATGTTGAATGCAGTCCGTGTTTCCTGAGACAATGCCCAATCGATTTTCGCTGCATGAAGGAAGTTGGCACTGAGCAAGTGATCGAAGCGATGATGTCGATCTTAAAATGAAAGACGAAGCGCGCATTCAAACCGAGATACAGGTGATGTTTTTTGATACCGATTGCGGCGGAGTCGTTTCCAACATCGCTTATCTGCGCTTCATCGAGGTTGCACGGACCGCGCTCGCGGAAAAACTCGGGCTAAAGCTTGCCGAAATGTCGCAGACGCAAAGATATCCGGTGGTCGTGCGGACCGAGATCGATTACAAGCGAGCGGCGAAACTTGGGGATCGACTCGTTATTGAAGCGTGGCTGGACGAACTGCAACGCGCGCGGTTCTGGTGCGCATTTCAAATCAAACGGCCGGCGGACGAAGCGATCATCGCCAATTCCCGACAGATGCTGGCGCTGATCGAAATGCCGGCTGCGAAATTGATACCGCTACCGGATGCGTGGGACAAATATCGCGGCCGCGGGAACGCGGCCTGACTGAAACATGACTGCTGGAGCCCGCACGTTTTCAATTGAAGCTGCCTTGCTCGACCCGCCGGCGTTGCCGCCTCCGCCGGTGCGCCACGCGTTGTTTGTTTCACTGGTCGCGCTCGCGGCCCTGCTTCATCTGACCACGCTCGGCTGGGGCGATCTCTATAATCATACGGAAGGGCAATACGCCGGCGCTGCTCGTGAAATGATTCACAATCATCAATGGCTGTTGCCGACAAATGACGGATTGCCGCGATTGCCGAAGCCGCCGCTCCTTTACTGGCTAATCATTGGCTCGTTCAAAATCTTCGGGATCAATTCAGCCGCGGCGCGTATGCCCGTCGCTCTGGCCACCATCGCCACTGTCGCGCTCACGTTTTTGATCGCTGAGAGATTAGGTAATCACTGGCGCGGATTTTTTGCCGGTCTGATTTACCTGTGCACTTGCGGAACCTCAGTTCTCGGGCGCGTGATTATGCCCGAACCGGTATTCAATGCGTTCATCACCGGGGCGATTTTCTGCGCGGTCTGCGGTTATCAGCGCCGGCGTTTACGCGTGCTGTGGTTTCTGAGTTTTTGGATTTGTTGCGCGTTGGCTTGCCTGACCAAGAGCTTGCTCGGTCTAATTTATCCGGTCGCGATTATTGCTTTGCTAGCGGTCTTCTATCGTGAAGCGCGGCTGCGATTCAAGAAACTGTTTCATTGGAGTTACATCCTCATCTTCATCGCGCTGCTCGTCCCCTGGTACATCGCGACCGAAAGACACTTTCCGGGATTCTTGAAGCAATTGATGAGAACAGAATGGCTGGGTCATGTCCGTTCGTTCGCAAATGTTCCTGGAGCCGACAATGGCGTTCCGAGACTGCAATTTCTCTGGATGCATTTGGTTTGGTGGTTTCCATGGTCGTTTGCGATTGTTCCCGGAGCGATCGCTTGCTGGCGCAGGATCATCCGGCCGCGCGAGCTCGAATTTAGCGAAGCTCTCCCCCTCTGCTGGATGGCGGTCATCTTTGTTCCCGTCCTGTTGATCGGACAGCGCCAGGACTATTACTCAATGAGCATGTGGACCGCATTCGCGATCTTCGCCGCAACAGCGTGGGAACGTTTGTCGCAAAAATGGCATCTCGTCGGCGCTGGACTTGTCGGCCTTGTCGGAATCGCGGCAGCCATAATTAGCCGAATGCAGTTACCCGGTTTGCCATCCAAACCCCCTTACGAGCGAAACGCGGTTAGCAGTTGGACAACGTGGGACGCGCTACAAATTTTGCCACCAACGGCGTGGGAAACACTGAGACCGTTGGTCATTACGATTGCTGTCTCGCTAATGGCAGGCGCTGCTATCGCAGTCTATCTCGGACTTCGGAACAGGCAGAGACTCTGTCTGGGCGCACTGGCCGTGGCAATCCTCCCGATCACTCTCGCGCTTGCGGACGGAATGGCGCGTATGGCGCCCGAATTCTCACTCGCCGAGGCTGCTCGGTTCCTAGATACACGCGTGAACGACAAAGATGCGATCGTTTACGAAGGTGAGCTCGATAACGCGAGTAGTCTGGTGTTTTACCTGCACCGCCGGTTCTACCTGGTGAACCAGCCGCCTGACGACGAGATGCACATTCCCGGCGGGCCAACTGTTTCGATCGAAGAAGACGCGATCTTGCGGCATTGGGGCGATCCGCAGGGTATTTATCTTATCGTAAAACAGGAACGGATCCCCCACTGGCAAGAAGTCCTTACGACACGCTTTCATATTTTTCATCAAATGATGGTAACCGGCCAGTGGGTAGTGCTGAGCAATCAGCTGTAGCCGAGCACCTTGGAAAATCAGCAGTCGGCAGTTGAAAAGTCCGCGGTTCGAGCTAGCTTGCGCGCTCATTTCACCCTATGTCTCAGCATCGCAGTCTCAGAGGAGCCAGCACGATCGTCGCGAAACGCAACGTCCTGAAGCGTTTCGAGCGCGTTGAGCTGCTGAAGAAGCGCGGTCAGTGGAAAGAAGGCCGTAAAGTCCTCGGCCTTCCAAAAACGAAGCCCGACGCGTAGCAGAAGTTGAGGTGTTGAGTCGTTGAGCGATCATCTCAACTTCTCCATGCGTCTCAATCGCTTCCTTGCCGCCGCGGGCGTCGGCTCACGTCGCAAATGTGATGAACTCATTGCCGCCGGTCGCGTCACGATCAATGGGCGGGTTTGTACGGACTTCAGCGCGCAGCCAGATGAGCGAGATCACGTAAAAATTGACGGGAAACTGGTTCATCCCGAACCGCGGCTGACGATCGCCTTACACAAGCCGGCGGGCTTCGTCTCAACTCGAAGCGATCCGCACGCATGCGACACGATCTTCGATCTGCTGCCGCGAAAATTTCCGCGCCTTTTCAACATCGGCCGGCTCGACACACAAAGTGAAGGTCTTCTTCTCTTAACCAACGACGGCGACTTGGCGCAACAACTGACTCATCCGCGATTCAAGATCGAGAAGGAGTACGAGGTCACATTAGATCGGCCATGGAACGCCGAGCACGCGCAGGAACTACTGCGCGGAATTTTTTTGGACGGACAGCGCGCACATTTTGCGCGTTTACATGCAATCGCGCCGACGCGATTACGGATCGTGCTGCGTCAGGGAATCAACCAGCAGATCCGCCGAATGTTATTCGCGGTCGGTTACGAAGTGAAGCGGCTCGTCCGGGTCCGCATTGGAGTTCTACGTCTCGGCGATTTAATGCGCGGTGGCTGGCGTGCCGTCTCAAAAAACGAACTTGCAAACCTCGTTCGAAGTCAAAACAAACCGCGCGGCCGCGAAAGTAAGTAAAGCCAGTTCGAGACCAATAGCGCGAGCGTCGCGAGTCGGATAAACTTCTTCTCAGTCGCGGCAAATTGAATCCGGAAGCGCGGTGCGCGCATGATTAGAACTACGAAGGCGTAAACGTCGAAGATCGAGAATCCGCATAGAATCGCGAAAACGAGCGGATTCCACTTGAGAGCGCCGGCGAAATCGAAATGAAAGAAGGCGATCGCGGAACGTGTTGCGCCGCAAGTCATGCATGGGTGACCCGTAATCGTGAGAAAAACGCAGTGTGGCCATGGCAGACGCAGGGCAAACCAGCTCGCGGCCAAAATAAGTCCGACCAGACTGACAGATAACCAAAGCAATTCGTGATCCAGCTCCCCCGGAGCGAGCGGCCGGCGAAAAACTTGCATCAGAATTACTGTCCGCTGTGCTGCATCAGCGTGCCGATACCAATGCCAAGCATCAAGCAGATAACGACAATTCCACCGCAGCAGATGACCAAAGGCAATAAGACTGCGATCACCGCGCGACTGATGTCTGTTTCGTGACCGCGTGCGATTCCGATGCAATCCGCAATCAATCCCCAGACCAGCGCGACTAAACCGCCACAACATGGAACGATTGCGAACAAGGCAGTTGCGCCGTAAGCAAAACTCAGAGCGCGAAAACTGGTTTCAAACGGCTTGTTTGCGCCGCCGGCCATCATGAGAAAGACGTGAACTAACGCTGCCCAAATGAATAAAGCGATAGCGATAAAGAGTGGCGCCATGATCAAGCGCACAATAAGCATTGCGCCTCCGACGCTCGCACCCAACATGCTATCCAAAGAATTCTGCTGTGACAAAGCGGCTGCCAATCCGAGTGAATGGATTACTGCCGAGAGCAACGTCCAAATGATGATTCCGATACTGCCGCCGATGACACCAAACAAGAGCGGATCGCCAAAGCCGCCTTCCGTCCGCATTATTGTGAAGCTTTCGGCCGGCCGGGTGAGGATCATGGACACGGTTTGAGTAAACGCACTGACGAATCCGAGCGAGTCGCGATGTTCCCATGGCAACCCGCTTCGCGATGTTGCTGCACTAGCCGGCGAAGGCGCTGTTGGCTGAATCGTCGCAGACACAGTCGGAGTTTGCGGCGCAGCCGCGGCCGCACCGGGCGATGCGCCAAAATCCGACGCGAATTCGGAAAATTGCGAGAGCGGTTGCCAATTTGTCATCCCTTCCTTCCAGCCGAGATCGGTTCCAACAAAACGCCCGCTGCGAATACCTTCGCGGACCTGCTCTTCCGGAAATACGCCCAGGGTCGTTGCGCCCCGATTAACGTGAATCATGGCCATAGTCCCGCGTTTTAATAAGCACCGCGGGCAAAGTCAACGTCAGGCTCGGCCATCGCTATCAAGCGCGCGCCAAAAATACCATGCCGCGACCGAACGATGCGGCGCGAATTTTTTTCCGTGTTTCAGGAGTTGCTTTGGAGTCGGCAATTTTCGTTTCCCAAATGTTTTTGCGAAACCTTTCTGCACGCCATAATCGTGGATGGGCCAGACATCGGGACGCGCGAGATCAAACAGGAGAAGCATCTCAACCGTCCACCGGCCGATCCCTCGGACTTGGATCAAGCGCTCGATAATTTCTTCGTCACTCATCTTCGCGAGCGCAGCTGTCGTCGGCACTGTGCCGTCGATCGTTTTCGCCGCGAGGTCCTTCAAGGCGGCGACCTTGCTTCGAGAAAGACCGGCCGCGCGGAACTTTCGGTCGGGAGTCTTCAAAACCGCTTTTGGGTCGAGATATTTTCGTTTGCCGTAAATAGCACGGACCCGTCCCCAAATTGTCGCGGCCGCTTTGCCACTCAGCTGTTGATACGCGATCGACTCGGCCAAGGCATCGAAAGGGCGAACCAAGCCGCCAGCTTTGAGGTCGTAACGTTTTGATCGCGCAATTAGCGCGGCCATTCGCGGATCGGTCGCGGAGAGATGTCGATGCGCTTGGTCGTGGTTCATATGTTCATCTAAGTAAAATGATGAAGGCCAAATACGTCAATTGTGCGCTTGCTCACGCGCACGTTTTCGTTTTCGTGAATTCATGGCCCAAACGCAACTCACCTGGTTCGGACACTCCGGTTTCAAACTGGTCACGCCGAAGGGAAACGTGGTTTTTATCGATCCGTGGTTAAAGAACCCGAAACTCAAGAACGGGGAAGAGATTTTGAAGAAGGTTGATCGCGCGGACGTGATTTGCCTCACCCACGGACATTTCGATCACGTGGGCGATGCAGTTGAGATTGCAAAGAAG
>Ga0066903_100003587_pt1 | contig 12735 bp, 13 predicted proteins | sample PanSoiMetaGPlot1_FD_67491 | JGI IMG/M metagenome (GOLD analysis project Ga0066903, IMG submission 67491) | Tropical forest soil microbial communities from Panama analyzed to predict greenhouse gas emissions - Panama Soil - Plot 1 (version 2) | ecosystem: Environmental > Terrestrial > Soil >... | reverse complement strand
CACGTGTCTATTGGTGACATAAGCAAGTCAGCAGACATCGCTAGGGTGATGGTCGGACACGATGTCGCTATCAATGCAGCCGGCAATGTGACGGAGGGTTCCACCTTCACTCAGCTTGTAAAGACCGTAGTCGATTCGACAATTATAAGTCTCGGCGAAGGCGGTCGACTCTGGCTATTCGGCGGCGCGGCGGTTCTTAACGTGCCCGACACGCACATCATGGCCGTCGACTTACCGAAGGTTCCGAAGGTTTACGAAGCACACCGTACCAACCTCGACGCACTTCGGAGGAGCTCATTGGACTGGTCAATGCTGTGCCCCGGCCCGATGATCGTGTCTGAGAACGGCAAGCCAACAGGGGATTTACGTTTGTCTGTCGACGAATGGCCGGTGACACGGCCTGCCTACACTTACGTTCTCCCCAGACTGGCCTTGGCGTTTGCTTTCAAGCAAAAAGTGCCGGAGTTGACTATCTCATACGAAGATGCGGCTGAAGTGATCCTCGACCATCTTTCCAAAAGCGGGCGGTTCTCCCGTCGACGCGTCGGGGTCGCGCTTCCACCCGGGCTGCGCAACTATAAGGATGATGTGCCACGCTAATAACCCAGGGAGATCCTGCACGGCGCGAAGCCGGCCGACCGTCCAGTCGAACAGCCCACCAAGGTCGATCTTGTTATCAATCTGACCGCGGCCAAAGTGCTTGGCATCACAATCCCGGAACCGTTCCTGCTGCGGGCCGACGCGGTAATCGAATGAAACTGGCTAATGTCCACTCATGGCACATCTCGGACCTCGCCAGTTGACCCTCGAAGGTCCGCTTGCCGGCGATGAGCGGAAGTACGCATCCCTACCGTCGCACGTCCGCTTAGTGCCCAAGCGGGAATTTGCGTCGATCAGCATTTTGCCGCGGCTCGAGGAGAGGCGGCGATGCTGCCAAGCAACACGGCGAGAATACTCGTAAGAAAGATGGCGTCGAAAGTTCCCGCTCCCCCGATCGACGCGACAGGCACGCCGAGCCCGGCGATTTTGTCGAGGTTCATGAGATCGGTGCCAATCAGGGCCCCGAGCGAGCCGGCCACGTAGGCGAGCTGGCCGATATGATTACGATCGATGATGAAGGCCACGATCGCCGTTGCAAGCGCAGGGACAAAGATCGGCAACGCGATGCCCACCCCTGGAACAAGCCAGGAAAGAGAGTGGCAGATCGCGGCAACGACCGCCGTGGCCGCTAGTCCCGTTAGCCACAGGTCATATTTGTTGAGCAAGTAAAAGGACACGATCACCGGAATGAGCGCGCCGCCGACATTCACGGCGATAATCGTGCTGGACGATGCGACCGCCTGAGGCACTTGATATTGCATGCCGAAGAATTCGACGACTTGACCAGACACCGGTACTTGATTGGGAATTTCTGCGACTGGGAGATTGATGTAGCTTCCCAGCAGCGACGCAAACAGGAGAAACAAAGCCGTGCGTGAGCTGACGCCGAGCTGCATATAAGCATACCGGACCACCCGAACTTCGATGAATATGATCAAGAAGGCGAAGAAATAGAACCAGGATCAGGAAGAAGGCGGGTGCGAGGGGGAGGTAGAACAGCTGGCTGGTTTGCATTGGATCGCTCTTGGCCGTAATGCGCCTTTGTTACCGACTCTTGTCGCCGGACCATTTTGGGTCGGCGCCGTAAAGCGGAATGGTCGAGATACTCATCTTTGCGCTCGCATCCTTCACCTGGCGACTGTAGATGACATAGACCAATGTCGCATTCTTCTTGTCGTAGATGCGGCGCACCGCCAGCGACTTGAAGATCAGGCTCAGCCGCTCGGAAAACACTTCCTCGCCGCTTGCGCTCGTATTGATGTCACCGACTGTTATCGGGCCGGTCTGCCGGCAGGCGATCGACGAGTTGGATGGATCGACGAACCAGTTCCCCTTGGATAGCCGGTCGATCAGACCGCGGCTGAACCGAGTAATGTGGCAGCTCACGCCCTCTACCTTCGGGTCCGGCACGACCTCGACCACGATCGTGTTTCCCGTCCAGTCGTTCCGGAACCGGCCGACGTCTTCAGCGGCAGCCCGAAACGTCGTGGCTAGAACAGCAAGACAGCCCACGATCAGGAGGCGCACGACCCAAATCATCCGCATTTGTCGATGGCTATCATCACCTGGCTCAATGTCATTGGCCAGATCGCCATTATGTGCTATGCATTAAGTTGGATCAACCAAAGTCATTTTGGCGGTGTTGCGCGATGCGCGCCACCTCGACGCTCGCGAGTAGCCGAAGCCATCCACCTCAGCTCGGAAGGAGAGGGCCATCATGACCATTCAGGCTCAACCATCTCCATTCCTTGGCCAGCTGTTGGCCGACCTTGCGCAAAATTGGTGGCTGCTGCTGCTGCGCGGCGTGGCAGCCATCGCCTTCGGGGTTCTGACGTTCTTCTGGCCCGGTCTCACGCTTCTCGTCCTGATCTTCCTGTGGGGCATTTACGCGATCGCGGACGGGATTCTAGCGTTATGGGTCGCTATAGCGGGCAAAGATCTCGGGAAAATCGCTCCGCGATGGTGGCTCGCCATTGTAGGCCTTTCGGGTATCGCCGCCGGGATTCTGACCTTCGTTTGGCCAGGAATGACGGCGTTGGTCCTGCTGATGTTCATCGCAGCTTGGGCGATCGTCATTGGCGTGTTGCAGATTTGGGGTGCAATCCGGTTGCGTCGGGAAATCGAAGGCGAGTGGCTGCTCGGATTGAGCGGTCTGCTTTCGATTGCGTTCGGGGTGGTCGTGATTGCGCGACCGGGCGCGGGCGCGCTGGCCGTAATCTGGCTGATCGGCTGGTTCGCAATCCTGCTCGGATGCTGCTACGTCGCGCTGAGCCTGCGACTTAGGAAGTACAAGCGCCCGGGCTGAGTTACGTCCAATCGAAGCGAAATTCCCGGTCGTGTGCGAGCTCTCCCGCGAGTTCCGCAGCCTGCTCTGCCGAGCTCAAGGACCAGAAGCTGGACACCAGCACCGAGCGGCTCGCCGACTGGCTGCCGCGCGCCGACCCGGGATGGGCCGGATAGCGGACCTATCCCCTGCCAGGGCAAAATCGACGCAAACGACCCGATCCCCGGCCGGATGTTCTGGTTCAAGCGAAATAGGTTATCGGGGTCGCAACGGCGCTTGATCTCGGCCAGGCGGCGATAGATCGCGCTTCGGGCAGGCCGCTCACCGCGTGCACGTTGACCAACCTCCGTCAACCGCCCCTAACTGGTAAGCCCGAGGAATCTGGCTCGCGGACGTTGCGCAAGCACGCGGGAAAGCCATATTGACAACACGTGCGCCGTACCAGCTGAATCCCCATGCAGCAGCCCATCATCTCTGTCTCCCAGCTGTCCAAGACCTATGCATCCGGATTGCACGCATTGCGGCACATCGACCTTGATATTCGCCCGGGGGAGATATTTGCGTTGCTAGGCCCAAATGGCGCCGGCAAAACCACCCTCATCGGCATCATCTGCGGAATCGTCAACGCGACCTCAGGGACGATAGCAGTCAACGGTTACGATATAGTCGCCGACTACCGAACCGTCCGCTCGATGATCGGCCTTGTTCCCCAGGAACTGACTACTGACGCCTTCGAGACGGTGTGGGCCACGGTCAAGTATAGCCGCGGGCTTTGGGGTAAGCCGCCGAGCTCCAGCCACATCGCTCACGTTTTGAAATCCCTGTCGTTGTGGGACAAGAAAGACAGCATGATCATGACCCTGTCGGGCGGCATGAAGCGCCGCGTCATGATCGCCAAGGCACTCTCGCACGAGCCGCAGATTCTCTTCCTCGACGAGCCGACTGCCGGCGTCGACGTCGAGCTCCGCAAGGATATGTGGGAGCTGGTGCGTTCGCTGCGGGCGGCGGGAGTCACCATTATACTCACCACTCACTATATCGAGGAGGCGGAGCAGATCGCCGATCGTATCGGAATCATCAACAAGGGCGAGCTCATGCTAGTCGAGGAAAAGGGCGAGCTGATGCGCAAGCTGGGCAAGAAGCATTTGACGCTTCAGCTTCACCAGAGGCTCGATGCCGTTCCGGCCGCGCTTGCCGCGCACCGCCTGGCCCTTGCGGCGGATGGCAGCGAGTTGATCTACACCTATGACACCCAGAGCGAGCCGACCGGCATAACCGGGTTGCTGGACGATCTTAACCTTGCTGGAATCCGGTTTCGCGACCTGAATACAAAACAGGACTCTCTCGAAGACATTTTCGTCGACTTGGTGAGGCAGAGGTGATCAACGTCCGGGCCGTATGCGCGATCTATCGCTTCGAGATGGCACGGACCGGGCGCACGCTAGCGCAGAGTATCATTTCTCCAGTGATCTCGACTTCGCTGTATTTCATCGTGTTCGGCGCGGCTATTGGCTCGCGGATCAGCGAGATCGAGGGCGTAAGCTACGGCGCCTTCATCGTGCCCGGCCTTATCATGATGATGGTATTGACGCAGAGTGTTTCCAACGCGTCATTTGGCATCTATTTCCCCCGATTTGTCGGTACGATTTACGAGCTCCTGTCCGCACCGATCTCGTACATCGAAATCGTGCTCGGCTACGTCGGCGCCGCCGCGACCAAGTCCTTGATCCTCGGCCTGATCATCCTGGCTACTGCAGGGCTGTTCGTGCCGCTGCGCATCGCCCATCCGGCTTGGATGGTCGCCTTCCTCGTGCTCACCGCGCTGACGTTCAGCCTGTTTGGTTTCATCATCGGTATCTGGGCCGACGGTTTCGAGAAGCTGCAGCTCGTTCCGCTGCTGATCATCACGCCGCTCACCTTTTTGGGAGGCAGCTTCTACTCGATCAGCGTGCTACCACCGGTATGGCAGACGATCAGCCTATTTAATCCGGTGCTCTATTTGATCAGCGGCTTCCGCTGGAGTTTTTACGGTATTGCCGACGTTCGTGTTGACGTGAGCCTGGCGGCAACTGTGGTGTTTCTGGCACTATGCTTCGCCGCGGTGTGGTGGATTTTCAAAACGGGATATCGGCTGAAGAATTAGCAATATCAGGCGGGTGTGTCGTCAGTTATTGGGGTGGCCAGGATTGGTCACGGATGTCGCGGAATCGACGCAGATAATCCATTTCGGACCTTCAGCAGCACGGCGCTTCGTTTGATCTTGAATCAATATTGCTGGCTCGGACGCGCAAAATCCTTTTGCAACAGTATCGGCACGTTCCGGACTTGCCCAGGCTGACCGGAAGCTTCGCTTGGGCCTTGGCGCGTTGCCGAGCTATTTGCGGTCACCGTCTGGTTGGTTGCTTGGGTGCGCGGCAGTGAAAGCGCGGACTTTCAGGCGGGTGCGTTATTCGACGGGCCCTGTTACCATGCGTCGGCATGATCGATGAAGAACAGCTGGCCGAGCTTACCGCCTGGCTTGCGGGAGCGGGTTTGGTTGGCCAGTCAGAGCTTGCGTTGGTGATCGGGTTCTGCGAACGCGTCGTCGCCGCCGGACTGCCACTCACCCGCGCACGGGTTTTGATTGATACGCTGGACCCGGTTCACGAGGGGCGCGTTTTCCGATGGGGGTATGACGCCGGCGTGCCGCCCGAGCAAGATTACGGCCGTACTACCGAGATCATCGCCTCCGGTGCGATCGAGCCGTCCTTTGTTCCAGACGCGTCGGCCGCCGCCGCTTGGCGCAGCGGCCCATTCTATCGGATGCGGGAAACCGGTGCATCATTGCTACGACGCCGCATTCCGGCCGTGGACGAAACCGAATTCGATGTGCTGCCCGGTATGTGCGCCGACGGATTCACCGACTACGTCGCCATCATCAATCGCTTTGCGGTCGACGGCAGCATTGGCGAGATGGATTGCGTCTATTCGTCTTGGGCAACTAAGGCCGCACCCGGGTTCCAGAACGAGCATGTCGGAGCGCTTGAGCGCCTGACGCCGTTTCTGGCCCTTGCGATCAAGTCCGTCTCGCTCACGCGCATGACCAGAACACTGATGCAGACTTACCTCGGACGCGATGCCGGCCGCCGAGTACTGAGCGGTCGAATCATGCGCGGCGTGGCCGATCGCATCGATGCCGTGCTTTGGTTTAGCGATCTGCGCGGCTTCACGCGAATCACCGATACTGAGCCGGAGCATGTAATTCCCCTGCTGAACGACTATGCCGATGTCATTGTCTCGGCGGTTCACGAACAGGGCGGCGATGTTCTGGAGCTAATGGGAGACGGAACCCTCGCTATTTTCGCCGCTGAAGATCGGGAACGTGCCTGCGATGCGGCCTTGACTGCGGCGGTAGCGGCACGGCGAGGCGTCCTCAAGCTGAACGAGCGCCGTACGGCGGGTGGGCTTCCCATTACAGAAATGTACCTTGGCCTTCATGTCGGGGAGGTCTTTTATGGCAACGTCGGAAGCACGGAAAGGCTCGATTTCACCGTGATCGGGCCGGCTGTGAACGAAGTTAGCCGCATTGCGGCTATGTGCCGTTCGGTGGAACAACCGATGCTCGTGTCCGCCGCATTCGCGGACGTCGGACATAACAGACGCCGGCTTGTTTCCGTTGGACGTTATGCGCTGCGTGGCGTCAGTGCGGCTCAAGAATTGTTCACGCTTGATCCGAGCGCGTTCCTTTAACGAGTTTCTCCTTTGGATGGAGCCCGCAGCCGGGCGTTATGCTGAACTTTTTTGTGGGTTCAGTGGTCCGAATCTGAACACTACTGTCCCGATTGACGTTCGCCAGCACTACCCCAACTGCAAGCTCGCCACCTCGCGATTGGCAAAATCGAGACGGCCGGCAAGCATGCGGATGATGAATTTGTGGAATGCGTGCGCAAGCCCCGGATCATCATGTTCCATCTGCTCCAGTCCACCGCGCGAGAGCACGTAGACGATCGTGGGCTCGTCGATTCGCACCGAGGCGCCTCGCCCTGCCGATCGATAAAGGCCCATCTCACCCACCACCGTGTGTCTGAGCATGCTGCGCAGGCGTATTTCGGTTCCTTCGGGGGTAGTGAACAGCACGGTGACACGTCCGGTATAGATGACGTACAAGGCGTCAGCGTCATCACCCTGGGCAAACAGCAACTCACCCGGCTGGTACTCGACCATCTTCATATAGGTTTTCAACCGGAGCAGTTGTTCCTCACTGCCGATTTCCTGCGCGAGCCACTGGTCGGCGGAGCGAATCGCTTCGTTCTTCCCGGCATGCTCGGCCAGCAGCCTCTCCTCGCACCATTCGAGCGCGGCATCGAGATCCGCGAACGCTTTGCAAATGCCGTCGTCGGGCCGAAGGAACCCGCTGGAGCGCAGGGCTTTGTCGGCCGCAGCGGAGAGATCCGAGACCGCGATGAGCAGGTCTTCGCGTTCGGCGAAATGGCGGAGCTTGAGCAGACTGTCCACCGCGGAGGTATCGATGCCCAGCACTTGGTGGAAATCGAGGATCACCATGCGGCAGGCCCCGCTCTTCTGCGAGGTCACGATTTCTTTCACGTCCTGCAGCAGGCGGTTCGCGCTGCCGAAGAACACGAAGCCGTGCAGCCACATGATCTGAATGGCCTGCCCGTGGTCGAGTAGTTGCTTGTGCTGCTCGGGCGGCCGGTCGACGCGGCTGCCGTACTCACTCCGGCTCAGCCCGCGCTTGACGACCCGGACACGGCTCGAGCTGATGGCAAAAATCACGCAGGCCGCAACCACCCCTACGGCGATGCCGGCAACGAAATCCCACGCCACGATGACCAGCATGATAGCGACGACCAATGCATAGTCCGTGCGCGGCATCCGCCTCCGAACGAAAGCCGGATCCCGGTCATGACCCGAACCGAACCGGCCATGAGCAACCATCCCGATGCGGCGAGAAACCCGCCCATCACCGGATACGGAAGGAAGCGCATCCAGCGGCCGGCGCGCAGGGCTCCGAGCAGATAGAGGACGAGGCCGGTCAGGAGCGTCCCGGCGACGAGCCCGATGAGCACCGTCGGGCCGATCGCGGCCGCTTTGCCGCGGGCCGCGAGATCGGCTGCGACGCCGGCAGCCAGCGCCGCCAATACCGCGACAGGCCTCGAATCGGGACCCGCGGCCGCAAACGGGATCCCGCTCGCGGCCGCGAAAACCATCGCGGTCACCGTTGCGGCGACGAGCCCGTATCCGATGCCGACCGGCAGGATTCCGGCCAGCGGCCCAGAGAAGATCAGCACCGCGTAACTCACTGACAACGCGATGCTGAAAACGGAATTGACGAGACCGGAGATGACGTCCTGGATTGTCGGCAACGAGACCCGCGGGCGCAAACCGCGCTCCACCGCATTCGCACCCCTGGAGGCCCAGACCATTCGCCACTCCTTGTGCCTCAATGCCGACGATTATAGCCACACAATGATGCCGAACAGCAGCGGGGGCGGATGGCTTGCCGGCTGGCGCCCGCTCCCGGCAGGCGTGGCTACGGGGACCGGGGGTCACTCTCCGGAGTGTCATTGCGAGTCCGGGAGATGGCTAATGATACCGCCCAGACCTCACACGGGCGCTGTTTAGGTCGCGTCCCGGTCGCTAAGCGGAAGCATGCGGACCGCGTGGCGGCGGCGGCGACCCCCGATGGCCGAACGCTCAGGGCAGTCCGGTCGGCTGCAGCGGGAGATTGGAACCGACCGCCGCCACCATCGAGCGCAGCACCGAGCGCGGCAGGAACCGCGGCGCCATCGCCGCGATCTTGTTGATCGCGCCGGGCACGATCAGCGGTCGCCCTTTCATGAATCCGTGGTAGGCCTCGCGGGCGGCACGCTCGGGCGAACGCACGAAGGTGCGCGGCAGCTTGTCGCCGGCCACCCCGGCACGCGCAAAAAATTCGGTCCGGATCGGACCCGGGCAAAATGCCGTGACCTTGATGCCGCTCGGCGCGAGCTCGCGTTGCAGCGATTGCGTGAAAGAGAGCACATACGCCTTGCACGCGAAATAGACCGCCATTCCCGGACCGGGCAGGAAGCCGGCGAGCGAGGCGACGTTGAGCAAGCCGCCGCGGTGTCGCGCCATCGGCTCGATGAAGCGCAGGGAGAGCTCGGTCAGCAGGCGGATGTCGAGATCGATCATGGCGAGCTGCCGCTCGCGGTCGAGCTCCGCCGCGGAGCCGAGGAGGCCGAAGCCGGCATTGTTCACGACGATCGCCGGCTCGAGGTCGCGCGCCGCCAAGAGCGCCGCGACCCGGGCGGCAGCCCCATCGCGCCCGAGGTCGGTCGCGAGCACCTGCGGGCGCTCAGCGCCGCGCGCGGCGATCGCGTCCGCCACGGCGTCGAGGCGCGCCTGCCGCCGCGCCACGAGAACGAGCTCGTGCCCGTGCTGCGCAAAGACGCGAGCAAATGCCGCCCCGATTCCCGACGACGCGCCGGTAATCAATGTTACGGGCTTGGCGATCGTCGTTGCTCCCCGTCGCGCAATTCGCTTGCCACGACCTCGTTCAACAATTGCTCGAGCCGGACCAGCGCCCGCGCGATCGTGGCGCCGTCGAGCGCGCGATGGTCATAGGCCGCACGAACCATCACCGCGCCGTTGTCCGAAATTCGCCCGTAGTAGAGGGTGATGGTCGCCGGGAACAGCGGCCGAAGCGATTCGGTGCCCAGCGGAGACAGATCCGTTACGCAGAACGTCCCGAAATAACGCGGCCGGTGCCGCGCGACGTTGAGCGCGAGCCACATCAAGAACCGCCGCAGCACCAGCGGCAGGCAGGCGAGCAGCAAGGCGCGGCGAAATTCCTTCACCTCGCCGACGGAGGCGGAACGCGCGTGCCGGATCGCCGCGTCGATCTCTCCGACAGGCACCCTCGCGGGAGCATCGATGCGGATCACCAGCACGGCAGGCTCATCCTCGATCGAGCGCTCGATCGTGATCGCGGCGACGCTGTCGGGATATTCGTAGAGATGCGGCCAGGGAAACTGGAGATAGACGCGGCGGAGCTCCGGAAGCTCCTGGGCGGCGAGCGCGAAGCCCTTGATGAACAGCGCGACCCAGGCGGGACGGGCAGATGCGGCGTCCCGCGCGGCTTGCAGCGGGCCGAGCTGCATCTGCCGCTGCACCGGCAGAATCGGAATCCTCGACGCGAACGCCAGCAGGTCCGAGACCAGCCGCCTCGGCAGCGAAAGCGGGATCCACCGTCCGCGCATGCAGGCCCCAAAATTGCATCAAGCCGAGCGAGCAGCGACGCGGACCCGGCGCATAGGGCGCTCCCAGCATGACGGCTGATGCTGCGGGCTATACACGGCCGGAGCCGAACAACGAGCGCATACCCGATCGGCTCCGCAACGTCGCAAACGGATCGACCCAGCAGCCGCCTCAGCGGCCGACCAGACGATTGTACACCGAGCCGAGAACCACGGCGGTGATCCAGCCGAACAGAAGGCTGAAAAGGATCCCGTCGATCCACATTCTGGGCGACAGGAAAGGCCGATCGGTCTGAATGACGGAAAAGAGCGCCATCCACGCTGCCCAACCCTGCGAGGCAGGCAAGTCCGGCAGGATGAAGGATGAGATCATGCAAATGACGAACAGGACGATCAGCGCCGCCGAAAACGCCCACCCCATCGCAACGATGTTCAGTGATTTACCGCCGTTCGATTGCGTGCTCATCGCGCCCTCCATGCCTGCGTCCGACCGGCTGATTCGCCGATCCGATCCATCGTCCGCATTCAAACAGCCGCACGCAGAGCGATGCTCAATGGCCTGCCATGCGGTTGTACACCAGTCCGACGACGACGGCGGTGATCCAGCCGAACACGAGGCTGAACGCGATGCCGTCGAACCAAACTCTTACCGATAAGAGCGGATGAGCCGTCGGCGTAACGGAAAAAAGCGAGATCCATGCCGACCAGCCTTGCGAAGCCGGCAAGTCGGGAAAGGCGAACGACGCCACCAGACAGACAACGAACAGAACGACCAGGGCTGCGGAAATGCCCCAGCCCAGAGCGATGATGCTGAGTGGATGACCGCGTGCGGTTTCCGTGTTCATACTGGCCTCCAAGAGCACAATGGCAAGCGCGCCGACGATACTACTCGCTTCGGAAAATCGACAGATTGATCATCATCAAATCCGTGTATTCCTCGCGACTGTCGTCACATTGGGGCATCGGCAAGCGATCAGGTGTTCATGGGTCCCCGCTTTCGCGGGGACGACCGCGGTTTGCATTACTCACCGGCGTCGTTCCGGGGCGCGCCGCAAGGCGCGAACCCGGAACCCATGACCAGGCTCGAGAAATACGGCACGGTCGGTGTTCATGGGTTCCCGCTTTCGCGGGGACGACCGCGGTTCAGCGCGACCCAAATTGATTTTTGTCAAGGATGGTGACCGGGGATATGTTAGAATCTTTCTCATGAGCGGATTGGATACGAGCGAAATCAGGTCGATCCGCCTCTTTGCGGAGCTCCCGAACGAGCGCCTCCAGGCCCTCCTCGAGACCGCCGCGGTAGAGCGCTTTGCGTCGCGCACGCTGCTGATCAATGAAGGCGAACACGCCGATTTTTTGCACGTGCTGCTCGACGGCGCGGTCGAGTTGTTCGCCCAGGTGGACGGGGAGGAGACCGCGATCACGCTGCTGCGGCCGATCGCGCCCTTCATCCTCCCGGCCGTCGTCGGCGATCTGCCCTATCTCGCTTCGGCTCGCACGCTGCGATCTGCGCGCATCCTGATGATCCGCGCCGACGCCGTGCGCGCCATCTTCGCGTCCGACGCCACGTTTGCCCGCGCCGTCGTGTACGAGCTCTCCCGCGGATTCCGCAGCGTGCTCACCGAACTCAAGAACCAGAAGCTGCGCAGCAGCATCGAGCGGCTCGCTGAATGGCTCCTGCGCGCCAATGCGCAACTGGGCGACAATGGGCGGTTCATGCTGCCCTTCGACAAGCGGACGCTGGCATCGCGGCTGGGGATGACGCCGGAGAACCTGTCGCGCAACTTGAAGGCGCTCGCCGGTCGGGGCGTGGTCATCTACGGTCGAAACGTCATGCTCAAGGATCCGGAAAGCCTGGCCGATCTCGCGCGCGCCGAGCCTATGGCGGACGAAGCCGAGTTGTGATTTGCCGAGCTCGCGAGCTTGGCGCGTCGGCATTCCGATGGAAAACACAGCACGCCACCAGTGCCACGATAAGAATCCTTAGGTCGGGTCCATAGCGTGAGCCCGACCGCGAATGACTGCTGGGCAACACTGCATCAGCTGATTAACTCCAATGCGACGCTTGAAGATAAAAAGAAGTTCTATGCAGCTATACTAGCGACCAGCGCTTGTGAGGACTTGAAACAACAGGGGGTGCTGCCCGCAGATATGAAATGTCACTCGGAAGAGTGATGCGCTTTGGGCCAATAATCCGGACGTCGCTGCGCGTTTCGACGATCCCGCAACGGCGTTCGAACTCATTGGCCTACAACGAGACTCACAGCAACCACGACAGCTGCCGGCCTTGTATCCCATCAAGAGCGAGCTTACCCTCTGTAGAAACACCAAGCTCCTGACCAAGGTGGGTTCCGTGCGATTTCCGCTCGCGCTTATTGCACTCTTGGCGACCGCAAACATCGGCATTCCTGCCGCAAATGCTCAGATCTCCGACGGCATAGTCAGAATCGGCGTCCTCAACGATCAGTCGGGCCTCTACGCCGACCTGGGCGGGCCTGGCTCGGTCGTCGCCGCGCGGATGGCGATCGAAGATGCTGCAGGCACGGTGCTCGGCAAGCCGGTCGAGGTCGTATTCGCGGATCACCAGAATAAGGCCGATATCGGGGCCGCGAT
>Ga0066903_100003586_pt1 | contig 12735 bp, 11 predicted proteins | sample PanSoiMetaGPlot1_FD_67491 | JGI IMG/M metagenome (GOLD analysis project Ga0066903, IMG submission 67491) | Tropical forest soil microbial communities from Panama analyzed to predict greenhouse gas emissions - Panama Soil - Plot 1 (version 2) | ecosystem: Environmental > Terrestrial > Soil >... | reverse complement strand
CTCGACCATCCACGGGTTCTGCAACCGGCTCCTGCGCGCCCACCCCTTCGCGGCGGGCCTCGACCCGCGCTTCCGAGAGCTCGACGAGCCGCAGGCGCAGGTGCTGCGCAGCGAGGCGTTCGACGAGGCCCTCGCATCGTTCTGCGCAGGCGACGAGCCCGACCGGCTGCGGCTGCTGGTGGCATACGGAGGTGCCCGGCTACGGAGGATGCTGATCGGGATCTACGAGACGCTGCGCGCGGCCGGGCGTCCGCTCGTGCTGGAGCTTGGCGAGGCCGCGCCGCTCGACGAGCGGATCGACGACTTGCGCGAGGCGGCGCGCGGCCTCGCGGCCGACGCGGCCGCGACCCCGCTCGCGCGCGACAACTCCGCTGCGCTGCTGGCGCTGATCGACGCGCAGCCGCTGCCCGAACGGCTGCTCGACCTGTCGGCCTTCCGGGCGCGCGCCGAGCGCGCCGCGAGCTACGAGGAGGCGCGCAAGCGGGTCGAGCAGGCGGCCCTGGACTCGATCGCGGCCGGCGACCGGGAGCTCTTGCAGGAGCTCCTCGATCGCTTCCACGAGGCGTACTCGGGCGCGAAGGAGCGCGAGTCGGCGCTCGACTTCGAGGATCTCCAGCTCGCGGCTCGCGACCTGCTCCGCGACCACCCGGAGATCCGCGAGCGGGAGCAGCTCCGCTTCTCGTCGGTGATGGTCGACGAGTTCCAGGACACGAACCGTCTGCAATGCGAGCTGATCGATCTCCTCGTGGAGGGGCCCGGCGAGCGGGAGCTGTTTTTCGTCGGCGACGAGTTCCAGTCCATCTACGGGTTCCGGCATGCCGACGTCGCCGTCTTCCGGGAGCGGCGCGAGCGTGCCGGCGGAGGGCTCGCGCTCACCCGCAACTACCGCTCGCGGCCCGAGGTTCTCGCGGCCGTCAACTTCCTTTTCGGCGAGGAGTTCGGTGACGAGTTCCAGCCGCTCGCTGCCTCCGGCGACTTCCCCGACCCCGTGTTCGGCCATCCGGTCGAGTTGCTCGTCACGGACAAAGCCAGCTACACGGACACGGGCGAGCACTGGCGGCGCGGGGAGGCGCGCAACATCGCGCGCCGCGTTCGCGAGCTGGTCGACACCGGCGCGGCCGAGCCGGGCGAGATCGTGCTCCTCTTCGCCGCGGGCACCGATGCCGAGTGGTACGAGGAGGAGCTTCGCCGCGCCGGGCTGCCGACCTACCGGGGAACCGGCCGACGCTACTTCGGCCAGCAGCAGGTCGTCGACCTGCTCGCCTACCTCCGTCTGCTTCACAACCGCTACGACGACCAGGCGCTCCTGACCGTGCTCGCGTCGCCGCTCGTCGGCGTCTCGAACGACGCACTCGTCCTCATCCGCCGGGCCGCGCCCAAGAGGCCGCTGTTCACGGGCGTCGAGCTCAAGCTCCCGCAGGCGCTTTCGGCCGAGGACGAGCGGCTGCTGCGCGCGTTCCGGCAGCGCTACGACCGGCTGTTGGCCGCGTCCAGCCGTCTCTCGCTCGAGCACCTGTGCGAGCGGATCGTGGCCGAGCACGATTACGACCTGGCCGTCCTCGCTCAGTGGGACGGCAAGCGCCGCTACGCCAATCTGCGCAAACTCGCACGGCTCGCGCGCTCGTACGAGGAGCTGCGCGGCCGCGACCTCGAAGGTTTCGTCCGCTTCGTCCGCCGGCAGGAGGAGGTGGGCGCCGGCGAGCTCGAGGCGGTCGCAGAGGAGGAGGGCACGGGGGCGATCAGGCTCCTGACCATCCACTCGGCCAAGGGGCTCGAGTTCAAGGTCGTGATCGTCGCCGACGCCGGGCGCGACCGGCCGGCCCCTGCGGCCGACGAGATCCTCGCTCTCTCGGACGGGCGCTTCGGCTTTCGCGTCGCCGACCCGTACACGAGCAAGCGCCGCGGCGCGTTCGCCTACGACGAGGTGCGTGCGGCCCGACAGGCCGAGGACCGGGCCGAGCGGCTGCGTCTCTACTACGTGGCCATGACGCGGGCGATCGACCGGCTGATCGTCTCCGGCGCTCTCGATCCCGAGAAGGCGGACGAGACGCCGATCGGCTGGGTGCTCGGCCGCGTTCAGCCGGGCGACGACCTGGCGCGGGCGGCGGAGGCGCCGGTCGAACTCGAGCGCGGCGACGCCCTGCTGCTGCTCAGAGTCGCGCGTTACGAGCCGGGCGAGGAGCAGGCGGCGCTTGTTCCCACCGCGGAGGCTGCCGGCGAGCCTGCTCAGCTCTCACTCTTCGAGACGACCGAGCAAGGAGTCGTGCTCGCTGCGCCTGAGCTGCCTGTCGTCGAGCCCGTCCCGCCGCCGCCGCTCTACGAGGTGCGCAGCCTCTCGTACAGCGCGATCTCCCTCTTCGAGCGTTGCTCCTACCGGTTCTTCGCCGAGCGTGTGGCGGGGATGCGCGAACGCCGGCCCGTCGCCCTGAGCGCAGGCCCGAGCGAAGGCGGCCTGCTCGCGACGGAGCTCGGCGACGCCGTCCACCGACTGCTGGAGCAGGTCGACCTCGCGGCGCCGGTCGTGCCGGACATCGAGCAGGTGCGGACCTGGTACCCGGCCGCGACCGACGAGGAGATCGAGCGCGTCCGAAGCCTCGCCGGCTCCTACTGCGAGTCGGAGCTGGCGCAGCGCCTGGCGGCGCTCGAAGAGGCCCGCCCGGAGCGGCCGTTCGCGTTCGAGCACGATGGCGTGCTCTTCCACGGCTTCCTCGACGTGCTGCACGTCGCCGACGGGCGGGCGCTGGTCGTCGACTACAAGACCAACCTGCTCGGAGAGCTGAGCCCGGCCGAGATCGTCGAGGACGAGTACCGCGTCCAGCGCCTCGTCTACGCACTCGCGTGCTTCTGCGGCGGCGCGGACGAGGTCGAGATCGTCTACCTGTTCCTGGAGCGGCCGGACGAGCCGGTGTCCGCGACCTTCGGCAGAACTGACGTCGCGGGACTCGAGGAGGCCTTGTCGGCTGCGATCGCACGTATCCGCTCGGGTGTCTTCGAGCCGACGCCGAGCGAGTTCGCGTGTGCGGGCTGCCCCGCCCTGGACGTCGTCTGCGCCGGGCCGCGGCTGCCGGGTCGCGGACCGCGCCCGGCGCCCACGCCCGAGCTCGCAGCGGCACCCGGTGGCGCGTAGCTACGTCGCAGAAGCGCGGCGCCGTGTCTGCCCGAAGCGTGCCCGCATCCGGCCGATCATCGAGCGGCTGAAGGTCGCGCATCCCGACGCGATCATCGCTCTGCGCTCCCGCTCCGAGCTCGAGCTGCTCGTGGCGGTGATGCTCTCCGCACAGACGACCGACGTGAACGTGAATAAGGTGACCGAGCGGCTGTTCGTCAAGTATCGCCGGCCCGAGGACTACCTCGCCGTGCCGGTCGAGGAGTTGGAGCGCGACATCTACCAGACCGGCTTCTTCCGCCAGAAAGCGAAAGCAATCCGCGGAACCATGCGAATGCTGATCGAGGAGTACGACGCCCGCGTGCCGCGGCGCCTCGACGACCTCGTCCGCCTCCCGGGAGTCGCTCGCAAGACTGCGAACGTCGTCGCCGCCGAACTCGGCGACCCGCAGGGCATCGTCGTGGACACGCACGTGCGGCGGCTCTCACAACGCCTTGGCCTCACGCGCCACGACGACCCAGTGAAGATCGAGCGCGACCTGATCCGCCTTGTACCTCGCGAGGACTGGGGGATCTTCCCGCACCTCCTGATCTGGCACGGCCGTCGCGTGTGCATCGCCCGCGCGCCCCGATGCGAGGACTGCGTCCTGACGGACCTCTGCCCGTCGAGCCGCGTCTAGCGCGGAGTGAGGGCGACGAGCAGTCCGCCGTCGTCGTCGTACGCCGGGAAGATGTCTGCCGTGACGGGCTTCTTCCGGCCGCCCGCGCCGGTGAGCTCGCACTCCTCGCCGAGCCTGCGGACGCCCCACTCGAGCGCCACGGCCACAGGATTCTGGCCGTTGACGAAGCCGCTCAGGTGCAGCGCCTCGACGACGGGCCGGCCCATGAGCTCGCTCTCCTGGTAGCCGCTCAACTCGAAGATCCCGCGGCCCGAGGCGAGGATCCGGCCGTCGGCGTCGCAGACGACCATTCCCGTCGCCGGCGCGGCGTAATAGTCGTCCATCAGCTCGAACAGGAAGCCGAAGCCGCAACGGTGGCAGCCGACGGCCGTCGGGTCGGTCAGGCTCTCCCGCCGGTCGTGGTCGATCGAGCGGTTCTTGCAGTTCGGGCAGATGAAATAGGGCACGGGTCGATCGTACCCCGGTCGTCGACGCTGGGCGCTACTGCTTCTGCGCCGCGAGCGCCTGCTCGCGGTGATGCTCAGCGGCCAGGAAACGCTCGGCGTCGAGGGCAGCCATACAGCCCGACCCGGCGGCTGTGACCGCTTGCCGGTAGACGTGGTCCTGGACGTCGCCTGCCGCGAAGACGCCGTCGATGTTCGTCCGCGTCGAACCCGGCATGGTCACGAGATAACCGGCGGTGTCGTGGTCGAGCCAGTCCAGGAACAGCTTCGTGTTCGGATCGTGGCCGACGGCGACGAACAGCCCGTCCGCCTCCAGTTCGCGGGTCTCGCCCGTGTGCACGTCGCGCAGGACGACACCCGTGACCTTCCCGGTCTCTTCGCCGATCACGCTGTCGACGGCGGCGTTCAGCGCCCACTCGATCTTCTCGTTTTGCCGTGCCCGGTCGACCATGATCGGCGACGCGCGGAACTCCTCGCGCCGGTGGACGACGGTCACCTTCGAGGCGAACTTGGCCAGGAAGGTCGCCTCCTCCATGGCGGAGTCGCCGCCTCCGACGACGACCACGGCTCTGTCGCGGAAGAACGAGGCGTCGCAGACCGCGCAGTAGGAGACGCCTTTGCCCTGCAACGTGATCTCGCTCGGCAAGCCCAGCTGCCGGGCGTTCGCGCCGGTCGCGACGATCACCGTCCAGGCACGATGCTCCTCGTCACCGACGTAGACCCGGAAGGGCCGTTCCGACAGGTCGACGCGGGAGACGTCGTCGGTCAGGAACTCGGCGCCGAAGCGTTCGGCCTGGGCTCGGAACTCCTGCATCATCACCGGGCCGAGGACGCCCTCGGGATAGCCGGGGTAATTCTCGACATCGCTCGTGATCATCAGCTGGCCTCCCCACTGGATGCCCTCGATCACGAGCGGGCTCAGGTTTGCGCGGGCTGCGTAAAGGGCGGCCGTGTACCCGGCCGGGCCGCCCCCGATGATGATCAGCTCGCGTATGTCGTTGGTGGTCACTTGGCCTCCGAAATCTTGATTTCCCGCACGAGCGAGAAAGAATGTTGCTCTGTCAATTAAACGATCGGGCTGCGCTGAGCCTTCCTGGCGGCAAGCGCCGCCTCCCCCTGGGAAGTGACAGCCACTCGGCTGCCGTCAACGCGCACAAGGCCGGCCAGGAGCGCGTCCTCCCAGACGAGAAGTCTGGGGCAGTGGCTCTGCCATGCCTCCATCGTCTCGCGGTAGGTTCGCGGACGGCTCGAAACCCAGTCGAGCAACTCCAGCGTCGGCGCGTCCATCAAGGCTCATGGTACGCCGCTCAACCGACGAGCTGGCCACAAAGGTAGAGCTTCCCTTCGCGGATCTCGCCGTCGAAACCGAGCTGGTGCAACTGCGTCTCGCCCGGGCGGATCAGGTGGTGCACCGTGTTGCCCCGCGCGACGAGCAGGTCGGCGATCAGCCGTCGATGGCAGCGCCACCACAGCGTCTCCGCGCACATGAAGCACGGGGCGGGCTGCTCGAGGGCGCGGTCGAGCGCCTTCTGCCAGGCCTCGCTCGACATCCTGGCCGCGTAGCTTCGGAACGCAGTCGTGTCGATGCAGGTGAAGCGCTCCTCGCCGGGCTCTTCGCTCCGCCGGCCGCCGAGCTCGACCTCATGACGGTAGGCAAACCCGGTCGCTTCGAGCTCCGTGGCCAGGGCCGCCTGGTTGAACTGCGGGTGCCGGCGAGACGCGGGAAACCGCCGGACGTCGATCAGCGTTCGAACGCCGGCCGAGCGGAGGAGCTCGACGAGCACTTCGACCGGCCGTGCCCCGTGCCCGGAGGTCCAGACGTCCACGCGACCAGGCTACGAGTTAGGCAGACGTTAGCCCCGGATGCGATACCGGCACCGAGGTTCTATGGTCCGCGCGACGGAAGGGAGCGGTGTGACAACGACGTCCGATCCCAGGATCGGCAAGGAGCTCGCGGGCTACCGGGTGGACGCCCTGCTGGGTCGGGGTGGGATGGGCGTCGTCTACCGGGCCCACGACCTTGCGCTCGACAGGCCGGTCGCGCTGAAGATCCTGGCGCCGGAGCTGGCCGCCGACGACCGTTTCCGCGAGCGCTTCCTGCGCGAGTCGCGGCTCGCCGCCTCGCTCGACCATCCGTCGATCGTCCCGGTCTACGACGCGGGCGAGTCCTCGGGGGAGCTCTACATCGCCATGCGCTTCGTGGAGGGATCGGATCTGCGGGCCGTGCTCCAGGCGGAGGGCGCACTCGAGCCGGCACGCGCGCTTCACGTCGTCGAACAGGTCGCCGACGCACTGGACGCCGCGCACGAGCGCGGACTTGTACACAGAGACGTGAAGCCGTCGAACGTGCTGATCGACAACCGGGGGCATTCCTATCTGGCCGACTTCGGGCTCAGCCGGCGTCTCGGCGAGGCGGGCGCAGCGCTGAACGCGACGCAGTCGCTCGGCACCGTCGACTATGCCGCGCCGGAGCAGATCCGCGCCGAGGAAGTCGACGGGCGCGCCGACCTCTACTCGCTCGGCTGCCTGCTCTACGAGTGCCTGGCGGGGGAGCCGCCGTTCAGACGGCCGTCGGATGCCGCGACGCTGTTCGCGCACCTCGAAGAGGATCCACCGGCGTCTCCAGGCCTGGAGGAGGTGATGCGCACTGCCCTGGCCAAGGAGCCGGACGAGCGCTACCAGTCTGGTCGCGAGTTGGCCGAGGCCGCGCGGTCGGCGCTCGGGCTCGAGCCCAAGCGCGTGCGGTGGCCGCTCGCGCTCGCGGCGGTCGGGTTGGCACTGATCGGCGCCGCGCTGTTGGCATTCTTCCTCACGAACGGACGCGGTGGGGCGCATTCTCCTGCACAGGGCGGAAGGCTCCTCCGGATCGACCCGACGTCGAACAGTGTCCGCACAGCAATCTCGATCGGGGACGGGCCGACGGCAGTCTCCGCCGGCGGCGGCCGCGTCTGGGCCGCCTCCGAGGTCGACGGGAGGCTTTGGCAGTACGACCCGACCGGCGGCGTGCTGTCGAACCCTCCAGCGGTCGGGCGGCCGTTCGCCGTGACGGTACACGGCGGCGATGCCTGGGTCGTCGCCAATGCCGCCGGAGAGGTGACCGGCAACGTCGTGTCGCTCTACGACACGGTCAGCGGCGGGCGGCTCGGCGGGATCACCATGTCGCTCGCCTGCAGCCTGGCCAGCGGGCGAGTCGGGACCTGGGCGGCAAATTGCCCGGACGTCGTGGAGCTTCGAGTAGAGGCCGGAAAGCCCAGGGTCGGACGCAGAGTCGTGATCCCGCGAGCACGACCGGCGAGCGCGGCGAACTACCGCGAGTCCCTGTCGGGCATGACAGAAGGCGCAGGGTCGGTCTGGGTCATAGGAGACCCAGCCGACCGTCGCCTCTTCCGCATCGACCCCAGGCGCGCCGCGATCACGGCGACGATCCCGCTCGGCTTTCCGCCCGGAAGCGTGGCCTTCGGCGGGGGCTCCGTCTGGGTGACGGACCAGCTAGGCGATCGCGTCGTGAGGATCGACCCCTCCACCAACAGCGTGACGGCGAGCATCCCGGTGGGTCGCGGCGCGAGCGGCGTCGCCTTCGGGCTCGGGAGTCTCTGGGTCGCCGACTCGCTCGCGCAGACGGTGACGCGAATCGATCCGGCGACAGACCGCGTCGTCGCGACGATCCCGGTCGCCGTCAGCCCCCAGTCGGTCGCCGTCGACGCCAGTTCCGTCTGGGTGGTGGGCGATGCGCGGTAGAGCCGCCGCCACATTGCTGGCAGGCGTCGTGCTTGCTCTCGCCGCCGCCTGCGGAGGCTCGGAGGCCCATCCCTTCCGGATCGGTGTCCTCGCGGACTGCTACGGCGGGTTCAGCGGGGCGCACGACGCGATCATCGCGTCGGCCGAGCTTCCGCTGCTCGAGCGTGGGGCGAAGCTTCGCGGCCCGAAGCCGACCGACGGAGTGGGAAGAGTCGACGTCGCCCACCGGCCGGTCGAGCTGCTCCAGGGATGCGTGAGCGGCAACGAGGACGTCATCCCGGAAGCGCGACGTCTCGTCGAGGAGCAAGGCGCGGCGCTGATCGTCGGCCCTCTCGACCCACAGCAGGGCATGGTCCTGCGCGACTATGCGCGTCGCCGGCCCCAGACGACGTTCCTGATCCAGCCGAGCGACGCCCCCGAGCTGACTCTTGCGAATCCCGCGCCGAACGTGTTCCGGTTCGTCGCCGACGCAGCACAGGACGAGGCCGGGCTCGGCAGCTACGCGTACCACACGCTTGGTTGGCGCACGATCGTGACGATCGGCGACAACGTCCCCTACGGATGGGATTCGGTGTCGGGCTTCGTGGCGGAGTTCTGTGCGCTCGGCGGCCGCGTCGTCAAGCAACTCTGGCCCGAGTATGGCGCCGATTCTCCAGCTTTGGTGCGGCGGCTTCCGTCGGCGGATGGCGTGTATCTGGGCACGGTGTTTCCGCCGCTCGGCTTCATCAAGCGCTATGCCGCCGCACATGCCGACCTCGGACAACGTCTCGTCGGCAACGCGACCATGCTTTTCTTTCTGCCACCGGCCGCTGCGAAGGGCGTCGTTTTCGGAGGCCAGATGCCGTTCGAGCCTACGCCGGCGGTTGAGAGGTATCTCGCCTCGTTCAAGAGGGCGTTTCCGCGCCTTCGAGTCGCGTCTGCGCTCAACCCGCTCGCGATTCCGATCCGCGACGGCGTCGAAGCCGCCCTCGATGCGCTCGAACGGGCCAAGGGGAGCGGTCCCCGGTTCCGCGCCGAGCTCGCCCGACTCGTGCTCCGGTCGCCGACCGGACTAATCCGCCTGGATCGCAACCGCCAGGCGATAGTGAATGCGTATCTCAGCCGAGTCGGGACCGACGCGAAGGTGAAGACGCTACGGGTTGTCCCGAATGTCGAGCAGACTTTCGCCGGCTATTTCACGGCAGACAGTCCGCCTGCGGGGCCTACGCGGCAGGCCTGCCGGAAGGCGACTCCACCGCCCTGGGCACGATGAGCGCGGATACCCGGATCGGCGCCGCGTGCGTCAAGCGGAGACCACCCGCGCGGGCACGCTGATTAGGTCCGCAGCGACCAGGTGAAGCGGGTCAGGCTGGCGTTCGGGGCCAGGCCGCCCGGGCGTAGGCCGCGTCGGACGAGCACGACCGGCGGGCGGGCGCTCGTCGCGAGGGCGCTGCGGGCGGGGCCGAGGCCTTCCTTGCGCCACCGTTCGGACAGGCCGACGACCACGACCCCCGTTCGGTTGGCGGCCTCGACGAGAGCATCCGCGCCCGGCTCGACGAGCACCGGCTCGGCAGCGACGCCGAGAGCACGCTGAACCGCGAGCGAGGCGCTGGCCAGCAGGCGGCTCGCGTCGCGCCCGGCCTCGCTCGGGCCCGCCAGCTGCAGCGAAACCCCCCGTGCGCCAGCCAGCCAGGCTCCGAGCTCGACCGCGGCCCAGTCGTGCTCCGCGCCGACGAAGGGCACGAGTACCGGGCCCGGCTCGTGGTCGCGCGGGACGACGACGGCCACGTCGCACGGTGCCCCGGTGAGCAGGCTGGCGAGCGGGTCCTGGACGAGGAGATCCGCAGCACCCTCGACGAGCACGAGGTCGACGTCCTGCTCCACGGCAAGGCGGATCAGATCGTCGGCCGGCGACGCGGACACGAATGCGGCGGCACGTGCCGGCAGACCCCGGCTCAGGAGCTGCTCGCGGCGAGCGTGCAGCGACTCTGCGGCCGGAGCGAGCGAACCTGTGTCCGCGACGGCACGCGTCAGGATGACCTCCTTCGGCGGCGTCCGGGCAAGTGGCTCGGCGAGGGCGATCAGCTCGTCCAGGCTCTCGTCCCGTTGGGACGCCACGAGGATCGACCGCTCCGTGACCGGCGGCCCTTGCAGCTCGAGCGCGGGATCCTGCTGGAGAATCGCCCGCTCCAACTCCTGCAGCGCCGGCGTCGGCTCGATGCCCAGGCTGTCGACGAGCGCCTGGCGCGTCGCCTGGTACGCCGCCAAGGCCTCGGCCTGGCGTCCCGAGCGGTAGAGCGCCAGCATCAGCTGCGCACGAAAGCGCTCCCGCAGCGGGTGCTGGGCGACGAGGGCCTCGACTTCGCCCACGAGCGCCGCGGCACGACCCAGCGCGAGCTCGGCCTCGATCCGCCGCTCGAGCGCCGTCAGGCGCAGCTCCTCCAGCCGTCCGATCGCGGCCTGGGCAAACGGCTCGTAGGCGAGGTCGGCAAGGGCCGGCCCGCGCCAGAGAGCAAGCGCCTCTCGGAGCAGACCGGCTGCGAACTCGGGCTCTGCTCGTTCGGCCTCGTCGACGAGGCGTTCGAAGCGCTGCAGGTCGAGCTCGTCGGGCCCGAGTCTGAGCACGTAGCCGGGCGCACGGGTCTCGAGCTGCCCGGCGGCCTGCCCGAGCGCCTTGCGGAGTTGTGACACACGCACCTGCAACGCTGTGACGCCGGACTCCGGGGGCTCGTCGCCCCAGAGGTCGTCGATCAGCCGGTCGCTCGAGACGACCTCGCCCGCGTGCAGCAGGAGGATCGCCAGCACCGCGCGCTGCTTGCCGCCCGTGAGCCGGAGCTCGCGGTCGCCGTCGCGTATCTGGAGCGGGCCGAGGATGCCGAAATCCATGCCGTCAGGGCCTCGTTAGGGAGTGGTTAGCGGAGCGCTCCATTCTCACCTGCAGATCGACCGCACGGGGCGGTCGCGGAAACGGAAAGGAGCGTCAGATGCTTCGCAAGTCTCACATCATCGTGCTGGCACTCGTGGCCGCGGCCGTCGCGGCGCCGATCGCCCAGGCGGGCAAGCCCGCCGATCCGCTCGCAGTGAGCATGCTGCTGGAGAAGGGCTACACGCCGAGTCAGATCACGACCATGACTGCGACCTCGACTCCGAAGCGGCCGGTCGACCCGCTGGCAGTCAGCATCCTTCTCGGCAAGGGCTACACCGCGAGCCAGATCGCGGCCATGACCGGCGGAACGATCGCGGTCAGCACACCGCCGAAGGTCGACCCTCTGGCAGTGAGCTACCTGCAGTCGCTCGGGTTGACTCCGAGCGAGATCGCCGACTGGACGACGGGTGCGTGCTCGCACGAGGTCAAAGCCGCGTCGTGCTTTGCGGTCTTCGACCGCAACAGCGTTCCCTCCACGACCACATCGGACGGCTTCGCATGGGGTGACGCCGGGATCGGCGCCGTCGCCACTCTCGGCGTCATCCTCCTCGTGATGGGCCTCGGCTTCACGCTGATCATGCGCAGCCGGCGGCAGCCGGGCCAGCCGAAGCACGTCTAGCGCACAGGTGTCTCGGGAGCCCTCCCGAGTCGAGCGGACGGGCCCCTTCGGGGGCCTGTCCGTTGCGTTCGTCCCGCGTTTGGCACCGCCGCGGAGGGGAGAAGTGCAACCCGGGCGATGGCAGCCACGAGCGTCAGCTGGGAGACACTGCGCGAGCTGGCCGGGTTTCGCTCCCGCGCGGGGTGCGCGGTCAGCTGCTTCGTCGATCTGGATCCGCACGACACGCCCACGCCGGCCGACGTGCGGGTGCGGATGCATGCGTTGATCGACGAGGCCGGCAAGCAGGCGGAGGCGAGCCGCCACCTCCGAACCCACGAGCAGCTCGTTTCGATCCGGGACGACCTCCAGCGGATCGAGGACTATTTCGACCGCGAGTTCTCGCGCGCGACGGCATCCGTGGCGTGGCGGTCTTCGCGGCCGCCGGCGACCACTTCTGGCGTCCACTGCCTCTCGCGGGGTCTGTGCCGGACACGGTGAAGTTGGACGCCGAGTTCTGTGTCGCACCGCTCATGCCTCTCGCCGTGGACTCGTCGAGCGCGCTCGTGGTCGTCGTCGGCCGGGAGCGAGGAGACCTCTTCGAGCTCCGCGACGGCCGCCTCGAGCGGATCGTGAGCCGGTTCGACGAGCAGCCGCGCCGACATGACCAGGGCGGCCGGTCGCCTGTTGTCGGGCGCCCGAAGCGCCTTCGCCGGCTGGGCACCGGTTGCGGCGCATGCGACCGGAGCCGAGCTGCTCGAGGCCGTCCGGCCCGTGCTCGAGCGGCGGTGCGCTGCGAAGGAGGCCGAGACGGTCGCACGCTGGCACGACGCGCTCGGACAGAACATCAAGGCCAGCGCCGGATGGGGGCCGACCGTCGAGGCCGCGTCGGATGGCCGCGTCGACCTGCTCCTCTACGAGTCGCGGGCCAACCAGGCGCTCGAGCGCTGCTCTGCGTGCGGCCGAATCCAGTTCGTAGACGGAGGCTGTCAGCTCGACAGCGCTGAGCTCGAGCGCTGCGACGACGGCATCGACCTCGTCCTGCACCGTACGCTCGAGTTCGGAGGAACGGTGCTCCCGGTCGTGCAGGACGGTCTCGCCGACGCCGGCGGTATCGGGGCGCTGCTTCGTTACTAGCCGCCGCCGATCCGGCGGGACGGCACTTCAGGCTGCGTCGGCGTCGAGGGCGTCGATGTCCGGCGGCTCGAGTTCGGGCACCGAGACCAGTTCGGGCGCCGTCAGGGGTTTCACCATGCGCTCGATCGGCGC
>Ga0066903_100003584_pt1 | contig 12740 bp, 8 predicted proteins | sample PanSoiMetaGPlot1_FD_67491 | JGI IMG/M metagenome (GOLD analysis project Ga0066903, IMG submission 67491) | Tropical forest soil microbial communities from Panama analyzed to predict greenhouse gas emissions - Panama Soil - Plot 1 (version 2) | ecosystem: Environmental > Terrestrial > Soil >... | reverse complement strand
GGCGCCCAGGCCGCCATTGCCGATGCCTGGCGCACCGAGCCGCTGACTCGGGAGGCCGAAGAACAGGTGCTTGCCGTCTTCGGTGACCTGATTACGCGCGCAGACGAGAAAGCGCGCATGAACACTAAGCTCTTTGCCAACGAGAACGAGACTGGGATGCGGGCCGCCCAAAGGCTCGGCGGCTCCGAGCCCGCTGTTGCCCAGGCACGCATCGCGGCCAACCAAAAAGCCGGCAACGTCAAGGCGCTGCTTGATGCGCTGCCCGACAGCGTGCAAGGCGACCCGTTGGTGATCCTCAGCCGCATCCAGGACCTGCGCCGCGAGGACAAGATTGCCGAAGCGGCGGCGCTGATGCTGGGGGCGCCGCATGATCCTGCGCTCATCCGCGATGCGAACGAATGGTGGATCGAACGCCGCCTGGTCGCTCGCAAACTGCTGGACACCGGCGATTTCAAGACGGCCTACCAGATCGCCCGCGACGCCTCGGTGCCGACCCGGGAGAACTATCGTGTCGACCGCGAGTTCACGGCCGGATGGATTGCGTTGCGTTTCCTCAACGACCCTGCGCTCGCAGCCCAACATTTTGCCCGCATCGGGCCGGGCATAGCCAATCCGATCTCGCTTGCGCGAGCCGGATATTGGCGCGGGCGTGCCGCCGAGGCGTTAGGCCGAACCCAGGAAGCGCGCGCCGACTATGAAATGGCGGCGCGCTACAATACTGCCTATTATGGCCAGCTGGCCCGCGCCAAGCTTGGCCTTTCCGAAATTGCTCTTGCGCCGTCGCCGCTGCCCTCGCGGGAGAAACTGGCCGCGCTGGCGCGTATCGAGGTGGTGCGCGCGGCCGAGATTCTGTATGTCATCGACGAGCGCGACCTCGTCGTTCCGATCATGGCCGATCTTGCCGAGCGGATGACGGACGTTGGAACGCTTACGGCGCTCGCCGAGCTTGCGACCTCTCACAACGACGCCCGCTCGGTGTTGCTGGTCGGGAAGGCCGCACTGGGCCGGGGCTTTGCTTTCGACCGCTACGCCTTCCCGACATTCGGATTGCCGCACTATTCGCCAATTGCGCCGGACGTCGAGAGGGCGGTGGTGTACGCCATTGCTCGTCAGGAAAGCGCGTTCAATCCGCGCGACGTGTCGGCCGCCAACGCGCTCGGCCTGATGCAGGTAACTCCGGAGGCCGGCCGTTATATCGCCAAGAAATTCAACGTCGGTTACGACCAGAAGCGCCTGCTGCATGACGACGTCTACAACATGCAGATCGGCGCCGCTGAGCTCTCTGACAATATCTCCAGCTATCGCGGCTCCTACATCCTGGCCTTTGCGGGCTACAATGCCGGGCGCGGCCGCGTGAAGGAATGGGTCGAGCGCTACGGCGATCCCCGCGAGCCGAATGCGGACCCGGTTGATTGGGTCGAACGCATTCCATTCTCGGAAACCCGCAACTACGTCCAGCGCATCGTCGAGAACATACAGGTCTACCGGGCACGGTTTGGCGGCGGAACGAAGCTTTCCATCGAAGCCGATATCCGCCGCGGCGGCGTCGCGAACTGATGGCGGTCTCCGGCGTCAGCCGGTTTATCATCGCGCCCGACGGGCTCACCTTGCATGTGCGCGAGTATGGCGACCGGCGCTCTCCACGCCTGCCGGTCGTATGCCTGCCGGGGTTGTCGCGCACCGCGGAGGATTTCGACGTGCTCGCGAGCGTGATCGCGGCCGACGCCGCGACGCCGCGGTGCGTCCTCGCCCTCGACTATCGCGGCCGCGGACTATCAGACCACGATCGCAATGCGAAAAACTACGCGATCCCGGTGGAACTCTCCGACGTAATCGCCGTGCTCGTCGCTTTCGAGGCCGCGCCCGCCGTCATCATCGGCACGTCGCGCGGCGGCCTCCTCGCCATGGTACTGGCGACGCAACGTCCAGGCGCCGTCGCCGGCGCAGTTCTCAACGACATCGGCCCGGTCATCGAGGCGCAGGGGCTCATGCGCATCAAAGGCTATGTCGGCAAGCTGGCGGAGCCGCGCACCTTCGAAGAGGGTGCAGACATCCTTCGCCGCATCGCGGGCGGCCAGTTTCCAAATCTCGAAGCTGCCGACTGGATGGCTGCCGCAAAGCGCGGGTGGCGGGAACAAAACGGCCGCCTGGTCCCGACCTACGATCCGGCGCTGGCATACACTCTCGCCGCCGTAAGCCCCGAGCGGCCGATCCCGGACATGTGGCGACAATTCGAGGCGCTCGCCCGGATCCCAGTGATGGTCATTCGCGGCGCCAACTCCGATATCCTGAGTTCGGAGACAGTCGAGACCATGAAGGCGCGCCACCCCGGAATGGATGTGATGGTGGTCCCCGATCAGGGCCATGCGCCGTTGCTCGTAGAGCCAGACGTCATCGCCAGGATCGCGCAATTCGCCCGGAAATGCGACGTCGTCCATGCGGGGCCGGTGGCGTAGGGGGCGCATGCCGGCGAAGCCAAGCCCCCGGGACTTGATTCTGGGAGGGCGATGACAGCACCGAACCTGATCGAACGCTGCTCCCGGCAGGTCTGAGGTTTGCCGACATAAGGGAGGTTTGACAACATAAGGGAGCATGATTCACAAATCATTCATCTTATGAACACTTTTGAGCAAGAAATAGACATAGTGTTTCTTATTTTTGACTTAGTTTTCTCAATGAATTTTTGTGATCTCAAGTCGTCGATTGATCGCGCTGCCGCTCAAGCCTTGGGAGACACGGCGCGTGAGGAGTGCGCATGCGAGTTGAGTCAGGGTATCTGACCTAGCGAATTGCGGCGTGGCGTACCGGGTTTGCCGGCTGGGGTGGTTGCGTAAGCGTTGCGTACAGGCGGATTTGGATCGCTCTGCTTGAGCTTTTCCACGCGAGGGGCGATGCCTTTTTGGCGTCGCCCCTCGTTGGTGTTTGGAGCGCCTGCGCGTGACGGCCTGCGCGTACCGTGCGGGATCGTCGATATAGCCGGGCCACCTCTCGATCCGCTGCCAACAATCCGCCATGTGGTCTACACTGGCTTGACGAGTGGGGCCGGAGTGAATTGAGAGAGCCGACGTATTGTCACACAGCGCCGACGGCGGCGGGCGCGATAAGGAGAAACTCGCATGGACAATGCAATGAACGGCATGGCCGGCAGGCGCGGGAACTCGCGTCGTCAATTCCTGCGAGGGGTGGTAACAGGCGGCGCCTGCGCGATGGCGGCAGCGTCGCTGCCCGCCAGTGCGGAAGAAAGGGCCGCGCTGCCGACGGTGCAAAGTGAGCCGCCGCCGAACGGCGGCTCGGTCGCCGAGACGCTCGCAAATTTTGCAGTCAATCTCCGCTACGAGGACTTGCCGGCGGACGTCAGACGCACGGTCAGGCGTACCATTCTTGACACGATCGGTTGCGCGATCGGCGGATACGAGGCGGAACCAAGCCGCATCGCCCGCAAGCTCGCGAGCCGCGTGAGCGCGACGCCGGCAGCGACGGTCCTCTGCAGCGGCATCAAGACGAGTCACGAACTTGCCGTGTTCGCCAACGGCGTCATGATCCGCTATCTGGATTTCAACGACGGCTACATCACGCCGAAGGGTGGTGGTCATCCGAGCGACACCATCGCGGCCTTGCTTTCGTCAGCCGAAGTCATGGGAAGCAGCGGGCGCGATCTTATCGTCGCCACCGCGCTGTCCTACGAGGCCTTCTGCAAGGTCGCCGATGTGATGGATACCAGAGGGCTCGGGCTGGATCAGTCGACCATCCTCGGGCTCGCCAGCCTCGTTGGCGCAAGCCGGCTCATGGGGCTCAGCAAAGAGCAGATCGTCCACGCCATCGGCATCACGGTCGGCGGGAACACTGCAATCAATCAGGGGCGGGTGGGCACCCTTTCCAACTGGAAGGACTTTGCCACGGCCGAAGCAAGCCGCAAGGCGATCTTCTCGGCGGAGCTCGCCCACGCCGGCATGACAGGGCCAGCCGGGGTGTTTGAAGGCCGCTTGGGGTTCTTCAACACCATCAGCCATCAGGCCTTCACCTTGCCGCCGCTCGGCGACCCCTTCGGTATCATGAAGGCATTCACGAAGCGCTTTCCGCTCGGACAATATTCGCAAACGGTGGCGGAAGGCGCAGCGCAGGTGCGATCGCTCATCGCCAGCATGGACGACATCGATGAAGTCAATATCCGGGTGTCCCGCAACGCCATCAAGGTCATGGCCGACAGCCCTGACAAATGGCAGCCGCAAAGCCATGAAACAGCGGACCACAGCATGCCCTATGCGGCCGCTGTCGTGCTGATGTATGGCACAATCGACGATCATTATTATGAAGATCCATACCTGCACGACCGGCGGCTGCTTGACCTCGTCAGCCGCGTGCGCTGCATCCCGTCGGCCGAAGCCGATGCGCACGAAAAGGATTACAATCTCTGCGATTTCGAGATTGTTCTCAAATCAGGGCAGCGCAAGGCAGTTCGTGTGGAGTATCATCGCGGGCACCCGAAAAACCCGATGACGGACGGCGAAATGGAGGAGAAGTTCCGGTCTCTGGCGCGCCGGCATCTCCCTGCCGACCGGGTCGATGCGCTGCTGATGCAATTGTGGGCGATCGAGACCCTGCCCAAGGCTGGTTTGCTCGTCGAGATGACGAAGGTGTAACGCCTCCCTCACGCGCAGGATGGCGGCACTTTTCTGTGTTCGCCGATCCCTGCGCCGCCGCGAGTCTGCCGCCCGCTACGATTCTTCCTAAGAAAGAGCCACGGGATCGCACTTTGCGCGTCCCGTGGCCCCGCTCATGTGGAAGAGCGGCACTGATCTCCATCGCGCCTTTGCAGGCAGCAATCTTCGTTGCGGGCGCGTCCTGCTATGGGGCGGCCGGTCGCACGATGAACCGATTGCTCTTGCGAAGCGTGGCGGGCAGGTTTGGCGTTCCGCCTCGACGAGCGCCGCGGATTCGCAGCGCTCGTCGCCTTTTCGTTTGTTCGAGTGCTCCTTGCACTCGCCTGTGAATGACGGCTTTTATTTTTCGCTCACTTTATCCGGAGCGCACCATCTGCTCATCTAGCCGTGACGTGTCGTCTGCTTCGCGGAAGCGAGAAGGTGGCGCCTCATCGAATGATTCGAGCTATATCGCAGGCTGTGCGCGGATGCGTAAAGGTGCCGGTGATGGCGCGGCGCATAGGAGGCGTAGGCGTAACCCGACCGATAGTGTCGGGGCATGTAGGCTAGAGCATAACCTCCGTGCCCATGCAGGTGGTGACGCGCATGACAGCCGCCATACCCATAGCCACCCCAGCCACCGTATCCGATGCCACCGTATCCTAGGCCGTAACCGCCGCAGCCGCCGTAACCGGCGAATATCGGCGCGAAGCCGTAACCGCCACAGCCGCCAAAGCCGCCGCCGTAACCGAAGACGGGTGCGAATCCGTAACCACCGCAGCCACCGCCCCAGCCACCGCCGTAACCGAAGACCGGCGCGTATCCGTAGCCGCCGCCCCAACCGAATCCGCATGCCGAAGCCGGACTGGCCGCCGCAAGTGCGAGACCTGCGCCGAGGACTGCTATCGCTGAGTACTTCTTAGAGTTCCACATGCTTCTGTCTCCTGCGGAAATCATTCCGCTGTCGTGTTGAGTGGTTGGTTAACGTACAAAGGCGTTTAATGTTCTTTATCGATCAATTGTTTTTTCGTGCGGACGGCAGATGCAAAATATTATGACCGACGATAAGGCTTGAACGGAACGCAATTTGATTTGCCGACTTTATTCAGGCGACCGAGCGCATGGGCCTCGCCAAACGAGACTTCTCTGAAGGCGACTTGCCATTATCTCGAAAGCCGCGGGAGCAGTTTCGCAACCGCAGCAGAAGCACCGATCGAATAGTGCTGTGCATGCTCCCTCACGGCGTTAAAGAGGATACGGCGCTGCGGTGCGCTTGTGGTTCAAGTTGTGGACGATGATGGCGGGATTTCACCATGACGTCGCGAGTAACGCGTGCGAGCGGCGCGCCCCGACCGGAAAGCTTCTCGACAACTCGGCGCGGTTATCCTGCGATAACCGAACGGTCGGCTGCCTCGATGTCGAAGTCTCACTGGTTACCCATTGTGAGGCCGCAACAGTCGCCCGGCGGCGCCGGATTTGACGACAGCGGTATTCGCCGCGCGTCGCGGTTTGCCGCTTTATTATTCCTCGCTTTTGCGCCAGCGTCTGCGTCGCAGGGCGCAGAGTTCAAGCCGAAGGTCATCGTTGCAGCGTTTGGACTGTACGGCGATCAAGGCGTGTTCGAGAGCGAGGCAAAAGGCGCGGCTCGAATCGTGGCCGGCCGGTTCGGCGCCGACCCCGTCACCGTGCGGGCCAATACGAAGAGCCGCGACGAGGCGACGCTCGAGACGCTCGCAGCCACATTGCAGTCAGCCACCAAGGCGATGGACCTTCAGAACGACATCCTGTTTGTGCTCCTGACGTCCCATGGCGCCCAGGCCGGCCTTGAGGTCAAGGCCGGCGCCCGCGACGAGACGTTGTCACCGCTCAATCTCGTCACCGCACTTAACAATACGGGTGTCCGACACCGCGTCGTGATCATTTCAGCCTGCTATTCAGGAGTTTTCATACGCCCGCTCGCCGATCCCGACACGCTGGTAATCACCGCGGCGGATGCCGATCATTCATCGTTCGGCTGCAAGAGTGGAAACGATTGGACCTACTTTGGCGACGCCTTCTTCAACACCGCGCTGCGCCGAACCGCAAATCTGCGCGATGCCTTCGTTGTCGCAAGCTCGCTCATCCGCAAACGCGAACGGCAACACGGTCTTACTCCGTCCAACCCGCAGATGGCCGGGGGTGAAAATATAGAGCATCTTCTGAAGGGCGAGGTCGATCGCGTTGTTGCTTATCCCGGTAACGGAACCGGTCTCGATCCAAAGTATGCATTCTCCCGTGGTTTCGCGTATGGGGCCAAGGGCGACAATGACGGCGCCATCGTCGCGTACAGCGACGCCATCCGGTTCGATCCCAAATACGCAATTGCCTACAACAACCGTGGCGTCGCGTACGGAGCGACAGGCGACAACGACCACGCCATTGCCGACTACACCGAAGCGATCAGGCTCAACCCCAAGGTCGCGAGCCCATATGCCAATCGTGGACGCGCATACCGCGCCAAGGGCGAGAATGACCACGCCATCGCCGACTATACCAAGGCGATCAGCCTCGATCCCAAGCTCGCGGTCGCCTACAATAATCGTGGCTTGGCATACGCCGCCAAGGGCGACGGCAATCGCGCTATCGCCGACTATACCGAGGCGATCAAGCTCAATCCCAAGCTCGCCAATGCCTACGAAAATCGTGGGCGCGCGTACCGCGCAAAGGGTGAAAACGACCGCGCCGTTCGCGACTTCAAAGAGGCCGTCCGGCTTGATCCCGAACTTGCGCCGACGCTCAAGACGCTTGGCATAGAGCTCTAAACGAAACAAATCTTCAAGGGGCCGAGGAGACTGATCTGGGCAGTCTCTGCGACTGCCTGCCTGTGGCGGCGCCTCGGGTTTTTCATGTTTCCGCAATAGCGCCGTGACGGCTGCTCGTCGGCCCAAGAGATCGTCGCAAGCCCCGGTGCCGGGTCGAGATCGCGCCGGGGCCAATTACGCCTGGTCGCCATGTGGAGCTCGTGCGCCCAATGGTCAGGGTATCGGAACGCGCCGATGTGGCGGGCGTTGGATTCCAGCGTGAGGTTTGTGTGTTGAGTACCTCACGCGGCCCCGGCCCTTCCTCGGAAACTGCCATCAAAGGGCCGGGGTCCTAACCCATCCCTTACCCCGTGACTTGAATCGGCTCGGAGCAGACGTAGAGCAGATTATCGAGCCGCATTACCTCACGGTTGCTGAAATGCCTCGGTCGCTCATCGCCGGTTTTGTCAGGAACCCGACGCCTGCCACAACGTTGGATTTAGTGCGTGAGGTTCCCACATGGCCTCGCGCTCCCCGGCGCCTTGGCTCCCAACACCACCTGGCGTCGGGGTTTGGCCGGTTCCGAGCCCCTCACTGGCGTGTTTGCGGGCGACCGGTTCGGGGACACCGGTGCGGCCCTTTTCATAAACACATGGGAATCGCGAGGCGCATTCTGTGCTATCGTTTGGGGTGGCTGCTGAGGGGTTGTGCCCATGACCAGGCTCGTGACTGCTATTGTCGCATTGACTGCGGTGAACACCGCGGTCCATTCGCAAACAACGGTCGATCAATGGATAGCACTTTGTGCGAAGGGCGCTCCGGCTGCCTGTGAATCCTACGCGCGCGGTGTAGCGGACGCGGTTCTGACCATGCAAACAGCGCACCCCCAACTTTCGACGGCCTGCATTCCGGCCGGCGTGACAGGAAAAGATTTGGTGACGCTCGCTTTCCCTTATGCGGAGGGGCAGCCTCCGGCTGCACGGCAGCTCCTCGCGGCGGCTCTGCTGGTGGATGTATACCGGGAAGCATTTCCTTGTCCGCGAAAGTAGGAAGAACTGACGGGCTGGTCCGGAACCGGGTTCGTAACCGATGGATGTCTGTTGTTGTTACGCAACCAGCCTGCGCGCTTCCATCTCCGCCCAAATACCGGATGGCGATATCCCCTTGAGTTCCGAGAGTATGATCTTCGTCCGCTCCAGGTCGCTCGCCATATTGATCAACGCCAGCCAATCCGGCGAACCGAAGTGATCAACTTCATTTTCGACGAGCCAGTGAGCAAACTCCTTGTCCGAGGCGAACTTCTTTCGCGCGTCAGCGTATGCCTCAACGAGACCAAGCAAATGCGTGATCCAATGCGCCCGGGCGTGCTCTGTCGCCTCATATGCCTGTTGTATTTTCTGGCTGTCACTGCCGTTGCCGCGCAACGAGGTCGCCTTCGCGAAGCGGGGTTTATGTTCCTGGACTTGTTTGGCGAGCGCTTTGCGCCTGTCGCGCCAGCGTTTTTGCTTTTCGGCGTTGGTGAGTGCCATGAGTAAACTCCTTGGACCTGTCAAGGAGGAACGCGAGGATAACCTTTCCTAATGCAAAGGCATCTCAGGAAGATTGCCTATGGCTAACAACGATTCCGAGTGATCGTTCCAATCGCGGGGCGATGGCAACGTCCGGCGCATTCTCGCTGCAGCACCAGAAATCTTTCCCGGAGGCACGTGAGGAGCGCCGACAGCAAGATCAAAACTGCGGTAACAGGCGTCCGGGAGCGATGAGCCCGTCGACACACTCTGGATCATCGGAAGTGTCGTTGGCGTGGTCTTCGCATTTCCACGCGAAGGATGCCGCAGGCCGATTGGTGCGCCGTTTCACCGTCGAGGCCGTGAACCGAGGGACATGCTGGTTGCAGCAAGGACTCCCCGTGGGACGAGGCGGACGGCTATGAAAGCGACGGAGCTGATGCCAAAAACTCTTGCGCGGGCGACGCCTGAGCGTCGCCCGGCATTGTGCTGCGCCGAAGCAAGCGCGGTGTATGGTCACAGGCGCTCGTTGCCTGGCGTTTATCCGGGCAGTCTGCTGTCTTCGCGTGCGATCGCTCGACTACCAGACCAACCGCGCCATGCGAACAAATCGGAACCTCGGCGCGTATGCCGCAGCATAGACCGGTCGATAAGACCGAGACATCGGCCTGTACCCTGCAAAAGCGAAAGCCGGCCGATAAAATCGAAACATTGGCCTATACCCCGCAAAAGCGAAAGCCGGCCGATAAAATCGATACCGCGGGAAGGCTGCGTACGCAAAGCCGGGTCGATAAATTCGGTAACGCGGGAGGTAGGCCGCGTAACCACGAGCGCAGCTGCATCCGAAGCCGAGCCGGGGGAAGCCGGCGTAACCGTAGGCTGCGGGCCAGCCGGCGTAGGCGAAGTACGGCCGACCCCAACCGAACCATTGAGCCTTGGCCGGAGTAGCCGCCGCAACTGCGAGACCCACGCCAAGGACCGCCAGTGTTGTGCAAATTCTACTATTCAACATTGTCTTTTCTCCTGCGGAATACTTTCCGCTTTCGAGTTGCTTGCTGGTCAACGTAGAAACAGGAGTAATGTTTGACTCTTCAGGGGTTGGCCGGATGACGCAGCCCTGGATGGGGGCTGGTCTTGGCAGCCTTCGGCTTTAAGAGGTCGCCGCTATCAAGGGATGGGCGCCGCTCAGGGCAGAGCTGAGCAATCCGCCTGCCGGTAATTCGTCTGAACTTACCGACATCTTGGGATGGAGAGACAGGGCTTCGCGGATTCGCGCTTGGGCCCGATCGACGAGCACTCTATCGTCACGGAGTCCGGGCTGCAGGCTAAGAACAAGACGGTGAAATCAACGGCCTAATGTGAAGTCTAAAGCGAATCCGGGCAAGACAGAAATCAGCGTACGCGGCAAGCAAACAATCTCACGATTACAAACACTTGGCGGAGACGGCGTCCGCTCGAACGCTTGAAATCACTATTTCTCTAGTAATTCTTTAGTAATATCGACACGCCCACCGGTACCCACAGCCTTAATCCGATTTCGCGTCTTGCCGGTGAACAAACGCAGCAGAGGGGTCCGCGCCTTCGGTTATCCCCTCGCGCCACTGGGAGCGCGGTGTCCGGTGAAGCTCGTGCACCCAGCTCATTTAAGCTCTATAGACAGTTCAAATTCGCCCGATTTCTTTTCATATCGCTGTCCAATACGAATCTCGTATCGTCCTTCCTCGGACAGCTTTTGATCGAAAATCACGCCACCCGGACCACCATCATTCTGATGACTAAGAGGAGATATAACGTAGCCGCGAGTCACCAGATCGCGCGCCATAGGCTTCACCGTGACCTTCATCGTTTGACCCGCACGAGCGAAGACGCAGTACGATTTTTCCCGTCCGTCAGATTTCAGCCGCCCGATCTCGCGGGCTATCCCCGTGTTCACGGTTAAGCACTTCTCAGCTTGCGCCACGTTAACGAGGCTCAAGGTAGCTGAGAAGGCAACGAGTGCAATCCACCGACTCATTGTAATCAGGCCACAGGCGTATCTGGCGGCAAGACACATTGAGAGAGAATGTGCTGGAGATCGATATTGGGATTGGTCTCGTTACAGTCAAATCCGTCACCGCCGTGACACTCGTCAGCATATTGCCAAAGCAGAACCTCGCAAGGGATCTTAACATTAGGCATAACGATAGCGGGGTCCCAATCAAGAGGTTTGCCACAACCGCGTATACGCCAGCGGGCAACCCAAGCACCCTGGGTTTGCACCCCTCGCTCACTCGCCTCGGCGACCGCGCGCCACGTCGCATCGTCCGCTTGCGTAGCGTACACCCCCGGAAGGATCGTGACCGTACCATGTGAAATGCTTTGGCTATGATCAGCAAGCGTCCTAGCCCATCCGAGGTAGTAATCGGTCGACAATGACGGAGTCCCCTCAACATCCAGGAACATAAGGAACCTTCCGCCCTGGGACTGAAGATAGCTTGCACCAAAAGTCTTGATGAGGTCCTCGACATTAAGCTCGGCGTCGACGCTGCCTTCCGCCTGAGTGCCGTCAACATGCTTCGTTTGACGAGCAATCGGAAGCACTCGAATATTCCGACCTCGAAGTGCCTGATTTTCTCTGTGTGCACGATATTCGACAAGCCCTGACGTTGCCACGCTAGTAAAATATCGACCCCACACGACTGGCATCTGCCCGAACAGCTCCGCGGCAACATCTATCATTGGCTTGCCATCAATGAGGCGCGTCACAAGATTTGAACTGTCAGCTCCCGGTCTGCCGATGGTCATAGCTTGCCTTTCAAATGAAATCACACACAACCTGTGTGCGCGTTGGTGGCGCAATTGTGACATCGGCTCCGACGTGGACGCAGCCTCGAGGCGCATCGCGGTGACCCTGAATCTCTTTGAGGACGAAGCATTGCGATATCCCAACGCCTCCGCAGGTGCTGCTGGTGCTCGCAACCGTGTTGGCAATCGTCATCACAAACTCGCGATCGAGACAGCTATTCCAAGCATTCAGGAAACTGGGCCTCGGCTTTACCCTTGGCGGAAACCAGTTTCCGCATGTCGCTGCAGCCGCGCGGGGGCGGGCGCTGACCTCTCATATCAGAGCAGTTTTATGGCGGCCAACCTAAGCTGACGAGTGAAACTCGCGTAACGAGCCAAATAAGGATTCAGGTTACCGCATTGGCTTTGCGCTTCCATACCCAGATCATCGCCGACCAGGGCGCCGAATATGGTCGTCCGTGGGCGGCTGCCCGCTCAATGTCTCTGAAGACGCCTTGCATTCGCGCCTGGGTCGTGACGCCCAACTCAATTGCCCTAGGCGGAAGACTGCGGCACAGAGCCTGGTGATGTGCCATGAAAGGGTTCTAGTGATGTCATTGGGTGGATGTCAGTGTCATCAGCGTGCCTACGCCAGCTTCGACAAAATAGCCGGGAGCTTGAAAGTGAATTCCATGTCCTAGAGCAAGCCGTGCGAAAGTGAAGTCGAACGGCTAGCCGTCGATCTCGGCGGTATCTCCATATTCGCTTCGATGAATCGGTATCGACTTGTTCCCGTTGCCTTAAGGTCACTGCGCGTCATACGCATCACGAGCCATCGCGACAACCAAGCCCACTCCGTGCGCCTGACGCAACTGCACTGTTAACAAGGCCTGCTGCAGCAGAGCTGCTCCGACCCCGGTTCACTAAATAGGGTCTTCAGGGAATCGAGTGGGTGATTTTGAGGGATCATAGCGGCGGAAAAGCTTGTGGATAGCGGCTTTCTTAAGCTTTGAGGTCCGCTCGATTTTGGCACGCTGAGCGATGGCCGA